>Ga0256829_1000494_pt1 | contig 39451 bp, 40 predicted proteins | sample 131447metaG_FD_185979 | JGI IMG/M metagenome (GOLD analysis project Ga0256829, IMG submission 185979) | Hydrothermal vent microbial communities from Lau Basin, Pacific Ocean - 131-447 | ecosystem: Environmental > Aquatic > Marine > Hydrothermal vents | place: Pacific Ocean: Lau Basin | collected... | reverse complement strand
CGACTACATCGAGATGTTTTACAACCCAAAACGCCGACACGGTTTCAACAACCAGCTGTCACCGGTAGAGTTTGAAAGGCAACATTTACTGAGCCTGGAAAGTGTCTAGGAAATCCGGGGCGATTCATTACAATTCCGTAAGGAACATAACCCTTCGCTTTTATTTCAGAAGTATCTCGGTGCGTTTTGTAGTGACGGATGGCCCAACCCCGATCTCTGACATAAATGTCATTTTCAGGTCAGGCTCAAGTCAGGTTATTTTCCATATACTCTGTGTAAATACGGCAAGAACCATAGGAAGGTTACAACGGACATTACATTGAGGTAATACAAGGTCGGATCGTTGATCTATTTCAGCATGACATTTTTGTAATCGCAGCGTCACCAGCCGGACAGGTGACGCCATGTACCATACTAACGAGTCCCCAAAAATCCATTTCAGATGAGAGGTATAGCCATGAGGACCCTAGCAACGATTTTCATGTTTTTATTTGCGCTGAACGTTACTGCGGTAGTCCATGCAGAAGATGGGAGCATGCGTTACCGGCAGATGGTAGAGAACCTGCGTGAACAAAACAAAGAGCGCAGAGAAGCCCGTGATCAACAAATAAAAGAGGATGAAGCAAAAAACAGTACGAAAAATACTGGAGGTGCTACAACCGCGTCAGACAATCGCTAACAGAAAGGTGTCTACCTGACTTCTTCTAAGGTTGTATTCCGTTCAGTTGTACTTCTGAAGCTTAACACTACAGATCGCACATAACGACGATGGAGGGGATAGATCTGAGTGACACCGACAGAGAATTGAATTGGTTCAGATTGCCGGAAAATTCGCTGGCTGACACCCCAATTACGGGGGTGTACTGAATTTTGTGTAACCTGTAGGGTTGATTACAAGGGCATCATGCGGTCTTCGAACTGAATCGTAAAGCGATTCAGTTCCGTTTTCCAATCCCGGATGTTCGGCAACGACGGTCTGCGCCGGTTGCGGCTACTGTCGAGCGGCTTCGCAACCAAGGGTGAACCATCACGGCGATTCGCCACGCAGGCCGAGACCTCGGCGGCGTCGGTCTCTTGGATATACCGCGCGCATCGGCGCGGCCTGCGCTCGAACGGTTACGCACCATAGGCATCACCCGCATGATCATGCATTTCTGGAGACAACCAACGCGTAGCCGATGCGGTCACCAAGCAAGTTTGCTTGGACGAGGCATGGGGTGACCTCATGCCAGAAGACAAGGTTGACGCAGTCAACAAACTACGCAAAACCACCGAGGTCGTAATGGTTGGCAATAGCGTGAATGATGCGCCCGCCATGGCTCATGCTACTGTTGGTATCGCTACGGGCGCCGCAGGCTCAGATGTGGCTTTGGAAACGGCCAACGTTGCATTGATGGCAGACGACCTATCGTATCTGCCGTTTGCAGTCGAACTCAGCCGACATACTCGTAGGATTATTCTCCAGAATCTCTTCATCAGCCTTGGCGTCGTAACATTGTTAGTCCCAGCGACGATTCTTGGACTGGGCATTGATCCAGCAGTCGTTGCGCACGAAGATTCGACTTTGATAGTAGTAATCAACGCTACTGAATCGTACCGGGTTTTATGGAGGCCATTTCGTTTAAGTCAGGCCGCCATGGTCTGACCGGATTGTTGCTGGTAGAAGTTTGCCTCAGCTTCTGCCGGGGGTATATACCCAATCGAGCTCAGCAACCGCTGGTGGTTGTACCAGTGAACCCATTTCAAAGTGGCGATTTCCACGGCTTCGCGACTACGCCAGGACTGCCGATAGATCAGCTCCGCTTTGTATAACCCGTTGATGGTTTCAGCCAAAGCGTTGTCATAGCTATCGCCTTTGCTGTCTACAGAGGGCTCTATGCCGGCCTCAGCGAGACGCTCGGTGTATCGGATGGAGACGTATTGGCTACCCCTGTCGCTATGGTGTATCAGGCCGTCCATGCGGCTCGGCTGTCGAGCGTGCAGCGCTTGCTCCAGGGCATCCAGAACGAAGTCTGTTCGCATGCTGTTGCTCACCCGCCAGCCAACGATACGCCGGGCAAATACATCGACCACGAAGGCGACGTAGAGCCAGCCTTGCCACGTTGAAACATAAGTAAAGTCGGACACCCATAGCTGATTGGGTCGATCCGCATGGAACTGGCGTTGGACCCTATCCAGCGGACAAATCGCGTTCTCATTCGGGATGGCGGTGCGGATCACATGACCGCGACGAACGCCCTGCAGGCCCAGTTGACGCATCAGCCGCTGTACCGTGCAGCGAGCAATATCAATGCCCTCACGCTTGAGTTGCTTCCAGACTTTCACGACGCCATAGCACTGCATATTGTCATCCCAGACTCGCTGGATTTTATCGCTCAACAGCTCGTCCTGTTTGGCACGAGCGCTTCGCAGTTCGGGTTGACGGGCTTTGGCTGCATGCACGTAATAACCGGACGGAGCGATCTGGATTACCCGACAGATCGACTCGACTCCGTAGCGGTCACGGTACTCGTCAACGAAGGCGTTCAGGGTTTGTTGCGGCGCCGGGGTGCCGGCCAGTCGAGCTTCGCCTGGGCAAAATACGCACTGGCCAGGCGCAGAATCTCGTTCGCTTTGCGCAGTTCCCGGTTCTCGCGTTCCAGAGCCTTGATGCGTTCTCGTTCCTCGGTCGTCTGGCCGGGGCGGTGGCCAATATCAGTCTGGTGTTTGCGTATCCAGCCATGCAGCGTCTGGGGGACACAGCCAATCTTGGGCGCAATGGATTCGATGGCTGCCCATTCGGAGGGGTAGTCCTTCAGGTTCTCCAGAACCATGCGCACAGCACGTTCACGGACTTCAGGGGAATAGCTATTCAAAAGCGTCGGATACGTATTTGAGGAAGATCAGCCCCAGTACCACGTGCTTGTAGTTGGCAGCGTCCAGGTTGGCGCGGAGCTTGTCGGCGGCTTTCCAGAGTTTGTCGTCCAGTGCCTTTAGAAACTGTTGTTCTGTGCTATTCATTATTTCCTCTGGTGTTCAAAGCGGTAATTCCCTATTGCTCCACAGAGCCTGTAACCGGGGCCGGCGGTGTGCAATGCATCAACGGGCGCGGTCAGGGTGTACTCTACCGAATAAGATAGCGAAGCGGTGAAGCGCAGCACCCATGGGGACGTTCGACCTTAGGCGATCTGATATTGAGCTGCAATTGGTTTGGTATGTCCGCTGTGAGCTGTAAAGAACTGGAACGTCAGTCGGGTTGGGCGCGGGAGCTAATACTCAAAATATCGCTCTCTGCTAAAAGCGAAAAAAATCAGTGGGCACGGTTTGGGCACATTTTGGGCACACGGCTTTTTTCCAGGCTTTTTCAGTGATGGAGGGCAGAGGTCATTCTGGCAAAGTGTTTTGAAAAGGCGAGTGAGTACTTATTTTCTGTAGTCGCCGAATTGGGCACAAGAAAAGAGAGCTAGGAGAGTTGTAAGTCGTTGATTTTGAATGAGAATGGCGCACCCGACAGGATTCGAACCTGTGACCCCCGCCTTCGGAGGGCGGTACTCTATCCAGCTGAGCTACGGGTGCGTGGCGGTAAAACGTTCGTATTTTGACATCTTTTTGCACCTTGGCTCAATTCAATGAGTGCTGCCTTCGGAGGGCGGTACTCTATCCAGCTGAGCTACGGGTGCGTGATGTGGCTGCGCTCAATGCGACCAATGGCCGCAGCCCGTTAGCCAGTGGCTGGAATGGGCTGCGCTGCAGCGCGGCAATGATACGCACTGCGGGCTGTGGCGTCCATGCCTGTGAGGGGATTCGTTGGTCTGCCGCGACCGCTTGGCACTTTGTCGGGTGTGGGTTTATCGGTATACTCGCGCTCATTGTCCGGGCAATGCACTTGGGCGCAAAACATATAGCCATGATGAGGATGCACAAGGTGATGACTTTGAAGAAGATTCTGCTGGCCTCGGCGGCCATGCTGGCGGTGGTTGCCGGTAATGCTTTCGCGGCAACAGCGAACGAAGAGGCCATCGCGGAGCGTCTGAAACCTGTTGGTACCGTTTGCCTGGTTGGCGATCCTTGCGCCGACGAAGTAGCCGGTGGCGGCGGTGCAGCGTCCGGTCCGCGTTCCGGTGCCGATGTTGTCGGCAAGTTCTGCTCTGCCTGCCACAGCGCTGGCGTGTTGGGCGCTCCGAAAATTGGTGACAGCGCTGCGTGGACAGCCCGCCACGGTGGTGACCTGGACGAGCTGCTGAAAAACGCTATCGCCGGTCTGAACGCCATGCCGCCGAAAGGCACCTGCGGTGACTGCTCCGATGAAGAGCTGATGGCCGCGATCAAGGAAATGTCCGGTCTCTGATCAGACGTTCCGCGCTGTACTAAACGCCCCGCCCTGTGCGGGGCGTTTTGTTTTTAGCTGCCTTTGAGCATATCCCGCAGGTTGGACAGCGCGGCCTTGCCGCGGGCCTGTTTCTGCTCCACCGGGGCTTCTTCGCTACCTTCCCACTCCAGATCTTCCGGGGGGATTTCATCCAGGAAGCGGCTGGGGGCGCAGTCGATGACTTCGCCAAACTGGCGACGTTTGGCGGCAAAGGTAAAGGCCAGGGTTTTGCGTGCGCGGGTGATGCCCACGTAGGCGAGGCGGCGCTCTTCTTCGACGCTGTCTGCCTCGATGCTGGAGCGGTGGGGCAGGATCTCTTCTTCCATGCCCATGATGAACACGTGCGGGTACTCCAGGCCTTTGGAGGCGTGCAGGGTCATCAGCTGGACGCGGTCTGCGTCTTCTTCCTCTTCCTGGCGTTCGAGCATGTCGCGCAGCACCAGCTTGGCAATGGCATCCTCGATATTGCTCTCGCCGCTGTCATCTTTCTCGAGAATGCTTTTGATCGAGTCGAGCAGGAACCAGACGTTGCCCATGCGCTTGGCAGCGATCTCGTCGCTGGAGCAGTTCTGGCGAATCCAGTTTTCGTAGTCCAGGTCCAGCACCATGCGCCGCAGGGTTTCAATCGGGTCGCCTTCGTAGCACTGCTTGCGGATACCGTCGAGCCAGGTGATGAAGCGCTGCAGCTTTTCGGTGTAGCGGGCATCCAGCCGCTCGCCCAGGCCCATTTCGGTGCAGGCCTGGTACATGGTGATCTGGCGTTCGTTGGCGTAGGTGCCGAGTTTTTCCAGCGTGGCTGGGCCTATCTCGCGGCGCGGTACGTTGATGACCCGCAGCAGCGCGTTGTCGTCGTCCTGGTTGACCAGCAGGCGCAGGTAGGACATCAGGTCCTTGACCTCCTGTCGGCTGAAGAAGCTGGTGCCGCCAGACAGGTGATAGGGGATCTGGTGGTGCTGCAGTTTGAGTTCGATCAGCCGCGCCTGGTGGTTGCCGCGATAGAGGATGGCAAAGTCGCGCCAGGCACGCTTGTGCTGGTGGTGCTGATTCTGAATCTCGACCGCTACGCGCTCGGCTTCGGCTTCTTCATTGCGGCAGCGGATCACGCGTAGCGGCTCGCCGTAACCCAGCTCACTCCACAGTTGCTTCTCGAACACATGCGGGTTGTTGGCGATCAGCGTGTTGGCGGCGCGCAGGATGCGGCTAGTGGAGCGATAGTTCTGCTCCAGCATGACCACTTTCAGATGCGGAAAGTCTTCCTTGAGCAGCGCCAGGTTTTCCGGGCGGGCGCCGCGCCAGGCGTAGATCGACTGGTCGTCGTCGCCCACCACGGTAAAGCGCGCCTGAGTGCCGACCAGCATTCTGACCAGCAGGTACTGGCTGGCGTTGGTGTCCTGGTATTCGTCCACCAGCATGTAGCGAATGCGAAACTGCCATTTCTCCAGCACGTCGGGGTTGTCGCGAAACAACACCACCGGGATCAGGATCAGGTCGTCAAAGTCCACCGCGTTGTAGGCCTTGAGCGTGCGCTGGTAGTGCATGTAGACGCTGGCGGCGGTCTGCTCCTGCGGGGTCTTGGCCTGGGCCAGTGCTTCATCTGGCAGGATCAGGTCGTTCTTCCAGTTGGAGATTTGCGCCTGAATGCCTTCGATGCCGTCTTCGGCGCCGTAGTCCTTGTGCATCAAATCGGTAATCAGCGCTGTGGCATCCTGTTGATCAAAGATCGAGAAGCCGGGCTTGTAGCCCAGGCGCTGATGTTCCTTGCGGATGATGTTCAGCCCCAGGTTGTGGAAGGTCGAGACGGTCAGGCCGCGGGCGTCCGGGCCGCGCAGCAGTTGGCCGACCCGTTCTTTCATCTCGCGCGCCGCCTTGTTGGTGAAGGTCACGGCGATGATGTGTTGCGCGCGGATGCCGCACTCCTTGACCAGATAGGCAATCTTGCGGGTGATCACGCTGGTCTTGCCGCTACCGGCCCCGGCCAGAACCAGCAGCGGCCCGCTGATGTACTCGACGGCTTCCTGTTGGCGGGGGTTGAGGCGTGACACGGGGTATCTCCGGAGGCTGAGGGCGGCAAATGGTAGCAGCTTCGGGGTGGCATCGGGTGCCGGCCATCGGCCAGGCTTGGTTATTGGCGCGATATTCGCTATAACTTGCTTCACAAAAGTGCTGTAGATACTTAAATTTTAAAGATTCTTTTATCGGAGACCACTCGCAGTCGACTGAATTTATCCCTGACTTGATGCCAGCCAGGCAAAAGACCCCGGTAAATCAAGCAGATAGCGGCATGAGCCGTGCATGGATACGACTGAGAGCCTTGTTCCACCCCAGGGGAGATCGCCGCTTGAGCGATGACAGTCCAACACAGCGAGTTGTTTTGCTGGATACCGACCACGGTGCCTACGTGCAATTGTGTCGTCGGCTTGCTGTGGTTGGCGCTCTACCGTTCACCCTGGAGCGCGTCGAAGACTGGCATCAACTGCAAACCCGTATCGACCGGGGCGAGGTGCAGGCGGTGCTGGCGCGTTCCGACAGCCTGTCATTGCTGCACGATTGCGGCGTGCCGGTGATTCATCTGGCCAGCGAGCCCGACTTTTCCCGCATCGGTAATGGCCTCAATGACGTCCTCTGGGATCAATCCTCGGCCAGCGAAATCATTCGCTGCTGCCAGTACGCGATGGAGCGTCATCGCCTGCGCGGCGCGCTGGACCGGGCTGCCAGCTACGACCCGCTGACCGGCACCTGCAATCGGCAGATGCTGCAGGATCGTCTCAAGCAGGGGATGCGCCGGGCGCTGCGCAGCAATCAGCCGCTGGCGGTGTTCTGCGTCGATCTGGATAACTTTCGTCACGTCAACGACAGCCTCGGGCACAGCGCCGGTGACGCCATCATCTGCGAGGTGGTAGACCGGCTGCGTGCGGTGCTGCGCAACACCGATACCATCGGGCGCATGGGCAGCGACGAGTTTGCACTGGTGATCGAGGACTACACCTCATCCAGCAACCTGTTGCAGATTGCCCAGAAGATCATCAACGAGCTGGCCGAGCCCTTTACCGTCAGCAACGAAGGGCTGCTGATGGGCTGCAGCGTGGGCATCGCGACCTATCCGGAGGGCGGCCAGACCGTCGACAGCCTGTTGCTGCACGCCAACCTGGCGATGCTGCAGGCCAAGGGGCAACGCGGCTGCAGCTTCCACTTCTACGATGAGCGCATCAACCTGCAGGCGCACAGCCTGATCGAGTTTGAGTCTTCCCTGCGTCAGGCGCTGCGGCGCAACGAGTTTGAGCTGCATTACCAGCCGCGGGTAGATCTGGGCACTGGCCGGATTGTCGGCCTCGAGGGGCTGATCCGCTGGCGCCATCCGGAGCGCGGCCTGCTGGGCCCCGGTGAATTTATCCCGCTGGCTGAGGAAACCGGTCTGATCGTGCCGATGGGCTACTGGGTGATTGCCCGCGCCTGTCACGATCTGGCGCGTATGCAAAAACGCGGCATGCCACCGGTGCATGTGGCGGTCAACATGTCGTTCCGCCAGTTCCAGGACAGCCGGCTGCTGTCCACCGTGCGTCGCCTGCTGGAACGCACCGGTATCGACCCGCACTGGCTGGAGTTTGAGCTGACTGAAACGGCGGTCATGCAGCAGCCAGAGCAGGTGCTGATGACCATGGACGGCATGACCGGCCTGGGCCTTCGCTTTTCGCTGGATGACTTTGGCACCGGTTTCTCGTCTTTCGTCCACCTGCACAGCCTGCCGATCAATCTGCTGAAAATTGACCGTGGCTTCGTCAAGGCAATCGCCGAACGCTCAGCCGACCGGCAGCTGGTCGGCGCGATGATCGAAATGGGACACAGCCTGGGGCTGGAAGTGGTGGCCGAGGGTGTGGAGCAGCGTGAGCAGCTGGATATCCTGCGCAGTCTGGGCTGCGATCAGGTGCAGGGGTTCTTTATCAGCCCGGCGCTGCCCTTTGACGAACTCTGCTACTTCATGGATGCCTATCAGATGGGCCGTGAGGCGTCGCCAAAAGAGAGCGGCGTAGTGCGGCTGCTGTCCTGAGCGGCTTACAGCTCAATGGATACAAGGCGACCACCGGCGCCGCTGGCGCCAGCTCGTCGGCACCGGCGCCGCCCTGTCTGTTTACTCTAGTCGTCTTTCCCGTTATTGCCCGTTTTTTTAGTGCTGTTTGCCGATTGTTCACCTCGGCGGCTGGCGGTCTAGCTGCCGATACTGCAATGCCTCGGCCAGGTGCGCGCGCTCAAGGTTCGGGCTGCCTGCCAGGTCGGCCAGGGTGCGCGCCACCTTGAGTACCCGGTGACTGGCCCGTCGCGATAACCCCAAACGCTCTACTGCCTGCTCCAGCCATTGCCCGTCCGCGTCGCTGAGCGCGCAATGCTGCTGAATCCCGGCCAGGTCCAGGTGGGCATTCAGGCATTGCTGGCGCTGCTGCTGGGCGTGCCTTGCCGCGGCTACCTGAGCGGCGGCGGTGGCGGTGTCCGGTTTGCTGCGGCCGGTCTCGCCGGTCAACTTGAAGGGCTCATTGCGCATGGCCAGGTGCAGGTCGATGCGGTCGAGCAGCGGGCCAGAGAGTTTGCCGCGATAGCGTTGTATCTGTTCTGGCGTGCAGCGGCAACGGCCCGAGGGGTCTCCCTGATAGCCGCAGCAGCACGGGCATCATTTCGGGTATGGACATACCGGTTAACCCGCTGCCTACTTGGGGTTGGCATGCTACGGTATTGTCCATAGGTGAATCCATTAATCATGGACATGAGGACTGGATATGTCCATGCCCTGAATTGGAAAAAGTGTACCTGACTTGGCCAAGCGTTTGTATTCGACTTGACCAGCCATTTGCATCGGATGTGCCCCGCGCACGGGTACGTCTTGACCGGCAGGAGTCGGCCAAAAGCGGACGGATCAAACCTGGTCTGAGTTCGCCGACATTTCAGGTCTGTGGCTCTCTAGGAAAGCCGGGGCGATTCAGAGGGGCCAATACCGTTCGGCCGTATAAGCTGGGGAGGGGGAGTCGGACGCGAGGGCGGAGAGAATTCCAACGAGTCTAAGAGCGGGGTGAACTGCTCTGAAAGAAACGTTCTCCGCTCGGAGTACGTTTGGTATTTCCCCTTTATCCAAGTCCAAAAAGTATCAAGGGAGCCATGTTGTCTCACGAATGCTGGGAGTGCTGCGCTCATTGCAGGATCACTCAGCAGTTCACGTCGAAGATGGAGATACTCATTCGGATCCGCAGCATTGCCAGTAGCTCGGGCCACCAAGAGGTTTTGTAGGTAGCTGACCTTGTCGAATGTGCTAACCAGGAATTCTATGGACACGGGGAAGCCTCTTTATCTTACAGAGTGTCATGAGGAAAGACGGATTTAGGCTGAGATTATTCAGCCCATAACCTTGTTCCAGTCGATTGCATAGCCCGCCTGTTTCAACTCGCGTGCCAGTGCGGTTTTCCACTCGCCGGACATCTCTGTCCAAACTACCCCGGCAAAGTCGGTAGGTATTTCCACTTCTCCAGATCTCAGCGCGCAGACCTTGTCACGACCCAGCGCACCCATAAAGTAACCAAGCTCCAGTAGCACATTCTGCCTCACGCGAGGTTCCACCTGGCCGCCCGCTTTGCAGCCAACATCGTCGGGCGTTAGCAGCACCACGGCCATTCCCACATCAGAATTGTGCTCGATTTTCTCAATGATCGTGCGCCCACTATTGGCCTGCTCGTGGAGGATGATCACCTTGAGGCCGAGCTTCTCTAGGAAGCGTGCAACGGTTTCACGGACAGCTTCATCGTGCCCATGGACGAGAAAAACTCGAGAGGAGTCCGCTGATGAACTAGCTTTCGTTGCTGGCGCAAGAAGGCTAGGCCCAAGGTCTTCAAGGTCCGCTTTTAAGGCATTTATCGCTTGGCCTAGCAGCGCTTTCGCCGCTTCTATATTTGTTTTTGTGTGTGCTTTGTAGTTGGGCTCTGGCATTCCAGATACCCAAATCATCTGATGGTAATGCAGCTCCTGCGCCGCTTTATAACGATTGGCTGCGGTAGTGTTTACTCCGAAATAGCGCTCCAACGTATCTTCAATACTGCGCTCTAGAGCCTGGAGTTCGGGAGATGTCCCATTCTTCAATGTGTTGAGATCAAACGCATCAAGATCCGCAATTCTTTGCTCAAGCCGGTCAATTCCTTTCTGCAGCTGATCTGTCGTCAAGTGAACCTTTGGTTGAACAACCGGGGATGGGGGTGACTTCCGAGCCATAGCTACTCCTTGGTATGTGGCTATGTCCGATCATGCCATTACGCGGGGTGGAGCAAAACTGCAAAAGGTCAATAGCCACGATTTTGTTGTCCGTCAGCACGAATTCAAGCGTCTTCGGCGTTGGCATCTCCAAATCGTAGCCCGCATTCAGTGGCAGACTCTGCACCGTTCCGGAAATAGCGCGTGTTAGCTTCTGGCCGGAAGGCGCCTATCGCAACAGGCAGGATCCGGCCAAAAGACCGTGACAGATTAATGGGGCTCGGGACGGCCAGAGCTGCTAGCGCAGCTCCCCATGGCTCTCGGCCAGACTATGGTAACAATCTACGGCCAAACTATGGGTTCATGCACAGTCAGCACGGAGGGCGCGGGGAAAGGTGCAGGTAACGCTGCTTTGAATGAGTGCCGATCTTAGGCGTTCAAGCCTGCCCATCCGTGCCAACCGACGTAAACACCCACGCCAATAATCAGCAAGCTTGAGAGATATGGGGCGCGCCGCGCCACAGCGCCCATCCAAGGCCAGCGATTGGACGCATGGCGTGTTCCGATTGCAGCCGCAACACCGACCGTGACCAGCGTCAACGCCAAACCAATGCTGAAACCGAGGACCAAGACAGCACCTAACGTAACTTCCTTAACCTGCAGACAGAGCAGCAGCACCGTGATTGCAGCGGGGCAGGGAATCAGCCCACCGGTCAGGCCGAACAAAATGACCTGGCCGGTGGTTACGTTACGACTGGCAAAGCGCTGACGAATGTCGTTTGCGTGCGCCCGCTCATGGGCATCCTGATACCCCTCCAGCGATAACTCCAGACCTTCCAACTCGTCATGAGCGTGATCATGCTCGCAAAACGACAGATCGTAGTCATGTGAATGCCCGGCGTGCCCGAGGCTGAGCCGTGCGTCAAAGGCATGAGGTTCGGGAATATCGTCCACCGATTCCAGGTAGCCATCGCGCTCAACAAAGGTGAAGAGCCCAACAGTCCCGTTCTCACGAGTGATCTGCAGTCGCACATCTGCCGCCTTCCACGGGTGTCCGCTGAGCGTTCGCAGACGCCACCGTGGCGGCACCTCTTCTTCAAAAATGGCCAGTTCAATACGCCCATGCCCGGTGTCGATGTGACGGGTTTCAGCGTGCACATGGTCATGTGAATGGTGGTGATCGTCGCCCTGCTCAAAGCGCCACATCTGCTCGCCACGCCAAGTACGCCAGAGCATCCAAAGCGCGATGATGATGATCAGCGCTGCCGAGGCAAGCTGGAAATAGGGCTCAGTGGTTTCAGCGTCAAGGTTCTGCCCCAGATACATGCCGCCAATGGCGACCAGCCAGACCACCACTGTATGCGAAGCCGTCGCCGCCAACCCGAGCAATATGGCCTGACCGACCGTGCCCCGAATCGCCACGATGAACGCCGCCATCATGGTCTTCGAGTGTCCCGGCTCAAGACCGTGTAACGCACCCAGTACGATAGCTGTCGGGACATACAGCCAAGCCTGCGAAGCGCCCTGCTGCAGAAGTTCTGCGAAAGAAGACATGGCTCAGTTCTCAGAGATACTTGGTAATTTGCTTGAACTCTTCCAGCGGTGCCCGCTCACCATTGGTGAGTGCCCCGACGGTATGCTCCAGGCAATGGTCGATATGATCCTGAATTAGCGTGCGCTTGGCCTGGCATACAGCCTTTTCAACGGCGTGCAACTGCTGGGCAATATCCACGCAGGCTCGCTGGTCTTCGATCATGCCGACTATGCTGCGCAGGTGACCCTCAGCACGCTTCAACCTTTTGATGATTTCCGTATGACTTTGGTGCTTATGTTCGCCTTGGAGCTTGCTCATCGCGGAGTCTCATGCAACGATATTGAGACCAGCATCCTATCCCCCTGGGGGGGATGCAGCAACACAAACTTTTCTGATGCTGAGTCTGAGTATCGTCGTCAATGCTGATACATCTCACCGCTTCCCGCTCATTGCCCATTCTGGCGCTTCTGTCGATGCTGCTATGGGCCGGGCATGCGCTGGCAGGCTATACAGACGGTAACGGGCAAGGTGCTCAAGCAACTTACGACAGCCACCCGCACAGCGGCGACGACGACTTAAGCAGCCAAAGCCTGCAACCGGGTGATGACCACCAGCACTCATCGCTGGTCGCAGACCATCTGCATGAAACCCCTCACCTGACAGCTTGGCCGCGAGCGCCCCGCACGCAGGCAGAGGCACCCGCTTTCGGCTATGCCAAGAGGCTGGTCATCAGCCCACCCACCCGCATTGAGCGACCACCACGCACCTGATCGGCATTCTGACACCGGCCTAAGAGCCCAGATCTCCACAACTCAGGATTTTTTTATGCAATCACTATCTCTGCGCGGATATGGCGCGATGCGGCGACCGTTACTCTTGCTGCTGGTATTAGCGTTAATGCTGGTCGGCATGCCCGAGGCACTCGCTCACGGCGTGCCGGAAGGCGACAAAGGCTTCATACAGGAAAGCACCGGCGTGCTGTTTGTTCCGTTCATGTACATGGGCGCAAAGCACATGATTACCGGCTATGACCATTTGCTGTTCCTGTTCGGAGTGATCTTCTTTCTGTACCGCCTGAAAGATGTTGGCCTCTACGTCACGCTGTTTGCGGTGGGGCATTCGATCACGCTGCTGTTTGGGGTGCTGAGCAGCATCAGCATCAGCCCCTACGTGATCGATGCCATCATCGGTTTTTCAGTGGTGTACAAAGCACTCGACAACCTTGGAGCCTTTCAACGCTGGTTTGGAGTCCAGCCTGATACACGTGCCGCCACGTTGATCTTCGGCTTACTGCACGGCTTCGGTCTGGCGACCAAGATTCAGGAGTTTGAAATTTCACCGGATGGCCTGATCGTCAATCTGATCGCCTTCAACGTCGGCGTAGAAATCGGCCAGCTACTCGCCCTTGGCGCGATTCTCATTCTGATGGGGTACTGGCGACGCACAGCCAGCTTTTGGCGTCATGCCTACACAGCCAACGTCGCCATGATGAGCGCCGGTTTCCTGTTGATGGGTTACCAGCTCACCGGCCTGATCGTTTCTCAGTAAGGAATTTTCATATGTTCAATAGCAAAGCTCCAACCCTTAATGAGCTGCCGAGCAGTCTCCAGCTGCTGCGCTCGACTGTCATCGCCCTGCTGGTGGCCATCGCCCTGCTGGTTACTGTGGTCATGCCATCTGAATACGCAATTGACCCAACTGGCGCAGGTCGTCTGCTTGGCCTTACCCAGATGGGTGAGATTAAACAACAGCTTGCCGAGGAAGCCGCTGCAGAAGTTACCGCACCCGTTGCACAGGTAGCGGTCGCCGCACCTCCAGTGGTTCAGCCAGCGCCTGAACCCGTAGCCGCTGAGCCGGTCGTAGCGCAAACGCCTGCTGTTGACGAAGTAGCAGCAGAGCCAGAAGTAGCCCGCCTGCAACACGAAATGAGCATATCCCTTGCCCCTGGTCAGGGTGCGGAGATCAAACTGGAAATGCTCAAAGGCACCAAGGTGAGTTACTTCTGGACGGCCAACGGCGGTCAGGTGAACTACGACACCCATGGTGATCCCTACGGCGCACCACGTGACTTTTACCATGGCTACGGCAAGGGTCGCTTTACGCCAGAGGACAGCGGTGTACTGGAGGCAGCTTTCGACGGTATGCACGGCTGGTTCTGGCGTAATCGGACTGACAAGCCAGTGACTTTGACGCTGCGCACCGAGGGTGATTACATCGCCATCAAGCGCGTTATCTAGATAATGACGAGGGCTGCGCCGAAAATGCGCAGCTCTTTTAAGCGCTGTGGGGTTTTCCGCAAAGCGGGACGACAAGGACTCCTACGGATTTAACTGGATTCAAGCGTCATGTTTCTTCAAGTTGACCATGACTGCTGCTGGCCGGCAGCTGCCTGTCATCGATGACCGCCTCCGGCCAAAACCTGCCCGTGGTGACAGTCGCAGTCGAACCTGGATTTCCTGCGTCTTTAGTGATGTAAGTCAATCATAATCGTGCCGGCGGGAATATCGCGGAACAGCCATCGCCCATCGGATAGCTTTTGCATGGCGCTGCCAGAGACCGGCCGCAGGCCAGTTGGCAACTCAAATACCAGATCTTTAATAGGCTCTTGCGCTTGGACGTTGAGCACAATTTGACCGCGTTGCGCCAGCACATCGACCTCGACTTTATCGCGTGCAGCCCACCAGCTGCCGTACTGGCTCATGGTTCCAAACCAGGCGAATGGTTTGAGTCGAGGAAGGATCTGCTCCAAGAAGCGGTACTTATGGTCAACTTCATTCGGGTGAAGCAGCATCACGTAACTTGCGCCATATCGGGCAAGCTTCTCGGCCAGCTCAACCGCCTCCTCGACTCGCTGATCCATAATCGGCGGTATCTCATCTTCAATCGCAATTGGAAACTCAAACACTGTCGTTTCATCGCTATACATCCGTTGCGTGTTTGTGCGAAACGGTAAGTGTGTGGTGAGGTTCCCTGCAGTTGCTGAACTCGAAAAGCGATAGCCCGATGCGGCCAGAGCCTCAGGGAGGCGAGGCGGTGTTGCTAGATAGCCGGGACGGAACGAGACCACCGAGCGACCGGTCAGTTGCTCCAACAAAAAGCGGCTCACCCTAAGCTCGCCCATCACCGTCGCACCTTGCGTATCGCCGAGAGCCTTAACCCTCGGCTGGTAGGTCGGATATTGCTCGCTCCCATCACCAAGCGGAAGCGAGGCGTACATGTCGGAATGGCTAACTGAGTGGCTGGCTATCTCCATACCAGCCGCCACCAAGGCATCCATCGCAGCAAGCGTACGGTCGTTGAAAAAACCTTCGTCCTGAAAGTCGCGGTAGTATTTTGTTTGTAGGAAAAAGGTTGCCGGTATTCCTTCCCGCACGAGCAAGTCCCGATAGGCAAGTAGATTGCCCATCGACTTGACGTAATCCACATCAAACGTCACGACCGCAGCCAGGCGTTGGCCTTGTGGCACAGAGCCAATCGTGACGGCTAGCGGTTCGTGCTGGCGATAGACAGCCCTGAGCCAGCGCAGCCATACGTCGACGGAGGGCTCATAACCATTGGCATAGGCCCGGTAGCCTTGGTCATTACGATCGTTGTGCGCTCGCATGATGAAAAAGCCGAGGTCAAAACCCAACGCATATGCGCTGCCGCCTGCCTTGTTGTCTCCTCTGACCAAAGCGGCGGATCCGTCTTCGAACCTGGCCAAAACCTGCTGCGCATTCACATACGTTTGCGTGCCGATCCAACTTGTCGGCAGATCAGGCTGGCCAAGCAGTACTGTCTTTTCATGGGGATCGCTGATCCAGCCAAGGGCTGGCGCTTGTTCGAAGGTGATACTGTGGTGAGCTCGCGATTCCAAAGTCGATTCGAAGCCAAACAGATCGTGTAGTCCGCCACCCAGCACTTGTGTGGCTATTAGAGTCCGTCCTGCTTCCACGTGGCGGCGCAGCGCTGTGCGCCCAGCATCGTCAAGGGTGCGTCCCGAAAGCAACGGATACACGAGGACGACGTTATGACGAGTAGCCTCGGCGACGTCATCGGTAATAGTGAACGGCACGCCGATACTTTTGAGGCCATGAGACAGGCCGAGCCAAGCGGAATCCTTATCAGTCAACAAGATTGCAAGACGAGAAGGCTCTCCGCTGGCGAAGCGATTCCAGTCGGAACGCCCCTGGTCAGAGATATGGCTCACTTCAGTAGGCCCGTTTAGATCATCTAAGCGATCAAATGTGTTTCGCTCGATAAAAGCGGTAACGGCAACTATCAGCAAACTGACAAGAACTATAATGGCGATGGCACGTGCCAAGATGGCAGGCTTGTTTACGAACGGCACGAAGACCTCGTCGGTGCAAGTAGAAAATTAGCATCTTGGAGCAATGCGAGGCAGGAAACGTTAGAGCGGCAACCGGCTCCTGCTGCTTCCGGATCGTAGCTGTTTCGTTTATTAGCAATAGATTTTCATAGTTGTTGGCCGGTTGGATAATATTCCCACTCTTGCCAGTCGATACCCCCTACAGCCAAAGGCTGCAGCCTAGCCCGCCAAAAGCTGTCCTGCTCTTGAAGTAGAGCCTGTGCTGCGCCGCCCCAGGTTTCTTCAGGCGCAAGCTGAGGCTCTATGCTCTGCGCGAGTCGAAAGCGCACGGCCGGCCAGCGCTGAGCGATTTTCTCCGTGAGCTGGGCGCTGCGTTCAGCACTGCGGGTGTAGATCATCAAACTCACCTTACTTACACCGATGGAAGGTAGCTCACACGGAGCGCAAGGAAAGCCACCCATCTCCTCAGTAAACCAGCGGTAATGGCTCGATATTTCGACAGGCCAAGGACTAGCGGCTGCCACATGCTTTAGCGTGTCCAGCCATTCACGCACATGTTTCGCCGGAACCGGCCAGCCACGCTGCTCAACTTCCAGATCCAGATGAAGTGCTGAGAACGACACAGACTTCAATTTCGAAATGATGGCGATCAGCGAAGCGCGGTTCTCAGGCGCCATCCAGTCTGGATCACCCAAAAGCAGCACAGGCTCGAAGCCACGTTTTCTGAGCGTTATGGCAACCGCATCGAGCGTCCGCACAACTTCCGGTTGCGCTAATTGCTCGGCGCTCAGCCCGATATATAGACGTTGGATGCCCGTGCGGTCCAGGCGAGACAGCTCGTCGGTTCGAGTAGCAGGATTGAGCAACGCACGGCTATCCCAAATGTACACGCCCCGCCTCCAGGCCTGGGTAGCCTCGGGTTCAGCAGCGTTTACTTCCAGAAAGTGCAATTGCGCCGGTGACATAACCTCTGCCGGCGCAGCGAAAGCCAGGCAACTTAGCAAGCCGCACACTAGAAGCTGGCGCATTTGAAACTTCTTCGCTTTAAGGAGAACCCACCACGGTGCCATGGCTGATGATTCACGATCACGTCGCAGCATTTCATTGAGCATCGCAACCGCGCTCCAGCATCGAATGACAATATGAGCCACGGAAGATCTGGACGCCCCGCCACAGGCGTAGGTATCCGCGTAGCGATAGTTTTGCACCATGCGAATCTAACCGAGTGGCGGTTTCACGTTATCAACCAAAACCGTCACTAGTGACTAGGAAGTCTCAGGGGTACGAGTCGTCAAGAAGCCAGCGGACATTGAGGGCAAGTCCAATGTGCCGAGACGAGGTTTCCAATCCCCGCCCCGCTAAACGGTATGTTGCATACAGCCAGCGCTGCAAGCGAACTGCATAGGTCAGCCCGTCCAGCTACACGGGTGGACACCATCTGCTTCGGGTCGATCGCTCTCAAGGACTGCTTTTGGCCGGTTAGCAACCACTTCTCTGGCTAGCCATGCTTGTCCTCCCACATGTGGAGGACTTGCCATGAACATCACTGCTACCTGCACCCGCCGGCCCTGGAACAAAGGAAAGTTGGTCGGACAGAAAACCCCGCTCCGGCTGAGAGATATCTGGGCCATCCGAGTAAGGCTTCAGCTTGCAGAACGAACCCGGGATCTGGCTTTGTTCGATCTGGCCATCGACAGCAAGCTTCGAGCCTGCGACTTAACCAAGCTCCGTGTATGCGACGTTGCTCATGGCGAGCATGTGTCATCACGAGCAATGGTTATGCAGCAGAAAACGAAGCGACCAGTGCAGTTCGAAATTACTGAGCAAACACGGGCTGCTCTCGCGGCCTGGATACACCAAGCCCAGCTCCGTAGCCAGGACTGCCTTTTCCCGAGCAGGCTGCACACCTCAGACCATCTATCCACTCGTCAATACGCTCGTATCGTCAAAGGCTGGGTGCAAACCATTGGCCTTGATCCGGCCATGTATGGCACTCACACAATGAGACGTACAAAGGCATCACTGATCTATCGCAGGACAAAGAACTTGCGGGCCGTTCAACTTCTGCTTGGCCATACGAAGCTGGAGAGCACCGTTCGATATCTTGGGATTGAGGTCGACGACGCCTTGGAAATGGCAGAGCAGACCGAGGTTTGACCATGTATAGCGACGGTCGAAGTCAGGCCGTCGCTAACCGGCCAATAAGTGCCGCACAAATCCCGGCGGGTGCAGATTTCCGGGCGGTTTGCGCCAGATCAGTTGGAGACGCTTTTCAAGCCCCGGGATGGGAAGAGCTACCAGCGCGCCACTGCGAACTTCGTCTTGTACTGCGGAAGCCATCACCAACGACACGCCGAGTCCCGCCCTGACTGCTTGTTTGACTGCCTCGGTGCTGCCTAGCTGCATACCGCTGCGAGGCACGCCCAGTTCGCCAAAGTATTCGGTCAGAAGCCGTCCGGTACCGCTACCCGGTTCACCTCCCAGCATCGGCAGGTCCACCAGACGATCACGTTCTATGCACCCTGCTTCAGCCAGCGCATGGTCGGGGCTGACGATAAGCACCAGCGGCTCGACCCGCCAGAGGCGGTGTTCGAAGTCGGGGTGAGGTAGCCACCATTCCATGATCGCGGCGTCGAGCTGGCCCGCCAGTAGCTGGTCGGCCACATCCGGGTTGGCGGCGATGCGCAGATCCACCTCGCCCCTCTCATTTGCGGTCGTCAGATAGTTGCGCACGAATGGCTGGAGAAGGTAGGTGCCGATGTTGGAGCTGGCCCCGACGCGCTCACGATTGCCATGCAGGGCTTCTAGCGCCCGGGCGTGCATGTCGAGCAAGGCGGTCGCATGCGGCATGAAGGCCAGCGCCCGTGTGGTAGGCTGGCAGCCGCTACGACTGCGCTGCACCAGCGTTACGCCGACCTGCTCTTCAAGCTTCTGCAAGTGCTGCGACACCGTCGGCTGGGCCAGCCCCAACGCCCTCGCCGCGCTCTGAAAACTGCCTGTTTGAACGATCGCTACCAGGCTCTTCAGCCAGACCGGATTCAACATGCGGCAGGCTCGGCCTTGGGCAGACGGTTCGCAGCGTTGATTGGGCGCGCACCTGCCAATACCTGGATGATGTTCTGCGCTGCACAACGTTCAATCTCCAGGCGCACCGCGCGCACTGCCGACCCTATGTGCGGAGTGAACAGCGTATTCGGATGCGCGAGCAGCGCAGGATCGATCAGCCGCGGCCGGTCCGCGCGAGCCCAGTCTTCCATTTCGAATACATCCGCCGCATACCCGCCGAGCTGGCCTCGCTCAAGCGCCGCGAGCACGGCGGCTTCATCCACTACCGAACCACGACAGGGGTTTACAAGCAGAGCGCCCGGCCGTACGAGGGCAAGCAGCTCGGCGTTGACCAGATGCTGGGTATCGGCATTCAAGGGAAGCGCCAGCAGGATGAAGTCCGAGCTGGCGAAGAGTTCGCTGCACGCCACCCGGCGCAGGCCGAGCCGTTGCTCGGTTTGTGTATCCAGAGCCTTCGCCTCGTGGTACTGCAGGGTCGCGCCCCATCCCTGCAAGCGATCAGCCATGGCCAGTCCGATGGCGCCCATGCCAAGGATGCCGACCGTAGCGTTATCCAGCCCCGTGCCGTAGAACTGTGGTTGCCAGCCCTGGAACTCGCCAGAGCGGACGAACGCATCTGCTGCCCGCAGATGCCGCCCCAGCCCCACCGCCAGTCCGATCGCCAGCTCGGCAGTCGGGACCGTCAACAGATCAGGCACGAAGGTCAGCCAGACCCCGCGGGCAGTACAGGCGTCCACATCGAAATTGTCGAAGCCCTTGAGCGCGCAGCCGACTACACGCAGCTCAGGGCAGGCTTGAAGAAAGTCTGCATCGACCCGATCGGGCATGAACGCCATCATCGCCTGAGCATCGCGGCAGCGGCGCAGAATTTCCTCGCGCGGCAGCGTGCTGTCGGTCTGGTTGGTCATCAGCTCGCAATGTGGCGCCAGCAGTTGCAGGATCTCATCGTGTACTCGGTGAGTTATAACGAGTTTCGGCAGCATGGTTTGTCCTATTTGAAACGTTTGCGCAGCACGCCACTGAAGGCGTCTACTAGCGTGACCATGGCCAGGATGACCAGCAGGATTGCTGCAACCTCCTGGTACTGCATGATGCGCAGCGAGCCCATGAGTTCGAAGCCGATACCGCCGGCGCCAACCATGCCCATCACGGTGGAGGCGCGAAAGTTGTATTCCCAGCGGTAGATCGCCACGTCGGCGAACTGCGGCGTCACCTGTGGCAAAACCGCGTGCAGCAGCACTTGCATCGGCGTAGCCCCCGCCGCCCGAGCGGCTTCCACCGGCGCTTCGTCGACGTGCTCGATGGCCTCGGCGAAGAACTTGCCGACCATGCCGACCGAATGCAGACCCAGGGCAAGCACGCCCGGCAAGGCGCCGAACCCTACGGCTGCAACGAAGATGATGCCCATGATCAGCTCCGGCACCGACCGCAGGGCATTGAGCAGCACCCGGGCAACACCGAACACAAGGGGGTGCGGCGCCGTATTGCGCGCTGCAACGAAGGCCACCACCAGCGAGAACACCACTGCGATGGCCGTACCGGCGATGCTCATCGCCAAGGTGTCGATCAAGGGGCGAATCCAGCTTCGATAGCCCGAAAAGTCTGGCGGCATGGCCTCGCCTGCCAGGGTCGCGATGGAGGGCAGCCCGTTCAGCAGCGTGGTGGCATCGAGCAGCCCCACGTACCAGCAGGCCAACAGCACCACTCCGAATACAATCGCCACCTGCCCCAGCTGGCGCCACCAACCGAGGCCGAAGCCTCGAAGGATGTGCTCGCGTTGCTCTGCAGGCAGCGCCTGCACGTCGTAATGAGTAGACATATCGGTGCTCACATCGTGGCGAAGTCGAGGCCGAGCAGCGATCCCATGTTGCGGATCACATCGTAGTCGGCGTCGGTGATTGGCGCGAAGGCCTCGGCCTTGAAGTTGCGCAGCACTTCGGGATCGTCGATACCGACGAATACATCCCGCACCTTGGTTTTCAGCTCGGGGCTCAGGTTCGAGCGCATCGCCCAGGGGTACTGGGGGTATTCGCCGCTGTAACCAAGTACTTTCACCTTGCTCGGATCGATTAGGCCACGTTCGACTGCGTGATTGAAAATTACCTCCGACAGCCCACCCGCATCGGCGTTGCCGTTCGCCACGTTGACGGCAACGGCGTCATGCGTGCCCACAAAATGTTGTTCGTAGTCCTGCCCACCCGTCAAATCGGCCGTCTCAAGAAGCACGGTTTTGGGAATCAAATGGCTGGACGTCGATGCCCGGTCACCATAGGCCATCTTCTTGCCCTTAAGGTCGGCATACTCATTCACGCCTGACGCCACATTGGCGATAATCACCGAGCGATAGGTCGGCTTGCCGTCGATGACCATGGCAGCGAAGGGCTCGATGTCGCTTTTGCTTTTGGCCATGACGTAGGACAGCGGACCGAAATACGCCAGGTCGATACGGCCAAAGCGCATCGCCTCAATCATCGAGGAATAGTCGGTGGTTACGATCAGCTGCACCTTCTTGTCCAGATGCTCTTCCAGATAATCCTTCAGCGGCTGGTTACGCTTGATCAACTCCGAGGCGTTTTCGTCCGGCAGCAGGGCAACCTTTAGCACATCCGGATCGGCATCGGCCGCTAGGGCGGACAAACTTGAAACAGCGGACAGCAAGCAAGTCAATAAGAGCGCGGATAAGCGTTTCATCGGGACATCTCCAGTGAAGGTTCGAGCATGACAGGTGGTTCAGCCGGAGCATTCGCTGGCTGAGTCGTAGAGCGGCCTGCATAGATGCGCTCAAGCTGCGCATCGGTGAGTTCCGAGGGCGCGGCATCGAAAACGATCTGAGAATCGGCCAGCCCGACGACGCGATCGGCGAAGCGGCGGGCATATTCGAGTTGATGCAGCGAAACGATGGCGGTGATGCCGTCTTCCTTGCAGATGTCGCGCAGCAATCCGAGAACACGGACCGAAGTGGCCGGGTCGAGACTGGCTACCGGCTCATCGGCCAGAATGATCGCCGGCTGTTGCGCTAGCGCACGCGCGATGCCTACCCGCTGCTGCTGGCCACCGGACAGTTTGTCCACCCGGCTTAGCGCCTTGTCTGCCAGACCGACCCGAGCGAGGCAACTGAGCGCAATCTCCTGATCGGCACGCGGCAGAGGAAACAGCGAGCGGAGCGTGTTGTGAAAGGCCAGCCGACCGGTAAGCACATTAGCCAGTGCGCTTTGACGTTCGATTAGCTGGTGGTGCTGAAAGATCATGGCGGTACGCCGACGATGCTGACGCAAGGCCGAGCCGCTGCCGAGTTCACCGAGTTCGCTGGTGACACTGCCGCCAGTGGGCGTGACGAGTCGATTGAGACTACGGAGCAAGGTCGACTTGCCTGCGCCCGAGAGACCAAGCAGCACGGTGAACTCACCACGCCGAAATGCAATCGAGGTATCGCGTAGGGCTGTCACGCCGCCTGGATAGACGACGCTCAACCGGTCGACCCGCAGCACGGCGTCCTGTATCGGATGGGGCTTCATTTGATCACCTTTCGCAATATTGCTGGCCGCACAATTGCGGTTCGCGATGCAAAGGGTAGAAATTCCTTGTTACCGCACTGCTTCTAAAGGATGACATTTCGATGAATACTTCGAATCTGCCGTAGCGGGGCGGCAAGCGAAGCCGTGGAAGAACGGGCGCAACGTAGCGTCTTTCTTCACGCGGGATACAGGAGGCTTTGATTGATACTGCTGCGGATTCGCTACAGTAACGTTGGGCCAGAACGTAATGCCATCCAAGCAAGAGAGCGCACACTAGCGGCCAATAGCGGTCATCGAGCGCCTACAAGACCAGTGGCGATTCATATCAAATGAGGTCGCTGTGCTGGCCAAATGGAATAAGGCAGATCAGTTACTGGTATGCCGAGGCAGCCCAATGGAGATCAACGCCGCCAACAAGACAAAAGTCGAGGACACCCACAGGCAAGCTTCCAAGCCATAGGCCTGATACACCCAGCCCGACAGCAGCGTGCCGATCAGCCGGCCGAGGGCGTTGGACATGTAATAGAAGCCGACATCCAGCGACACGCCGTCTTCCTTGGCGTAACTGACAATCAGGTAGCTGTGCAGCGAGGAGTTCACCGCAAACAGCGCGCCAAACACCATCAACCCGCCGAGCAAGACCCACTGCGCCGGCAAATCACTGTTCAGACCCAGGGCAATTGCGGCGGGCAACCCAGCCAGCACGGCCGCCCAAGCGAATGCCGCACGACCATCCGGCAACTGGCCGCTGGCCTTGCCGGTGATGGCCGGGGCGAAGGACTGCACAATGCCGTAGCCGATCACCCAGGCAGCGAGAAAGCCGCCGACCATCCAAAAATCCCAGCCAAACACACTGGACAGGTACACCGGCAACGCCACGACAAACCACACATCGCGGGCGCCGAATAAGAACAAGCGTGCGGCTGACAGAATGTTGATCGCCCGGCTCTTAGACAAAATGTCGCGAAACTTCGGCTTGGCTTTCGCCTTGCCCAGATCCTTTTTCAACAGCAACAGGCTGGCCAGCCAGATCAACGCCAGCACCGCCGCCATGGCCAGGACCGCGCCGGCGAAACCGAGCAGCGCCAGCAATGCACCGCCCATAAAGAAGCCCACACCTTTGAGCGCGTTTTTCGAGCCGGTAAGGATTGCCACCCACTTGTACAGCGTGCCCTGCTGGCTGTCCGGCACCAGCAACTTGATCGAGCTCTTGGCACTCATCTTGTTCAGGTCTTTGGCGATACCGGACAGCGCCTGCGCACCCATCACCCAGGGAATCGTCAGCCAGGCCGCCGGCACGGTGAGCATCAGCAAGGCCGCCACCTGCAGACCCAGGCCGATATTCATGGTGCGATTCAGCCCCAGCCGCGCGCCCAGATAGCCGCCGACCAGATTGGTGACCACGCCGAAAATCTCATAGAACAGAAACAGCGCAGCGATCTGCAGCGGCGTGTAACCCAGGCTATGAAAATGCAGCACCACCAACATGCGCAGCGCGCCGTCGGTGAGGGTAAAGGCCCAGTAGTTGCCGGTCACCAGCAGGTATTGGCGCACTTCTGGGGCTAGGCGGGATAAGGCGTGCATATCGATCCTGCTCAGGTTACTTGGCTGGTGGTGTGCAACTAGGTGGGAGGGGCTTTAGCCGCGACAGCAGTTGAGGCAAGTCGCGGCTAAAGCCCCTCCCAAATACGCAGAGCGATTCTCAGCCGGCTGCGCCGACCATCCGTGCCAACTCCACGGCACGATTGGCATAGCCCCACTCGTTGTCGTACCAGGCGTAGAGCTTCACCTGGGTGCCGTTGATCACCATGGTCGACAGCGCATCGATAATCGAGGAGCGTGGGTCGGTGCGGTAGTCGATGGATACCAGCGGCCGTTCCTCATAGCCGAGGATGCCTGCCAGCGGACCGTCGGCGGCGGCCTTGAGCAGGGCGTTGACCTCCTCCACCGTACTGGCGCGCTCGACTTCGAATACGCAATCAGTCAGCGAGGCGTTGGCCAGCGGCACGCGCACTGCGTGGCCATTCAGCTTGCCGCGCAGCTCAGGGAATATCTCGGCAATTGCCGTGGCCGAACCGGTGCTGGTGGGGATCAGGCTCATGCCTGAAGCGCGCGCGCGGCGAAGATCCTTGTGTGGCGTATCGAGGATGCTCTGGGTGTTGGTCAGGTCGTGGATGGTGGTAATCGAGCCATGGCGGATGCCGAGGTTCTCGTGAATCACCTTGACCACCGGGGCCAGGCAATTGGTGGTGCAGGAGGCAGCGGTGACGATGCGGTGTACAGCTGGGTCGAACAGCTGCTGGTTAACGCCCATCACGATATTCAGCGCACCGGCTTCCTTGACCGGCGCGCAGACCACCACGCGCTTCACGCCTTGGTCGAGATAGGCCTGCAACACTGCGACGGTTTTCATCTTGCCACTGGCCTCGATCACCAGATCGCAGCCGCTCCAGTCGGTATCGGCGATGGTCTTGTTGGCCGTGACCTGAATGCGCTTGCCGTCGATCAGGATGCACTCGCCTTCGCTGCTCGCCTCATGCTGCCAGCGGCCGTGCACCGAGTCGAAATTCAGCAGATGGGCGTGGGTCGGCGCATCGCCAGCCGGGTCGTTGATCTGCACAAACTCCAGTTCCGGCCAGCCCCAGGCAGCGCGCAGCGTCAGGCGACCGATACGACCAAAACCGTTGATACCTACCTTGATAGCCATAAACCAATTCCCTCTACAAAGTGATTAGGCGCTACGCGGCGCAAACATAATGATCGCCATACCGAGCATGGCCACAGCCGCGCCCAGCAGGTCCCAATGGGTCGGACGGATGCCGTCCACCAGCCACAGCCAGATAATTGCCATCGCCACATACACCCCACCGTAAGCGGCATACACCCGCCCGGCAGCGGTTGGATGCAGGGTCAGCAGCCAGGCGAACAGCGCCAGCGCGGCGGCGGCCGGCACCAGCAGCCAGATGCTCTTGCCCTGCTTGAGCCACAGGTACGGTAGGTAGCAGCCGATAATCTCGGCCAGGGCCGTCAGGGCGAACAGGCCCAGGGTGTTGAGCATGCTCACCTCAGTTGCCGAACTGGGCGATCCAGTCCGCATGGGCCGGATGCTGAATGGCTTTCGGCCTTAGCGTCTGCACCAGGCTGACGGCTTCGCTGCGCTCAATACCCAATTCGACCAAGATGCGCGCGGCAATCAGCCCGGTACGCCCGGAGCCGCCCTTGCAGTGAATGGCAATGGCCTTGTCGGCCGCCAGCAGCCCAGCAATCTGCACCATGACCGCCGGCCAGGCGGCGTCGAAATCCGCCTGCGGCACCTGCTCATCGGCCACAGGTAGATGCAGCCAAAGCAAACCTTGCGCGGCGCACAGCGCCGGCAAATCGCTAGCGGCGTTATGCGCCAGTTCGGCGTAGGGCATCAGGGTCAGTACCGCATCGGCGCCAGCCTGTTGCAGAGTGTTCAAAGCGCTGTCGATGCTGCTGTCCTTGGTGCCAGGGCAAGGCGTGAAGATCAAGCGGCCGGGACGATTAGGAATGCTGAGAACATCAAAGGGATGGGACATGCTGATTGATCCTGAAAATTAAATGGAAGCCTGATTGACCCGTTTGGACAGCTGCTCGGCGGATTCCTTGCGCTCGGAGTAGCGGTCCACCAGGTAGTCCGTTTGGCCGCGCAGCAACAGGGTGAACTTGACCAGTTCCTCCATCACGTCGACCACGCGGTCGTAATAAGCCGAAGGTTTCATCCGCCCGGCGTCGTCAAATTCGAGAAAGGCTTTGGCCACCGAGGACTGGTTGGGGATGGTGAACATGCGCATCCAACGGCCCAGCACGCGCATCTGATTCAGCGCATTGAAAGACTGCGAGCCGCCGCTGACCTGCATCAGCGCCAGGGTCTTGCCCTGGGTAGGGCGCACGGCGCCCATGCTCAGGGGAATCCAGTCGATCTGCGACTTGAACACCCCGGTCATAGCACCATGGCGCTCCGGTGAGCACCAAACCATGCCTTCGCTCCACAGCACCAGCTCGCGCAGTTCCTGCACCTTGGGGTGATCCTCGGGCGCATCGTCCGGCAACGGCAGGCCACTGGGGTTAAAGATGCGCGTTTCGGCACCGAACTGCTGCAGCAGGCGCGCGGCCTCCTCGGTCAACAGGCGGCTGTAGGAGCGCGCGCGGTTGGAACCGTACAGCAGCAGAATGCGCGGTTTGTGTTGCGGGGCCGGCTTGGCCAGTTGCTCCTGGCTGGGCGGATCGAGCAGTTCAGGGTCGATATTCGGCAGTTCAGGGTACATAGCAATTCCTGGCATCAGAGGCTGGCGATACGGCGCAACTCGGCCCGCAGAGCCTCGCGGTTAAGAGTGGTCGGCAGGGCCGCAAAAAAAGCATTAAGCCGCGCCTGAATAATCGCCACGGTTGCATCGAAAGCCGCGTCGATCTGCGCGGGCGTACCGACCAATTCGGATGGATCAGCCAAACCCCAATGTGCCTTGAGCGCGGGACCGAAGAACACTGGACAGGCATCACCAGCGGCCTTGTCGCACACGGTAATAACCAACTCCGGCGCCAGTTCGGCGTGTACCTCGGTGCCCTTGCTGTTCAGCCCCTCAGTGGAAATACCTGCGCGGCGCAAGGCCTCCAAAGCCTGAGGATGAACCTCGCCCTTGGGCTGGCTGCCGGCGCTGTAAGCGCGCATGCCGGCTGGAGCCAAGTGATTGAATAGCGCCTCGGAAAGGATGCTACGACAGCTATTTGCGGTGCAGAGAAACAAGACTTTCATGGCATTCCTTGATGTGAGGCTTAGGCTAACCGCAGAGGCTTAGCCGCTCGGGTCGATTGCGCATGCTCAGCAGCTTTTCGCTATTAACCGCCAGCCAAGACTGGTTAGCCTGCACAACCACCTTCAGCATCTGCTGCACCCACTCGGGCAGCTGTGGGTGTAGGCGGTAGTACACCCACTGACCGCGACGCTGATCCTCCAACAGGCCGCAACTGCGCAGTTGTGCCAGGTGACGAGAAATCTTCGGCTGGCTGTCTTCCAGCGCAGTGGTCAGCTCGCATACGCACAACTCGCCCTCGGCAGCGATAAGTAGGGTCATGCGTACGCGGGTTTCATCGGCCAGGCATTTAAAGACACTGGTGGGACTTATGGGTTCTAGCATCGGGGCCTCAGCGCTTGCTCTTCACCAATACAAACAGCTTGATGCGTTCGTGAATCTCGTGAAGCGTGTGTTTATAGGCGTTGGCCTGTTGGCTGGTCGCTGGGTCTGCAAAATTCCAGGCAAGGTACTCTCCGGCGCCCGGCAAGGTGCTGCACTCGAAAGCAGCCTTGTCACACAAAGTGATGACGTAGTCGAAGTGCTGACCAGCAAACTCATCTAATGACTTGCTACGCAGACTATCGGTTGCAACCCCCAGCTGATCCAGCGCCATGCGTGCTCGCCGGTCAACCTCATCAGGCAAAGTACCGGCGCTGAACGCCTCGTAGCCATCCGGGTCGGTATGGCGCAGCAAAGCTTCGGCCATTTGCGAACGGGCCGAGTTGGCCACGCAGAGAAATAACACTCGGGTTTTCGATGTCATTGCAGCAGCGCCATTAAAATTCGGTTTTGCGAATATATTAAAAACCATATATCTTGTAAACCGAATATCTTGATGACCCTACTCTCGCCACAAGCGAGCAACCAAGGAGCGATTGCATGACCCTGCAAGAGCCAGTGGATGTTCTGATTATCGGCGGCGGCCAGGCCGCGCTGGCCACAGCCTACTTTCTACGGCGCACCCAGCTGTCGTTTCTGCTGCTGGATGATCAGGCGCAACCCGGCGGCGCCTGGCAGCATGGCTGGGATTCGCTGCGGCTGTTCTCCCCCGCCACCTGGAGTTCGATTGCCGGCTGGCAGATGCCCAACCCTGAGCCTGGCTACCCGCACCGCGATGCCGTAATCGACTACCTTGCGCAGTACGAGGCGCGCTATCAGCTGCCGATTGTGCGACCGGTACATGTCGATTCGGTGACGCATGACGGCGAGTTGTTTGTGGTGCAGGCCGGCAGCCAGCAATGGCGTTGCCGCGCCCTGGTCAGCGCCACCGGCACCTGGAGCAAGCCGTTTATCCCGTCCTATCCCGGCAGCGCAGAGTTCGCCGGCGAGCAGCTGCACTCGGCGCATTACCGCAACCCGCAGGCCTTTACCGGCAAGCGCGTGTTGGTGGTAGGCGGCGGCAACTCCGGGGCGCAGATTCTCGCCGAGGTATCAAAAGTCGCCGAGACCCTGTGGATCACCCCAGAGCCGCCGGCCTTTCTGCCTGATGAAGTCGATGGCCGGGTGCTGTTCGAGCGCGCCACCGAACGCTGGAAGGCCCAACAGGAAGGTCGCGTGATCGACCAGCCGGTGGGCGGCCTGGGCGATATCGTGATGGTCGAGCCGGTGCGGGAAGCCCGCGAGCGCGGCGTACTGGTGGCCGAACGGCCGTTCCAGCGTTTCACGGAAGAAGGTGTTGAGTGGATCGATGGCCGCCGCGAGGCGGTTGATGCGGTGATCTGGTGCACCGGCTTTCGCCCAGCATTGGATCATCTGCAATGCCTGGACGTGCTGGAAGCCGATGGCAAGGTCACGGTCGACGACACTCGCGCCAGCAAGCAACCCAAGCTGTGGCTGGTCGGTTATGGCGAGTGGACCGGGGCGGCTTCGGCGACCCTGATCGGCGTCACCCGCACCGCGCGCAGTACGGTCAATGAAATCGCAGAAGCCCTGCAGGGCGATACAGATCAATAGCAGACCACCCGAGTGCCATTAAACTCGGCACTCAGCAACAAGGAACCAGCAATGTCCAGTCAGTGTGAAGTCATCGGTAAGCAAGCCGCAGGTGCCCCTCTGGGTTTTTTCGAGCGCTATCTGACGCTCTGGGTTTTTCTCTGCATCATTGGCGGCACTCTGCTCGGCCTCTATGCGCCGACGGCAGCGCAGGCGGTGGGCGCGCTGGAAATCGCTCAGGTCAATATCCCGGTGGGATTGCTGATCTGGGTGATGATCATCCCCATGCTGATGAAGATCGATTTTCGCGCCATCGGCGAGGTCTACCAGCAGCGCGCCGGCTTGGGCGTGACCCTGAGCATCAACTGGCTGATCAAGCCGTTTACCATGGCCTTTCTGGCGTGGCTGTTTCTGCGCTATGTGTTCGAAGGCTGGCTGCCGGCCGAACAGATCGACAGCTACGTGGCCGGGCTGATTCTGCTCGGTGCCGCGCCGTGTACCGCGATGGTGTTTGTCTGGAGCAACCTGTGTAAGGGCAACGCCAACTTCACCCTGACCCAGGTGGCGATCAACGATTTGGTGATGGTGTTCGCCTTCGCCCCCATCGTCGCCCTGCTGCTGGGCGTGTCGTCGATCCCAGTGCCGTGGGACACCCTGCTGCTGTCGGTGGTGATGTATATCGTCATCCCCCTGGCCATCGCCCAATTTATCCGCGCGCGTCTGCTGCGCCGGGGTGACGCGGCGTTGCAAGCGGTGCTCGCGCGCATCGGCCCGTTCTCCATCCTCGCCCTGCTGGCCACCCTGGTGCTGCTGTTCTCCTTCCAGGGCCAGACCATAGTCGCGCAGCCGCTAATCATCGCCATGCTGGCGGTACCGATTCTGCTGCAGACGCTGTTTATCGCCGCCCTCGGTTACTGGATGTGCCGGCAACTCAAGGTACGCCACGATATTGCCGGCCCGGCGGCGATGATCGGTGCGTCGAACTTCTTCGAACTGGCCGTAGCCGTGGCTATCGCGCTGTACGGCTTCAACTCCGGCGCGGCGCTGGCCACGGTGGTCGGTGTGCTGATCGAGGTGCCGGTCATGCTCTGGCTGGTACGCATGGTCAATAACAGCAAGGGCTGGTATGAGCGCGCCCCGGCGCAAGGATAAGGAAGCCCTATGGAACTGTTCAGATGGCTCAATGACCAACTGCTGCGCATGGACTGGCTGGCCTGGCTGGTGCGCGTGCTGCTGGAGGACGGTTTTGGCCTGGACATGACCAGCCGAAGCGGTGCCAGCCTGCACTTCTTTATCTATGACGTAATCAAGATCTTTATCCTGCTGGCGGTGCTGATCTTCAGCATTTCCTGGGTGCAGAGCTATTTCCCACCCGAACGCACGCGGCGGATTCTCGGCGGCATGAGTGGCTTCAAGGCCAAACTGACCGGTGCATTACTGGGCACTATCACACCGTTTTGTTCCTGCTCGTCGATTCCGCTGTTTATCGGGTTTACCAGCTCGGGTCTGCCGCTGGGAGTGACATTTGCCTTTCTGATCTCCTCACCGCTGGTGGACCTGGCCTCGGTGATTCTGCTGGCGAGCATCTTCAACTGGTCGATTGCCATCGCCTACGTGCTGATCGGCTTGGTGCTGGCGGTGCTGGGCGGCACCCTGATCGGCCGAGCGAAGATGGAGCGATACGTCGAAGCCTTTGTCATGCACAACCCGGTGCTAGACATACCCCAGGCAGAACTGACGCGGCGTGACCGGGCGCAATTTGCCTGGGCACAGGTCAGCGATATTTTCCGCAGGGTTTGGCTCTATGTGTTGATTGGCGTTGGCATCGGGGCGGCAATCCATAACTGGATTCCCGCTGATTGGATCGAAGCGCTGCTGGGGCAGGACAACTGGTGGTCGGTGCCGCTGGCCACCCTGGTCGGCGTGCCGATGTATGCCGATATCTTTGGCACCCTGCCGATAGCCGAAGCGCTGGTCGGCAAGGGCATCGGCCTGGGTACGGCGCTGGCCTTTATGATGGCCGTTACCGCGCTGTCGCTGCCCTCACTGATCATGCTCAAGAAAGTGGTCAAGGCACCGCTACTGGCCTTGTTCGTCGGCATCGTTACGGTCGGCATTGTACTGATCGGTTACCTTTTTAACGCCTTTGCCTATCTGTTTATCTAACTTTTGGAGCACAGCATGATCATCAAAATTCTTGGTTCCGGCTGTAAGAAGTGCATCACATTGACCGAAAACACTCAGGCCGCCCTGGCCAATCTCGGCCGTGAGGCGCAGATCATCAAGGTCACAGACTTCGCTGAGATCGCCGCCCACGGTGTTATGTCGACACCGGCCCTAGTGATTGATAACAAGGTGGTCTCGGTTGGCAAAGTACTGAGCACCGAAGAGGTTGAGAAACAGCTCGGGGGCAATTAACGCAATGCGCTGAACTCAGGGTTATCGGCATACTCAGCTTGAAGCCAAGCTCAGCAGCAAACGGCAAGACGCTGCGGGCGGTCACCCATTAGATCGAGGCGTTTAGCATCTGGGCTGAGCCAGTGTTGATTAGCGGCCAAAGTGTTCTTCAAAAGCAGAATCACCCAATCCGGAAGACGCGGATGCAGGCGGTAGTAAACCCACTGACCTTGCCTGCGATCTTCAAGCAAGCCGCAATTACGCAGTTGCGCGAGGTGACGGGATACCTTTGGCTGGCTTTCATTCAGTGCACAGGTCAGCTCACAAACACACAGCTCTTCCTCTCGGGTGATAAGCAACATCAGCCGGATACGAGTTTCATCAGCCAAGCATTTGAAAACGGTGGTTGGAGTAAGGTAGTCGGCCATAGGGTCTCAGCGCTTAGTTTTTTCAGTACGAATATCTTGGTACGTTCAGGTAGTCGTGGGCCTGATAGAGCTCATCCGGCGAGATGCTGCTTAGGTAAGATCAGTCAGCTTTAGCGATGAAAGGCTAATGCCCGGCAAAGAGTCTGGTACTCCAGCATGACTTATCGCACAGCGTGATGACATTTTCGAAGTCTCCACATGCAGACCGGCCGACGGGCTAGCCAGCCACGCCCTTGCCTATCAAACCAAAATCATCAAGGCAGCAAAAGCACCGCTGCCCCATCTCGCGAATGCCTTGATCTCTAAATATCAATCATGACTCTGCTGCGATTACGGATAGTAAGGGGATGAACCATGCATCATCCCTACTGATTTACAGCCAAACTTCCTTTGGCGTAACCGCAACAAGGTCAGAATCCGATTCAGATAAATCGCGAAACATCTGGTTACTCGCATATCCATATCTTGTAACTTTTCCGTAATCAAACGGGCTTTAGGATTGCTTTCACCTAAACCCAAGCAGGAACCTTGTGATGAAAAAACTGACCCTGACCGCAATGCTGCTCACCAGCCTGTTTGCCAGCGCCACTTTCGCTAGCCAATACGACAAACCCGGCTTTGTCACCGAGGTTGAAGATGGTCGCCTGTGGGTATTCCGTGAAGGCTCCAAGGAGCTAGAAGAGTTCAAGAAATCCGGCGAGCCGGCTAAGCAGTTCGCCGACATCGGTTCTGGCCCTGAAGGTATGACCGTCAAGTCTGCCGACGAGGCGACCCTGAAAGATTACCTACAAGCACTTAAGAAGTAATTTTCACAGGCACTGCTCCCCAATCAGAGAGAGCAGTGCCTGGCCTTCTTCTGCGCTTTACATGTGCATACGCACATACCGCAAACTGATGGAATTACCTGTTCGCCAAATGCCGCCCCCAGATGTTGCAGCCTGACCAACCTTAGAAGGGATTTGGCTCACATTACGGGCTGCGATGCGCACTAGTCGTAGCATGCGCAATCACCAGCTTACCTTTCCATCCATATGAACGATTCCTGTCCTAGAATTTTGCAGGGCGTGTGTTGGCTGTGAGTTGAAAGCGGCATGTCGATAACGACCGCTTCTGGCCGATTTTTGCCTGTTACGATCGCAAAGCGTGACGGTCAAATCGAACGCAAACGACTAGTCAAGTCGAATGCGAACAGGCGATCAAGCCAGTGCAATTACCCAATACGCGCAAATGCCAGCTTTCCAGCCAGGACGCCTAGGCCCTTGGGCCACTTGGAAGTAGCCATTGATCAACGCCCCATCTAGTAATCTCTATGAAAAAGCTTGAAGGAGCCACTCATGGCTGGCCAAAACATATTCAATTTCGGCAGCGACACCGAAGCGAAGAGTCCAGCAGAGTTACGAGTACAAATTAGGCATACTTGAACAAAGCACGGTCTCTTGCTCTGCGGATGGTTGTCAGGAGACGTTGCCTGCAGGGCCAGCAGTAACCGTCACTCGGCCCAGCAAAGCCCACACCACCTGGGCACCCGGGACCAGTGGCCCACCTTGATCTGCCCTGGGTATCGTTATAGTAAAGATGTATAGCTGGAACGCCATTTCTGGAGCCTCACATGCCGCATTACAACGACCTTGAGAAACGCCGTGCAAATGTACTTCATGTTCATGCGACCAACAGGCTATCAGGGGCCAGAGTTAGCAGTTACATGGCAGCCAAAATGGAAGAGTACGCTAGCGGCCACCTGTCTTCAGCACAGTTGATAGCCGAAACGAAACTGAAATACAGCGCCCACGGAGCATCATTACCTTCCAAGAGTTGATAAGCGGGCCTGCACCAATGCGACGCTCGCTTGAGGCGACTCTACTACCCGGCGCGCGACGAAATGTGACCGAGCTCCCTGATACGTCCCTTAGCGCCTTAATATGGCGCATGCTCTAGCGCGCTCCCAAAGCCCAACCTTCGCGACTCCCAACAATGCGCGAGGAGGTGAAAGCATGCCTTTATCTCTCAAATCATCTGTGGTTAGAAGAGAATCATCACCTCAATCCAGCGACACAAAACAGCACCTATAGTGCTATCTTTACAAAAAAACACCAACATGTAGTATCCTGATAGCATCCCAATAGCTTTAGGCCAGTCGAACGAAGACTTACTTTGAGGAGCCTCAGGATGCATATCGTTAGGTTTTTCCCCATCGGCAATGCCGACACCTGTCTGATTGAACTAGCCAACGGTCGCCGAATTCTTTTCGACTTCGCTGACATGCACAACCCCGATGACGCCGACGATAAGCGATGCGACCTCGAAAAGGAGCTACGCGAAATTCTCGGGGACGACAAGGTGATCGACGTCGTGGCGTTTACTCACCTAGATCGTGATCATTGCCACCGCGCCAAGGAAGTTTTTTGGTTAGACCACGCGCAGAAATACCAAGACGATGACCGAATCAAGATTCAAACGCTCTGGGTTCCTGCCCATGCTGTTCTAGAGCAAGGGGTCACCGGTCAAGCCCGCACCCTTCGCACAGAAGCCCGTCACCGGTTTATCAACGGTGAGGGCATAAGAGTTTTTTCTCGGCCTGAAGAGCTGGATGACTTTCTGACCGAGCGAGACATCGATCCGGCCAAGCGCCGCAACTTGATCAGCGACGCTGGCACCTTGTGTCCAGAGTTTAATCTGGAGCACGACGGGGTGGAGTTTTTCGTGCACTCGCCTTTCGGCAAGCGCGGTGATGATGATGTCGTACGTGTCCGAAATAACGACGCCCTTTTCATGCAGGCTACGTTTGAGGTTGAGGAGCAGCAGACAAAAATGGTGCTGTCGGCTGACGTCACCCATGAAGTCATCGACGATATTGTGAAGGTGACCCAACACCATGACCGAGAGTATCGTCTTGAGTGGGATATCAACAACATCCCCCATCACTGTAGCTACAAGTCTTTATCTGACGAAAAAGGGGACGAGAAGACTGAACCTACGGCAACCTCCAAATGGTTGTACGAAGAAGCAGGTCAAACCGGTGGGCTGCTAGTCAGCACATCCAAGATCATTCCAGATGGTGATGAAGACGATCAGCCGCCTCACCGACAGGCAGCGGCATACTACAAAAGTGTTGCCAATCAACTGGGCGGCGAATGGATTGTTTCTATGGAGCACCCCACAAAAACTAAACCAGAGCCATTGGTAATCGAGATCACGAGCGCTGGTTACAAGATCCGGAAGCAGACCGCCAAGGTCGTCATCTCCACGGCGGCCCCGCGCGCAGGAGCTCAATAATGTGCGAGGCGTTTGACACACCTCGATCTCGGTTGGCTCGCTCTGTTGTCCGGTACTTAGTCGGCTCTCCAAATCACCCCTACGCGACGCTAAACCAAGTCAGTCTAAACGGCTCATTCGATATGTTAGAGATAGAGCTTGAGATTGAGCTGGCGCAGCGACGCCCAGTTCCTATTCAGCATAAAGAGCCCGTCCGTTTAACTTTCATGGCGCATGACGACAGCTGGCCACCACGAGTACTGTCAACACGCGAGAACTTTCCGACAGGCATGGTCCATACCAACCTTGATCGTGAAGCGGGGGGATTAGCCCTATGTATATGGGAAGAGGCGTGGCCAGATCTGTCGACCAACCTCACCGGGCAGGCACTTGTCGAGAGACTTCGTAGCTGGTTCTCGTCTATGGCGGCCGGCACCGTTCATGATGATGAGCAGCTATTGGAGCCATTAATCCTAGCGAGCTCCCACACGCTCATTATCCCTCCAGGTGAGATGCATGGCCCTTGGTACATTCAACAGGCCTACAAGCATGAAGGCCAAATGATCCTTGGGCTTTCAAAAGAAAAGCCTGAAAGAGAGCTCACCACTCACAATTTTGCGATCTACGCGCCGCAGCTTCCCGGGCAACAGCATGGTGCATTAGCCAGAACCCCCTATGACCTGGGAGCCCTACAGCAGCTGTGTTTAAACCTCGGGTTCGATTTAATAAGAGACTTGACGGGCTGGCTACAGGCCCCTGATCAGTTGAGAGACGCGGACAGGCTGCAACCTATCCTAGTACTTACAGTACCAAAGCGTCGGGAGCGCGACGCGCCAGAAGAGCAATTGGAATTATGGTGCTACACCCTAGGCGAAAGCCTTGCCCAACTCGGCGAGCGACTAGACATCACCATTACAGACCAAAAGACTAAACAAACTACGTACAAGCTGCTAGGAACTGCCGAGAACGCGGATTTGCCGTCGATCGCCCTCGAACCATGGCGCGTCGTGCAACGACTGGATAGAGGAACAGCCCGTCAGTTTGCGGGGGCAACCAATAAGACAGACACCCCTTTACTAGCAATCGGTGCCGGTGCTATCGGATCGAACGTGGCTATGATGGTGACCCGTTCAGGCATTGGGCCGTGGACAGTGGTCGACGGGGACATCACTCTGCCACATAACACTGTTCGCCAAGTTCACAAACGCGACTCGGTTGGATATCCAAAGGCGCTGGGGTTGCAGTTTGCTCTAGATAATGTCTTTGAGGAAGGCGGGAACACTGCGATTCCTGTCAATGTGTTCGCACCAGGTGAGCAGGCGGATGCGCTGGACGCTGCTGTAAGGAGCTCCGAAATTGCTATCGACTTCAGCGCCTCACCAGCTGTTCTGGGCTGGCTATCTGAACAACCCATAAGGCGAGGAGTCAGTGCCTTCTTCGGACCCGACGGTTCCGATCTGGTTGTGCTTGCAGAAAACAAATCTCGGGCAGTCAGAGTTGATGAAATTGAGGCTCAATACTTCTGGCATGTAGCAACAGAAGCGCAGTTGAAAGGACATTTGTCTGCTGCACGGCTGGATAAAATTCGCTATGCCAACGCTTGTCAGGACCTTTCAGCACCTCTGCCTCCTTGGCAGCTTCAAACCCTTTGCGGTCTCGCTGCTGGTCAGGTAGCGCGACTGCTCCAGAACGAAGATGCATGCTTTCAAGTCTGGCGACTGGAGCCCGTAACAGGTGCAGTCCAACCAGTGGTTATTCCTGTACAACAGGTACACCGCTATCAAGAAGGCACCGTGCGGGTGTCTATTACAAGCGGTGTCATTAGTACGATGCGAAAGCTTCGCCGTGAAGCAGGCGGAAACGAAACGGGCGGGGTACTTATAGGCACTTTCGACCTCGTTCGTAATGTGGTTCATATCGTGGCAGCGCTTCCAGCTCCTCCCGACAGCAAACAAGCTCCAACCTACTTCGTCCGAGGCAAGAAGGACCTCAAACCTCGGATCGAAGAGCTGTCGTCTGGCTCAGCGGGACGTTTGCATTACCTCGGTGAATGGCACAGTCACCCGAGAGCCGTGCCTGCAAGACCCAGCGATGATGATGAAGGAGTATTCTCCCACCTTGAAGCTCATTTAGGTTCGTTAGGAGGACCATACATTATGGCCATCTGCGGCGAAGACGACACCTGGATTCGCACTGGATGGGCTGAGCATGCGGTGGTGGAGGGGGTTATAACACATGAACCTCAATGAAATGTTGCCGGTCCCTCAAATGCAATATCTCTTCAACTGAACAGAGCTTGCCAGCCAATAGGTCTAGCACAACAACCTTACGCCTAAGCCGACTCATCTTTGGGAGGGGAGGACTTGTGCGAGTGCATCAGTGATTCACAACTCAAGATTAGTTGTCGACCATAGGCCCGAGAGGCCTCTCGTAAGGCCAGCTCGTTAACTGCGGTCATCAGGTAAGCCGAATGCAGTAACGCGGCAGCAACAGCGATATAGACCTTTTCTTCCACATTCGGAAGTGCGGCGAAATAACCTGATTCAAAGTACAGTATGCCGGCACAACTAAGCAGCACTAGTAAATTACACACCAGCGCGATTGACTTTAGACCCAGGAGGTTCCGTCGAAAACCATACGTAATGTTTTCAGCAAACAGAAGCGGATATGCAGAGTGATCGCGTGTTTGCTCGCGCAGCCATGCGTTAGCGGACTGGTAAAAATCAGCGGAAAGTTCCGAACCGCTTTGCTCCTCCTCAAGTGTTGGCGCTGTCAACGCAAGCTGTTCGGCAACGAACCCTCTATACCGATCCTTCGAGCCTTCCGGGACATCCCGGTTTCCCCTGAGCCACTGGTCCGGCGTTTCTCCTGTGCCTAGACGCTCTTGAAGCTTCTTGCCTCTGTGCCTGGCCAAGTCTGCGAACGCAAAAATAAGCACGAAGCCTATGCTGCTTGCGATCACTTGGGAGAGTGCAAGGTGATCCCAAGGCACGAGCATGAACAATAGGATTAGTAAAGGAAGACCCGATATCAGCGCAGGGAAAACGCGGGCCTTAAGGCTGTATGTGTCGAACTGGCTGAAAACTTCCATATACCACTCCGTGAGTGTCGCGACTTCCTCCGTCACTAAACCTTTAGTACCGACCGGCGGCACAAGCACACCGAGCAAAGCATAAAGGACCTGATAATCGCATGGCAGCGTGCGTATTGAACAGTCCACCTGTCCACACCGCCTCGGAATACTACATAGCTTCAACATGACTTTCGACCGAACGTGACCAAAGCACTAAGCCCAAACAGCAGTGCGGTTTAGTAGCGATAGCCAAACATGGACTGCCCAATAGAGCCCTGGGGTATCAAGGCTTGCGCCCTGGAGCGGCTGACTGAAAAAGTCGGTCAAGTGGCCGCATGGATACAATCAGGAAATGAGTGCTTCTGCCTGGTGTGGGCGGGGTCGCTTGATCGACCTCCAAGAAGCTCAAACTTGCGCCGACAACCAGAGAAATTAGGGTATCCGGATTAAGTGGTTGATGGGCCTTCCAGCCCCATCCAACCCTTAGTCCTTCCAGAAGGTTGATAGATCGACACCGAAGTTCTTCTCAGGCTCGGGGAGTCCCATGTTGTAGGTCATGGT
>Ga0256829_1000493_pt1 | contig 39535 bp, 27 predicted proteins | sample 131447metaG_FD_185979 | JGI IMG/M metagenome (GOLD analysis project Ga0256829, IMG submission 185979) | Hydrothermal vent microbial communities from Lau Basin, Pacific Ocean - 131-447 | ecosystem: Environmental > Aquatic > Marine > Hydrothermal vents | place: Pacific Ocean: Lau Basin | collected... | reverse complement strand
ACATTTCCTGCACCGATAATCGATACTTTTTTACCTTTTTTCATTTTAATCCTTTAAGTGAGAACTATAGGGGACCTCAGAGCAAAACATAAATCATAATGTTTGTTATCAATTATGCTTTGCGACAGTTGAGATTTACATCAACCCTATGTTAGTGTGAATAGTTATTTTTTGTAGGGTGGGTATTCCTACCCACCAAGAAGTTGATGCTTACTTATATCCCATCAATAATTTCATTCAAAGTACCACTAGGACGCATAGCCTTCTCAGCCAACTCTTCATTAGGATTATAATATCCACCAATATCTTGTGCTTTACCCTCAACAGAAAGTAACTCTTCAATAATAGTAGCTTCGTTATCTTTAAGAGCTTGTGCAACAGGTGCAAACTTTTCTGCTAGTTCAGAATTTTTTCCGTTTGCAAGTGCATCTGCCCAGTATTGAGCTACATAGAAGTGAGATGCTTTGTTGTCAGGCTCTCCTGCTTTTCTGCTTGGTGCTTTGTTGTTATCAAGGTAACCATCATTTGCAACATCTAAAGCATCTGTTAATGCTTGAAGTTTTTCGTCTGAGTGTTTTCTTCCGATAAATCTTAATGACTCAGCCAATGCCAAAAACTCTCCAAGTGAATCCCATCTTAAGTGACCCTCTTTTAAGAATTGGTCAACGTGTTTTGGAGCAGAACCACCAGCACCAGTTTCGTAAAGACCACCACCTGCAAGTAATGGAACGATAGAGAGCATTTTAGCAGATGTTCCAAGCTCTAGGATTGGGTACATGTCTGTAAGGTAATCTCTAAGTACGTTACCAGTTACAGCGATAGTATTTTTACCCTCTCTTACTCTTGCATTGGTAAATCTAGTTGCTGCTGCTACGTCCATGATTTGAATATCTAAACCATCAGTGTCGTGGTCAGCTAAGTAAGTGTTTACTTTTTTAATCATCTCTGCATCGTGAGCTCTGTTGCTGTCTAACCAGAAGATTGTAGGCACTTTTTCAATACTTGCTCTCTCAACGGCTAGTCTTACCCAGTCTTTAATAGGAATATCTTTAGCTCTACTCATTCTCCAAATATCACCAGCTTCAACGTCAAATGACATTAACTCTGTTCCGTCTTCTGCTGTAACTGTAACTTTACCAGCTTCTGCCATCTCGAAAGTTGTTGGGTGAGAACCATACTCTTCTGCTTTTTGAGCCATAAGACCCACGTTTGCTACAGAACCCATTGTAGATACATCGTATTGACCATTCGCAACACAATCTTTTACCATCTCTTCGTAGAAAAGACCATATGAAGCATCAGGGATAACAGCAACACACTCTTTTGCATCGCCATTTCTGTTCCACTGTTTACCACCTTCACGAACAACAACAGGCATAGAAGCATCAATAATTACATCGTTAGATGCGTTAAAGTTTGTTTGACCTTTGTCTGAGTCTACCATTGCAATTTCAGGAGCATCAGAATCAACCACTGTTTTAAACGCAGCTAAAATTTCAGCCTCTTGTGTAGACCCGCTAATTTTTAGCTCAATATCAGAGATACCAAGTTTAGCATTTACGCCAAGTTCTGCAAAAGTATCAGCATATTTTTCAAACACAGGTGCAAAGAATACTTCTAGTGCATGACCAAACATAATTGGGTCAGATACTTTCATCATGGTTGCTTTTAGGTGAAGTGACCATAATACATCATTTGCTTTTGCATCTTCAATTGTTTTAGCAATAAATATTTTAAGTTTAGCCACAGACATATATGTACCATCAAGAATCTCACCATCAAGTGCGTCAATTGTTTTTAACTCTTTACCATTAAGTGCAATAGTCACTTTTTGAGCATTATCAATAACCACAGATTTTTCATTTCCATAAAAGTCACCATCACCATTCATGTGTGCAACATAAGCTTTTGAATTTTCAGCAAAATCTCTTAGTCTATGTGGATGGTTTTGAGCAAATCTTTTTACAGCTACAGCTGCTCTTCTGTCTGAGTTACCTTCTCTGAGTACTGGGTTAACCGCTGAACCTAAACAAGGGTTGTATTTTGCTCTAATTGCTTCCTCTTCTGCATTGGCAGGATTTTCAGGAAAATCAGGAATATCAAAACCTTGTCCTTGAAGCTCTGCAATACACTCTTTAAGCTGACCAATAGAAGCTGAAATATTTGGAAGTTTGATGATGTTTCCATCTGCTTCTTGAACCACATTTCCTAACTCGGCTAAGTTATTTTCTGCAAGACCCATTGCCGAAAGTACTCTTCCTGCTAATGAAATATCAGAAGTCTCAACGGTAACACCTGCTGCTTTAGTAAAAGCGTTTACAATTGGTAATAATGAATAAGTAGCTAATGCTGGTGCTTCATCAATCTTAGACCATATAATTTTTGGTAATTGTGACATAGTTGTTCCTTAAAATTAATATTTAGTAAGAAGATATTATCACTACTTTGGTATAAGGATATTGAAATGGTAAGTTAACAAAAGTTATATTATTTATTTGTTTCTATACTACACAGATATTGGACAAAAATGCTAAACAATGTACTCTGCGGGGAAGCCGACAGGCAAAGGAAGATGTAACTTAACGTACAATGCCTCCTTTGAAGAGCTACATAATTCATAAGGTATATACAAAAACCGTGCACCGATTTTATGCTCTTTCTGACTTCTCTCTTCTAGATGCAGTCTGATACCTTGGGGCACGCCCTTGGCTACTTGGCTTGGAATGAGCGTATCTACTGCTAATATCATAATATCTATATCATTTTGGGCAATACGCTCCGAGAGAAGCAACTCTAGATTTTCATAGCTTTGCGTTGCATCGTCTATGTTATTTTCATATTCTTCTATCTTACCTGTATCAGTAAGTAACAGTAAAAAGGGTTGAAAATACTTTGTTTTTTCTAAAGAACTTTGTGCTTTAACGACTGCTGTTTCCAAGAGTTGTAATGCTTTTTCATCTGCTTCTGTTGACATGCTTATATCCTATAATCATAATAACAAAATCATAACATAGTTTCAATATGTAAGACATATAAGAAGTGTATGTGAATCTAATCGAAGAAGTAAGATTGTGACAACGAGATGTCACAATCATGTAAATACCTTACAATTTAAAGGCGTGAGATATTAGTCATCTTCACCAGCCGCTGCTTTTTCCATCATCTCATACATACCTGATCTCACTTCATTTGCAAGTGCAAGCATTTTAGGAGAAAGTGGATAACCACCATTGATAAGAAGTTCCATACTCATTGTATAAATGTAGATATCACCATTTGGCTCTTCAATAAAACCAATTCTACATGGCATAAATCCGATAAACTCTCTAGAGTGATTTAAAAACTTATCTGCAATGGCAGGAGAACAGTAAGAACGAATATGCGTTAAAAGTCCACCATCTTTAAAAAGTTTTCCACCTCTTGGCATTGTTTTTGCACCAACCATTGCTAAACCATGCTCTTCAGCTACTTCATCCATGATATCAAGAGCATTTTCAAATGCTTCAGCTTTAGTCATACCCTCTGGTATAACCATTTTAACTCTACGAACCATACCTTTAGCTGGATCACCTGTTGTCAGTACTGTGTCGAACATTTTCATGTACTCTGGCAATGCTTGAGCATCAAGCTTTGCTATCTTTGGACCTAATGTCACTGCACCAATAATCATCGCAATCACAACTAACCCACCAATAAGTGTGAGTAAACCTTTGAAAAATTTCATTTTATTCCTTGAATTTTAAATTTATAGTGGAGCATTATAGGGGTATAAATTAAAAACAAGATTAATTCAAAGCTATAATAATTATAATTTACTACCTAGACAACTAAATTTTCTTCTAAAAAAACACCTATCTCTTTTGCCTCTTCCACTATCAGTTCACTCACTTTCCATTTACTCTCTATAATCACATCTGCAAGCTTAGACTTTATATGTAGCTCCAGTGGACGTTTCCCGGGATGACGTTCTACCAAACAAAGCAGTTCTTCAACCGTCTTGGCATCGGGCATCAAATTAAGTGCCAGTATAAGTGGTGGTTGCTCTGGTTCAGGAACATGCTTCACCTCTTTTTCTACTTTGACTTTGGCTTTCTTTGCATCTTTAATATTAGATATTTTAAGGATATTCATACGGGTAAAATCACCATCTTTGGTAATCTTCACTTTAAAGGCTATAGGCTTGGTAAGGTCAAAGTCCTCTTCAAGTTCTTTGAGTCTATTTTCAAAAAGCATCAGTTCAATGTTTCCGTGCAAATCCATAATGTTTGCGATACCAAATTTATTACCTTTTTTGGAAATTTTTTCAGTGATATTCTCTATCTTTCCTATAAACATCGCTTGAGAACCATCTGCTATGTCATCTATCTCAGAACTTAGCGTATAGTTGATACCATCAAGTGTTTCACGGTATTTATCAAGAGGATGTCCAGAGACATAAAAGCCTAAAGACTCTTTTTCCATTTCCAAGACTTCCATAGGTTCAAACTCTTGCATATCTGTGAGTTCAAGTGTCACAGAGGTCATCTCTTCATCATCACCCCAAAGTGAATTGACGGCTTGCTTCTTGGCTTCACCTGCTTTTTTTGCCATATCTATAATGTCATCTATCTGAGAAAGAATCGCCTTACGGGAGTACCCGAAGCCATCAAAGGCTCCCGCTTTAGCCAAGGTCTCTATCACTCTTTTGTTAACCTTACTTGAGTCAATACGAGAGACAAAATCAGAGAGGTCTTTAAATTCGCCCTCAACTCTCGCTTCAAGCATGGTGTTGATAGCAATGTCTCCTGCTCCTTTGAGTGCACCCATACCAAACATAACGACCTCATCACCATCAATATTACGTGCTTCAAACACAAGTCCCGACTTGTTAATGTCAGGTGGGAGAAGCTTCATACCCATACGTTTGACTTCATCGACATAACGTACGACTTTATCGGTATTGTTTTTCTCCAGCGTCAAGATGGCTGCCATAAACTCTGTAGGGTAGTAAAACTTCAAGTAAGAGGTATAAAAAGTTACCATCGCATAGGCAGCAGAATGCGATTTGTTAAAACCATACCCCGCAAATTTTACAATAAGATCAAACAAGTCAAAAGCTTTTTGTCTATCAAAGCCTTTTTTTACTGCACCATCGGCAAACTCACCTTGCAGTTTGTCCATCTCAGCTTTAATCTTTTTACCCATCGCACGACGCACCAAGTCTGCACCACCAAGACTGAAACCACCGATGGTCTGTACTATCTGCATAACCTGTTCTTGATAAACAATTACCCCATAGGTAGGTTTAAGTATAGGCTCTAGTTCAGGGAAAGCGTAGGTAATTTTTTGACGTCCATGTTTACGCTCAACAAAGTCATCGAGCATCCCCGACTCCATCGGTCCGGGACGATACAGTGCGAGCATCGCAATAATATCTTCAAACCCATCTGGCTTCAGTTTTTTTGCCAAATCCTGCATACCTGCGGACTCTATCTGGAACAGTCCTAGTGTTTCACCTGTGGAGATATAGTCATAGACTTTTCTATCTTCTATATTCTCTTCCACAAAGTTTATACGCTTACCATGACGGCGCTCTACAAGTTGAAGTGCCTCTTCTATGACGGTGAGTGTTTTCAATCCCAAGAAGTCAAACTTAATGAGATCCACATCTTCAACATACTTACCAGAGTACTGCGTTGCCAGTGTATCTAACCCTGTTGGTTTAAACAAAGGTGTCTTTTGCCAAAGAGGTTCATTGGAAATAACTACACCCGCCGCATGGGTACCAGCATTACGGTTGAGTCCTTCAAGTGCTAAAGCATACTCCCACGTACGTTTTGCCTGTGGGTCACTATCCAATAACTCTTTTATCTTTGGTTCTTTTTCATACGAACCTTTTAAGTCAATACCCAGTTCATCAGGGATGAGTTTTGCCATGGCATCTGCTTTGGAGTAAGGCATGTCAAGCACACGTGCAACATCACGTATGACCCCTTTGGCAAGGAGCTTACCAAAAGTAATGATTTGTGCCACGTTCACGCGACCATATTTCTCTACCACGTAGTCCAATATCTCTTGACGACGTGCCTGACAAAAGTCCATATCGATATCTGGCATAGAGATACGTTCTGGGTTGAGGAACCTCTCAAACAGTAATCCATACGGCATAGGATTAATATCGGTAATTTCCAGTGAAAAGGCTACAAGAGACCCTGCTGCAGACCCACGTCCAGGCCCTACAGGAATCCCCATCTGTTTTGCCGCATCCACAAAATCCCAAACGATAAGCATATACCCTGGGAACTTCATAGAGTTAATGATGTCCATCTCTACTTGTAGTCTATCACGGTACTCTTGGTGTTTCTCAGGAGGAACTATTTTAAGGCGTTTTTCCAAGCCCTTTTTAGACTCTTCCACGAATAGTACAATATCATTTTCTAAAGAGTATTCTATATCAGGATGAGGCAAGACTATATTTGACTCTGCTGCTCTTTGTCTGGAAAATTTAAAGTTAGGAGGTGTAGGGTCTCCTAGTTTTATCTCTAAGTTACATTTGTCTGCTATCTCCTGTGTGGCTTCCAGTGCTTCTGGAATGTCAGCAAAGAGTTGCGCCATCTGCTCGGGAGACTTCACATAAAACTCATGCACTGAGTGACGCAAACGGTTAGGATCATCATAGAGTTTGTTCATCGCGATACACATGAATGCTTCATGCGCATCGGCGTCAGGCTGGTTGGTATAGTGTGTGTCATTGGTTGCCACTATCTTGATGCCTGTCTCTTGTGAGAGTTTAATGATTTGCTTGTCTATACGGTGCTGATCACCTATACCATGACGCATGAGTTCTAGGTAGAAATCATCACCAAATACTTCTTTATATTTGAGTGCCACACGCTTAGCTTCATCATATCCTTTGGCACCAAATTTAAGGTTACGTTCAGAGAGGTTCAGGTTCCAGTTGATTTCACCTTGTAGACATGCAGAGGAACATACAAGTCCTTCAGCATTGTTTTTAAGTAACTCCCAGTTAATCCGTGGATAGTAGTAAAAGCCTTTAATGTACGCCTGAGAACTCAGATACATCAAGTTTTTATACCCTACATCATTTTTAGCATACAAACAAAGGTGAAAACGCTGACGTACAGACTTATCGCCTAGCTCCTCTTGGTTATGTACATAGGCTTCCATCCCAATGATAGGCTTGATGCCCTCTTTACGCATCGTGTTATAAAAGTCAATCGTCCCAAACATATTACCATGGTCAGTCATAGCAACAGAAGTCATCCCCTGCTCTTTTATCTTCTTAGCAAGTGCTTTGATTTTGTTCGCACCATCTAAGAGTGAGTATTCGGTATGGAGATGGAGGTGTGTAAATTGTGGTTTAGATTTTGGTTCTTCTGACATGATTGACCTTTGCTATAATTAAATTTAATATAGCAAAGATTTGGTGAAATTGGGGTTAATCGTTAGGATTTAACTTTCCAATATCCTTTTCTGGCACTTCCTATTCTCTCTACTCTATTTCCAATTTTTAGTTGTTCTATATCACGTTTGATGGTTTTTTCATTTACTTCCAAATTGAGTGCCATTTCTTTTATGGTAATAGATGTATTTTCTTGCATTTCTGATAAGATTAACGCCAGCCTATCTTTAGGGACATTATTGGGGATATTATTGGGGACATTTGTTAGAGTCTCTAAAATTACCCCTAACATAAACTCTATAAAAGGCGTACTCTCTCCCGCACTCCCCGAAGCCTCTAATGCTCTATAGTACTTCTCTTGGTTATCACGGACTACACTTTCTATGGGTATCTCTGCAAAAATATCTTTATAGTGTGACAAGATAACACTCTGCCAAAGTCTCCCAACCCTACCGTTACCATCAGAAAATGGGTGTATGAACTCAAACTCATAGTGAAATATACAAGAGACTATGAGCAGATGCTCATCTGTACTTTGAAGCCAACCAAAAAGTTCTCCCATAAGTGACTGTACTCTATGAGGTGGTGGGGCAACATGGGTTACGCCTTCTTTACCTCCTACGCCTACATTGGTATGTCTGTACGTTCCAGCATTTGCTAAAAGCTTACCCATCATTTTTTTATGAGATAAAAGTAGATCTTTCTCATTAGCATGATTATACTTTTCTAAAAAATCATATGCTTCTATAGCCCCTTGTACTTCTGTTATCTCTCTTAGTGTCCCCAATACTTTGGAACCATTAATGATACTGGTTACCTTCTCTTCGCTAAAACTATTTCCTTCTATCTGTAGCGTTCCTGTAATAGACTTGACACGGTTTTTCTTACGGAGTTTTGGAGTGCTAAGTAGTCCAGTAGTATGTTTTAGTTCACTTAGAAGCTCTACTATATCACTTGTTTGAGCTAGTATTTTTGAAGTTATGGTGTATGGGGGTTTGTAGTTATTCATTTATCTTTCCTACATCTTTTAATATTTTCTCTTGCAATATTCAAAGGTTTATAATCATTCTCCATAAAGGTCTCCCACAAAAGAATTGCTTTTCGTAAAAATTTACAAGCCTCACCTTCTTTTCCCAAAAATAAATAAACAGTACCTACATTATTATAACTTATAGCCATATCGATATGATTTTTCCCTAAAATCTTTTGACATATATTTAAATCTTTTTCAAAAAAATCTAAAGATTTTTCATAATTTCTTTTATTCCAGTAAACATCTCCCATATTATTGTAACTTTGAGCTACTTGAAGACTATTTTCGCCCCATGCGTTTTTTCTAATTTTCAAAGATTTTTCATGACTAGATAATGCCATATCTGTATCCCCCATTAACATATAAGAACGTCCTAATTCATTATATATAGTTGCGATATGAACACTATTATTATCTTTTTCTTTAAATATATTTAAAGCTATTTTATTTAATTTTAAAGCTTCTTCATAAAACTCATTACCATCAAAACATAAATATACTTCAGCTAAAGTAGAATAATTAAGAGCTGTTTCAATATGTTTATCCCCAAAAATTATTTTTCTTATTTCTAACGATTTTTGTATAAAATGTAAAGCCTCATTATACTTTCCAATACTTTTATATAACATACCGATATCGGTATAACTTACTGCCATGTCAGAATGGTATATCCCACCTAATGTTTTTTCTGTAATCACTAAATCTTTTTCAAAAAACTTTAATGCTTTTTCAATCTTTCCTTTTTTCTGATAATATCTAGCCCATAAATGATTAATTGTTTGTAATTCCTTATTATTAATTTTATTCTCAAACTTATTACTTATTTTCAAAACTTTATTTAATAGAATATCTACATTATTGAGCATATCAAAGATCATATATAAACTACTAAAACGTAATAAAAAGATAGCAATCTCTTCATTTTCATATTTCTCTTTTTCTAATACTTTATAAAAGCTATCAAAATAAATTATATATTTTCTATTGTTTATGGCTTTGTCAATAGTTAACTTAGAAAGAATAGTATTAAAAAAATCTATACAATTTTTACTATCCTGAAAAGAGGGAGCATAGTTAGCCAAAACAAACTCTTTAATAATTTGATGAAGTTTATAGCTCCCCTCATTTTCAATCAACCATCCACGAGCAACCAAAAAGTTTAATCTCCCTTGTAATCGTTCTTTTCCCAATATTTCCTCTAAAAAACTCAATTCAATATCAATCGAAGGTAAAACAGACAACCGTTTAAGCAATAGAACATATTCATCTTTTAAATTCTGCATAGAAAAAAGCTCTTGAAGATTTTGATTAAACGTTACTTCAACACCACTCTCTTCATCTATAAACTCTATTTTTGAAAGCTCCCCATTTTCAAACTTTTCGATAATATCATCTAGTAAATAACCCTCATTTTTGATTGTTTCTGCCACAAGTTTTATAAAGAGTGTATGTAATCCCAAATAGTCTATAATCTTGTCAACTTTTTCTAACTCATCTGTTTGAAAATAACTTAAAAAAAGTTTTTGTGCATCTGCTGGAAGTAGTGTACCAAGAGGATAAGATTTAATATTTTTAATTTCTCTTCGTGAAGTAAATAGAATTTTGTAATTATATTTATGTAACGATAAAAGCATCTCTATAAGCTTTTTATGGGATTCTATATCTTCTACATTATCAATAACTAAAAGCTTTTTACCCTGTAAGCCTTGGAGTTTAGAAATTATCTCATTATAAAGCTCTTCCTGTCTTTCAGCCTTTAAATCTAATGCGTTTCTAAACTCTGAAATGAAACTATCTAATCCATCAATAAATCCATAATAGTCAAACTCTTTTTCTCGTGTATAAAGATAATGGTTAGCCAAAGAGGATTTTCCTATCCCTCCAATGCCATTTATCAAGAGTAGAGAATCAGAACTCTCTAACATTACATCAATGGCTTTTAGTTCATCTTCCCTACCGATAAAACTGCTGTCATGCGTTGATGATTTGGTGGTTAAATTAGGGAGTATGTCTGAATCACATACTTTATCATGCAAAAGTTCACAGAGTGTTTTAAAAACTTTTGTCGCAATGGTTGGATTTGCACTCACTTTTGTATTTATATCTTCAATACCTAAAAAATCACTATTACTCATATTCTGATTCGCTATTTTTGTTTCTGTCGCTTTAGTAAATTTATTGGGTTTATCTTTGATATAAAACATCTTTAGCTGATAATTAGCATAGGTTTTATACTCTTCATTTTTATAATTATCATCTGCAAATTTTTTAAACTTTTCAATAGTACTTGTTACTTTGCTGTCATCTATAGAAGAGGTTACTTGAATAACTATTTCATTAGTTGTATCTATCAAGTCAATAGCAGGGAAGTTTGCTTTAATATCATTGGCATTAACCAATTTCCAATCATAAACATCATTTAGAATATGCATAAAAATATCTTCTGCTGTTTTGTTTATGTCATAGAGTTTTTGGTTGGTGTCATTTTTGACTTTTGATTCGATGTAGGCAAGTTTATCTCTAATATAGTCTGATTTTATTAGCATACGAAACACTTCTTTTCAATTATTATTCAAGTTATTTTATATTCTTATTTTAGCATAATTTTTTAGGTTTTTAAAATTTTAATTTATATCCATATCCATCGGTGTGATGGTAATCGCCCCTTACAAATTGTAGATACAATCGAACCTACACATTTCAAAAGTTAGATTTATACAGTATACTTCTACATGAACCTAAAAAAATCTCTCAAACCCATCAAACAAAGGCTAGACAGCAAGCATCAAGCCTATACGACTATTAGACAGGTCTATACACATTTGGATGCATTTAGTGATGCAGAGATTTTAAACTATTATCAAGTCAAAGATGTGGAGGGGTTGGCAGCACATATAGAGCATATTAAAAATATACTCAAAAACAGAGTAGACAACTATCAAGAAGCACTAGACGAGATAGATACATGCTTTTGTAAAGACAGCCAAAAAAATTTCAAATATCTCTACACTACTCAAAAAGAAGCACTCAGACAACAAGTATATACACAAAAAACCAAATGTATCAAGCTCAAAATATATCCCTGCCCTTACCATTGTGGTTGGCATTTAAGTAGGCGTTAAATGCTCACTTCAAAGCCCACCCAGAACAAAGTTCCAAGCATAAGATGAACCCACCCAATCTTTCATTTCTAATGGTTCTAAAAAAAGAGAGTACAATCCCAGGGATACCCCAAAAATTTCTTTTTGGTTTCATATGAGTCCTCACCTCTTTAGGCTGAAAATCATGTTCCATACACACTTAAATTTGTTTGATTTTTCTTTCATTAACAGTAGTCTAAAAGCATCCCCTCTTTCACAGCCAACATACTTTCTTCCCCAACTAAGCGCTTCACGATAGCAAGCCCGAAGCAGACGGCTGTGCCTGGTCCTTGTGAGGTCATCACATTACCATCTGTCACTACTTTCACATCATCCCTATAGCCTGGATAATCTATCTCATCTTTGGCATCAGGATAGCATGTATAGCTTTCACCAAGCACACCTGCTTTTTTCAGAGCAAAAGGTGCTGCACACATAGCACCCACCACTTTTTTTGCCTTAAATTCCTGAAGTAATTCTATCACTCTGGCATTTTCTGCCAAAGCATACGTACCACCCCATCCACCAGGGAGTACCATCATATCAAAATCATCAGTAATCACTGTTTTTAAAGAGACATCTGCTTGTACTCCAATGCCATTGGCACCCACAACAACACGTCCATGATGTAGTTCATCTTCTATAAACGCTACACGCACTTCAATACCACCTCTACGCATTACATCTATCAATGCAACCGCTTCTAACTCTTCAAACCCTTTTGCTAAAGGTATAAGTACACTTGCCATAATAATATCCTTATAATAAAGTAATATTATTTTAACAAAAAAGGGTAAATGGAAAGGTTATAAAAAGGAGTGAATACGCACGATAAACAAATGCTATCGTACGTAGGAAGAAGAACTTTATTTATAAAAAATTATTTGATCGTCACTTTTGCGTACATTCCAGGGAAGATATTGAGGTCTTCGTCTCTGTTAAATCGAATACGCATTTTAATTTTGTGTGTCATAGGATTCGCATCCGGTACAATCGCATGAATCACACCTGTAGTTTTATAGCCAATAGAAGGGATTTCAACTGGTACTTTTTTACCCACTTTAACACGTGAGATAATACTCTCCGAGATTGAAACTTCAATCTCAAGATTTTCTGTATCTACAATCATAATGGTAAGCATACCTGGCATAATCATATCACCCACTTTGATGTTCTTCTGTACAACCACACCATCTGAAGGTGCTTTCATCTTAATATAGTTATAGGTACTTGCCATTTGTTTGGCTTTAATATTCGCTTCTTTAACCATGACTTGCATGGACTCTAACATGGTTTCTATATTTGCAGCTTGAGAATCGAGATCCGCCATATCTGCGATATCTATCTCATTGACATCTTTATCTTTGCTCTGTTTACGTCTAAGATTTACTTTACGTAATTTTTCACGCCAGTACTCAACCACTATTTTAGACTGCTCTAACATAAGGTCTGCTTGAGACTTCATCATGTCAAATTCTGCTGATTCCATTTCATACAGATCATCTTCACGTTCAACTTTATCACCGATACGCACAAATACTTTTTTAACATATCCCATAAAGCGAGACCCAATCATCTTCTGTCCATCTGAAACAACCGTTCCAGTCAGTACAACATCCCCAGCTTGTACCCATACATTGAGTAATAATGCTACAATTATTATCTTTTTCATTTTATCCCTTACCATTTTCTTAAACTAATATGACATTTCATACACTGCTCTGTTATTTTACTATACTCTTGTAATGCCTGTCTTGGATCACCATTTTCAAAACGTTTGATGATAACATCCGTTCTGCTTGCGATATTTCTCTGTATGCGCGCTGTCATGGCTGTATTGTTATTCATCCATCTTTCGTAGACATCTTTATTTTCAATTTCTTTTTTGATGGGTCCTACTTTAACAATGGTTTTTTTAAGGTCTTGCGCACCTGCCCTTACAATATCTAGATTGTTATAAAAAAACCCAGACTGTATATCCTGCATCGCTTGTGCCATCTTTTGCATATCTAAAATTCTATCTGCCTGTGTATATTCACCGGCGAAACCTAAAGTTACAATAGCAGTATAAACAACCCATATTTTTTTCATCTGTCATCCCCTTGTTTAATCATCAAAAATACTGAACTATATAATTGACTTTATATAGTTCAGTATTGTATCAAATTATCTCTTTATCTATAAACTTGCAAGTGAAGACAGCTATAGGGGTAACACATCTAATCCTCATATATTTTACCAAATGTAATTATATCATATATTTTAATAAATATACCTATATTTTAAGTTATAACTAATCTAAACAAGATACAATTCGCGAATATTAAAAAAAGGGAATAACAACCATGAAAAAAATAATACTCACATCTGTAGTAGCAGCTACACTTCTAACAAATGCGCAAGCTGATTTTGACTTCGGTGATATGTTCAAAGATATGAAAGAAGTTATGCTTTCTTTCTCAACAGATGCAAAAGACACTGTAGTAAGTATGAAAGACGGTGCAGTTGAAACAACTAAATCAGCTGAAAATACAGTTACTTCAGTAAGTAAAGATGCTAAGGCAAGTACAGTAAAAGCTTCTGACGATATGAAAGTAATGGAAGTAGCAACAACAGGTGATACAAAAACTGTAGTGACTGAAGTATCTACAGATACAAAAGACTCTGTTCAAAATACAACAAAAGATTTGAAAGATTCTGTAACTATCGCTTCTACAGAAATGAAAGACACAACTGTAGCTGTATCTAATGATGCAACTACTTCAGTAAAAACTGTTTCTAACGATGCTACAAGTTCAGTAAAAACTGTTTCTTCAGATATGAACAACACAATGAAAACTGTATCTAACGATGGTGCGTCTTCAGTAAAAACTGTTTCTTCAGATACAAGTAGCTCACTAAAAACTGCTTCTACTGATGGTAAAGATTCTGTAACAACTGTAGCAACAAATGCAAATGATTCAGTAAAAACTGCTTCAAATGACACACGTGCTTCAGTAGAGTCTACCAATACAAATACAAGTGATGCTGTAAAATCTGCATCTACAAATGCAGAAGCATCAGTGACGACTGTAGCAACAAACATGAATGACTCTGCAAAAACAATCTCAGAAGATAACTAATCACTCTCTTCTTTTATTTACTTACTGGTTTTCTATAGACTTATAGCAAACCAGTACTTATACTTACCAAACTTCTTCAAATTTACAAATAAAAAAATATCATTATTTACTTCTATTTTTAAAAATTTTCCTAATATTAATGTATATAAGTATACATTATTAGAACTATAAGTTATTTTTAATATAAGTTACTCTATACTGTCATCATCTAAAAATTACACAAAGGTATAGACCATGAAAAACATGATAAAAACATCTGTTGCAGTAGCAGCATTATTGACAAGCGTACAAGCTGATTTTGACTTTGGAGACATGTTCAAAGATATGAAAGAAGCTGCAGTTAGCATGAGTAAAGATGCTAAAGATTCTGTAGTAAGTATGAAAGACGGAGCTGTTGAGACTTCTAAATCTGCTGAAAGAACTGTAACATCTGTAAGTACTGATGCTAAAGACTCTTCTGTAAAAGTATCTGACGATCTTAAAACTGCCGAAGTAGCAACTTCTACTGATTCTAGAGACACTGTTGTTTCTGTATCTACAGATACTAAAGATGCTATGACTAACACAACTAAAGATCTTAAAGATTCTGCAACTGTAGCTTCTAAAGAGATGAAAGATTCTGCTGTTGCTGTATCTAACGATACGTCTTCTGCTGTTAAAACTGTTTCTAACGATTCTAAAGATTCTGTGAACACTGTTTCTACAAATGCTGGCGATACTGCGAAGACTGTTTCTAACGATTCTACTTCATCTGTAAAAACTATCTCTAACGACTCATCTGATTCTGTGAAAACTGTTTCAACTGATTCTAAAGATGCTGTTGATACTGTTGCTAAAAATGCTAACGACTCTGCAAAAACTGTTTCTAACGACTCTAGAGCTTCTGTTGAATCTACTAACACCAATGCTAGCTCAACTGTGAAAACTGTCTCTACTGACTCTGCTAACTCTGTGAAAACAGTTTCAGAAAATGCAAACGACTCAGCAAAAACAATTAACGACTAAGTTCTACCTCTCCATCTAAAGATAAGGGAATTCCCTTATCTTAATCTCACTCCACTTTTAATTCAATCCAAACATTTACATTCTCACTACAACTTTATTTTGCACTATTATCTATCCTAGATATTAGTACTTAGCTCCAATTTATTACATAAGAAAAATATATAATAAATATATTAGTTAATATTATAATAAACTATTTACTTTAAGTTATATTTAACATAATATTTGGTATCATCCTGCCCATATAAATTTACTTCAAAAGGTATAGACCATGAAAAACATGATAAAAACATCTGTTGCAGTAGCAGCATTATTGACAAGCGTACAAGCTGATTTTGACTTTGGAGACATGTTCAAAGATATGAAAGAAGCTGCAGTTAGCATGAGTAAAGATGCTAAAGATTCTGTAGTAAGTATGAAAGACGGAGCTGTTGAGACTTCTAAATCTGCTGAAAGAACTGTAACATCTGTAAGTACTGATGCTAAAGACTCTTCTGTAAAAGTATCTGACGATCTTAAAACTGCCGAAGTAGCAACTTCTACTGATTCTAGAGACACTGTTGTTTCTGTATCTACAGATACTAAAGATGCTATGACTAACACAACTAAAGATCTTAAAGATTCTGCAACTGTAGCTTCTAAAGAGATGAAAGATTCTGCTGTTGCTGTATCTAACGATACGTCTTCTGCTGTTAAAACTGTTTCTAACGATTCTAAAGATTCTGTGAACACTGTTTCTACAAATGCTGGCGATACTGCGAAGACTGTTTCTAACGATTCTACTTCATCTGTAAAAACTATCTCTAACGACTCATCTGATTCTGTGAAAACTGTTTCAACTGATTCTAAAGATGCTGTTGATACTGTTGCTAAAAATGCTAACGACTCTGCAAAAACTGTTTCTAACGACTCTAGAGCTTCTGTTGAATCTACTAACACCAATGCTAGCTCAACTGTGAAAACTGTCTCTACTGACTCTGCTAACTCTGTAAAGTCTGTCTCCGAGAACACAAATGATTCTGTAAAAACTATCTCTTCAGATGAGTATGCAGAACACATGAAACTTAAAAAATAAGCCTTTAATATAAGCTTTTCTTTCTTCCTGTGTAAGTATGGCTTCACCATACTTACACTTTTTACTCTACAAGACATCTTCTATAACTTAAAAATATCTTCCCCTATAACTCTATATTCTATAATATAACACCTTGTTATATTTTTTATAATAAACTTTAAGTTATATTTAACATAATTTATTGTACTATTCAAAATCTAAAATTTACTAAAGGGAAAAACAATGAAAAAAATCGTTCTATCTAGCCTAGTGGCTACTGCAATGTTCACAAGTGTACAAGCTGACTTCAGCTTCGGAGATATGTTCAAGGACATGAAAGATGCTGCTATCAGCATGAGTAAAGATGCTAAAGATTCTGTTACTGCTGTAAAAGACGGAGCAGTTGAGACTTCTAAATCTGCTGAAAGAACTGTAACATCTGTAAGTACTGATGCCAAAGACACATCTATGAAAGTATCTGACGATGTTAAAACTGCAGAAGTAAACACAACAAAAGATGTAACATCTGCAACAACTAAACTTTCAGACGATGCAAAAGATTCACTTAAAACAACAACTACTGATCTTAAAGATTCTGCAACTGTAGTAAGTACAGATACAAAAGACTCTATCAAGACTGTATCTACGGATGCAACAAACTCTGTAAAAACTGTTTCTAATGACTCAAGAGATTCTGTTAAAACTGTTTCAACAAATGCTAACGATACAGCAAAAACTGTTTCTAATGACTCAAGAGACTCTGTTAAAACTGTTTCTAACGACATGAACAGCACAACAAGCTCTGTAGCTACTGATTCTAAAGACTCTGTTAAGTCTGTAGCAACCAATGCTAACGATTCAGTTAAAACTGTTTCAAATGATTCTAGAGACTCTGTAAAATCAACAGCAACAAATGCTAGCGATGCAGCAAAAACTGTTTCTACTGAATCTTCAGCTTCTGTTAAATCAGTTTCTGAGAACACAAATGATTCTGTAAAAACTATCTCAGATAACTAATCATTTACTTCAAGTATAAGAAGGTCTTTTCCTTCTTTTACCCACTCTTTTTACCCTCCAAACTGCCAGTAACTTTTGGTAGCTTTTCATTTTGAATGAACAAAAATCATAATTTCCATTTATTATATATATTAGATATATGCTACTCTATAAGTCTATACTTGTCCAAAGGATGACCATGCATAATGCGCTAAAATTACTTTCAAGTCTTACACTTTTTATAGTGATGATGACTTCTCTCTCTTCTGCTGATACACAAACATCTGATGAAAATACCTTAGCTGTTTTTTATACAGTAGATGGAGACATACAAGATAAATATAATGCGTTGATAGAAAACAAATTAAAAACTATTGGCTTTAACCTGACAGATCCACACAAAAGAGTCAATGACCAGTATGAAACCAAATGGGGTTCAACCGTCTTAGATGTATTAAGCTTTATGCCTGTAGTCAACGACCGTGCTATTTTGCCTCTTTTAAACATTGATCCACGTATCGCAGGTTTTGCTCCTTTTAATATGCTGATTCATAAAAAACTTGATGAGAATGTCACACATGTAGGACACCTCATGCCTAAGACAATGCTTGACATTTTAGATATTAAGAACAAAGAAGTAAGAGAGAAATTTACTGCTACATTTGCTTCTTTAGATACGATGGTAGAAAAAGAATTAGGTGGCACGAAGTCTTACATGCCCTACGCAAAGTTACCAAAACAAACTATGATTAATTTTGAATACACCTTTAATGCTCCAGATGATATGGATGATTTTCTAGATGAAATTCAAAATAAGTTAGAACTGGCATTCATCAATAAAGGGTATCTCATCGCGGGATACCATAATTTCATGGAAGCCACAGACGATGCAGGAGATATACTAAGTGACTACGATGCATTTTGGACCTACTCTCTTTGTCATTTAGAGTTTTCGTATGGTATGTTTGACAATGAAGGTGCGAGACCAGAAGCAGGTCTCTTTGCTCCATGTACTATGTATATGTATATCAAAAAAGGAAGCAACAAGTTAGTCATAGGTATGTTTAGACTACACAACTGGTCAGATACGCTCAACATTACCGATACAACACGTATGGAACTCGTAGAACGTCTCGATAAGGAGATACCTGAAATACTCACAGATTTTGGGATGAAAGCCGTAGCCAATGTAAACCCACTTGAACAAATAAGTACTACATCCACAAAAAAGACAACTACTCCTGTGGTAAAAATGGAAGAAAAAACCGTACCATCTACAGTTAAAGACAATAAAAAACCCAAAAAAGTGCAGATTATTAAAACAGCAGATGGAGATGTCAGCATCACACTGCCAACCGTACCAACCCCACCAAAAGCGATACAACTAGGCAGTACTGGAGACATGGGCAATAGAGCTATCAAATTTTCTAAGCGTGTACCACCTAATTATATCCCTCATAGATTTGACAATATCAAAAAAGAAAAAGTCTCTGCCAACACACGTATTGGGGAAGTAAACAAGGGACGTATCTCTGCTTACTTACGTGGCACGTTTATAGAAGTTGCCGAGGTAGAGAAGAGACTCAAAGCTGCTGGTTTTGACATCATCACTTCTGCCCCTGTCAATAAAAAGGGTACACTCATTTCTGTTGTCTTTACGAACAAAGCCCTTATAGCTATGGCAAGTAAGCCAAATAGAGGCTTTATGGCTACCTTACGTGTCTTAGTAGATACAAAAGAAAAAAGCATTAGTATCACAAATCCACTCTATATGACAAAAGGCTTCCTGCAAAGTACTTACGATGATAAAGCTGCCAATAAGTTACTCGTACAGATTATAGAACAGTTTCCCAAGCTAAAAAATTCCAAAGATGTACTCAAATTCCAACTGCTACCAAAATATCAATTTATGAATGGTATGCCTCACTATGAGAACATGCTAGAAGTAGCAACAGGTGATGACTTGTTAGAACGTATCAAAGACAACAAAAAAGTAGTCTTTACACAAAAACTAGACAATGGTTCCATGCTTGTAGGTATCCAACTAGGAAGAAGAACCAGAAAGTTCACAAAACGCATAGGTAGAAACAATGCAGCAATGTTACCCTACCCTGTCCTCATTGAAGATGGCAAAGCGAAAATACTTGACCCCAAATACTACATAGCATACATGTACCCTATGCTTAAAATGTCAGAGTTTATGACCATCGCTACTATACCTGATGCTATGGTGAAAGATTGTACACGGGTGTTTAGAAAGAAAAAGCATTAGATAGTTTTATCTGAACTTATTACTTAGCTTAATGAAGTTGTCCTCTTCTTTTGAACATTTCTCCATGCTTTTTCACCTGTGTAGCCATTAGCCCATGGAAGAAAACTTTTTGCTTGCATCGGTTTTGCTATGCAGTATCCTTGTGCGAACATACACCCAAGTTGAAGTAGTTCTTCGCCCTGATCGATAGTTTCTACTCCTTCAGCAATAACATCTGAATTAAAAGCCTTAGCAAGTGCTATTATACCTTTTATAAGGGCTCGGTCTTTATCGTCTTCTAGTATGTCACGAATAAAACTTTGATCTATTTTTATACAGTTTATAGGAAGCTCTTTTAAATAAAGTAATGAAGAATAACCCGTTCCAAAATCATCAAGAGAAAATCTCACACCAAAAGATTGACAAATTTCAATCTGCTTAGAAACATAGGGTAAATCACTAAACTGTTCAGTTTCAAGGATTTCTATCTCAAGATAGTTAGATAGGGTATGATCTGTTTTGAGAAGCACAGATTCTAAGTGTGTAAGAAATTCGTCTCTTATAAAATGATTGGCATCAATATTTATACTTACAATCCATTCTTTCTTCATGGCATTCCAAACTTGTATTTGTAAAAGAGCTTGTTTAAGTACCCAGTTTCCAAGTTCTACCATAACTTCTGTTTTTTCTATAAAGGGAAGAAAATCTATGGGCGCAAGAACTCCTCTAGAAGGATGGTTCCAACGGATGAGAGCTTCTGCGCCATATACCTCAGCCGTTTCCATATTTATCTTAGGTTGATAGTAGAGTTCCATTTCATCATTTTGTAAGGCTTGTGATACTTCTTTTAGAAATGCTGTTTTCTCATAACCTTGCTTATCTGCATCTGCATCAAAATACACAAGTTTATTTTTACCAGATATCTTTGCCTCATACATTGCTTGATCTGCATGGCGTATGAGCATATCTGTATCAGATTGATCTTCGGGATAGAGCGTTACACCACACGAAGCGGTTATATTATGTGTATGTTTTCCCAAGTTGTAAGGTTCTGCAATAGCAACCAATATACGGTTAATAAGTTCTGTACATGATGTTTTGTTTTTCACACTTAAAAGCATAATAAATTCATCTCCACCCATACGCGAAATAGTATCTTCTTCTCTAGTATAACTTAAGAAGCGTTGGCTAATTTCAATGAGAATCTTATCTCCCTCTTCATGTCCAAAAGTATCATTGATATGTTTAAAATGATCTATATCAAAAAAACAAATAGCTAAAACAACATTTTCATCGCGTTTACTATGCGCAAGAGACATCTTAAACCTATCTGCAAATAAAGTACGATTTGGAAGCGCTGTAAGCGTATCGTAGTACGCCAATATTTGCATCTGACGTTCTTGTTCTTTTTTCTTAACATAAGGATAAATTACAAAGTAAAAGATAAAAGGCGATGAAAATATAGTTAAAGAAAAAGCATCTAAAATGTCTTGCTCAAATACACTTAAGGCAATGGGAAGAATAGGAAGTAATCGCATAATGATCATTTCGACCATAAAAATGATAAATCCTATTTTTAGGAGAATTTTAAAGATTATATTTAAATGCTTCATATGTAAATGTTACCCTTGTAATTTTTAATTACAACTTAATTTTTTACCTGTAAAGACTTAGAATCTTATTTGTTGGGAAGACTCTCATCGTAATATGATGAGAGTCTTTAGCTTTATTTGGCTTTTTCCAAATACTTACCTTCAACCGTATCAACGACAACTTTTTGCCCTTCTAAAACAAAAAATGGTACTTGTACCACCGCACCAGAATCAAGCGTAGCTGGTTTTTTACCACCTTGAGAATCACCCTTGAAGTTTGGTGGTGTTTCAACAACAGTCAATGTGATGGTTTGAGGGATTTCAACAGAAATAGCTTTGCCATTATGAAATAAAATATCAGCTTCCATACCATCAATCATAAAGTCAAAAGTATCTTTACCCACTTGTTCATGCGTAAGTCCTATCTGATCAAACGTAGTGGTATCCATAAATTGAAGCATTTCGCCATCATCATACAAGTATTGCATTGTTTTTTGTTCAAGTTCAGGTACATCAAATTTATCACCTGCATGTACTGTTTTCTCTATTACTTTCCCTGTTTGAAGGTTTTTAATCTTCATACGGACAAAAGCTGCACCTTTTCCAGGTTTTACATGTTGAAACTCAGTTACCCTAAACGGGTTTCCTGTAATCTCAAGTCTCGCGCCTTTTTTAATGTCACCCATTCCGATTGTAGCCATACTAGCTCCTTAAAAAATAATGAGTGATTATAGCAGATGCTTGGTTAAAGGTGATGTATTCTATCATCCACCCACAATCGTATTGTGTTGAAAATACTCTTTTAGCATCTCTTTTAAGGCATCAAGCTGAAGTGGTTTGGAAAGGTAATTATCCATCCCTGCACCTATATATTTTTCTTTATCTCCAGAAAGTGCGTTGGCAGTGAGTGCTACGATAGGTATATGTTTTATACCTTCATTACGCTCGTAAAGTAATATCTTACCTGAAGCTTCCATACCACCCATGACAGGCATTTCTATATCCATAAAAATCATATCATAGGTGTTTTCCATACGCATATTTAGCGCTTCTTGTCCATCATTTGCTATACTGACTTCTATACCAAGTCTTTGCAACACATTTAAAATAAGCTTCTGATTAATACGGTTATCTTCTGCAACCAAAATATGAATATCTTTAAAAATAGTTTTCTGTGTTAATTCTGGAACTTCTTCTTTGCCACTGAACACTTTTAGTACTTTTGAAAAGTTTACAGGCTTATACATAATTTTATCTATGCGTGATTTATAGCGTTTAAGATTACGCTTTTGATCGCCTGTTGACATCACAATTATCTTAGTGTTTAAGTCTAAGAACCTTTCTATCTCTCCACCCCTATAACGGAATTGATGATCTATAAATAGGATATCAGGTAACTGTCTCTCTGCCAATAAGGTCTCATCAGTATAGCGTTGTATTTTAGCACCTGTATAGTTGACATAACTTTCAAGATTTGTATTAATATAATACTCTGTGTCAACATGAGAATTCAGTATCCCCACTGTCATCTGACTTCTATCTTCCACTTCTCTACTACTTGCACCCTCAGCCTTAGGAAGCACCAAGGTAAAGAAGAAAGTAGAACCTTCATCTTTGATACTTTCTATTTCTAGTTTACTCCCCATCATCTCTATAAATTTACCTGAGATAGACAGACCTAGCCCTGTTCCCCCATATTTTCTACTTGTACTCACATCTGCTTGCGTGAATGCCTCAAAAATCTTTCCTTTTTGCGATTCCGAGATACCTATACCCGTATCTTCTACAGAGAACCGTACCGTAACTTCAGAAAGTTTTTCGTCACGTTTTTCAACACGTACATTCACCTCACCATTTTTAGAAGTAAACTTGATTGCATTAGAAATCAAATTAAGAATCACCTGCGAAATTTTGGTTGGGTCACCCATCAGCGATGTCGGTAGCGTAGGGTCTAAAAATACATTAAAGTCAATCCCCTCTTCTGATGCCTTGGCAGCATATGACTCCGTTGCCACTTCAAAGCTATCTATAGGGTCAAAAGCTATCTCTTCAAGTTCTATCTTATCTGCTTTAATTTTAGACAGATCTAAAATATCATTAACTATTGTCAAAAGATTTTCTGAACTCTTTTCTATTACCCCAATGAATTCTCTTTGTTCCTCTGTCGCATTGGTTTCTTTGAGTAGTTGTGTAAAGCCAAGTATTCCATTGAGTGGTGTACGTATCTCATGTGACATGCTTGCCAAAAAAAGATCTTTTGTTTGGTTGGCATCTTTTATCGCCTGTATTAAAAACTTATAAATATAGTCTACCCTTTCACTCGCAATCAATCGTTTCAATTCTTTTTGTTGACTAGCGCTGAAAATAAGTGCAATATCTTTTAATGTCTCTTCTGAAAGTTGTTGATTATGCTGTTTTTTTGAAGAAAACTTGAGTAATTTCATTATGCTCCACAACATCAATAGAATCCCTAGTAAATAGAAACCTAATGTTGCAAAAAAAGTCATATTATGCGTATTTATCTGCTTCAGCTCTGGACGTAACAACATTTTTAATTTTTCAAAATAGATGATTTTTTGATGCACGGCATAATTCCAGCCATCATATGAGAGGGAGTAATTCCCTCTACGTGCTTGAGAGCCTATCATCTCACGTTCTGTACCAAGTAATGTATCATACTCTTCTGTTGACATGACGGATACAAGTGCCGTAGCCATGGCTTTATCTTCCATCTCGTTAAAGTTTGGTAAAGTATCTTCTTTTTGTAACACTTCCCATTGCGTTAAGATGTCTGCATTCATCGTTTGAGTACCTAACAAAATAGAAGAAATCAAACTATTTTCACGTATAGTATTTTCTTCCAAAACCAAGATATTTTGATACATCCAAAGGTATGGGTACATCTTGTCATCTTTTTTACTCTGTGCAATCGTACGTACCATTTCCAGTGTAATTTTAAATACACTGTTATGATAGCCATCTAAAGATGCCAACTCAGCATTCTCAGTATCCATAATATATTTTCTCGTTTTTTCTAAAGCTTCTTGCCATTGTTCAATCAGTTTTCTATAGATAACCAATCGCTTATCTTCAGTCAGAAGCTTTAAAAATGTCTGTATCGAGGTATCTGTCTTAGATTGAAGTTCCTGAAGTTTGTTCATCATACTTGGGTCTTTCTGTGCCAAATATCGTACAGCATAACTTCTTTCGTCTTCTATTTTCTTAGTTATTGCATCGATATTTTCTATAAGAGAAAGTACCTGTATCTGTTTTTCACCATTAAAATACTTTAGAGATGCTGTATAAGATACATAAGAGAGCCCAGCCAATGCTGTAAGCAAAAGAATCAGTATAAGATTAAGTATAAATTTATTTCTGAGCAGTTTCATTGTCGTCCTTTTTACAATACAAAGCAATATGCAGTGATGCATGACAAGCCATCAATAAAAACAGAACTATCCTACGATGAGAAGAGGTATATTTTATTGTGTAATCTGGCAATCTTTTAAAAAGACCCATAACTTTCTGTCCTTGCTTCACAACAAGTTTAGCTTTTGCAATAGTACCTATATGATTTTATTATACTAGGAAAGACTTAAAAGAGAAAATAAAATAGATTCCCTCCAAGGGAGGAAACTACTTAGTAGTATTATTTGGTAATAGAGATGTTTTCTTTATGATTTATCGCACACTCTGCATCTTTATCAAAATCCATAGCTTTTGCATTGTCCATCAATACAGGTACAAAAAGTAGAGATACAAATACAGCCGCAACCGTACCAGAGATAAGTGCTACACCAAGTCCACCAAAGACTGGGTCACTTGCCAATAACGCAGACCCCAAGATGATGGCAACAGCTGTCAACATGATAGGCTTCGCTCGCGTTGCAGCAGCAACTGCAACAGCTCGACGTTTTGGTAACCCTTCACAAATCATCAATGACTTTGCAAAATCAATAAGCAACAACGAGTTACGTGAAGATATACCAATTAAGGCGATAAAGCCTATCAGTGATGTTGCCGTAAGGAAGAATGTATCTGTAGTAAACCAATTGGCTACCCAGTGCCCTACAATCACCCCAATAAGTGAAAGGAATGAGCCTAAAAGTACAATCCCCGAGATAGCAAAACTTCTATAGTAAATCACCAACAATAAAAAGATAAGAATAAGTGCAGAGATAAATGCCCCACCCAAATCTCTAAAGGTATCCAGTGTTACTTTCATTTCTCCATCCCAACGGATAAGGAATTTTTCATGTGTTTTTTTATCTTCCAATGTAAAGTCAAACATATACGTAGAGAAACCTGCTTTGGTGATGATATAATCTTTTTCAAAATGCTCTAACATTTTCTCACGTGCATCAAGTAAAGGATATACTTGAGACACCATATCCGTTTCTGCAATCACATTGGTCATACGAGACAAATCTTTATGCATAATCATATAATTTGATCTTGCTTTTTGAATATGCACAACTTCTGAAAGCGGTACCATCATACCTCTCATATTCATAAGATTTAAAGAGGAAAGTTTACTTTGTAACGCATCTACATTTGATTCAGGAAGTTTTTTACTGTTTTTATCCAGAACCAAAAACATATTAATCTGATCAGGCTCATTTTTTGAATTTTTATGTGCAATCACCATACCTTCAAATGCCAAATACAAAATATTGTTTACCTGCTTTACACTCAACCCAGATCTTGCGATTTTCTCTTTATCTGGAATAAGCTCATATTTTTCAAAGTTTTCATCTGCCATGATATCAATATCTACCAAACCTTCCGTATTGGAAAGTGCATTGGCTACATCAACTGCCAATGATCTAATCTGAGAAAGATTTTCACCATGTACTTCAACCACGATAGATGCCAGAGTAGGAGGACCAGAAGGCTGTTCTATAAACTTTATATTAGTTCCTCTCACAAGTGGACCACAGGCTTTTTGAATCACAGGACGTAAGCGTTGTACCATTAAATAAGAAGGTTCCTCACGGTGATGCTTATCTGTCAAGTTCACAGCAATTTCTGAAACATTTTCTGTATGTTTCATACTTGCACCCTTAACAAGTCCTGCATAATCAAGTGGTATACCTTGTCCTAGGAAAAGTTCCAAATTCATAATCTCTGGCTCTTTTTGCAAATAGTCAATCACACATTCACTTACTTTCTTGGTCTGTTCTATCCCTGAACCAGCTGGTGTATCTACATAAATAGAGTAGGTATTGGCACTTTTACCTGGTAACATTTTAGCAAGCACCAATTTGGTAGGGAACATCAATAGAGAAAGAAAAAACGCTGCCACTGTCAATATAATAACCAGCCTTTTCTTCGTTTTACTATCGAGGATAGTATAAATAAATTTTTCGAGATTTTTCATTATTTTGACCCCTTCTCTTCATGCTTTTCATCATGATCTTTGTGTTCTGGTTTTTTTAAGAGTCTTAAACTTAAATATGGTGTAAAGATATAGGCAACGAAAAGTGATGCTACAAGTGCGACAGGTACATTGTACGGAATAGGCTTCATAAATGACCCCATCATCCCTCCAACAAATGCCATAGGTACCATCGTCAAGATAATCGCCAAAGTTGCAATATTTGTTGGCGCACCTATTTCATCTGTCGCTTCTATAAGTAAATCTTCCATTTTTTTATCTTCCACACCATGCGCATGTAGGTGTCTGTGAATATTCTCGATAACGATAATAGCCGCATCTACCAAAAGCCCTAAGGAGAGCAAAAGCGCAAAAAGCGTAATCCTGTTCATCGTCTGCCCTGTCATCCATGCCGTGAAAAGCGTCACTGCCAAAATAGCAGGTACAGAGAAAGTAACGATAATCGACTCTCTCCAACCCAAAGCAAATACAAGCATTAAGGCAATAATCACAATAGTAATCATAAGGTGATGCATCAGTTCATTTACAGCTTCATCCGCACGTACACCATAGTTTCTAGTAATAAGATAGGATACACCTGCCTTGTCAAATTTACCTTGATACTCTTTTAACACATCTAAAACATCTTCTGCAACAAATACCGCATTGGTTCCTGCTAATTTGGCAATAGTCATAGTGATTTGACCTCGTTCTTGCCCCAGTGTAGCATTGTGTTCAGATTTAGACAAGATAGCTGCTGTTTGAAAGTTTTGGATATCAATACCTTCTGTTACGTTAGCTACATCCCTTAAATAGATAGGTGAGCCCATATATTGTGCAACGATAACAGATCCTACATCATCCACACTCTCTATCGCATTTTCTACACCAAAGATAACCAGTTTACCACTATTGGTTTTACCTTTTACATCTGGAACATCTACTGCTACCGATTGTACTGCCTGCATAATCTGCCCAAGGGATAAATGGTAGGCAGAAAGTTTACCCATATCTACTTCTATATTATACTGTGCCTTTCTAGCACCTTTCAATGTTGTTTTTGCAACATTATCTACAGCATTGATGTGTTGTTGAACATCTCTCACCAATTTAAAGAGTGTTACTTCATCAACATCTTTTCCTGCTTTAGGGTAAAACGCTACTGTAATAATAGGAATATCAATATCGATATCAAAAGGTTTGATAAGTGGTTGCATCACACCCTTTGGCATCTTATCCATATTTTGCATGACTTTATCATAGAGTTTGAGGTTAGAGTCTTCTCTGTTTTCACCAATGTAATACATCACATTAACAATACCTACATTGTCCATAGCCATACCATAGACATGCTGTATACCGCGTACTTCACGAAGTTTTCGCTCCAAAGGTTTTACGATGATATTTTCAACTTCTTTAGGTGTTGCTCCTGGCATTGGTACAATAACAGCACCACCAGAGATGGCGATCTGAGGATCTTCCTCTCTTGGCATAGTGTTAAGCGCCATGTAGCCCATAAGGAGTAAAAATATACCCAAAACTGCAGTAAGTGGGTTTTTTAAAAACCCTTTTGCCAATGTCCCTGCGACATTGACAATCTCATATTCTTTTTTATTTTGCTCTTTTTTATTCCCCATACTACCCTACTTAATAATAATTTTGGCATACATACCTGGATACACTGAACTGCTTTTTTTATCCATTTTCATAATAATTTTAAACTTATGTGTCATAGGATTTGAATTTGGTACAATGGCTGTAATTTTGCCCGTTGTTGTAAAACCTATCGATGGGATTACAATATCTACAACTTTTCCCATGCTGATGTGTTTCAACTGTGTTTCACTCAGTTCCGCCACAACCTTCAGTTTACTAAGATCAGTTAAAACAACCGCGGGCATACCAGGCATTGCCATCTCTCCAACATTAAGACGTTTTTCAACAATAACCCCGTCATTTGGTGCGTGTATTTCCAAGTAATTATACTGATTTAATACTTCATCTTTTTTTGCCATAGCTTGATTTAACTGCTCTTCTGATATTTTCACCATATCTTTCAGGTTTTGTGCTGCCAATTGTAACTGTTCAAACTCATATTTAGAAACCATATTCTTTTTATAGAGTCTTTCATGACGTGCTAAATTAACCAAGATATTGTTGTACTGATTTTTATTCATTTGTAAGGCCAGTCTCGCTTGAGAAATTACCAGGTCAACTTGACGCTCTGAAGATTCAACTTCTTTAGAGTCAATCACATAAATAAGATCACCTTTTTTGACAAGATCACCTTCAGAAACTTCCATTTTTTTCACATAACCCATATAACGGCTCGTCAACATCTTTTGATTGTCCGACACCACGGAGCCACTTAGATTTATTTCAACTGCATTAAGAACAGTCACCAATAGTCCTACAAACATAAGTATCATACGTTTTTTCATAATGTTTCTCCTTCATTTAAAATACTGTTTAATTCAAATATCTTAGTATTACGCTCATTCTTTACTGTCAATAACTTAAGTAAGACTTCTAACTCTTTAGACTGTTTGAGTAATACATCTGTAAGAGAAGAGATACCTTCTTTATATCTAGACTCATAATTTTCATATACTTTTTTAGCAAAATACAATTGCTTGTTATAGCTTTTCACATCTGCATTTTTACTCAATATTTCCGTCTGAAGTTTTTTGACTTTTAAACGTATGCCTGATTTTGCCAAAGCCAATTGACTTTGCACTTTTAGTGCATTGACTTTTGCTTTTTCTATGTTGGCTTCATCTATACCACCATTAAAAACATTCCATTTTACCTGTACCCCAACCGTATAAGAATCTTTATTGGTAAACTTATCCCATAAGGTATTGTCAGCACTGCCATACTCACCAAAAGCACCCACAGTAGGTAGATAGTTTGCTTTTTCCGCTTCAACAGCCATATGTGTAATATTGAGTCCAAGTTTTGCTTTTTGAATGTCAAGATTACTGTTCTCTACATCAATCAAGTCTATATGTGGCATAGGCGCCATATCACTCACTTTTTTTATGGAAGTGACTTCCGTATCAAGGAGGAAAGAGAGAAACTGATACGCTAAATCTTTATTGAGCTTGGCTTGATTGTACATACTCTGGGCTTCTGCTAATCTGGCTTGTACTTCAAGCTTATCTATCTCTTGGGCATAGCCTTCTTTCTTCATATTGTCTATGATAGAAGCTAAATGTTTAATATTTTTGATGATTTTGGAAAGATTATAGATATAGTTTTGTATCAACGAGATATCATAAAACGCTTTTTTGGTTTGAAAAACTTTTTCATTCAAAAGTTTTTGCGTATCAAAATGACTCATATACTGCATCGCTTTAGTAATGCGCCCATACTCAGTAAGTTTGCCCCCTGTATATAAAGGCAACATATACGATATTTTTGTCTCAAAATGGTTTCTAGCTTTTGGATAGTTTAAATTATTTGGTGGGGAATTGTATGGATCTCTACCCGCATTAAGATTGGTAATAAATTCTTTTGCACCAAAATCACCAAAAGTCGCCTCTCTACTTTGCAATTTAAAGCCAAAGACATTTCCTGCATCATTAGAGCGCATCGCAGTTACAGCAACATCTAATTTACCATAGTTTTGACCTTCCGCAACTTTGGCTTCATAGGCTCTCATTTGTTCATTAAATCTAGAAATTTTCAACTCTAGGTTTTTTTCTTTTAACATCTCAATGGCAGTGTTTAAATGTAAATTTTGCACATTTGCCAAAAGAGGAAGCTGTAAGAAAAAAAGGACAAGGGATTTTCTTAACATTGTTCATACTCCATTTTAGTATATTAAAAATACTTATATTTATGCGCGATTATAGCTAATATAAGCTATATTTATGATTAAAAGGATATTTTACGATAAAAAAAACTGAAGATATAGCATGTACTTTAGCCCAAAAGGCTAAAGCATTAACACGTTTACTTTACGTGCTTAAAGTGTAGCGTAGGTTACCGATATACAAGCATCTAGTGCTTGCAAGGCATTGATAACATCTTTTGTTACATGTCCATCTATGCGCACCACAGCCAGTGCTTGTTGCTTGAAATCACGTCCAAGTCTAAAGTCAGAAATATTCAAGTCATTTTCAGCCATGATTTTTCCAACATTCCCAATGACACCCGGTGTGTCTGTATTACGGAAGAAGATCATGGTACCTTTGGGCTCCACGTCTAACACATAATCGTCTATCTCGATAATACGTTGTACCGTATCATCAAATACAGTACCTGCAATAGAAATAGTTCCATCAACCGTTGTAAGTTTGATGCCGACTTTATTGGTAAAGCCAGAGTTATTTGGTTTTACTTCTTTTGTGATGTCTATGCCACGTTCTTCTGCTACAAATTCAGCATTGACATAATTCACTTGATCACCAAGAGACTCAGTCAGAACACCTACAGTTGCAAATGTTCCCATAGATCCAATATGATCAGCCACAGGACCTGCGGCCATCACTTTGATAGATTTTACCGCAGACTTAGTCACTTGTGAAGAGAGATGTCCGATTTTTTGAATCAGCTCAAGGTATGGTCTTACAAAATCAGGGAGTTCATTCTCTTTGATTGGTAAATTCAATGCATTTGGATAGGCAATACCTTTTGCGGCAGCGATAGCATTTTCTGCAGCTTGAATCGCAATATTTTTTTGTGACTCTTTGGTATTTGCACCAAGGTGAGGCGTCACAGTCACATTGTTAAGGTCAAGCAGTGGATGTGCAGTCGCTGGTTCTTTGTTAAATACATCAATCCCTGCTTTTGCTATCTTTCCATTGGTTAAACCTTCAAGAAGTGCATCTTCATTAAAGAGTCCACCTCTTGCACAGTTAATCAGTATGACACCATCTTTCATCTTTGCGATTTCTGCTTTGTCTATCATACCGATAGTTTCAGCATTTTTAGGTGTGTGAATTGTAATGATATCACAAGCCAAAATATCTTCAAAGTTTTTGGTATACCCTATGTCCAAATCAGTTGCTTTAGCTGGGTCAATATACGGGTCGTACGCAAGCACATCCATTTCAAAGGCTTTCGCTCGTTTACCTACACGAGAACCGATGTTACCAAAACCGATGATACCAAGCTTTTTATCTTTAAGCTCTGTACCATACCAGTCTTGTCTTCTCCATACACGGTCAAGCTTCAGATTGTTATGCGCATAAGGAAAGTCACGTACACAGGAAAGCATATGTGTCATCGTAAGTTCAACTGCGGCTATAGTGTTCGCAGTAGGTACATTCAGAATGACAATACCTTGCTTAGAAGAACCAGGAATGTCTACATTATCAACACCTACACCTGCACGTACTACAGCTGTAATTTTTTGTGCTGCTGCTAAAAATGCATCATCTACATCTGTAGACGAACGGGTAATTGCTACATCTGCCAAAGGAATAATATCTGAGATAAGTTTATCTTTTGGCTCATCTGCCGCATTTATCAATTCTATCTCACTGTCATTGGCTAAAATATCTAGCCCATCTTGATGAATATGGTCACAAACAACAATTGTTTTTTTCGACATAGTTTAACCTTTTAAGTTTTAATAAGTAAGTAGGGGAATAATACGAGTCGTACTATCCGACTACAGAAGTAAAGCGATGCACTTGGGATTGTCTCCCAAAGTACATCTAAAATATTTTATTTTTTTAGTATATCGCCAAAAGCATCACCAAGTGTCATGCTGTCATCTTTATCATTTTCATTATTAAATTGATCCATGGCTTCTCTCTCTTCTTGACGCTCAAGTCTCTTCACAGAAACTCTAATTCTGTCTGTGTTACCATCAATAAATGAGATAACACCTTTAATTTCTTGACCTTTTTCAACTTCATCAAATTTAAGTGGGTGAAGATCTTCAGTTCTGATAAGTGCATCGATATTTTCTTCAAGTGAGATAAACACACCGAAGTCTTTTTTGTCTTTTACTGTACCAGTAACGATAGCACCATTTTTATGTGTCTCAGCAAATGCTTTTACTGGAGACGCTTCAAGTGCTTTCTTCGAAAGTGAAATCTTACCTGCATCTCTATCGATTTTGATAATCTTCACTTCTACTTCGTCAGCAACTTTAAGTTCAGATTTAGCATTTTTACTTTTATCCCAAGAGATTTCTTGGTTATGTAAAAGACCTTCAATAGCCCCTACTTTTACAAATGCACCAAAGTCAGTGATAGATGTTACTGTACCATTCACAACATCTCCAACTCTATTAGCTGATGTAAATGCATCCATTGGTTTAGGAAGAAGGTTTTTAAGACTTACTCTAAGTCTTCTGCCTTCTTTGTCGATTTCAATCACTTCAACATTAATGTCAGAGTTATTTTCTAAATAATCTTTAGGGTGTTTAACATTTTTATCCCAAGAGATTTCAGATACATGAAGGAATGCTTCAAGATCTTCACCAAGGTCAACAAATACACCATAAGGTTCGATGTTAGAAACAGTAGCAGTTACTGTATCCCCTACACCGATGATTGCATCGATATCAGCCCAAGGATCAGGGTTTGCATCTTTAATAGAAAGTGAAAGGTGTCTTTTCTTTTTATCGTACTCAAGAGCGATAACATTGACTTCATCACCTTCAGCAAAGTATTTAGATGGATTCACTGGACCTTTGTGAGAGATTTGTGAGTAGTGAACAAGACCGTCCATACCACCAACATCTACAAACATACCATAAGAAGTAATTTTCTTAATCGTTCCGATCACTGGATCTTTGTTTTCAAGCAGTGCGCCAACGATTTCGTCAGTTTTAGCTTTATCGCGCTCAATAAGTTCTTTTCTAGAAACAACCACTGAACCTTTCTCTTTGTCAACTTTAACGATGACAGCTTTTACTTTTTTACCTACAGACTCTACACCTGGTTTTGAAGAAAGGTAAGAAAGTGTACGTGGCATAAAGAATTCTAAACCATCAACTTCTACAACGTATCCGCCTTTGTTCTTCTTCGTCACAACACCTTCGATGATGTACTCTTGCTCTTCGTCATACTCAGCAATAAACTCGTTGAGTGCAACACGTCCAAGCGCAGCTTTATGAGAAATACGACCTCTACCCATTGTTACAACTTCGATTGTATCATTCACAGCGAAAGTAACATTATCTTCTTCATCTGTAATCTCAGTGAGGTCAAGATTTGCATCTCTACCACCACCAATATCTACAACAACTAAATTGTCTTTCTCATCAATCTTTACGATTGTACCTGTAACTAAATCACTTTTTGACTCTGACTTTTTAAACGATTCCTCGAGCATCGCTGCAAAATCTTCTGTTTCATCTATTTCGAAATCTTCGAACTTCATACCTATCCTTATGTGTACACAAATTTTGCGTTATTATATCCTTTTAAACATAAATTTGGCTTATGGTAATGTGAACACCAAACTATGCAAGACATAGCCTAGAGAAAGAAAAATAGTCACCGAAAAAAATGAATTATGTAGAAATACTCTCTAAGACATCAAAATACGTAGGAAAAGTTTTTGCTGTACATTCTGGGTCATTGATAGTTACAGAGCAATCATCTAATGCCAAGAGGGAAAAGCACATCGCCATTCTATGGTCATCATAGGTATCAATAGCAGCATGTTTTAGCTGTTTTGGAGGAGTAACTTTCAGATAATCTTCCCCTTCTTCTACCTCAGCACCTACTTTACGTAACTCTGTAGCCATAGCATAGAGTCTATCTGTCTCTTTCACACGCCAATTATAAATGTTACGTAGGGTTGTTGTCCCCTCGACAAAGAGTGCCGTAGTAGCAATGGTCATCGCAGCATCAGGGATATGGTTAAAATCCATATCTATGGCATGGAGTGTGTCACGTGTCACAGAAACATAGGTGTCTCCCCACTCTACTTTTGCACCCATTTTTTCTAACACATCGACAAACTGTACATCACCCTGTATACTGTTTTTACCTATACCTGTTACTTTAACTGTACCACCTTTGATAGCAGCTGCAGCTAAAAAATAAGAAGCCGAACTTGCATCACCCTCTACCATAAATGTTTCTACAGCTTTATAACTTTGACCCGATTTGATAGTAAAAGTCTTATAGTTATCATTGACAACTTCTACACCAAAATCTTTCATGATATCCAATGTGATGTCTATATAGGGTTTAGAAACCAGTTCCCCAATGATAGTAATGTGCATATCATTTTTTGCCATAGGTGATGCCATAAGTAATGCGGTTAAAAATTGACTTGAAATGGCTCCATCTATACTGACCTCTCCACCCTCTAAACCATTGGCTTCAATCTTTAGTGGCGGATAACCATCATTTTCTACATAGTCAATAGTTGCCCCAGCTTGACGTAAAGCATCTACTAAGTGCCCTATAGGTCGTTCTTTCATACGTGGTTCACCAGTAAGTGTATAGGTACCCTTACCTAAACACAGTGCTGCACACAGAGGACGCATCACCGTACCTGCATTACCTAAAAAAAGTGCTTGTGGGGTATCACACGCTATAGCACCACCATTACCAACAACCACACACTCTGTTTTATCTTCCGAAAGGGTATAGTCTATGCCTAATTGCTTTAAGGCATTAAGCATATGTCGCGTATCATCACTCCCTAAAAGATTGGTAATTTTGGTCGTACCCTCTGCCAAAGCAGCAAGTAAAAGTGCTCTGTTAGAAAGGCTTTTTGAGCCAGGAAGGTTTATCTCTCCATTTATTTTAGCAATAGGTTTTAGCGTGAGGGTATTCATGAAATGGTTTCTACCTTTTTCATCTCTTGGATTTTATCAATCACATTTTGCACAACCCAATCAGGGGTAGAAGCACCTGCAGAAATACCACATAACGCTTTATTCTCAAACCAAGAGGCTTCCAGCTCTTCACAGTTTTCTATCAAATAGCTGTCATCACAGTCACGCTTACAAATGCTATGAAGTTGTTTGGTATTAGAAGAGTGTTTCCCTCCTATGACTACCATCACATCAGCAACTTTTGCGAGTTCTGCTGCGGCATCTTGGTTTTCAAATGTTGCATTACATATAGTGTTAAATACACGTATTTCTTTGCGCGTTGCCATAAGTGCGGTGACTATTTTGGCAAAGTCTTCAGGTTTTTTAGTCGTTTGTGAAACCACTGCGACTTTCCCACTAAGAGGTAGTGCTTCTAACTCTTCAGGTTCTAGTACTATAAAAGCATTACCCAAATCTTCAGCATAACTTACCACACCTTTTATCTCAGGATGTTCAGCATCACCGAAAATGACGATGCTATAGCCCTCCTCGCTCATCTTTTTGACTATATTTTGAGGAGTGGTTACATAAGGACAGGTAGCATCTATAACTTTATGTTCTTGTGCATTCAGTGCTGCCAATTCATCTTTAGGTATACCATGGGTACGAATGACTACAGCATCATCTGTGTGTATGTCATTTAAGTTTTCAGCCAGACCTATATTGAACCCTACTTTTAGACGATTTATCTCATCTTTATTATGTATGAGAGGACCATAAGTGACTGAGCCTTTATGCTCTTCGGCTATCTCTATAGCACGTTTTACACCAAAACAAAATCCATAACTAGATGCTAACTGTATTTTCATAATGTTATCTCAACTCCGCATTACACGTAGTCTCAAGTGCCATCATAATCTCAGCCATAACAGACTCTATATCTGCATCTTCAAGTGTTTTTTCCATAGACTGAATGAAGAAACGTACAGTAAGAGACTTTTTGTCTCCTAACTTTTCATCTTCATAGATATCTACAGGGTAGACATCTTTCAGCATATCAAGCTCAAGCCCATTAAGTACTTTAGCCACTTCATAGTAGCCCATAGATTTGTCTATCACAACAGAAAGGTCTTTATAGACACCCTGAAATTTAGAGATAGGTGTTGCATTGATATGTTTAGGTAACAAGACATCAAAATCAATCTCTGCAATGAAAGTCACAGGTATACCATACGCCTCTTGTACTGTGGGGTGAAGTTTAGAGATAAATCCACATACTTTACCATCCACCATCACATTGGCAGACTGATAGGGATGTAAAAGTCCATTCTCGTAAGTACACGGTTCAAGTTCAAACGCACCAATGACTGCGCCCACCTTTTGTGTAAATGCGGCGAAGTCTATGGTTGTTGGTTTTCCTGCATTTCTTACATTTTCACCTTCACTTTGTCCTGAGAATACAAAAGATATCACTTCACTCTGTTCTCTCTTGCTTCCGAAAACAGCACCTATTTCAAATAGAGGTATGGACTTCTTCGTATAACTCACGTTACGCTTAACAGCATTAAGCATATTGACCAAAATAGTTGAACGCAAAGTATTGAGCTCTTCTGCTATAGGGTTTGCAAGTTCTAATGCGTCCTCTGTAACCGGGAAACCATATTTTTCTAACAATGTTTTATCTGAAAATACATAAGAGACATTTTGATAGTATCCTGCACCCACAGCACGATTTTTAAACTCTTTTTTTACTTTATATCTATCGGTTGTGCTATTTAGCCGTGCTTGTTCTGCAAAGACAAAAGGTTTCGCCTCAATGTTGTTAATACCTATAATACGCACAATCTCTTCAGCCACATCTTGAATGTGTTTAATGTCATGTCTAAAGAGTGGTACTACTACAGCTACCGTATCTTCTGCCATTTTAGAAATCTCAAATCCAAGTTTTTGAAGGATAGTAACGATACGAGAGAGTTCAACCTCCATACCTATGATAGAAGAAATCTCTTTTGCATCTACCACTACTATTTCATTTTCTCTTTCTACATTTACATTCAAAGAACCCTCATAACAAGAGATATCGGTATGATTATCCATAAGTGATGCTAACATCGCAAGACCAAACGCTAGTTGAGGGTTAGACCCGCGTGACGTTTTATAGTACAAGTCATCTGTTTTAAGTGACGTATTAGACACTGCTTCAACCAAAGTATCGGGGTGTATATAACTCGCCTCAAGTAAGAGTTCTTTAGTATCATCTTTAGCAAGGCTTTCATCATTTTGGTTCGCCCCTACTACAGAACATACCCTATCATTGGTCATCACTTCTATGATGCCTTTTGTTTTACAGGTAGGCTCCACCTCTACTTTATGTTCAGCATTTCTAAATACACTACTGTCATAAGCACGTAAGATAACACCTGTCGCATGTGTGGCATACGCCAATAAAGACGCCAACTTTCTATCAGCTTCTACACTAACCATAGCTAAACGTAACGCCACAAGAAAACTTGTATGTATCGCATCAATCGTTGCAAGTTTATAGTACAAATCTGCATCCATTTCACCATGGTGACGTAGCTCTGCTTCTCTAGCGATACCAAGCTTCATCTTCTCCTCTTGCTTATACTCAAAAGGTTTCATCTCAATGTCCAGTGCAGAAGAGAGGTCTCTAGCCACACCATACACAGAGAGACAGTCACCACGGTTTGCAGTCAGCTCCAGCTCGATGATAGTATCTGCTACTTTCTCATAGCTACCAAACTCACGCCCTACTTCAAGCTTTCCGATACTGTCATCCAGTATCATAATCCCTTTGCCCATATCTGGCAGTCCAAGCTCAGATGATGCACAGACCATACCTTCAGACTCAACACCACGAAGTTTGGCATGCTTAATAGCAAAGTTCCCTGGAAGTACTGCACCGATGGTAGCCACAGCCACATACTCAGCATCCACTACGTTAGCTGCACCACAGACTATCTGTCTTGTACCACTTCCAACATCTATCTGACATACATTCAACTTATCTGCATCAGGGTGTTTTTCACAACTAAGGATTTTACCAACGACTACTTTCTGGGCAATGTTAATTTCATTAAGACTATCAACTTCAAGTCCAATGCTGTTAAACGTCTCATAAAGCTTCTCATTAGACACATTACTTAAGTCTATAAATTCCTGTAACCAAGATCTTGTAATTATCATCTAAACTGCTCCAATAATCTTATATCTCCCTCAAACAGACTTCTTAGGTCTGGTATCTTATGCATCAACATCGCAAAACGCTCTACACCCAATCCAAAGGCATAACCACTTACATCTTCATAGCCCACAGCCTTAAAGACATTCGGGTCTACAATTCCACAACCCAATACCTCGAGCCAACCTGTATGTGAACAGATACGACAGCCTTCACCTTCACAGAAGATACAAGAGATGTCCACCTCAGCTGAGGGCTCAGTAAACGGGAAAAATGAAGGTCTGAAACGTACCTCAACATCCCCAAACATGTACTGCAAAAAGTCAGTCAAGATAGACTTCAAATTTGCAAAACTCACTTTTCCTTTTTCATCAACAACCAAACCTTCTACTTGGTGAAACATTGGTGTATGTGTCACATCAAAGTCACGTCTAAAGACAGTACCTGGCGCTATCATTCTGATAGGAGGCTTCGTCTCAAGCATCGTACGTATCTGCACTGGTGAAGTATGCGTTCTGAGTAATCCACCATCTTTAAAGTAAAAAGTGTCTTGCATATCACGTGCTGGGTGGTACTTAGGAAGGTTCAACGCTTCAAAGTTATGAAAGTCATCTTCTACCATAG
>Ga0256829_1000492_pt1 | contig 39586 bp, 58 predicted proteins | sample 131447metaG_FD_185979 | JGI IMG/M metagenome (GOLD analysis project Ga0256829, IMG submission 185979) | Hydrothermal vent microbial communities from Lau Basin, Pacific Ocean - 131-447 | ecosystem: Environmental > Aquatic > Marine > Hydrothermal vents | place: Pacific Ocean: Lau Basin | collected... | reverse complement strand
AAATTATGGTTGGATGATATTTTCACCTGACAATGGAAATCAATATGAAAATGTTGTTAATGAGTTAAGTAAAAATCCATCTTCTAGACGCGCTGAAATGATTTATACAAGACCTTCAATGCATACAGATTATTATGTAAATGGTATGAGTGACTTCTGTTGCACGTTGGGCGTTGATTATTTCATAAGAGATGACAAACTTAATGCTGTTGTTAAAATGAGATCTAACGATGTTGTTTTTGGATTTAAAAATGATTATGCATGGCAAAAATATGTACTTAATTATTTATCATCAGATTTAGGAATTCCTGTTGGTGATATTATTTGGCAAGCGTCAAGTCTTCACGTATATGAAAAACATTTCAAGTTGGTAAAATAAGATGAAACAATTAAAATTTGATAAAGCCATGATAATAACTTCTGCAGCATTTGCACAGTTATCTCATGCTAAACGTAATAAAGTTGGCTGTGTTATAGCTAAGGATAACAGAATCATAGCTAATGGTTACAATGGAACATTACCTGGATTATCTAATGAATGTGAAGAAGAATGTCCAGATTGTCATGGTATAGGCCTTGGTTGCAATACTTGTCAAAATAAAGGTTACGTAACTTCTGAATTTGTTTTGCATGCTGAACAAAATGCAATATCTTATTGCGCAAGAAATGGAATACCTCTTGAAGGTGCTACATTATATTTGACATTAAGTCCATGTAAAACATGTGCAAAACTTATTGCTTCTTGTGGTATTAAGAGAGTTGTTTATAACGAAGTTTATAGAGATGATGGTGGTATTGAATACTTAGAAAAATGTAAAATTAAAATGGAGAAACATAATGAAAAATAAAGACACAGTTTACGTTCTTAATAAAAAAGGACAACAAAAGAAAACTAAGGTAACAAAGATAGACGGCGATCAAGTATGGGTTAAATGTTCTGATAAACCATATCCAAAAGATGAGGTGTTTACTGAAAAGAAAATTGATATTAAAGCTAAGCCTTATAACAATACACAGTTAGATCCTGATAAAGCATTTGAGCGTCATATCTTTCATCGTGATCAATTTGCTCATTATTTTAGATGGACACATGTTCTTAAACTTGCTAAAATTGGTGGTAAAGTTTTAGATTTTGGTTCAGGTAGTGGTAATCTTGTTGAGGTTTTATATCGTAACCAATTCAAACAATCACAATATCTAGGTCTTGAGTATAAACAAGGAACTGTTGATAAAGCAAATGAAAAATATGCAAAAGTTCCTTGGATTGATTTTAAACAAGCTGATCTTGTAAATGATGTTGATTATGGAACTGACTGGGATATTATTACAAGTTTTGAAGTTATTGAACATGTTGGAGTTTCTAATGGTAAAAAGTATCTTAAAAATCTTAGAAACCATTGTAATGATAATACTACTGTTCTTATCTCAACTCCTGTTTATGATCATAATACTGCTGCAGCTGGTAACCATGTTGTTGATGGTGAAGTAAACGAGTACACATACGAAGAGATGGAAAAACTTATTAAAAAATCAGGCTTTGAAATTGAAGAAACTTATGGTACTTTTGCTTCAATGAAAGATTATAAATCTGAAATGAATGAACATCAGCAATATGTCTTCAATGAACTAAGCAAATATTATGATAGTAATGTTACATCAATTTTGATGGCACCAATGTTTCCTAAACAATCTAGAAATGTTATTTGGAAACTTAAAAAAGGGAGTAAATAATGAAATCTAATCAACCAGAAAATCAATGTGCAGATCTTGAAATACCTGAAGAGAACTTTTCTTTTCAGGATATGCTTGATCTTCAACGCAATTTACAAATAGATTTGGCTGCTAGATTACCTCTAAGCAACATCGATCCAACAATGATAGAATCTAAAGGTGAGTTAAAAGAATGGTTTAGAGATAACAGAGATGCTATTTCTGATGAGTTTACAGAGCTCATTGAAGCTATCGGTGGAAATAACTCTGCTATTTGGAAAAAATGGAAGTCAGATCATGTAAGTTTAGGCGCTGAAAAGTGGCAAGATCTTAATGAAAATGAAATGCTTGAACTTAAATATGAAGCAATCGATATTATGCATTTTGTTAATAACATTTTTATTGCTCTTAGAATGGATGCTGCTGAAATTGGTAGAATGTATGCTGCTAAGAATACAGAAAATCTTCGTCGCTATAAGACGAAATACTAATGTATTTAAAAAATATTCTAGGAGTAATCCTAGGTATTATAGTCTTAATTGCTATAATTTATGTTCAAGATCAAGACTATAAGGATCGATATGACTCTCCTACCTCATCAAGAAATAGCTTCTAAGTCTATCCAAAAGAAGATCAAGATTTATGATGTTTGCCTTTTAGCCGGTGAACCTCGTTCAGGTAAAACTTTATCATTTATAGACGCATCTGATAAATTATTCAAAAGAACTCTTATAATTACAACTAAAAAAGCTATGGATGATATTATCGGTGCTGTTGAATCTTATGGTCCTAAAAATCATTTTGATGTGATTAATTATCATTCATGTCAAAAGTTACATCAAAATGATTATGATTGTGTTATCTTAGATGAGTGCCATAACTATATACCAGGCTATCCTAAACGTTCAGCGATATGGCAAAATGTATTTCACTTTACTAAAAAATGTATTCCTATTATTTATAGTTCAGGTACACCATCACCTGAAGGTTATTCTGGTTTATTCAATATGTTTGCATTGTCTTATAAATCACCTTGGAATAAATATAAACGATTTACACAATGGTTTGAAAAATATGGTAAACCTTACAGCATTAGAATAAATGGTATTGATATTAAACGTTATGATAGAACTAAAGGCAATAAGGTTAAAAAATGTATTGATCCTTTAACTGTTCATATTACACGTAAAGAAGCTGGACATAAATTTGACGCTGTTGATAAACTTCATATTATTGAGTTATCTAAGAAGCAACAAAAAGTTATAAATATTTTAGATAAAGATCTTGTTTATGAAAAAAAGAAATATACAATTTTAGGAGATACCCCTTCAGCATTAATGACTAAGAAAAGACAAATATCTGGTGGCGTAGTAAAATGTGAAGATGATATACTAATGTACTTTAAAAACAATCCTAAGCTATCCTACATCAACGATAACTTTGATCCTAATGAATGTATCATCTTAGCTTATTTTAAAGCTGAACAAGATTTATTGAGCAAACTTTATCCTAATGTAGGAAGTGTTACATCAAATGCTGAAGGTGTTGATTATAGTCATTTTGAACACATGATAATTTATTCAATGGGACATGCTTATAAAACTTACGAACAAGTTAGATCAAGACAATTAAATATGATGAAACGTAAATCAGAAGTTATTATAAATTTTCTAATATCTGGTATTGATCAAGATGTTTATAATGCTGTAAGTAAGAAAAAGAACTTCACTAAAAGTTGGTATTATGGCAGATAAATTAGAATCAGCAATACAATCAGACATTATAAAAAAGTTAAAGAAACGTAAGAACTCTTTTACATATAAACATTGTCCTGATCCAGTAGGTTATCCTGATATTGAACATATTGAAAATGGTGTTGTTTATCTATTTGAAGTTAAAAGAAGTAAAGATCATGAACCTAGTAAGATCCAAAAGTTTAGACACAAACAACTAGCTAAAGCAGGTGCTAAAGTTTATGTTGTTTGGTCTTGGAAAATGGTTAAATCTTTATTAAACGGTAGCTGATATTCTAAATGTACTATTAACAGTACCAGTTGCACCAGCACCATGTGTTTTAGCTCTTATTTTAACTTCATCCCCAGCAACTAAGTTTTTTAATGTACCTTGAATACTTGCATAAACAACTCCACCGATTGAACCTGGAGTTAAGTTTCTAACTGCTATGTTAGTTCCATTAATAACTATTTCTAATTCAACACCAGTTATTGCCGCAGCACTTTCAGTAAGCTCGATATAAGCATCAACTTTAAGATTACTAAATCCTCCAGCTGGAACTGTAAAACTTGTGCCGTCAAAGTCAGATTGATGTCTATCTCCAGATAAAAATGTGTCCCATACCAAACTTAGATATGTATTATTTACTAATGTATTACTTGTCAAGCCAGTAGCATTTAAAACAATTTGGTCAGTTTCATATAATAATATTCCACCTGTACAACCGTCAACTGCTCCTAAAAAGTTATTTGACCATGTTATCTTATCAGTATTAACTGGCAAAGTATTATTATTGATGAGTATATTTCTAACAGTTCTTTGAGCCGGTGATATAAATCTACAAGAATTAACATCTAGCATATCTTGAAAACCTGCATCAAGTTCAATTAATGGCAATGTATTATTTGTTGTAAAAGTTGTACAAGCATTAATTATTAAAGCGCCTTTTGTTATATTTGCAGGTGCTATCCCGTTGTCAAATGATTTTGCTATTGCACCGGCTGTCTCTAAACCTACATTAATAGCTGTTATCTTTCCGTAGATATTAGTATTACTTGGTTGAGATAAATAAGAAGTTGGTTCAAAATAAAAAACAAATCCACCTGTTGAATTAGGGGTTTGACATGCACCGTTTTCTATATTAATTGCTCCACCTCTGTTAATAATAGCTTTTGTTGTTTTACCGTAAGTTGCTATGTTATCTGTTCCAACTGCAATACAACCATTTAAAAATATTTGTGTGTTTAGACCTTGAGTTTGAAGAACTGTAACACACTCAAAGTTATTTAAACCAAAGAAGTTGTTTTCGCTATTTATATCATCAGATTGATCGCCACAATTTACACCAATGTCACAATTAGCAACCCATGTATTATAAAAATTATTGAATTGACAATTGACAATATCTAAGAGATAATTAATGTTTGTACTAAAATTACCATTTAATCTCATGTCGTAAATATTACAGTTTGTAGTTCCTGGTAAAACCTTAAATAGTGGAGTCGTTAAAGCAGGATCTGCTAACAATTGAGCACCGTTAAATCTTATCACACTTCCTGCTTGAGGGCTTACTGTGGAACTCATAAAGTATGTGGCCTTTGTAAAATCAACAACTTGATGAAGATTAAAAACTGTTTGGATAATTGCTGAGTCATCTGTCGAAGCGTTACCTCTTGCTCCATACCATTTTGGATTAACAGAACCTTCATATTGTCTAACCCATACACCGTTACCTACACCTGTCCCCTGTAATGCAAGTGATACTGATGGATCAATTATTGTTCCACCGTTCGCTGTACTTTTATTAATAGTAGAATCATAGTTAAAAGTTCCACCACCTTCATCATTAGGTGTATAATAACCTCTAACATTAACACTTGTTCCATCAACAGTTTCATCAAATGATAATAACTCTGTTAGATTATTAAGACCACCGGTTACATTTTTAAATCTTAAAACCCATTGGTAGACAAGATTTTGCCACCAGTTGAAAGATTGAAATGGTGGTTTTTCAGGAACACCTGCTGGTGCTAACCATCCCTCATCTTTATGTTGTTGATCAACTTCAACAGAGTTTACTTGTGTTGTGTCCCATTCTGGTATTTTAGTTGGAATAGCCATTTTTATCTCCTTTTAAATAATGATAGCAAAATTGCCACCAAGTGATGTATCACTAATACTAGTGAAACCTTTAGCGTCAGAGTCACCTAAAAAACCAAAAGCGTCAAAAGCGTCAATAGCTATATAGTTTATATTTCCAAGACCTATTAATATTGGTAGTAATCCCAATAAAGCTATCTCTGAAGGGTTTAAAACTTTTTCAATTGTGTATTGTGGTTGTAAATTAACAGTTAAAGTGTATCTAACTCTAGCACCATCAAACATTAATGAAATCATGCCAAGTGTTTCTTCAACAGTCATAGATGTTCTGTTGATAACAGCTTTCGCTCTTAATAACTTTCTATATGTTTCATCATCGGCTATTTGTCTTGTTGCTGCAAAATCAACAAAGTTACCACCAACTGAAGGATTATTAATATCACCAAATGACAATGATGTTGGATCTGTTAAAAATCCGAATACATTGAGAACATCAATCGGCAATAAAGGTCTTGGTAAGCCTAAAATCTCACCTAAACCATCAAGTTGTTTACCAACAGCATTATCCAATAATCTATCATCAAATAAATCATTTAAAGTGTTATCAAGCTCTTGATAACTGTCAAGCTGTGTATTTATAAATCCTTTTAATTTTTCACTTTGTTTGAATTGAAATACTAAACGGTTTAAACCATGTTGTACTAGATCTCTCATGACGATAATACCTGTACAAATAATTGATCAAAATTAGCTAATTCATTAAAAGCTAGAACAAGATTTGTTGTACCTGTTGGACTTGCTGAAAAGCCTATTCTAATATCAATAGATATTACACCAGGTACTGCATTAACAGGTGTATAGAATTGGCTTAATATAACATCTTCACCTATTTCATAAGCACTTTTTCCAAACTCAACAATATTATCTGTAATATCTAAATCACCACTACCTGGATAATTTGCGTCAGTAGTAACAGTAACCTTAAAATAAATATCCTTACTTATAGGTCTTGAGAATTTAATATCTTGTGGAAAGCCTTGTGAATCTATTATTTGTTCGGTTATATCGCCATAAGATAAAATACCTTGTGGTGTATTAATCCAAATCGTATCAGCAATATCTGAATTTGTCCCACCTTCAATAATTGATAAAAATTGATGAGCAGGTATTCCTTCAACACTTGTTGAACCTGTTCCGTTGGATATAACTCTTGCCGAAGTTACATTATCTAAATTTGATAATTGACCAAATAAAGCGTCGACAAGGTTTTGACCAGCTGCCTGAGTTGATTTAGATCTTCTATCCCTTAACTCTGCATCAGTTTCTTGATTAGTTCCTTCAGTAGCGTCGCTTGGATTAGTAACAGTTTGCCATCCAAATATTGGTGTGTCAATTTGAGTGATTGAACCTGATAAGGCGATTATAGGTCCATCGTTTAGGGCTGTCGCATTAACTGTTGCTGTACCACTAGATATAACAACACCCAAATCAGTAGAAAACTGTTCAGTATTATTAGGTATAGCTACAAGTGACCCAGCAGGTATGATCGTTCCATCAACACCCGTTAGTGTTAAAGTAGCTTTAGATTTAGTTGCGGCGCGTCTCTCAATACCATTAAGTGTTACAAGATTTGATAGTTGAATACCTTGAGCTGTTGAAGGATAAAAAGCATTATAAACAAGCTCTGCAAGTTCCCAGACTAAAGCTTCACTTTCAGACTCAATACCTATGATCTGACCAAAGTTACTTTGAGGATTAAGATTTATATTTTCACCAAATATAGCTTTAAAAGCCGTTTCTTTTTCAGCTTTAATATCAGCTAATCTTTTACGGTTAAATCCATCAAGTGTTAATCCAAATGCCATATTATAATCCTAAATTTATTGTTTGTTCAATTGATGAACCATTATCTTGAATAACTTTAAATGTTATAAGAAGCTTTTTATTATTAGCTTCAGGTGTTAAAATTAAAGATTCTAAACTTTTTACATTGTCAGTATTTTTAATCTCATTTCTGAAAATTGTATAAACTGTTGAAATATTAGTGTTCTTTTCAAATATAATTTGAGGATATGGAACACCAATCGAATTATCTAAAAACCATTCATTTAATATGAATTGTAACCTAATTGATAAATCTTGAATAACTTCAGTTTCAACAGTTGTAAGAGTAAGATCTTGGTTAGTTACGAATAAATCGTGTGTACCATCTAAAGCCAAATCCATACCTTACTCCTTTTCGAATGTTTAATTATATCATGTTTTTTAAGCTAATGGTGCAGTACTTGCAGAACCACTTGTTACACCACCATGAATATGACCACCCACCTCAACACCTGATACGGTAAGTGATGATGAACCTGAAACCGTAGGTGCTGTTATAGTACCCGTTGCGTCAATTGTTCCATCAACGTTAAGGTTACCATTTATATCAACATCATTATTTATAATAGTTTTAGCACTTGTTATTTCTGTGTTAGCCGTTGTCTCCATTAATATAGTTCCATCAGTTTTTAAAGTTATTTTAGAATTACCATTTGTACTTTTAATAACCATATTGTCAGGATCAAAATCTGTAATCTTTTGTTTCTGTGAATATAAAATTGGTACAACATAAGCGTCAGATAGATCAAAACGTCTTACATCATTAGGTGATTGTATACCACCATCTTCAAGCCAATTATCAATTGATCTTTCCATGAAGTAAATAGCGACCTCATCCTTTTCTTTTAATGGAAATGTTATTGTAAAATCACCACTCTTTAAAAATCTAACAGGTATATCTGGCAATACAGGTAAAGTTACTAATTCACCATCAATATTGCGTTTAAGTTGTATCTGTACGTCAGCTAGTTGTGCTATAGGATCAAACTTAATGATTTGTCCAGGTAGCATTGTGTGAACGTCTTTAAGGTATGTTTCTATTGCTGTTACGAGTACCGACTCGAGGCTCGCTCTTCTATCACCTGTACCACCCATTAGAATTTCCTTGCCTCAATATTTGTAAACCAATCATTACTTCTTGTATCGCCCACATGTTGGATCTTATCAGCACGATAAACACCTTCACCTATTGTTGGTGGAACTTTTCTAAACACTAAGTTACCTATATTGATCTTAGCCGATATTGATTTGACTTCAATACGTCTTCCTAATTTTAATTGAGGTAACATTAATGATTTAACTTTAACACCTACCTCCGTAAGTTCAGGTGATCCTATCATTCCATTATCTTGACGAACTTCTAAAATAGGATCATCATTTAATGGTTTATTTTTAACAGTTGTTTCTATAACATCATTATTTATTGAATAATCAAAACCACAATTTTGAGCTAATTTATCAAGCCAATCTTTAACGTTACCAGCTAATACCAACCCACGAAGCAATGATCTCTTCTTTGTTATACAATCTTTAAGACCTTCAGTTACACCCTTTGTAACACCTTCCATCTCATTTACAAGTTCATCAAATATACTTTCAGTAGTTTGACCTGCTGGTAAAGTTTTATTAATAGTTGAATTGTTTATGGCTTTTATAGCGTCACCACAAAACAAATTTGTAATCCAATCAGGACCTGATTTTTCATGAGTAACATTTATTAAATCACCTGTAAATATTAAAGAAGTGTTTCCTTCATAACCTGCATACAATAAAATCTTTGTGAACTCATCTTTAATCTTATTACGATTAGATTTGTTTAAGTTATAAACTTGGATTGATGCAACACTTGGAAAACCAACAAGTGATAATTCAACATTAAAAGATATTCTAAGATCTATTATTTCTAATCCACCAATGCCTGGATCACCAACAATAAGTCTAGCTTCTCTATTAAAAAAATCAGCCATTATCTTTATCCAAAATATTTAAAGCAAATTGATCTAAATCATTTCTCAATGGATCATTATCTCTTTCACTTCTTAAATCAAAGGGAATACCTGGGTGCATATTCAATAAATTTGTTTTAGTTACAAGTTTAACACCAAATATAAAAGCATTATCATTTATATCTAAAATATCTAAAGTCCAAAAACCTTCAGTATTCCATATTTGTCTAAATTTAAAAATAGTACCATTTATATTAAAACTAAAACTTTCCGACGGATTATTACTTAATGGTAAAATCATTTTAAACCACCTTCAACATTTGGGGTAGTTTGATCAGCTGTATCTGCCTCATTAAATTGTTCAGGAGTTAATACTTGACTACCTACAAAAATAATCTCACGTAGATTAGCTGTAAAATTTAAAGAATTTGAAGAGTCTTTGTCTTGTGTTACTGATAAATTTTCAATAACAACGTTATCATAGGCCTTAAGATTTGTAATTAATGTAAACGGTGTTCTATCAGCTTGTAATTCAAGTAACTCTTCCCAACCTTCTTTTGATGGTGTTGAGTCCTTTGTGAATTTATTTATTGTATTTAATCCGCCAAAGGGAGCTACTTTTGTATCAGATATAACACCAGAGATATTAAATGTCATAGGGTTGATTATAATGTTATCGTTTACATCAGATCCATTCTCAACAGGATTAGATGTAATGGTTGAGCTTGTATTTGTTGTTTCATTTATAATAACATCAAGTTCAATCTCACCTATGAAGTTACCTTTACGAAATATTAATTGTGCGATACCCATTTTAGAACCTTGTAGGAGTTGACATATTCAACTCGGTTGTTTTAAATTCAGCACCTAATGCTTCAGATACTGCTTGTTTAACTTGTTCAGGATTACCACCATCTATATTGATAGTTATATCGTTTGTATTACTATTTGATATACTAGACGATGATCCAGTTAAAGTTCCAATAGCTCCATTAGTTTGAGCTTGTTGAATTTGAGTAATGTCAACACCTGGTAAATTATTTAAAAGATCAATAGCTTTATTTAATGGCGATATTAAGAAGTTGAATATAGTTGCACCAACATCTTTGATTAAAATCATCAATCCTTCTAAAGCTGCTTCACCCTGTGTGAAAATTAAATTCCACCCATCACCAACCATCTTAAATACTTCAATAAGACTTTCTAGAATGATTTTAAAGGTTTTAGATTTTTCAGCTAATTTACCCATTTGTGAATCGGCACCATTTGCAAAAGAAACAATATCTTCAATTAGTAAAAAGATAGCTGCTCCAGCTGCAAGGATTAATACAGGTAATAATAAAACTCTAGCATTTAAAGCAGTCATTGCAACAGCAACAGCACCCAAAGCAACCTTCCAGCCACCAAATGCTTCAATAATTTTATTAACAACTGTCACAACTCTAACACCAACATTAAATAATACAGTAATAGCTTTTGTGAGTTTTTCAAAAAATACATTTAGATTTTGTTTGATAAGTTCTTTATTGACTTTAAACCATTCTAAAAAAGCATTTATCAATGGTGTTATTTGTTTCATCAACTTAGTACCAATAGATGAAGCAACACCTGAAACAACTGTTTTAACTCTTAACATTTCGTCATTGAATTTAGCTGCTGAAGCTGTTGCGTCTTTATCTAATACAAAACCTAAGGCTGCTACCTCTTCGCGTTGTTTACGTATAGCAGATGAACCCTGTTCAATAGTTAATAACAATGATGAATCTATACCAAGTTTATTTAGAAGTTCTATCTTTTGAGATTGTGAGTTAAGTTGAGATACTGCGTCAGCAACATCAAGAAGAAGATCATCAGCTTGTTTAATATCACCATTTACATTAGTAACACTTACACCAAGTAAACCAAATGCTTCAACACCTGCTCCTAAACCTCTTGCAGCTTCAGATGATGTCTTAGCTAAGTTTTCTAATGATGAAGCCATCGCATTAGTAGATGACCCGTTAAGTTGTGCAGCAAAACCTAATTCATTTAAAGCTTGTGAAGTTATGCCGATACGTTGAGCTGTTTTACCTAACTCATCATTTTGTTCAGCAATTTTAGAAGTAAAAGCAAATATAGCTGCTCCGGCTGCTGCTGCTCCAGTAGCAACAACTGCAATAGCTTTACCAGCGTCTTCCATACCTTTATTGAATTTCTCAAGACCTTTGCCATCAAAGTCAAATGAAAGTTTTGCAACTAATGAATCAATAACAGCCATTGAAAATCCTTTAAAGTATTATATCACTTTTTACGGTTAGCTTCTTCATTTGATAAATGTTCAGCTTCTAATTTTAAGTTTAATGCTTCATGAAAATCGTGAAGATCAGATAAGCTATAAACCGTTCTAAGTTCATTTAATGTACATAATCCTTCCAAGACTGGTCGGTACACAAATGTATCTATGTTTAGTTCTCTAGGCTCTGATTTGCCTCTTGGAAGAGAGAATTTAACCCGAACTTTTTTAGCACGTCACCAAAGTTAACTTCAAGAATAAATAAAGCAACCTGCCACATATCCATAATTTTACCTGAAAAATACGTGTTGAATTCTAAAGGTCTATCAACAGGGTGACCTTCTGCAACCTGAACATAAAACACATTTTTTTCAAATAGTTTTGAAACTAACGATACAACGTTTTTATCATCCATATTTTCAGTTAGTTTAGATATTGCAATTTTAATTGTTTCAGGAGTTGCACCACCACTTAATTCACCGAATGAACTACCTAAGATCTTAATTAATTTAGCTTGTACACTTAATGCAGTTAATGCGTCCATTGTAGTTACTTTATAAGTAACACCATTTATAACTTTACTTTCTTGTTTCATCTTTCGTCCTTTTTGAATAGATTAATGAAAACACATATTACTAAAAAGGACGAACTCAAAAGTAATATATGCTTTCATTAATCTATTGTATAGAGCAATTAAGCCCTACACAATAACCATCGTACCAAAATCAGTACGAAATGTGAATTCAACAGCGTTAGCATTTTGACCACGAACAACATCAGGAGATTTGTTGATCCAAGCATTGTTTCCAACGAATGTTTCACCTGTCTCTTTATTGATAACTGTTAATGGTAAAACATTAGCACCTGTTTCACGATCTAAATTATATAAAGCCATAAGCTCTTTATAACTCTGTGATGTTTGTAAAAGCTTTACAGTACATGTTGCACGATTATCATTTGTCTGAACACGTGTAACATCACCTTTAGCCCCTGCAACATCTGCAAATTGATCAGTATCAAAAGTGATATTGACAACATCATCACCTTCAGCGAATCCTTGAATCTCAAGAATACCGAAGATAACATTTACATTTGTAAAAGAATAATTTCCGAATGCCATTTATAGCTCCTTAAATTGATACTGTACCACGTACAATAATTTGATTAATACCACCTGTAAGTTCAGCAGTAAAAGTTCCACCTGGTAATTTACGATCATCTCTATCAGCTTGACTTACATCAGCACGTTTAGGGAAGAATGTAACAACTGTTTGATCTACTAGAATACCTTGATTGACTCCAAATGTTTGAAGTAGTGTTTTCAAACGAGTGTCAACAATAGTAATTCCACCATCAGTAAAAGGAATAATATCTTTTTCAAGTAAAAGACTCATCAGACCTTCTTCAACACGTGCTTGTAAGAAATCAATATTGATGATGATGTCTAAATACTCACCTTCTTTATCAATATTCTTACCACCTGTCATAGTACCAAAGTAAATAAAGTTTGCACCTAATGTTGTAGTGTAAACATTAACATTAACATCTTCAGCAGCGTCAATTTGAGTTTGAGTAATACTAGATGGTTGAATCTCTTGTGAAGCACCTTGAGCAATACCTGCTAAAGTTTTATAAGACCAATTAGTTGATCCAACATCTTTAGGAAGTTGTTGACCCATCCAAGACCAATCAGGATAAACATCAGCATTATCATGATAAACAAGGGAAGTTCGTTTATAATTTTTAGCTTTAAGTTTAGCTGCCAATGAAGCACTTGAACCAAGAACTAAAGTATTTGGATCATTTGTAACTGTAATCATAATATTGCGATTAGATTCTAAAGCGTCAGCAAGATCTTCCGTGAATTGATCATCACGTAATGAATTAACTAATCCTAAAGCATACCATGAGCTGTTTGCATTTTTAATAGCCGTCAACATATCAGCAGCTGTTTCAGCAGCTTGACCTTGTGATAACAATGATTGACCTACATTAGAAGGTGTTGTTAATGTTTCACCATTAAGGTACTTGGAACCTGTTAAAACTGTTCCAGAAATATCTGTTCCACTTGGTGTTGCAACAGTTTGAAGTAACGTTATAGTTGAAGTCACACCTGTTGTATCACTTGTAAACACAAAACGATTGACAACATATTTAACAGTTGCACCTGCTGTACCTGCTGAAATAACACTTGCTACATCATCAAGACTTGTAATTGCTGAAAAATCTAAACCAGTTACATCAACTAATGTACCATCAATTGTTACACCAAATTCACCATCTGTAACAAGTTTCCATACTTCAATATCTGTTTCAGCAAATTCACCCGCTTCTAAAACAGCAGACGAATCAGAAATGACATAACGACCGATGAGTAATTCTTCAGGTTGTTTTTCATTAAATGGATCTTGTGAAAAATAAGCGTCAGCAGCTTTCCATTCTTCAGTTGTTTTATCAAATAATGTTTCAACACCTGCTAAAGTTGTAAATCTTTTTACTCGCTGTGCTGTTGTAATCGCTGGGTTTTTACTGATTAAAATCGGTATTCCGAACGAAGCTGCACTAACACTTGGCGTATCTTTTTTTATCTCAACGTCAACAAAACGTTTGATAGCTCTTTTTTCTGCCATTGTAAACTCCTATTTTGATTTGATAATTATATCATGTTTCACTGTACATTGATTGTATCACCAGAAATTTCATTAGTAACTTCAATTTTCTTAATCTCACTAATGTCTGGATCATTATCAATATCGGGTACATAATGGAATAAAAAATCACATTGTGATCGATCTTCCCACGACTTTCCAATTTGCTCTGGAACATAATTAATTTGGTTTGGCTCAATTATTCCAATATCTAAACCATTGAAATAATCTTGCGTCAATATCTTAGATAAAGAACTTCTAAGTTTTATCATTTGTTCATTCGTATTATCTCTATAAATATTAATAGAGATTGTAACTTTTCTAACACCTTTATAATCGGCTTGAATTTCTCCACCACCTAAACGTGTTTCAATTCTAACATCTTCTAAAAGTTTTTCAATTGCTAAAATGTTCATAACAACATATTGATCTTTAGGTCTGGGACCTTTACCATGACTATAAATCACAGTTAACCCTAAAGTATTCTCAATCCATACTCTTATATTGCTTCTTAGATCATCATACGTCATGTTGTAATCCTTATTGCAATTGCTTTAACATAATTACCTATCTTACGAGTAAACACATCATACACACGATAGCGTGATCCGTTATAATCAAATGTATCTGCATTACTTTCACCAGCTTCAGAAACTGTTTTAATTGTTGATATTGTATGAATCTTTACTGCTTCAGTTGTACGAGTACCTTCAGGTAAAAGAATTAAATCATCAGGATTAGCATTTTGGATAACTGCAAATATAGGAACTATTGTATCAGCACCATCAACCCATTCACCATTGATATAAGATCCACCAACTGCTTTTCTTATAATGTCTAAAGGTTCTTGCCATCTTAGTAAAGCGCCACTTACATCATTAATCATGAGTTTACCTTAAATGAGATAGATTGACGAAGTTGACCTGTGTCAATAAGGGGTCTTGAACTTCCTTTATCTTCAATAGTTTTTTCGCTGTTAGGTTTCCAATCATTACTTGTAAATTTTTGCTGAATTAAACCAGCTGTGAAAGCTCCTAAAATCCCTAAACCTTTTGTATTAGTTGATTTACCATCTAACACAAGTTTATATTGAGCTCTAGCAACCTTCTTAATAGCCTTAGATTCACCGTTAATAGTTGATCTTATAAAACTACGTTCAGGTGTTTTAACTGTACCAAATTCATGGTAAAAACCTATTTCAGCAACAGTTAAATCACTATCTTTATGTTGACCCTCTCCTGTAAGAATACCAACGTCAACACTACCTTCATTAGATAATCGTTTAAATAGTTTTTTAATACCATTACCATTGGTAGAATTTACTGTGACTTTCATACTGAAAAAGCCATAACCCCTAATGATCTGATAAGGGAATAAAATCTTTGTCCGTACGATGTAGAATTATAAAATGCCATTGAAGCGCTATCCATTGTAGGATTATTGAAACTTATAGAAGTTCCATCAACAGCTTGAGAAGCAACATTACCAACAGATCCACCGCCTGAACCATTTGAAGATTGTTCTGATAATGATAAATAATGAGCTGTTAAATAACATACAGCTAAAGAGTAAATTGATCCCCAGGTAGTTTCATTTAGAACTAATGTTGAATCATCTATGAAGATTTGGATACGTGTATCGTCAATGGTACTGAATTCTGGAAAACGTGCTTTGAATTCTGTTGGTCCACAATTTAATGCCATTTTAATATCCTTATTAAGTGATAACCAGGGAAAACCCTAGTTACCTTCTTTTGCTTCAAAAATAGCAATTTCAAGTTTCTTAACACTTAAATCTTGAGCACCTTCGATACCAAGTTCAATTGCTTCAGCAACAAGTAAGTCTTTCTTAGAAGCTGTATCTTTTTTACCAGATTTAACTTCCTTGATAATACCTTCTTCAAGATAGTGATCAAAGATCTTATCTTTACCATTTAGTTTATCAAGTCTTTTGTCGTCAGTAACAACACCTGGAAGAACGTCTACACGTCCTTCTTTTGTTTGGAAACAAATTAATCTAGCTGATTTGTTAATAATTTTCATTTTCGTCCTTTTTAATTTTGATTAGATACCATCTGCATAAGCAGCTGATAATGGGTAACGGAATTCAACACCTGATAGTTTATAAACTGCAGGAACTTCCCAACCTAATGTCTTACGAACAGGTTGCTCAATACGGAATGGCATAGGGATATGGAAAACAACTTTATCGATGTTTTTAGTATATACCATCATACGATCCGTAGCAGCTGCACCAGCTCCAACTAATTCTGGAAGTGGAACAATATCCGCAACTGAATTAATGTAAATACTGTTTTGAACAAGATACATAAGGATTGTTGTATCACTATTATCTGAACGTGGAGTATTCGCAATATATGAATACTGTGCAGTTGGTAATAATAATGTATCAGGTTTTTCAACTTGCTTAGTTGTTTCAAAAACTTGACCAAATAAACTGTTAACATCAGCTAAGATCTGTGCAGGTGTTTTGTTTGCCCAATCAGTACCTGAACCAGGGTTAACAACAGTTGAAGCAGGAACATTTGAATTGTTTAGTAAACCTTCAAGACCTTTAACAGTATCACCTGTAAAACATACAGATTGAGCATGCTCTTCAAATCCACGCATTGTAAGATTTGCTTTAGTTTGTGGTAAAGGACGGTTAAGCATTGCAGCTTGACGAAGTTCTTCATCAGAATATTTATAACCAACAGCACCTAGTTCAACAGGAACAATAGTTTGCTTAGTAGAAATATCTGAAAGTGGAACATCAATAGCATTTGATCCAATGAATTTACCCATTGTAGCACCATCAATTGAATAGTAAGTTACTGATGTAGCACCTTCGCCTGCTTCGTTTGATACAGGAACAATATCTTGATAAACAATATCACGATATTCAGTCTCATATACTTTAGCTTCAACATGTGTTAGAGTTGATTCTACGAACCCTAACCCAGCGTCTGCGTCATTTGTAATTTTAATACCTTCTGGTAATGCAGAAATTTTAGCCATTTAAGACTCCTTATTTAAGTTTAACTCGACCGATTTGGCCAGCAGCAGTAGTAGTATCCCAAACAGCGTTAGGAACAACATCAGTTTCAGAAGCAACAGGAGTAGAAAGTAATCCACCTAATTGACCAGCTCCAGCAACATAACGAAATGATACAGGATCACCTTGAGTACAACCATCTTCACAAATAGCGTAAACAACACCCTCATCAATAATGTTTGCAGATTCATCGATCTGATATTTACGATCACCTGCAGTATCAGCAGTTCCTGCAATTGTACGAGCAGTAAGACCTAAGAAACTTCCACCTGTAGCAGTAGCTAAAATACATTCAGTATCAGTAGTTCCACGAACAACAGCAAGACCGAAATCAATTTCAGTACCTTCAACAGTTCTAGAAATAACATTTGTTAATTGAAGATCAGCAAATTGACCAACAAAACCTTCTTTGTGTTTAAAATCATAAGCAGTTTGTACAGCCATAATTATAGTCCTTTCTTTTTCATATAAGTGTTACGTGCGTCAGTAGCAATCGTATCGTTGTCAGTAGCTTTCTCAAGCTTCGCTTTTTTCATATCATCAGCTAATTTTTGAACTGAAGCGTCAGCAGCAACTTGATCTTCTTGAACCATGTCAAAACGTGCTTCAATATAAGCTTCTGATTTACCATCAACTGAGATATTAAAATGTTTTTCTACAACAGCAGTTTTAATAGCCATTGGACAAGTTGATTGTGGCATTGAATCGTTACCAATTACACTTGTAGCAAACGCAACAAGGTTAGCTCTTTCTGCTACCATCTTGTTCAAATTAGATTCACTCATTTTAGAATCATTTGCTTTAGTAAGTTTACCTTCTAAAGTATCCACTTTTGCTTGTAAAGCGTCGTTAGATTTTGTAGACTCTTCACCATCTTTTTTAATTTGATCCATCTCATCAGTTGAAGATTTTCGTTCAGCCATTATAGCCGCTCCAACCTCATCAGAAACATCAAATTCTTTACCGTTAATCTTAATTTTCACAGTAGCTCCTTGTTGTTTTGTTTTTACATCGACAATTATATCATGTTTTTCATCATTTTGGATACTACATGTTTCACCACAACGACCTTTAGAAACTACACTAAGATGATTTGCAATCATATCGATATATTTAAACTGATAAGATTGACCTTTATATTCACCATCTTCCGCAACTAATTTAAAAGCATAACCTAATGAAACTTCTACTTTTCCATTTTGAACTTTCTCAATAAGTCCTTGATCTGTTATAACCATATCGCCATTTAGAACTACTTCATTATCTTTAGAAGCTTCAACTACATTAGATACTTGTCCACGCTGTAAAAATTTAACGTTCTCTAAATCAACCCATCTTTCATCAGGATGTTCGTCGGTAACAACTAAATTTTTATAAGTATCTTTTTTAACAACTTCATCAGGTGGGCGTAATACATTAAAGAATTTACCACTATCTGTTCCAGTTAATCCTAACTCACGTCCAACATATTCTTGAATACCTGAACGACATAGGGTTACGTTTACATGTAAGAATCCTGTGTGAGGATCTATTTTATTAGATAGCAAGTTTACATTATCATTAGCAATAAGTTTCTTTGGCATGTTAATCCTTTTTATTTATAGTATTATAACATATTTTATATTTGAACAATCTTTAATAAAACTTTAAACATTAGTATTGTATAATATATTATATAAAGAGACATAAAGGATTTAAAATGAAAAAATTAACTTTAGATAATGGATGTTCGATCGAATTAATAATAACTGATAAAAGAGTTAGTTATATTGGATATGACTCTAACTATAATCGTTTTTGTTCTGGAGGTTTTTCAGGATATAACTTAAAAAAAATGTGAAGAAGCTGCTATAGAAAAAGCAACACATCAATTGAAAAAAGCTTAAACATTTATAATTGGAACAGCTACACAACGGCAATTAATTGGTCTACCTGGAGATGTTTTAACACCATCAACAGTAGGTAGATCATCCCAATCAAAAACTTTACCATCTAATTTAGCATGAGATGATCGAACTCTTTCATCTTCAGAAGTTTCCCATCTAAATTGAGTAATTCCTAAGTTCTCTTGTCTCTTCTTATTAATAGAAGCGTTGAGGTTAGAAGTTTCATTACGCGCAATAAGCTTTATACGATTTTGAAGTTTACCATTAACTGATGATATGTCTTTAATACCACCAATCTCACGTGCTATACTTTCCCAACGTAATCCATTAGCTGTACCATTCATAACAGTTGTTTCTATAGATTTAAAATACTCATCGGGAATACTTTTAATTAATGAAACATTCTTTATAGTTTGGGCTTCTAAAAAATCGTTTAAACCTTCATCAACTAAAATAGAAGTAAGATCTACCCCAACAGATTTTTTAATTAAACTGTTAAAGTTTTTCTCATTCTTTGTTGATACGCTTTTAACCATTTTTTCAGCAATAGTTTTACCAAATATATCAGTTAAGTTTTGATACTTCAAAGTTAATCTTCTAATCGCTTGAGATATTTGATCAGCATATCCATCAGTAGCATACGATTTTTCTAAAGATTTTAATAACGGAATTAGCTCATCTTTAATATCTTTTCTCATAGCTTTAGATAGTTTATTAAGTTCTTTGAAGTACTGTACAGCTTCTATTTTTGGGATTGGTTTTATAGATATTTCTTTAACACCTTTTTTACCGTTCTGTTTAGCTATTTCAGCAATATCTACTTTCATCTAAACTTCCATATCCTGGAATGTATCGATCTCATCTTCTTCGATAGTACCACCAAATAGATCATCTGTTTCATTTATATCATCATCAATAGAAGAATAAACATCATCTGAAGATAATTGCTTCTGAACAGTTTGAACTGTTATAACACCTCTATCAAGATAAACAGCGTCACGATCAGCATTAGTACGACTTATATTTGCTTCTTGTTCTTGACTCATTTGCCAAAGTGGTGCGAATTCAAAATCAACATTTCCAGGTTTACCAGTTTTAGCGGCTGAAATAACATTAAGAAGTCTTTGTAATGGATCTCTAACTTCATTCTCTTGACGACCGGAAAGATCATCATAATAATTTGTTAATGAGCTTTGTCCAGTATCTCCTAAACCTGCTTCTTGTTTACCTAATAATTTAGATGGTGGTATTCTAGAAGCTCCTGAAACTTTCAATAAAAATTTATCATCAAGTTCAGCAAGTCCTGAAAATGTGTTAGACTTTTTCTCATAAGTATCTTTTGAATCTAATGCAATACCGTTGATATAACTCTTAAGCTGATGAGCAACTGTAAGTCTTTTAGTAACAGCAGCTTCGCCATCTGGACCCATTGCAACCATCTCATTAAGACCCTCAATACCATAAACATCAATATTAGATTCTTTAGTCATCCCAGCAATCTCTAAAGATAAACCTTGACTGTTTGCTATAGGTTGCCAAGTCTTCTCATAAATTGAATAACCCCAATAACCATTTCTTTCAAACTCATCTATAGAAGTAATCTCACCATCAAAACGAAGTACTCTAGAATGATGTATTTGCTGTCCGTTTCTTGATACAAGGTAATGATCAGGTAAACCGAAATTCGGAGATAATAGGTTAGTATCTATTGGTCCTGATGTTATTCTCCAACGATCTAAGACGATAAGATTCTTTATACCATTGTTACGTATAGCAGCAGGTACAAGTTCTTCAGACATATCTCTACCATCATCAACCATCATTATAATAATAGCTCCACCGTAAGCTGAAGCCCATTTTAAAGCTTGGTTAAATTTACTCTGAACTTTAAGACGATCCATCTCTTTTTCAAGAACTTCTTCCTCTTTAGATTCATCTAGAATATCAATCCAGTTACGAGTCATATCATTTACAGGAACATTAACAACAGCTGAAGCTAACCAATTTTGAGAATATAATGATGATACAAATTCAAGATTCTGACTTAGTAATGTACCTCTTTTAAAGTTCATATATGTTTGAGCGTCTTTAGATCCACCTAAACCAGTTAATAAATTCTCAAAACCATCATTAGATTTATTGAATTTTTTCTTATTCTTCTTAGCCATTATGTAGTCCTTTCAAAATGATATGGATCTTCTAAACTTTTAAAATCCCCACCCCAACGATTTTTAGGACTTAAACTTTTCCAGTAAGTACCTAATTTTTCCCAATGTTCATTTTTAGACCATTGAATTTCACCATCAACAAATAGGTTAATATCACCAGCTAATTTGTCTTGATGTTGAGATCTTTTAACTTGTGTTTTACCTTCAGCTAAATAAATCTCTTGTATTTGATCAGGTCTTAAAAGTTCACCAGATGTTAATTTATATCCTAAACGTTCAGCATATAGAATTAAACTAGCAAAGTCTTTTAAGAATTCCCATTGTTTGTTTGACATGCTCATTACCTTCTCCTTTCTAAACAATCATCACAAATACCACTTGTTGTTGGTATATTACAATCAGAACAAACTATCATTTAGGATCCTTTTTATCTAATTTATATCTTTCAATTATTTCAACAATTGTATCACGATTTGATTCATAATATTTACCATTGGATATTTCATCGTTTAAAGTTCTTTGAGTATCTGTAAGTTCTAAAAATAAATAACCAAGTATTCCTAACACACCAACACCAAATACATAAGCAATAATCTTCATCCATTTAAGGCTTTCATTATTAGTTGCAGCATAAACTTTTATATTTGTTGATAATGAATGAATAGCTTCAGTTTGTTCTTCACGTTGATCTTCTTCAGTTCTCATGTGTTCTTCAAACCGCTTGTTAGAATCATCTAAACGTTTGTGCATGGATTTAGTCATTGAGATAAGTTCTTTCTTCTCACCTTCAAATTTAGCTATCTGTACAGCCGTGTCACGACTCTCATGTTCAAATTCATCTTTCAATTTTCGCACCTCATCCAATACCTTATCGCATCCTGCACATATTTCCATCACTTGTTGTACTCCATTATTGTTTTTCTAAGTTTTATATTACACTCTAAAACTTTTACTATTACTTCAATCTGTGATGAATTTACATCAGCATTCTCACATATAACTTTAGGAACTTTACCTTTGACAGGAACTAAAACTTCTTTAGTCTTAATTATAATTTCAGGCTTACAGTTGTTAGTACAACTCGTTAAGATCAATAGTGCGAATGCTATCAAGCACAGATGAAACATCTTTACATGTATTCGAGTCAAGTGGAACCTCCTTTATAATATCTCTATAAATTATCTTATATTTAATTTCAGCCGGTTTAACTTTCCATGCTTCAAGATTAATAAGTATTTGATTGTAATCATCATTTAAGATCTGATATTTTTTGTTTTGATTGTTTAATGAAGTGTTAAGCTCTTGAATATTTACTTGTTTCACAATAGATGTTGTTTGACACGTTGTGATCTCTAATTGTTTATTTTTGATGAGGTGATCGAAGTATAAATATTCAAAACCTAAAGACATGATTAACACTCCTATGATCCATAAACTATTCATCTGTACTCTTTGGTGTACTTAAATAATTGGCAATACCAAGTGAACTTAAATAACCAATAGTACCTGAAAATATTGGCCAGAAAGATATGACCTCAAAACTAGCTAAATGAAAACCAAAAGCAATAGTTGTAAATAACAATACATAAATAAAAGATATCCAAAATGTTATTTGTCTAGCTTTTGATTTAGTTGTTGCTTTCATTTTTTCTCCTAAATTTTATTATTTTATATCTTAACTCATTACTTATATTTAGTAATAATATATCAACCAAGATATGCATTATCTACAAGAATGAAATCAAAGCCTGCTGCTATATCTTGGTTGTTTGTTTCAGCAGTTCCTATCATTTGTAAGTCACTCTTTTCAGGCATTACAGAAAAAGGTATTGTTCTTTGAACTGTGTTCTGATAAAGACCTAATTGTTCAGTATTTTTAAATGTACCGTTAAATTCTCTAAATGATCCAAGAACTGTTGCGTCTTTATTTTTACCAACTGAAGCTGAAAGATTAGCAATAAAAGCAGTATGATCTGCTGGTACTGTATAAACTGCCTGGTTAGATATTTGATTTTGTGAAGCTGCAAATGCAACAGTATTGATTAATGTAGGTACTCCACCAACTGGTGATGTTTCTGTGCCTATACTAACATCGCCTATTGTTACTTTGGAAGGTTGTGACACATTCATAAGACTGTTACATCTTAAGTATTGACCGTCAGGAATAAGAACTCCTGTTTGACCATTAAGTTGTATAATATGCGTTGATTCGTTGTAGTTAACATCAAGTAAGATTACTTCAAATTGTTGACCAACATCAGAAGCGTCAGATGAACTTAAATAAAAGTTTGTTGGTGTTTCTCTAAAAGAATATTGCCCACCTTTAGACCAAACTGTTTCATAAACACCTGCAACATCAATATCAGGATTAAACCCAAACTTATGAACTATGGAAAAGCCAGGTACTAAACCCATCTTAATTTTTAATAAGAAATTTGTATCGTCAGGAATTGGTGAAAACATAATAAAATCCTTTGTTTGAGCAATTATATCATGTTTTAAGACATCATTGCTTCTACTCCACCGGATTTAACATTAAAAAATGCCATTATCGCAGCGTCTGCAATATTCGGAGATTTAACTTTACGTTTCTTAAGATCATCTTTTGACTCAACTTTAATCTTTCCAGACTTATCAAAATCACGTTTAGGTGTACTTAATTCTGTAATGAGTTGTGTTAAATGTTTTAAATCAGAACTTATAGAGATCACGTCAGAATCCTTAATATCATCGCCCTTGGTTACGGCATTATAAGTCTTTTTACAACGCTCTGCTATGTCCCACCATGCTTGTGCTTTAAGGTTACTAAAGTAATCACGATTTTTTATTCCAGTATCTTTATATGTTCTATCAGGATTCTCAACAACTGCACCGGCATTAAACTTCTTATAGATGAGGTTATGAACAGATCCACCTGTAGCTATATTAAAATCTCTAAAATTACTTCCAGCAGAAGCACCAACACCTATTGAATCATAAACAATTTTTGATCTATCTTTTAAAGCAAAGTTAAATACTCTTTTAGCACTTCTATTAAGTTCATCTTCAGCCGCTTTCCATTCTTCTATATGTTCTAATAATTGTCCATGACGTTTCACCAGAGCATTTTTATCTTCTCCATCATCTGCTACATCAAATCCAACTACTTTTTGTCCTGATGGTGTTATATTTAACTTCAGATGAGCGTCAACACAAGCTTCTAACCAACTACGCTTTATAATTGATTCTTCATTATCTTGTCTTGGAATACCTAAATAAATATGTTCGTATTCTTCTTGATCTGCTTCTTTCATACGTTCAATTTTACGCACCATTGTATCTGAAAGAAATGGATTTTGATCGTAGTTTATTTGAGTAACTAAAACACCATTATCAAGATCATGTTTAAATGTCTCAATGAAATCTTCTTGCATTCTAGGATTATAGATGATCCAACATTCTGCGCCTTCTTTACGAAGAGTAGGCTCTATAATTGACCATTGTTCTTGAGTAAGACCTTCACCTTCTTCAATCCAACATATATCAGCACCTTCAAAACCTTTAATCTCTGTAATGTTTCTATTGATACCATAAAAGAAAAACTCACTACCTGTAAGGTTATGTCGTATTGTTGATTTAGTAAATGTAAATTGATCAGTAAGTTTTGCTTCTTCAATCTTTAATTTAAGTACAGCGTAAACAGACTCTTGAATTTTATTTTGAAATTGTCTAACACATAAGAATTTGACACGATATTTTGTAGACAAGTAAACAGCCATTCCTGCAACTTCATGTGTTTTACCAGAAGCACGACCACCTTTAATGATCTTTAAATCTGCTTTAGTAGACCAGACCCACTTTAGATTAGGATTAAGTTTCATCATACATCGCATTAAAATTAAGTTGTACTGCATTAGTATCTTTCTTTTGAGCATTATCTTTCTCAAATAATCCTAAATGCTTCATAATAGCTTCAATTGCTTGTTGTTTGTTATGTGTAGTAAATACTGCGCCATCTCTAACTTCACGATAAGATTTAAGTGCCATTCTCTGTTCATCTGTTAATGACTTAAGAGGTTTAACATCTCCTTTATCATCGTACATAGACAATGGATCGAACGTTGCTATAGCATATAGTGTACGAAGTATTGGATCTTTAGGAATATCAAAGTCAACAGGAACAGGAAAAGATTGTATAAACTCTCTAAACTTCTTCTTGTTTATGTCAATAGTATATCCAAGCTGCAACTTTGTTTCAGTTAAGTTTCTATTTTTAACATATAGTTTACAGAATTTCTTCTCTTTTTTTGTTAGACTTTTAGACATATCTTTTTAATATCCTTCTTAAGTTCTTTCAAAATAAATATAGCATTTGCTTTAGCTATTTTATCACGATTCATCTGGATCTGTATATTGTTCAAATACATATCTAATTTCCTCTGGAATAAGATTAAACATTTCTTCAGCAACGTCACGTATATGAAAATGAGCAGCTTTAGCCCGTCTAAGTTCTAAGAAGTTCATTAAAGATCTTGCATTGAATTGTGCAGTCCAACGATACTGATATACTTGTGGTAACATAAGCGAAGTTACTTCGTTTGATTTACCTATCCAAACTTGATGTTCAATTAACTGTTTCCAATTGTCTAAAAGTTCATCAATTTCAACATCACCAGTCTTTTCAAAAACAATCTCACCTTTGTTAAGTGTATATCTTGAAGACTTACAAGCATAAGAAGCTAAACGATGTCGCGTCATTTCTAACAATACTTTTGTACTTGCTTCGATCTCAAATATAAAATTAGTAAACTCTAATACTGAAGAATGTTTATGTTTTAATGCTACCTTCTGAATACGTTTCTTACGTTTTTCAGGATCAGCATAACAACCTTTTGAATAACATTCACCAATTGCTAAATCAGTAAAATCTAATGTAGGTTTGTTTAACAGAGTTACATTCATTATTTATCCTTTATAACAGTTACATAAAACCAATAAGATTGTAAAATCAAATTACCTAATGAAGCAATAGCACCGATAACCAGTATTGAGTAAACAACAATCATATTTCTATCTCTGCTTTACCGTTTCTACCAAGATCAAAAGATGTTTTAGCAACTATTTGTAATATTCTGATCCATCTTGGTTTTTGTTTCTCTGGAATATTACGATCACTAACAGCTCTTTCAATAACTAAAAATAAGCTTCTTAAGTCTTCTACTTGTACTTTCATTGTTCGTCCTTAATTTTTAATTTGTCTAACAATATCATCTGCAAGAAAGAACATATTGCCGTTACAATCATCAGACACACCAACTTTCATAAGTAATTCAACATCATCAAAATAAAGAGTATGATCTGTAAATTTCTTATAAATACTCATCAATACTTTACGATTTTCAAAGTTAACAAATAAAATCCATAAAGCTAACATCTCTAATTGAATTTCTTTTTCTGAAAGACCTTTAAGAACCTTCTTAATCTTAGAAGCTAATTGTTTCTTTAACCAAACAGATAATGTAATCATTAACGGCGCTGGAATGTCAGCTATAGTCTCATCTATGGTATCTAGAAGCTTTTGTAATCTTCTATCAATACGTTTATTTGTCTTATAGTTTTTGTTGTCTCTAGGACGTTCTATAGTACCTTCACGATCTTCATCTTGCATATCTAAAGCTATATGAATTAACGATCTAGCAAAGTAAATGACTAATAAGTCTCGTTTTGCTCCTGAGCTAAAATTATGCATTATCTTTTTTAGCCCATTCAGGTAAATCGAAACCTAACTTACCAAGTGTTGTTGTCATAGTGTTTCTAGAGCAACCATACTTTGCAACAAGACGTGTTACTGTTGCACCTTTCTTACGTAATTCTATAATCTCTTCTCCGTGATCTATTACGAGATCTGCAGATGTAATATGTTTTTTAGACATAACTTAATTCCTTATGAATATTTTGATATTTGTATTATAATCAATGTTTGTTTAAAGAATTATTAATTAAGATACTCGATTAAATCTTCAATTGAAAATAAAGTAGCATTTCCTAAAAGTCTAAATATTTCAATTATTTCTTCTTCTGTTTTAGAACAAATCTTTTTAACAATATCTTGTGTAACGTGAGGGAAGTAATATCCAAGGTTTAATTCAATTATGTTTTCTGTATAAATCATTTAAGACTCCTTATTTGTTATAACTATATTATATTCAAAGTTTGTTTAAATGTAAATTAAGAATCCTTATTTAAATTTTGTCAGCATGTTTGTATGCATATATTTTTAAAATGGTGTAAGGTTAAAGTACTCACTTCTAAAAAACACAATACCCCGTATAATAAAGTTGAAAGGCAATGCAAACAATGCATGCAAACATGTTTTTAATCAAAGATCATTTAAAGATTGAATGTAGAAGCTTCTACAATTATAGAAGCCTTAATGAGGAAGTTAGAAAAATGTAGGACTTTAAAATAAATAATGTAGAAGCCTCGTTTAGAGACTCCCTAAATCTTCTTTTCTTATTTCGATACCTGTTTTATTTTTAAACGCTTTAATAAAACGCTTCTTTTTAAACTCTTTAAATGATCTACGACCATCTCCTTCAATCTCTCCAGGTTTTATAGGATCACAAAGTTCGTTTATCTTTCTGCTTAATGCTGCAGCTGTTCCAATATATTTATCTTTACTGTATTCTTTATAGCTATCAAATAATTCACCAGCTTTTATCTCAACATCAAAAAATTCTTTACTTGAAAAACTATTAGCACCTAGTAGATCATTTCTCATAGCACAGTCATAGATCCATTTTTCAATACCATGAAGACCATGTTCTTTTTGTTCAACAAGTGCTTTAGTTTCAGGTGCTTTATACATAGTGTGAGTTATTTCACGTTCCATAAGATAATGTAGCAATGCTTCACGGCCACCATTATTTAGCCATATACGAAACTTGTCCATATAATCGAGATCACCTCGCCTTAGGTCTGATACTTCTAATACTATATATCGTCTTTCATCATTACCTTTAGCAGGCACAACCCAGTCAAGGTTGGTAGACATAAATACTCTTGTGTAATTGCTTCCACTGAAGCTATCCATGTGTTTAGGCTCATATTGCATTTCTTTTTCAGTAATCAGAGTTTTAAGTGCACCTTCAGCAGCATGATCACCACTAAAAAAAGCCTCACCTAAGTTACAGATGATGGAATGTTGCAAATGTATATTGAAATTACCTGTGATAGTTTTCATACTGTTTACAGCAAGATAATGACTTCTATCAAATAATGAAGCGAAGGCTCCGATCCATGTATCTTTACCTACACCTTTAGATCCTTTAAGAACACATGCCATGCCCTCTTTCTTATCAGGATATTGTACGATATGAGCAAGATAGTCTATTAGGAATTCAAACAATTCTGGATCGTTACCTACAATAATGTCTTTGGTAAAATCTAAGAATGGTTGAACGTCTCCTTCAGCTGCTGAACAACTGAAACCTTTCCATAAGTTGTAGTAGCCATTACTCATTACACTTGATGGTTCTTGTTTAGGATCGAAACGTACACCTTTAATCTTTTTACGAAAACCACCTTCAATCCATTCAGTAATAAAATCGTTATCTTTAGTATTGAATTCTTTATAAGTTTCACGCAATTTTAATGGTGTATTATATTGAAGTGATCCATCATCATCTATTTCTATATATAAAGGATTTTTACCTTCTAGAATATAGAATGTATTTTCACTTAATTGTTCCCATGCTTTTTGTTGTTCTGTTGCAATTTCTTCTTCGTTACTAAGACCTTCTTCGGAACAAAGTAAATCCTTTTGTTTACTATAATCGGACTCTTTTATATATTTTCTGATCTTACTTGCGGTTTTATCCATAACGTCAGCGATAACTGCAACAGCTTTATCTTGCATATATCCTTTAAAGTCACGCTTTACTATAGTATAAATGTCTTCCTCTTCTAAATGTTCAACAAGATATGGTAAACTTTCAAGATCAGCATGGAAGTAGTACATTTGTCCACCATGTAAGAAACTGTGCATTGTTGGTCTCTTTGTATAATCTTCTGTTTCAAATATCTTTGCCTTATTTGGACCTTTTTCTGGTTCAAAAGGATCTCTCATATCTTCTTCAATATGTTTGCCTATTAAAACTTTACGAGCTTTAACTTTTTTACCATTGTTAAGAAATATATAGTCTGATCCGTATATTTGATTAGTTCGTTCAATATTTCTACGTTTTACGTCTTTACTATCTTTAGAAGTAGACTTATATTTTTTCTTAAGATTTTCAATAATAGTGTTAACCTTATTTTGAAAGATAACATTAATTTTTGTTTTGTCTATCTGTGATCCTTGTATTGCTTTACCTGCAAAATATAAATCTGGTTTTGTTTCACGCTTAAGTTTTTTATGATTTAATATAGGAGCAGCTTCATATATGATACGGCTAGGATCACCTTTAAGAAGTGATATATCTATGATACCGTTAATATATCCTTTGAATACAGTTTCGTTAATCTTAATTTCACCATACCCATGATTTAAACCATTATTCAGTAATGACTCACCATAACTCTTGATATACATTTCTTTATCAATTCTACAATAAGCATGGATTGATCTCCAACCTTTATGTTCTTTGCCATTTGTTATGCCAGAACTACTTGCGTACGTTAGAAACATTTCAACATGTTTAAGCTGCGAGTCACACTTAATAAGCATATCTCTAAACTGTTCTAACGTAATGTCACCTATATGTTCTAAACCATCATAATCAAAACAAATTAATCCTGACTTATTCTCGAACATATCTTTAGTTCTTGTAATACCAGATCCACGATAATTGTTTCTAGAAAAAATATCACCTTCTTCTGGAGAGTTTATTGGTGTACCTAGAATGATTGCTTGATTTGATTTTAGTTTCTTCTTAATGCTACCTATCTGCTCTAAAGATGATATAGATATAACTTTGTATTTACCTTGATACAGTTGAGAAACTCCATCTTTAGTTAAATCTTTTTCATAGGTTTTACACATTTTGCCTTTACTGTTTGACAATATTGTTAATTGCATATATACGACCGGTTTTTGAATTTAAGTTAAATACGGTTATTATGTTTAGAATGAGGGAATGCCTACCATAACATATCCAATCTTCTAAAAGATAACTTAACTTTGCCTAACACGAATGTTAGACCAAGCTGCTATGGTAGGCAAAGTTAAGTTGTCTAAATGTATTATAATTAAAGTATGATTAAGAAATTATTAAACTTCCAGACCGTCGTCTGGAAAATAAGGAGGAAAATATGAGTTGTGTTGTAGCGGACACAAAGTATTATAACATAATAAATTGTTTATATTTATTCTTTTTGAGATATTTTAATATCTTTTTACGATCTGCTTTTTGATATGGATAAAGATAACTACCCATAATTTTAACCACAATACTTAGATGATCTTTTGAACATTCACCACAATGTTGTTTAATCCACCACTCGACACTTTCAACAACTGGGTATTCATTACCTGATAATTTAGTGAATGAATTCTTAAGATTTTTTCTAAGATCTTTGTATATTTTTTTCATTTCTAATCCTTAATACCATATAATCGTGAACTTTTCTGATAATATAAGAAAAAGATAAAGCATATTCTTTCTGAATAGAGTCTAAGCTTCTTCCTTTTATTATCATTTCATTATATAAAAATTTTGAGGTTTTCATAGTACTACCACTTTTTTGATTGCTCTAGATAATCCAACATATACTAATCTTGCATACATTTCTTTATCTGGACATTTTTTAATATCTTTAATATCAATATAAATTGTTTTGAATTCTTGACCCTGTGACTTATGAACCGTTGAAGCAAAGTTAAATCTCACGTCAAATACTAAATCTTTATGAGCCATATATTTTGACCAGGCTTGGCCACGTTCTTTAACATATTTAGCACCTCTGTTAAATTTACACCATTTAGTCAAATCAACTTTCTTATCAAGATTGTTCTCTGTTACAACAAGATGTTGAAATTTTTCTACATTCTTTCTAAACTTCTTGCTATTCTCATAATGATTCTTATCACTATATATACCATAAACTTCACCATCTATATTAACTGATATTATTTTATACATAGATAAATCAGTATTATACTTTTCTATATTGTCTTGAATACTTTCAACAGTATCTTTATCATATATTAATCTACCTTTCGACAACATCTTAGGAAATATAACTGGACCATCTTTAGTTTCTTCTAATTTACAATCTAAGTTATTTATAATAATTTCTCCTGTAAATTTACCTTGTTTGAAAAGATCATAATTAATCTCAGCAACTTTCTCATTTGTATATGCTAAAGCTCTTTCAGTTAATGGATCAAAACCTTCTAATGTTCCTTTAGGTAGATCTACTTTAGGAGGATTACCTTTACAACCACCTTTAATATATTTAACGAATTTCATAAATGTTTCTACAACTTCAGGAGCTTCTGATCTGTGTTGAGTAGTTAACTCGAAAATATCTGTACTATATTTCTTAGGCTTTATTCTCTTTCCACTTACAGGTGGGAGTTGATAAGGATCACCAAAGATAGTCACGTTACAGTCTTTAGGTATTACCTCAAGTAGTAAGTCAAGTATCTCTTTATTGATCATACTAAACTCATCTATAAATATATCTGTAATATAATCTAAATCAGTATCACCCACCATCTTAAGACTTTGTATTTTTTGACCTTTACGAAAGTTCTGATTAATTGTAGGCACTAATTTTAAAATGCTATGTATAGTATAAGCAATAATACCTTTCTTCATTAATACTTCTACAGCACGATGAGTAGGTGTCATTACTAATGTAGTCTTTGTTGCTCTATTAGCAAGTTCTGTTGATTTGCCGCTTCCAGCAAATCCTGTTACGAATTTAATTTCCATTTGGAGTCCTTATATAATGTATATACGGAATTATAATCAAAGTTTGTTTAAAGATTTATTAAAGCAATTTAATTATAATTTAATAAAACTTTAAACAAAAAGAGTATATAATTTTCTCATGCAAACGATTATTCGTCTGTAAATACAAAAATCCCGAATGGGTAAGGAAAGCCAAATGGCAAAATCAGAATTTAGATCAAAAGAATCAATGGGTTTTATTATTAAATCTCGTATGGATCTCATGAAAACATGGGATAAAAAAGACGCATTAGCATTAATGTTACCTCAACGTGTTGAAAAAGGTATACTATATAATTTCCGTGACGCTGTTATTGGTGGTTGTGATGGTAAAGATGTTGTTTTTCATGAAGATGAAACTATTATTACAGAAACAAATCGTATTACAGATAAGTTCTTAAATACATTTTATGCTCCAATGGAAGCTTACTTTGGTGCTTCTGAAGAAACAGAAGATGATACTGTTGAAGATGATACTGTTGAAGATGATACTGTTGAAGATGATACTGTTGAAGATGAAACTGTTGAAGATGTTGATACAGATTCAACTAAAGAAGAAACTGAGATGGATCTTGTAACAGAGATTGAAATTCTTATTGAAAATGATGAACTTAAAAAAGCTAAAAAAGTTCTTAAAGCAAATAAAGATTCAGATCTTTATAAAAAAGCTAAAAAAATTCTTAAAAAGGCTCAATAATGGGAACTCATATTAAAAAGAACGATTACGTTACAAGTCCTAAAGGTTCATTACTTTATGTAAACATTACGGGACAAGGTAAAGAGAATTATGATGGTGATGGTTATGATTATGTTGCAACAGTTGATGTTCCTAAAAAAGAAGCTAAAGAGTTTATTGCTGAAATTGATGAGTTCTTAGAAGATAACAAACCTTCTAAAAATCACAAAATTCGTTCACTTCCTTATCGTACTCATAAAGATAGTGAAAAAATTCCTAAAGATATGGTTCGCTTTAATTTTAAAACTCAAACTACTTTTGAATCTGGTGATACTCGTAAGATTAACTTATTTAATCATAAAAATGAGCGTGTTTCACTTCCTGAAGGTACTAAAATCGGTAACGGATCTGTTGGTCGTATCTCCGGTAAGATTACAATCTATACTGGTAAAAAAGATTATGGTGCTACGTTATGGTTAAATGGTATTCAGATCCTTAAGTTTGAAGAATACATTGAAGATTCTGGTTTTGACGAAGATGAAGAAGGTGATTTTGACAACTTCGATAACAATCTTGAACCAGGTATTGAAGAAAAACCTAAAAAAGACAAAAAGAAGAAAAAGAAAAAATCTTAATCTTCACTTAGAATCCTCATTGGAGGGTTCTTTAGTGATGATATTGTAGCATTAACCAGGTGAGTTAAAGTCAGCCTCAACAATCAGCTATTTTTTTATTTAATATTGACCACTTTCTGATTCAATTGTGATTTAGATAAAAAGCGTATTATTAAATGAACCACTTTAAAAAGGACGAATAATGGAAAAGACAATATGGTTAGATTTAGAAACTACAGGTTTAAATGTAGATGATAATGGAATTGTTCAAATAGCAATTTTAGTTGAAGAAGATGGTGATATTATAGATAAGTTTGAAAGTAAGATGAATCCAGGTAAAGTTAAATTTAGTCAATATGCTTTAGAAGTGAATAAACTTACTAAAAAGAAAATCGATTCTTTTCCAAGTAAAGATGATGTTCATAAAGAATTATTTGCTTTTCTTAACAAACATTCTATTAAAGGTGAAAAGTTAACAATTGCTGGATATAACATCAAATTTGATATTAAATTCTTTTCTAAATTCATTGACTTTAAAAGATTCTTTCATTATTACGATTGTGATGTTTTTGCATTTTTAAAAATAGCAAGACAACAAGGTTTATATGATGGTGGAATGAAATTGGTTGAAGCATGTGAACATTTCAAAATTAAACATAATGCTCATGAAGCAATGTCAGATATTAAAGCAACTCGTAAACTATATAAAAAGTTGTTAAAATGAATATCTTTGATATAGAAATCTTTCCAAATTATGCTTTATTTGCATTTATGAATGAGAAAGGTAAAGTTAAAACATTTGAGACATTCGATAGTTTTAAACCGAAACAAGTTAAAAAGATTAGAAAGATCTTAGCGGGCTTAGTAGTAGGGTTTAACTCAATTAATTATGATATGCCTATTATAGAATATGCATTATCTGGTGCAACTGTTGAAAATATGTATAAAGCCTCTCAAGCAATCATTAAAGATAATGTTAAGCCTTACATGTTATATCGTATGATGAAGATTAAACGTAACTTGGATTATGATCATATAGACTTAATGGAACAAGCTCCTGGCGTTCGTGTTGGTCTTAAACTGTATGGAACAAGACTTGGATCAGAAAAATTATGGGAATATGAACTTGATTTTGATAAACCTATTAAGAAGAAAGAAGTTGAAAATCTAAAGCGTTATTGTATAAACGACCTTATGGTTACTAGAGATTTATATGAAGCTACTAAAGATCGTATACAGTTACGTGAGAAAATGTCTAAACAATATGGCCTTGATCTTCGATCTAAATCAGACGCTCAAATAGCTGAAGCTGTAATTGTATCAGAACTTGGCGGTAAAGTTGATAATGCTCCTAGCCAGAAGCCATTCAAATATGATCCACCTAAATATGTTAAGTTTGAAACTAAGCAGCTTAAAGATTTATTTAAAATGATTAAGAAGACTACTTTTGTTCTTGATGGTAAAGGATCTCCACAAAAGCCTGAAACTTTTAAACCTATTACGATTGGTAACACTACTTATGAAATTGGTATTGGTGGTCTTCACTCTCAAGAGAAAAATCTTGTTGCTGAATCTGATGATGAATATGTTATGCGTAATGCAGATTATGCTTCTTATTATCCGTATATCATTTTAAATAATAAGTTATATCCAGAACATCTTGGTAAGAAGTTCTTAAAGATTTATAGAAACATTGTTGAGACTCGTATCGCTGCTAAAAAAAATGGTGACAAACTTACAGCAGACTCTTTAAAGATTACAATTAATGGTAGTTTTGGTAAATATGGATCAAAATATTCTAAACTGTATTCACCTAAGCTATTGCTACAGACAACAATGACTGGGCAGCTTACACTTCTTATGCTTATTGAAAAGTTTGAGTCTAATGGTATCTCTGTTGTCTCTGCTAATACAGATGGAATTGAGTATTATTGTCGTAGAAAAGATGTAGATATGGCTGAAGAAATTATTGCTGATTTAGATAAAGCAACAGGTTATACAATGGAGCATGGAGAATATCAAGGTTTATATGCAAGAGATGTTTCTAACTATGTTGCAAAATATGATGGTTATGTTAAATCTAAAGGTGTATTTGGTGAGCATTCTCTTCAAAAGAATACACAAACACCTATATGTTTTGAAGCTGTTAGAGAGTTCATTAATAAAGGCACACCATTAGAAAAAACAATTAAAAAATGTAAAGATATTAAGCAATTTATGTCTGCTAGAAAAGTAACAGGCGGTGGTAAATGGAAAGGTGAATACTTAGGAAAAGTTGTAAGATGGTATTATTCAACTGAAGGTGAAAATATTTGGTATGTTTCTAGAAATGCTAAAGTTCCATTAACAGATACAGCAAAACCTATGATGGACCTTACTAAGAAGATCCCTAAAGATTTAGATTATAACTGGTATATACAATATGCTAAACGTATGCTTGGAGATTGTAATAATAATTATGCATTATCTGATGAAGAAGTATTTGCTGAAGCTATAGAAAAGGCTGGATCAATTGAAGATCTTTATATTAAAGAATTAGGATATAAGAAAGTTATGCCTAAACTATCAACAGCTTCTATAAACAAAATGAAAAAATATTTATATGGTTAATAAAACTTTAAACAAACTTTGATTATAATTATCTTATCTAAACGCCATGGAGGCAAATTATGTGTAAGATATTAACTAAAAATAATCCTGGAACGGTTGTAACCGTTGGTTATGATTTAAGTCATATTGCTGAAACTACATTACAAAGCACAATTGATGAAGCAATGAAAAGAGCAAATTGGTCGTGGAATGACTTAATGATTGGTTTTAATGAAATTGGATATGACGTCACAGCTAATGAAAAAGAAAGAATAATGAAAAGATTATTTACTAAAAAACTTAAATATTTACTTATTCAAGAAAATAAACCTTTGTTTGAAGGAATGTAAAATGAGTGAACTTTTAAGCAAATTATGTAAAGCTGAAATGTTGAGAATGAAAGAAATTAATGATCTTGAGTATATGTCTGATAAACTAGATACTTGGTTAGATAACGGTTTAATTAATGATAATGAATTTTTCAAACTTCAAGAGGAATTAGGAATATGAAAACTCCATACGTTCTTAAAGAACAAGGTTGTAAGCCTATTCAATTCTTAGATCACAAAGTTGCATTTAAAACATTCTGTAAAGTTATCCAGGCTGGTAGAAAAGCTATATTAGTAAGAACAAAAAGGACTATTTATGAGTAAAACATTATATATTGACGCTGACAGTTTACTTTACCTAACTATATTTTCAAGATCTAACAATGGAACTGATTTTGATGAGCAAGAAGGTGAAGATTTTGGTGTAGTTAAACCAGATATGAAATCATTAAAGGCGCAGTTTAAAGCATTAGTATGGGACGTTGTATCATCATGCGAGGTTGAAAGTACTATAGGAGAAATGACTAAATTTAAAGATCATATCTTAGTATTTACAGGATCAACTAATTTTCGTTATGATATTTTCCCTGAATATAAAAATAAGCGTAAAGATGATAAGCCTGATGAATTTTATAAACTTAAAAAATGGGCTGTTAAAAAGTTCGGTATAATTTCTGATATTGCTGAAGCTGATGATATTGTTTCTTATTATGCAAGAAAAGGACATCCAATAACTAGTGCTGATAAAGATGTTTTAAAAGGTACACCTGGTTATCATTACGATACTTATCATAAATGTTTTGTACGAACATCTAAAAAAGAAGCATTAGAATTTACATGTTTACAAGCATTAGGTGGAGATAGTGGAGATGGTATACCAGGTCTTCCAGGTATAGGAATTAAGCTAGATTTTGTTAATCATAAATTTGTTATTAAAGCGCCTAGAGCGTTAAAACTGTTAGGTGATGATAAAACTTTAGAGAAAGTTGTTCAAATTTATATAGATAAAGGTTTTGACAAAGATCATGCGATTACAATGATTCGCCTTGTTCACATGGGGCAAATTAAAAAGATTACGCGTAAAGGTAAAATCAAATTGGAGTTATACAATGAAGCCTAAGTTAATATTTAATCCAGAATCAATAGAAGAATTTCATCCTATAGTAGGTGGAAATCCTGATGGTATTGCTGACTTTTCAAATCCATCAAGAGTTATATACAAAACTATATGGGATGGAATGTTAGATCGAACATGGTTTCCATCACAAATAGATCTATCAAGTGACATGAAAGCTGTTCAACAGTTAACACTTGCTGAATTAAGAGCTTATAAATTTGCTTTTGGTAAACTAATATTTAACGATTCTGTTATTACTAATCGCATAATGGATAACCTCAACTCTTATATTACAGATCCTATTGCTAATGCTGTTTTAGCTAGACAAGGTTTTGAAGAAGCTTTGCATAGTTCATCTTATGCTTATATAGGCGATGATGTTCTTAAGAAAGCTGGTTTAGATAGTAAAGAGATTTATACTCTCTTTAAAACAGATCCTAAACTATTGGCTTTAGCAAAATCCATTAATGCTGACTATTCAATGTTTGATAAAGATGAAGAACCTACCTTTAGTGAACTATCATTAGCTGCTATTGCTAATCTCTCTTTAGAAGGTATAAGTTTTCCTGGTGGTTTTGCCACTATATGGTCTTTAGGTTCAAAGATGGCTGGATCTGCTTCAATGATCACAGAAATTAGTAAAGACGAGCTTGGTTCACATTTACCTTTATATGTAAATATTTATAATCATATAAAACAAGATACTGGAGTTAATGAAGATATAAAAGCTCAAGAAATATTAATAGCTTCTACTGAAAGAGAGATAGACTATCTTAAATATTCAACTGAAGGTGTTATGGGTTTTAATGATTTAGCTATTGAGAATTTAATGCAATGGATAGCTAATGATAGATTTAGAGAATTAGGCTTTAAACAAGAATATCCTGTTGCTAATAAGAATGATGGATTAATTAAGATCTTTAAATCTTTTAGTAAACTTAATGAAACTAAAGCTAACTTCTTTGAAGCTACTGTTAAAAATTACTCTAAACAAAAATTAGATATGGACTTTTAATAAATCTTTAAACAAAGTTTGATTATAATTATCTTATCTAAATACAAAGGAATCCAAATGGAAGTTAAAGATATATTAGAAGAAAGACAAGAAACTCATGGTGAGTTTTCAGAAGGTGCTAAGTTTACACAAGTTTATAAACAGTCAATCCGTCAAACAGAAGGATGGCTTCAATTAAGTTACTCAAAAAAAGAGTCAATAGATATGGTTATACATAAACTTGCTCGAATTTGTGTAGGTGATTTTAAATGGTTAGATAGTTGGTATGATGTTATTGGATATTCTCAATTAATTATTAATCAAGAGAAAGAAAATAATAAAGAAGTTATTCCTGCTGTTATACCTTTTTTTATTGAATCATCTATTATACCTTTAATTTATAAAACGATTATTGAATCTATTATAACTGAACTATTTACTGCTGTAATTAACCCATCATCAATTAAGCCGTGGCAAAATGTTATTGAATTTGCTCAATTTATTATTGATGATCTTGAAAGTAAAGGAGAGAAACGTGTTCAACGTTAAAGATATTAGAAATCAATTAATTGATATGTTAAAAAATGAAGATTTTATTATTGATAAAAGTGGTGTAAAAATGATTGAACTTATTGGATCATCTTTTATTGCTGATGAAGCTGCTATCTTTGGAACACCAAATAATGATTACATTAAACGAGAGATTGCTTGGTATAATTCTCAATCGTTAAACGTTTTTGATCTTAAAGATACACCTACTATTTGGAAACAAATATCTGACAAAGATGGTTTTATTAATTCAAATTATGGTTGGATGATATTTTCACCTGACAATGGAAATCAATATGAAAATGTTGTTAATGAGTTAAGTAAAAATCCATCTTCTAGACGCGCTGAAATGATTTATACAAGACCTTCAATGCATACA
>Ga0256829_1000491_pt1 | contig 39589 bp, 38 predicted proteins | sample 131447metaG_FD_185979 | JGI IMG/M metagenome (GOLD analysis project Ga0256829, IMG submission 185979) | Hydrothermal vent microbial communities from Lau Basin, Pacific Ocean - 131-447 | ecosystem: Environmental > Aquatic > Marine > Hydrothermal vents | place: Pacific Ocean: Lau Basin | collected... | reverse complement strand
AGGGCGCTGCAGGAAGCCAAGTGTGATGTAGACTTTAGCGGCAGTGAGTTTGTTGCGACAATTAATGACAACTTCGTTGCCAATGCGATGGCTGCGTTTGCTCCTTATGTTCCTGAAGCAACAGGCGATGCACACAAAAACGTACAGGTGATTAAAACACTTGCAGCGATGGAGGACATTGGCAAAGACTACCGCATCGTATTCCTCTTTGAAGATGCTGCGCCACAGAGTGTCGAGGCTGTCTATCTGAAACTTTATGCTCTTTCACTGCGTAAAGCAGAGCTTCGCAAGGTCAATCTCAACGGCGCGTTTGGCATCCTCTCCAACGTTGCATGGGTAGGTAACACGCCATACGAGCTTGAGTGGCTCAGAGAGAATGAGATCGAGATGAAGCTCAATGGTACCTACCCCGCTGTCGACTCTGTAGACAAATTCCCAAGATTCCTGCAGCACATCATTCCTGATGACAATACTCGAATTCTTGACAGCTCCAAAGTACGTATGGGTGCGCAGCTTGCAGCAGGTACGACTGTAATGCCGGGAGCAAGTTACATCAACTTCAATGCCGGAACACTCGGACCTGTGATGGTCGAAGGGCGTATCAGCTCCTCTGCGATCGTCGGCAGCGGTTCAGATGTGGGCGGAGGTGCGAGTATCCTCGGTGTACTCAGCGGTACGGACGGCAACCCTATCAGTATTGGGGAGAACACCCTGCTTGGCGCCAACTCTGTAACCGGACTGCCGCTTGGTGATGCGTGTATTGTCGATGCGGGTGTAACTGTACTTGCGGGTACCAAAGTGAAAATTGCACCTGAAGAGCTTGAAAAGATCAAAGCGGCCAACCCTGATGCAAAACTGGAAAACAAAACTACCTTTAAAGGTGAAGAGCTTCAGGGACTCAACGGCATTCATTACCGACAGGACTCTACAACCGGCGAGATCATCGCGCGCAGAAGTACGCGTGAAGTGAAACTAAACGAAGAACTTCACTAAAAAGTTAAAAACTTTAGTGTAGGGTGCGTAATCACGCACCGTTTATAGGGATTTATTATGAATGAGGAAGACAAACAATTGCTCAAACAGGTGACGCTGCTTGGTGTTATGAACCGAAAGCCTGATGAAACACTCGATGAGGTGATGCATATACTGGTAGGAACCGGTATGTACACTCTCAAAGAGGCAAAACGGATATTTAAAGAGCTCAAAGCAGAAAAATATCTTCTCGATGGACAGTTGACACTTAAAGGACTTACGGAAGCCAAAGCTGCCGAGGCAATGTTCAAGCAGTAGGGTGCGTAGTCACGCACCGATAATGGCGAAAAGTGGGTATAGAATTGTCCCACAGGGGAGCTTTTCTTGCTTTGTAATTTATCTTCTGAAAAGTTGTGGTATGCTTTTCTATAGAAAAGCTTTTATTGGTTTTGGTTAGTGGGCAACTTAAAGGATAGCACAATGAACAGTGAAGACAAAAAACTTCTCAAACGTGTGACACTGTTGGGTATTCTCAAGAAGCAGAAAGGCGAATCGCTCGAAGAGGTGATTGACTCACTTGTGGCTACCGGAAGCTATTCGCCTGCCGAAGCCAAAAAACTTGTGAATGAACTCAAACGTGACGGACTGATCAACAAGATGGGAAACCTGACCATGAAGGGAAACAAGTTCGCTAAAGAAGCCGAGGCGATGTTTAAGCAATAATATCTAAAGGTGTTGTCGGGGACAACACCCTACGGTATGAATGTTTTGCAATAATTTTGTAGGGTGTTGTACCCTTACAACACCGACTAAAGGAAAAACATGCGTGTAGATAAATGGCTGAGTGCGGTCAATGTGGTCAAGCGGCGAACCATTGCAACCGATATGCTCAAAAGCGGGGTGGTTTATGTTAACGGTATGAAGGCCAAAGCCAGCAAAGACATTAAGATTGGTGACAAGATTACCATTGAGTACCTCAAGGGACCAAAGTCTTATGAAGTCCTCCAAATACCGGCAACAAAGACGATCCCAAAGTCACAGAAAGAGGAATACGTTAAAGAACTGTAGGGTGCGTAAAACGACGCACCAGATTAGTGAAGAGTGTAGTGTTGTGGTATGCTTTTCTTGGGGAAAGCTTTTTTGATGAGAAGGTGTAAAATGAGTATAAGAAATGAATTTGAGCGGTTGTTTAACAACGAGATGGGTGAGAATGAAGCACGTCAGTTTTTGATCGATCTTTATAAGAAGGGTGAAACCAGTGCGGATATTGCTGCTGCGGCATCGGTGATGCGTGAGCATTCGGTGAAATTGCCAATTTCTGAAGAGCTTCGTGGAAAGGCGATCGATGTGGTTGGCACAGGTGGTGACAAAAGCGGAAGCTTTAACATCTCAACAACGGTTTCTCTGCTGCTTGCATCGATGGGGTGTGTGGTCGCCAAGCATGGTAACCGCTCCATCACCTCCAAGTCCGGTTCAGCCGATGTACTCGAAGCACTCGGTATTAACCTCAACCTGCCTGTAGAAGCGCAGGTGAAGATGCTTGAAGAGACCGGATTCGCCTTTATTTTTGCTATGAATCATCATCCGGCGATGAAGCATATCATGCCGATTCGTAAATCGATTGATCACCGTACCATCTTCAATATTTTGGGTCCTCTAACCAATCCGGCCGGTGCGCAAAAGTACCTGCTGGGTGTGTTTGATCCTTCTTTCATCAGAAGAATGGCTGAGGCACTGGTAGAGCTGGGTGCCAAACGTGCCTATGTTGTCAGTGCCCAGGATGGGATGGATGAGATATCTCTTTCAGCAAACAGCAACTTTGCCTATGTGGAAACCGGACGTATCAGTGAAGGGGAGATAGACCCGGAAACCTACGGATTCAAAAAGGCACCAAAAGAGGCAATTTTGGGTGGAGATGCGCAGCATAATGCGCAGATCACCCGTGATATTTTTTCCGGAAAAGAACAGGGTGCAAAACGTGATATTGTACTGCTTAATGCCGCTTTCGCTCTTTTTGTCGACGGCAAGGTACGGGATATTGAAGAGGGTGTTGCCATGGCAAAAGAGGCCATAGACAGCGGCAAGGCAGCGGCACACCTGGAGAAGATTGCCGAAGTGAGCCGAAAGGTTTAGCTGTTAGTGACAGGGAGGAGAAAGTATGGGTGTAGAGATCGTTGCATCGCTGGATGAACTGCCAAAGGTAGTAACATATCTGGAAGAGAAACTTCCGGAGAATGCCATCGTTTTTCTGCGCGGCAACCTTGCTGCAGGCAAGACCACGCTTACACAAGCTGTTGCCAAACGGTGCGGTATCGAGGGGGAGGTGACTTCGCCTACTTTCTCTTTGCAGCACTGCTACGGCGAAGGGCTCTACCACTATGACCTTTACCGTCTGGAGCATGAGGAGTTTATGCAGATGGGGCTCTTTGAAGAATTCGAAAAGCCGGGCTGGCATTTTGTCGAGTGGGGAAGTGATGCGCTTAAAGCCTTTTTAGAAGGGGTTGGCTATAATTGCTTTACAGTCGAGATAGAACCTGCCGGCGAGAAAAGACAATACAGGATAAATACCTAATGCACACACTTGAAGCCAAACACCTCTCTAAAACCATCAAAAAGACGCAGATTGTACATGATATTTCGCTTTCAGTGAAAAGCCGGGAGATCGTTGGATTGCTGGGGCCGAACGGTGCTGGCAAGACCACATCGTTTTACATGGTCTGCGGGCTTACTGGAGTAACAGACGGAGAAGTGTTTCTTGACGGAAAAAATGTAACAACGCTGCCGTTGAGCCGCCGTGCACAGATGGGCATAGGCTACCTTCCCCAGGAGTCAAGTATTTTTAAAGACCTTACCGTAGAAGAGAATCTGCTTATTGCTGCAGAAGCGCTTAAACTTCCCAAAGAGACAGTCCAGCCGCGCATTGAAAAACTGCTGGAGATATTTAACATAGAACCGATCCGCAGCCGTATCGGTATCCGCCTGAGCGGTGGTGAGCGGCGGCGTGTGGAGATCGCCAGAGCATTGGTAGGTGAGCCTAAATTCCTGCTGTTGGACGAACCCTTTGCCGGTGTCGATCCTATCGCGGTATTGGATATTCAGAACATCATCCGCCAACTGGTGGAACTTGATATGGGGATCCTCATTACCGACCACAACGTGCGTGAGACACTGGGCATCTGTGACCGTGCCTATGTCATGCGAAGCGGAGAGATGCTGGCTTCGGGAACGAGTGATGAAATTGCCCATGATGAAAATGTGCGAAAGCATTATCTTGGGGAGCATTTTACTTTTTAAGGATACGGGCTGAACAGTATTAGGAATCCCGGATCAAGTTGGGGATGGCAAAAATTGCAAGAGTACGACAGATGAAACGTTCTGAAATCAAAGCCCTTCTTGAAGCCGAAGCGGCAAAACGCAACAATGCTGCCGAACTTTCCTATGCACGCCCAGATCCGTTGCTGGTGGCTTCCCGCTATCAGGATGAAACCATAGCGCTCATCTGTGCGCTTTTTGCCTACGGTAATGCAGGACAGATTGTCAAGTTTCTTGAAAGCCTTGATTTCTCCTTGCTTGATGCGGAGGAAGAAACCATTAAGGCGGCACTCCGGACACACTACTACCGTTTTCAAAAAGCTGAAGATGTCGCAGCGCTCTTTATTGTACTGAAACGTCTTAGGTCTGTTGACAGTATCGAGTCTCTTTTTTATGAGGGCTACAAGCAGGAGGAGAATATTCTGGATGGACTTTGGTACTTTATCAAGAGACTTCATAACCTATATCCATACCGAAGCTACGGGTATGATTTTCTCATAGGGAAAGTGCCCCCAAAGCCGCTTTCTGCCGGAACCTACAAGCGCTATATGATGTTTCTGCGCTGGATGGTACGCTCCGATACACTTGACATGGGGCTCTGGTCCAAGATACCGTCATCATCACTCTTGATGCCGTTGGATACACATACTTTCCATGTTGCACGGAAGCTTGGATTGCTCAAACGAAAAAGCTATGACATGAAAGCGGTGCTGGAATTGACAGGTCTCTTTCAAAAATGGGACAAGAATGACCCGGTCAAATACGATTTTGCACTCTACCGTATCGGGCAGGAAAAATTGTCACTTATTTGTTCAGATTAACCCGTAATTTAGTCCTTTTTATGTAGAATACAGCAAATTATGTAATGAGGATGTTTTATGGAAGGTGTATTTACTTACCTTGGCGGTATCTTGGGAGAGCACAATCACACAGCCGTGATGATTGCACACTTGCTGCTTGTAGCGGTAATCGTCATTTGGATCGCAAAATCTGCAACCAAAAAAATGGAAGCGGTACCCTCTGGGGCACAAAATGTGATGGAAGCCTATCTTGGCGGTGTCATTGCAATGGGAAAAGATGTTATCGGTGAAGACCTGGCACGAAAGTATCTGCCGCTTGTGGCTGCGGTGGGGCTGTTTATTCTTGTTTCAAACGTCATCGGTATCATCCCCGGTTTCGAATCTCCGACGTCCAATATCAACATCACGCTGCCGCTTGCATTGATGGTATTCTTCTACTACAACTATGAAGGAATCAGAAAACAGGGTGTTGTGCACTACTTTGCACACTTTGCCGGCCCGGTTAAACTGCTTGCGCCGCTGATGTTCCCTATCGAGATCGTATCACACATTTCAAGAATCATTTCCCTTTCTTTCCGACTCTTCGGTAACATCAAGGGTGATGACCTTTTCCTCTGGGTACTCTTGATGCTTGTACCGTTCATTGCGCCGCTGCCTGCATACCTGTTGCTGACATTCTCCGCACTGCTGCAGACATTTGTCTTTATGATCCTTATCTATGTATACCTTGCAGGTGCCGTAGCGATCGATGAAGAGCATGAAAAAGCACCGGATCCTGTCATCGATACGATGGGAGCCGTATAAGCTTTCATGCGACTTGAGAACGGATCACTCAGTTTTGTGATCAATTTTCTTTTGGGTGTCTCATGGGCAGTGATGCTTATTGGGGCAGCCACCTCTTTTCTCTCTTTTGTTCACGAGAACATTTTTTTTGCTATTGTTTCTGCACTGATCGGTGCTATTCCGGGACTTATTGCTGTTGTACTGCTTGAGTATTTCATTACAGACAAAGAAAAACTTGACGAGTTGAAAAAACAGACCCGGCTGCTTGAAAAGATAGAGAAAGAACTTCAGCACTCCCAAACTACCAAAACGGTATAATATCTACCATTTAGCACCCATATTTTTTTGCCTAAGGAAAATCGATGTTTGAAACCGTGATCGGTCTTGAAGTCCATGTTCAGCTCAATACAAAGACAAAACTTTTCTGTGCCTGTCCCACTTCGTTTGCCCAGCATCAGAACAGCAATACCTGTCCTACCTGCCTGGCGCTGCCGGGAGCGCTGCCTGTTGTGAACAAAGAGGCGGCTGTCAAAGCGATGCGTCTTGCCAATGCAGTGGATGCGACGGTCAATGAAGCGAGCCGCTTTGACAGAAAGTCCTATTTTTATCCCGATTCTCCCAGTGCATATCAGATCACACAGTTTTATGAACCGATTCTAAGAGACGGGAAGATCACTATCGATCTTGAGGACGGCAGTCAGAAAACCATCAACATTACCGAAGCCCATCTTGAAGCCGATGCCGGAAAGAATATGCATGAAGGCAACCACTCCAAAGTAGATTTGAACCGTGCTGGTACACCGCTGCTTGAGATCGTTTCCGCTCCTGACCTGCGGAGCAGTGACGAGACAGTTGCATACCTTAAAAAACTTCACTCAATGGTGCGCTATCTCGATATCAGTGATGCGAATATGCAGGAGGGGTCTTTCCGCTGTGATGTCAACGTTTCCATTCGTCCCAAGGGAGAAGAGAAGTTTGGTACCAGAGTGGAGATCAAAAACCTTAACTCCTTCCGCTTTGTTGCCCAGGCGATCGCCTATGAGGTCGAGCGCCAGATTGAGGCATACGAGGACGGTGTCTATGAACAGGAAGTCGTACAGGAAACCCGGCTCTTTGATGTAGACAAGTGTGAGACACGTTCTATGCGGGGTAAAGAGGAAGCAGCAGATTACCGTTATTTCCCGGAACCTGACCTGCGCCCGCTTGTGGTAACCGAAGAGATGAAAGAAGCCGCACGGCATATTCCGGAAATGCCTGATGAAAAAGTGGCACGCTATGTAGATGAACTTGGTATCAGCCGTTATGATGCATTGGTCATTACCGCTGCCAAAGAGATGGCTGCCTACTTTGAAGAGATGCTCGAAAACGGTGCAGCTGCAAAAACAGCGGTGACATGGCTGACTTCCGAACTGCTTGGCCGTCTGAACAAAGCAGGGCTCGGCATAGAAACTTCCCCTGTCGATGCCAGGACACTTGGTACACTGGTTTCCAAAATAGCCGATGGTACGGTTTCAGGAAAAGGTGCCAAAGAGGTACTTGACTTTATGATGGAAAATGAGAGCCGTGATGTCGATGCCATCATTGAAGAACTCGGGCTGGTACAGGTAAGTGATGACGGTGCCATTTTGACAATTATTGATGAGATATTGGCAGCCAATACCGATAAGGTAGAAGAGTATAAAGCGGGTAAAGAGAAACTTTTTGGCTTTTTTGTCGGACAGACGATGAAAGCAAGCAAGGGTGCGGCAAACCCTGCCAAGGTCAACGAACTGCTTAAACAGAGACTTTCGTAACAGTGTGGAGCTGCGGGCATGAATGAAACACTCCTTACGATTGCCCGAAAGCTCCACAACTCTTCACGGTACCGGAAAGCGAAACTTGCCATTCGTGATCTGCTGACCAACCCGCAGAACGATTACAGAAAATATTTTGACCTGACCATTGTTTTTCTCATTGTTACGTCTGTCATTATCCTCATTTATGAAGTCAAGCATCCCGTACCGCTCTGGATCGAATATTATGATCTCTATTTTGTTTCCCTTGTTTTTGCCGTGGAGTACCTGCTGCGTCTGTGGGTCGTGAACGATGTTTCCGAAATGATACTGGATGAGTATCGTGACAGCCGTTTTCTGGGTAAACCGTTTCGTGCAAAAAAACCCTTGAAAAAGGCTTTTAGGCAGAAACTGCGCTATATGCTTACCCCCTCGGCGATTATTGATCTGCTGGCGATCTTCCCGGCCTACCGTCCGGTAAGGGTTCTGCGTATCTTCGTACTCTTCCGTGTGCTAAAACTGCTGCGTTACACCAAGAGTATCAACCAGTTCATTGAAGTATTGAAGAACAAGCAGTTCGAGCTTTATACACTGCTCTTTTTGCTTGCCTTCATGGTGATGACCGCAGGGATCGCCATCTATGTGCTCGAAGAGCGGATCAACCCCAACATCGAGTCGCTGTTCGATGCGATCTACTGGGCGCTTATCACGATCTCTACGGTGGGGTTCGGGGACATTGCGCCGGTGACAGATGAGGGGCGTACCATTTCGATCATCATCATCGTCTTTGGGATCGCGATGATCTCCTTTGCGACATCGGTGATCGTCTCTGCCTTTTCTGAAAAGCTCAATGAGGTCAAAGAGTCACGGATCATTGAAAAGATCAACAAGAGTGAATCGTTCCTGATCATTTGCGGGTATGGACAAATGACCAAAATGTTTTTGCGCCAGAACCATAATGGGAACCAGGATTACATCATTCTTGAAAAAGACAGTGAGCGTGTTGAAGCGGCACGCCGTATGGGGTACGATGTGGTGCATGAAGATGCAAGCCGTACCGAAGTGCTGCAGCGCTTCAATACCAAATATGCCAAGATCACACTGCTTTGTCTGACCAACAGTGATGTGGAAAATATCTATATTACACTGACTGCCAAATCGATCTCTAAAAAAATAGAAGTGATCGTACGTGCCAATGCACAGAATATGGTTAAAAAGTTTGAATATGCAGGAGCAGACCATATTTTGCTGCCGCATGATGTGGTGAATAATATGATCCATATCGCTATTACCCAGCCGACTATGTACAAGGCACTGCATGCTGTCCTGACAGGAAAAGATGCTGCCCAGATTTATGAGATTCATATGCACCGCTATAGTGATTTGGCAGGTAAAACACTTTCTGACATCGATTTTAAAGCGTTCAAACTGCTTTTTCTCGGTATTCACCGTAATGGTGAGTTCCTTTTCAATCCCGCACCGGATACGATCATAGAGCCTAACGATGTGCTGCTTGTGATAGGCAGAGGCATCAGTCTTCAGCATTTTGAAGAGATCCATAAGGGGGTGGCATAATGTCGGTAAAGAACATCCTTGTTTTCGGTTATGGCGCACATGGCCGCCATATTGCAAAAGGATTGCTCGATGACGGTTATCTGCTCAAGATCGTTGAAGAGAAAGAGGAGAACTATCAGCGTGCCATAGAAGATGGGTTTACAGAGAGTGTACGCATTGATATGAGCAGTGACGAAGCACTGCTGGAACTCGATCCGCAAAGTTATGACCAGGTTGTCTGCATTATGGATGATGAGCACTACAATGTATTTATTACACTCTCACTCAGCTCTCTTTTTCCGGAACTCTCCATTGTCGCTATTTCCGACTCCATCCATACCTCGAGCAAACTTAAACTTGCAGGGGCATCCAAAGTGATAGACCTTTATGAAGTAAGCGCCAACCGCATTCATAACATTCTCAACCGCCCTGTTGCTACGCAGCTGCTCAAAGATTTTGTCATGAGCAAGACCGGTATTAGCTTTATGGAGATGGAAGTTCCCAAGGGCTCATTCCTGCATGGCAAAAAGATAGATGACGTGGATTTTTCATGTTACGATGTACTGCTGGTAGGGTTGGTAGACAAAAGTGTCAATGTCCACTCTTTTGAATTTGTTACAGCCGGACATGAACATACGCTTGAGAGTGGCGATATTATTGTTTGTATGGGTGAAGTGGAGAAGTTGAGAAACTTTAAAAAACTGCTGCACAGGAAAGTTGATTTGTGTCGGGAGGTCAAAGCATGAAAATGGCAGTCATAGGTGCAGGGAAGTGGGGGCAGGCACTTTACCACGCCTACAGCCAGAAAAATGATGTGGTGATCCATTCGCGCACGGCACGGAATATTGAAAATTTTGTGTCTTTGGATGAGGCTTTGCAGAGGGAGTATCTTGTTATGGCGATTCCTGCCCAGTTTGTACGGGAGTGGATGCAGACACATTTTGCAGATAAAGGACAAAAAATTCTTGTAGCGGCAAAAGGGATCGAGACGCGTACCGGGGCATTTTTAAATGAGATTTATGAACAGTTCGTATCCAAAGAGCGACTTGCCTATATCTCCGGCCCTTCGTTTGCCGCCGAGGTAATGCAGTCACTGCCGACCGCTCTGATGATCAGTTCGACAAACCTGGATCTTGCCCGGATCTTTGCCGATGCACTGCCCGACTTCATCAAGGGGTACGTCAGTGATGACGTGGTGGGTGCGGAGGTTTCCGGTGCCTATAAGAACGTCATCGCTATTGCCGGCGGGGTGAGTGACGGGCTTGGTCTGGGGAACAATGCCCGTGCAGCCCTCATTTCACGCGGTTTGGTGGAGATGACCCGTTTTGGTGAAGCCTTTGGTGCCAAGAGTGAAACGTTTCTTTCCCTTGGCGGTGCGGGTGACCTCTTTTTGACGGCAAGTTCCAAGCTTTCGAGAAACTACCGTGTCGGGTTGGGACTGGCTGAGGGGAAAAGCATGGAAACTATTTTGGATGAACTTGGTGAAGTTGCCGAGGGTGTGCCTACCGCAAAGGCACTACATAAAATTGCCCAGGAGAAGGGACTTTACCTTCCTATTGCCGAGGAGGTCTACGCCATGATTGAAGAAGGTAAGAACCCCCGGCAAAGTGTTCGAGATCTTTTAGGGTAAAGGATAAATGGGATGAAACTTCTTGTTTTGAAAATGGAGAAAACAGATGTACTTAAAACGAATTGCTACCATGCTTTGTTTGGCAGGTACGTTGCTAATGGCAGAGAGCAACACGACCACACCTCAAGAGAATACACATGAAGAAGCGCTTCTTGCCACGAAGCCTGTAGAGGTTGAAGGTGTAAAAGCACTTGATATGGATGCTGTGTATGATGCCATTTCGGCAGAACATGCCAGCTTTCTTCAATTTTGGAAAGACAAGACACCGACTATAAAGGTGAAGCTTCTTCCAACGATACGTCCGGCGCTGCGTGCCTTTTACGACTCTGAAGGCTACTACGATGCCAAATTCAAGATTGAGGATAAGGGAACTGTTGTCAAAATCAAGATCACCGAAGGGGAGCCTGTACGTATCCATGATATTAATGTCACAAGTGATTTTGACATTACCGATGAGATCAAGGCGTTGAAGAAGGGAGAGGTGTTCAAGACCAGCACTTTCACCCGTGCAAAGGCAAATATCATTAATGCGCTGATGAAGGAAGGGTACTGTTCATATGAACTTGATTCCAAAGCTTTTGTCGATCTGGACACACATACGGTCGATATCCGTTTTATTGTTAACAAAGGCGGTGTATGTACTTTTGGAAACATGACGGTAAATGGTACGACAACTGTCAGTGACGATGTGATCCGGTCTCGTGTACGTGCCGTGCCCGGAGAGAGATTCAGTACCGAACGGGTACGGGAAACCTATGAGGCACTTGGTGCGCTGAGTGCTTTTGACAAGATACAGGTCGGTGTGGACAGGAAATTCTACAACGTCGTACCGGTTGATATTGTCGTACGTGAGATGGAGGAACCCTACCATGTCGAGTTCGGTGCGGGGTATGACACATATGTTGGAGCGCGTGTCCATGGTACATTCGTGAAGAACAACTTTTTTGGCAATGCCCAGCAGTTGAGACTGAGAGCGGCATGGTCACAGCGTGAGCAGCTGGCAACCGGAGCGTTTTTCAAACCGGTACTCTTCTACCCGTTTGATTACGCTATCGACTTCGGACTGAAACTTGGGTATTCCAATCTGGAATATGAAGGTTTCAGGGAAGAGAAAACGTTTATTCGTGCCTATTTGGAACATACAGATGAAGTGTGGCTGATCCGATTGGGGATGGCACTTGAAAATCCCTCCATCTCCAGCGATTCTATCAGCGAAGGTAAAACACTGTATGTCGATCCTGATACCGGTAAAACGGTACCTATTACAGAAGCGGACTATGTGCTTACCTATCCCTATCTGCGGATTGTATATGACAAGCGTGACGACAAACTCAACCCTAAAGAGGGGTATTATATTGCGTATGATGCAGAGCTTGGTCTTGCGACTGAAACAGATTCCAGTTCTTACGTGAAGCAGGAGCTGGAACTGCGGGGGATCTATACGGCAGCAGACCTGACGATGGCACTTGTGGGGAAAGTGGGGGTCATCGATGATATCGACAAGTCTCCCAAAGGGATTCCTGAATCGAAAAAATTCCTTGTGGGTGGTGCCTACTACAACCGTGCCTACGGATACCGTGAAATGGGGGTGATCATGTCGCCTACCTCTTTTGCGGTCAACGGTGCACAGACCATGGCAAACCTTTCGCTGGAGCTGGATTATCCTGTCTGGGGAGACCTTTCTGCCGCAGTATTCAGCGACAATACAATGCTGGCGTACGACCCCTATGACTTCAGCGGTGAAGTGATCAGCGCTGCAGGTGCCGGTGTGCGCTACCTGACACCGATAGGACCATTCAAGTTCGATGCGGGCTTTAACGTGCATGATCCGTCACAATGGGCAGTCACTTTCCAGATTGGACAGTCATTCTAATGATGATAATGAATTACATAACAAACGGAGAACAAGTATGTGTATGGTAAAAAAAGTACTGAAGTGGCTGGCAATCTTGGTAGTGACGCTGGTGGCACTGCTTGTGGTACTGGTAAACTCCTCTTTTGTCATCAAAATGGCAGCAGACAAATTTGCGCCTGACTACAATATTACCTACAGCGATATCCGGGGGAATGTCTTTACCGGCATCACCATCGACGGGCTTGCCTACAATAAGCAGCCGCTTGTCTCCAAAATCAGGTTTCATCTTGATCCCTCGCAGATGCTCTATAAAACGGTCAAGGTCAATACTATTGCACTTGACGGTGTCAATGTCGATACGATCAAAACACTTGCCGCTTCATTTGAAACAGATGAAGCAGAGCCAAAACCTGTGGAAAACAACGAAAGTACGCCTTTCCCGCTGAAGATCAAGGTCGCAACGGCTCATATTACGGTTTCACCGTTCAAAGAGCAGGGAATCGCGTTTGAAAAGGTGGCACTGGATGCCGAAGATATTTTCTATGCGGCTGACGAGGTTGGTGTCGACAGCCTCTCTTTGAAACTTGATACCGATGTGACGCAGCTGAATCTGAAGGCATCGCTCGATGACGGTGTTTTGAAGATTGGCGTACTGGATCTGAACGGTATTGACAGTGAAGCGATCGAGAAACTTGCTGCACGGTTCTCAGATGAGAGTAACACTACAGAAAATACTCCGAAACCTGTTGAAGTGAAAAATGATAATAAAGTGGAAGATGCGGCGCTGAATCCCATGATTCCCAAAACGGTATTGCTTGTACACTTTACAGCCTCTCTCAAACCGCGTATCTATAAAAATATCGGTATCGAAAAGGCGGTGTTGACTCTTCGCGATCTCAAGGCGGATATTCCAAAGCTGATTGTCCCAGCCAAAGGTGCCGTGTCGGTCGGTGAGCTTGGGGTCGATGTCGATACCAATGTCACAAAGGCTACGCTGCGTGCCGGACTTCAGGGGGAAACAGTGACAATTGATACACTCGATATTGACCGTATCGATACAATGGCGCTGCAGCAAGCCTTTGCTCCGGCAGCTGAAAACAACGAAACAAATGCTACCGTGGCAGAAGCAGCACTGCAGACTGAAGAGGGCAATGTAACTGCAGGTGTGCCGGATAATCCGCTCATTCCAAAGATGCTTAGACTCAAGCATCTGCATGTCGGGGTTCTGCCGGCACTCTATGACCCTGTTCAGCTGGAGCATCTTGATCTGAACGTAAGTGATCTTCTCTTTGCCATCGATGCGCTGAAGGCAGAAAAAGGAACGGTTACACTGCGTGGTCAGACCAATCTGGCCAACCTTAATTATGATGCCGACATTGCAGATAACCACCTCAAGGGGCGCATTGTAGTCACACCGAATCAGCCGCTTTTTGATACTTACAAACTGCCGCTTCGCAAAGAGGCGATCGGCGACATCGCTATCGGCCTCGATGCGAGCCAGGAGAAGATCGTTGCAGACCTGGATACGAAAATGCTGCAACTGCTGCAACTGCCGGAAGAAAACAATGCTAAGGCAGAGTCCAATGCAACGACGCTTGCCGATGCCAATACAACGGAGCCGTTCAACATCGATGTGCCGTTGCTTAAAAGCCATATCGTCTTCGTGCCCAAGAACAAAGCGCTTACGGCAGACAGTGAGGTCAAGGTTGATACACCATATGCCAAAGGGGTACGTTTGACCAACCATTTTGTAATGGACGGCAATATCTCCTACCGCGGCAGCCTGCGTGTGCCAAAGATTATCGGTATTGATGAAAAACTGACCCGGCCGCTGAATAATTTCACTGTTGCATACGGCGGTACCGACAAGGCTGTACATGCGGCAATTGATGCGGAGAATCTGAAAGGCAGTTTCGTCTCGGACGATTTCAAAAAAGGGCTCTTCCTGCTTTCGAACAAAAGAACGCTTCAGCTTGATTCAATGGCATCGCTGCCAAAACAGCTTGCCGGAGCGTATGCCGACTTTAGCATCAAAGTACCGCTTGACTTTGCAAAGGTTACCCCACTCGATGCCGAAGCGAAAATTACGTCAAACCTGAGTAATGTCAATGTAAATGTGCATTATGCCGATACCATTAAAGCTGATGTGACCAGTGTGATTCCCAAAAATTCTCTGTTGAGAAACTTCGACAAGAACCTTCATCTTGATGTTCTCTCACCGCTGAAACTGAGTGCCGTTGTGGGCAAAGAGAAGATTGATGCCAAACTTACCTCACATGCGCTCAACAGTACTGTGCACTATCTGCCCAAAAACGGCAATGTAGACGGGGTGCTTCAGCTTGCCGGGCTGCGCATGAATGTCAAGGGCAGTACGAAAGGCGATATTGATATCAAGGCCAATGTCGGTTCAGTCAAGGAGATGCTGGCAAGTATCAAGTCTGTCTATACTGTACCGGCGATTCCGAAAGTGGAAGGGAAGATCGCACTGGGGCTGAAGGTCAAAAAGCTCAAAGAGGCAGAACTTTCACTGAATGCACCGCATATTGTCTACCATACCGACCGAAAGAGTGCGATGAAGGTGGATGATATCAAGATCGTTCTGGCTGCAAGTGCCGAAAAGGTAGCACTGAAATCCTATACCCTTACCTATGACGGTATGAAAATCTATGCGACCAAACCTTCTATCGTCAATCTCAAAGGCAATACCATCGAGATTAACCCGTTCTGGCTGAACGATCAGCTCAAGGTTGTGGGCACTTACGATCTGAAGCAGGCCAAAGGGAAGATCGATGCGAATGCGGCACAACTGCATATCAAACACAAGTTTGCCGATATTGAAAGTAAGATCGATCTTAAAACACTCTTGAATGGTCCGAAAACCAACATTACCGGCAAAGTGGTACTCCTTGGCGGCAAGATTACCTATGACCTTGGACAGAAGAGTTTCCCGTCAGACAGTGATGTGATCATCGTGCAGGATATTAAAAAGAAGAAAAAAGACGAGGGGCCGTCGTTTATGGATGGTTTGAGTACCAGCATTTTTATCAAGAGCAAGGAGCCTCTTGTATACAATCAGAGCGGTATTGATATTAAGGCGATGGTAGATTTGAGTATTCAAAAATCTGAAAACGCACCGCTTTTTGTGCTGGGGGATGTCACACTGCTCAAGGGTGGAAGCTATCAGTTCCAGGAGAAAAAATTTGTACTGGACAAGAGTAAAATCTACTTTATAGGCGATCCTTCCAAGCCAAGACTCGATATCACAGCACACTATACGACGCTTGACTATTTCGTCAAGATTCAGGTGACGGGTACCCCTGCGATTCCTGTCATTGAATTTTCTTCGGTACCGCCTCTGAAGCGTGAGCAGATTCTGTCTTTGATTCTTTTTGGTTCCGTTGCAGAAAGCGGCAGCGGAAGCGGTGAGGAGATGATGAAGATGATGGGTGGTGCTATGGCCAAGTCTGCTTTGGCGAATGCCGGAGTGAAGCTTGACCACCTGGTAATCGGTTCTGGTGGTTTTGAAGTAGGAAAGAAGATTATGGATGATGTGACTGCCATCTACATTCAGGATGAAATACCGACGATCAAACTGCAATACGATTACAGCCGTAATATCAAAGGTGACATTCAGTTCAATAGCCAGTCAACAGGAGTAGATGTGCTTTACAGAAAAGATTTCAAAGGTTTTGGATCGGACAAAAAAGATGACGATATTGTCATCAAACGCAAAAAGCAATAAAGTGTTTTGGCTTTCTTTTATGAAAGCCTGTTTTTGAAATCCTCATATCCGAATGTTTTTAGAATCTCTATCGTACCATCACATCTTTCTACGGCAATATCAGGGAGTTCGATGCCGTTGAAGGTAGTCGCCTTAACCATGGTATAGTGCATCTGGTCTTCGAAAACGATTTTGTCACCTATCTGCAATGGCGCATCGAAGCTGTAATCACCCATAATGTCACCGGCCAGGCAGGTATTGCCGCCAAGCCGGTAGGTGTAAGGCTTTTCTCCGGCTTTGCCCGCACCGCGGACTTCAGCCCGGTAGGGCATGATGATGGTGTCTGGCATATGTGCCTCTGCGGAGGTGTCCAGAATGGCGATGTCGATACCGTTGTGTACAATGTCAAGTACCGTAGCGACAAGCACTCCGGTTTCCCAGCCGATAGCCTCACCGGGTTCGAGATAAACTTCTACATTATATTTTGTTTTGAATGTTTTGATAAGGGTAATGAGTTTATCGAGATCATACCCTTTTTTGGTGATGTGGTGTCCTCCGCCAAAGTTGACCCATTTCATCTGTGAAAGGTAGCGGCCAAATTTTTCTTCGAAGTTCTCCAGTACCGCTTCAAGTGCAGTGCTGTCTTGCTCACAAAGTGCGTGAAAATGCAGTCCGTCAAGCTGGGGCAGTAAAGTTTCATCGAAATTTTCCAGAGTCGTTCCCAGTCTGGAATAAAGGCCACAGGGATTGTAGATCTCTTTCGGTGAGGCAGAATACTCCGGATTGACACGAAGTCCAAGAGAGAGATTAGGGTTGATCTCTTTTGCCTTCTTTGCAAAACGGTGAAACTGTGAAGGGGTATTGAAGACCATGTGGTGTGAGATGCCGGCGATGGTTTCGATCTCTTCGGCTTTATAGGCCGGGGAGTAGGTATGCACTTCTTTGCCAAATGCCTCTGCAGCCAGTTTTGCTTCGTAAAGGCCGCTGGCACAGCAACCATCAAGATAGGGACGTAGTGTGTCAAAACTTTTCCACAGTGCGTAGCCTTTCAGTGCGAGCAGTACCTTTGCGCCGCTTTGTGCTTTAACATATGCAATGGTTTCAAGGTTTTCAATCAGCTTTTTTTCTTCAAGCAGCCAGCATGGAGAGGGGAGGGAATTGTAGGTTTCATTTTTCATGGACGCATTATATCAGGCAAAAGCAAAATATTTTGATATAATTGTCCGATATGCAATACTATTAAAAATCAGATGGGAGATTCTATGATTAAGCGTGAAACAGATACAAAACGGGGATTGATCCGTTTTAACGGAGATGATATCGCACTGGCTGCAACCATGATTGAAAAGCTGTCGACGACGATTGATATTATGTATTATCTTATGAACAGACGCGAAGAGCGTTCTTTTGTAATGATGTTGGTATCTGACGAGAAGATCGATGTAGGTGACATTGTCGCAGAGCAAAAAAGGAATACAGACATTCTTTTTAAACTGGATGAGAATAGACATATTTATGCGATCATCTGTCAGGATACCAAGATAGACGGCGGATACCATTTTGCCGACCGTGTCATGCGGCATATGCAGATCAATGAGGCAGAGGAACCTTATTGTGTAGAAGTGGAAGTCCGTACGACTGTCCATGAGATTAAGTTTATTGTATTCAAACTGCTTGAAGAGTATCTCAAAGCGAAGGAGGAGAAGCTTGGGGGTGAGATTGTCTTCAAGACACTCAACTAAAGTATTCAAGCTTAGGCGGCTTTAAGCGCTTTTTGGATAAAATCGCGTCCAAATATACCCACGCTGTGGGCAAACAATAAGGAAAGACAGATGAAACGTACTTATCAACCGCACAACACACCAAGAAAGAGAACACACGGCTTTAGAACAAGAATGAAGACAAAGAACGGAAGAAAAGTGATTGCTGCAAGAAGAGCAAAAGGCAGAAAGAGATTGGCGGTATAATCCCATCTCCAAGATTAAACATTTTACGCGCATAAAGACCAGTAAAGCGTTTAACGGCGTGTATAGACACGCCACAAAAACCTGGCATACTCCCTACTTTGTACTTTTCTATCAAAAAACAGACAGTTATCAGGTAGGATTCGTTGCCAGTAAAAAAATAGGCAATGCCGTGCACCGTAACAGAGCCAAACGCCTTTTGCGCGCGCACTTTATTGCCGAATGTGACCGTCTGGGTACTGGTGCGTATGTTCTGGTCGCAAAGCCTGCACTGCTCAATGAGCCGTACGATATTACGCACAAGGCATTTCTCAATGCGCTTAGAAAATCCCGTGCACTCAAACAGCGGTCAGAACATCCCAAACAGAATTTAAAAGACTAAAGACTATACTGTCATCTTTAAGATGATATCAAAGGTACTATTTTGGAACAACAAGATCTCAATAAACGGCTCCTCCTCGCACTCGCACTTTCATTTCTGGTATTTATAGGGTACAGTTATCTTTTCTCACCGAAGAATGTGCCGGCTTCACAGGAATCAAACCGTACAACGGTATCTACGGCAGCCTCCACAGCGGACAAATCAGTTCCACAGGTGGAAAAAGGCAAAGCAGCAGTAGAGAAAAAAGCACCCGGTACAGACGTATCTGACAGAAAGGTACTCCTCAATGTTGTGTCACACACCTTTAAAATGACATTTGACGAGCTGGGACGTATTGAGCAGTTTGAACTGCTTGAAAAAAAGTATCAGAATGCCGAAGGGCACAATCTGAAGATTCTTGGTGCCAATGTCGCCAAACCGCTTGAGATCCGTTTTGCGGATGCAGCGCTTAATGCTGAAGCCTTTAAAACGCCCTATACCGCATCATTGAGTGGCACAGTTGATGCAAAGAACGGCCCTGTAACCGTCACATTGACACAGAAACTTTCAAAAGTAACTGTAACCAAAAAGGTGACCATTCAGCCCAACGGTGCCTATACACTTGATCTTCATCTCTCCGATAATGTACCGTATTTCATTACTCCGGGACACAGGCCGTTGGCAGACAGTTCCCGGTATATGCTGGTACGCGGTGCGCTGATCAAAACGGCTGACGGTGTGATTACTGTGATTGAAGACGGTGATGCAAAAGGGGATGAAACATTTAAAAATGCGCAAATCGCTTCTGCATTTGACCGTTATGTTGCAACCATGTTCTACGATTTCAAAAAAGGGATGGATGTTTCTGTCTTGAAAGTGGGTAAAGATGATCCGCTTCTTTTTGTCAAAGGCAGCCAGTCTCTGCACCTTGGCGGATATATCGGTCCCAAAGAGTATCATACACTTGCCTCTATCAACCCTGAACTGACCGATGCGATCGAATTCGGGTGGTTTACATTCCTCTCCAAACCTTTCTTCAAGGTGCTGTTGTGGCTTCATAGCCATATCGGCAACTGGGGATGGGCAATTATCCTCTTTACGCTTCTTGTTAAACTGATTCTCTTCCCTCTCTCCTATAAGGGTATGATGTCCATGCAGAAGCTCAAAGATCTTGCGCCGAAAATGAAAGAGCTGCGTGAGAAGTATAAAGGTGACCCGGCCAAGCTTAACATGAAGATGATGGAGATGTACAAGAAACATGGTGCCAACCCAATGGGCGGATGTCTGCCTATGTTGCTGCAAATCCCTGTATTCTTTGCACTCTACCGTGTACTGCTCAATGCCGATGAGCTTCAGGGTGCTGTTTGGATCCATGGTTGGATCGACAACCTGGCGGCAGCTGACCCATATTATATTCTGCCGGTACTGATGGGACTCTCCATGTGGTTCCAGCAGCGTATTACGCCAAACAACTTTACCGATCCTATGCAGGAGAAGATCTTCAAGTTCTTCCCGATTTTAATGGCAGGTATGTTCATTATTATGCCGTTCCCTTCAGGACTGGTACTCTACTGGGTAGTCAACAACATCTTTACCATAGGGCAACAGTATGTGATCAACAGAGCATATGCCAAACATAAAGCAGCGGTTGCAGCCGCAGCACACAAAAAGGGAAAGGAGAGTTAAATGACAAAAGTGGAAGCAGCAACGCTTGAAGAGGCGTATGAGCTGGCCGCATCACAACTCTCCTGTTCTGTTACGGAACTCAAATGTGAAGTCGTACAGTACCCAAGCAAGGGTATTCTCGGCCTTTTCAGTAAAAAAGCCATTATTGTAGCAACAGTCAAGCCCGATTTGAATGCAAGTGGCGATACACTCTCTTTGGAAGAGATTGCGGCAGAGCGTACCATTGAAGAGACAGTAGCCGAGGCGATTATTGAAAGTGTGCAGCATGAAACTGAAGAGACTGAGCCACGTACGGCAGTACCGTCTGAAACCGACAGTATTGTCGAACAGTTCTTTGATGCAGATTCGGATTCGGAAACACCTTCTGTTGCAGCAGAAGACACTATAGAAGACACGGTTTTTGAAGACAGGGGGTTGGCACAAAGTATAGAAGAGAGTCTGAAACACCTGATGGAACTCTCCTGTTTTGATATTGATGTTGTCGAGGTAGATGTGGTAGACAATACGGCACTCATCTTTATTGACGGTGAAGATGCGGCACTGCTGATTGGGAAAGAGGGGTACCGTTACAATGCACTTTCCTATATGCTCTTTAACTGGCTTCACAGCAAATATCAACTCTACATCAAACTGGAAATTGCAGAATTCCTGACAACACAACAGGAGATGATACGAAATTACATACAGCCGGTCATTGAAAATGTGCAACAGTATGGGAAAGGTAAAACCCGTTTTCTTGACGGTATTCTGGTACAGATTGCACTTGAACAGCTGCGTGAAGCGTTCCCTGACAAATATGTGGCGATTAAAACCGGGAAATCCGGCAAGAAATTCGTCGTTATAAACGAGTTCAATACGAAACGTAATGGCTGAGACAATTACCGCCATTGCGACTGCGCACGGTGTTTCATCTATCTCCATTATCCGTGTGAGCGGTTCACGTGCCCTTGAAGTGGCACGACAACTCTCAAAAAAAGAAACCATCAAGCCTCGTTACGCCCATCTTGTTCCGCTTTACAACAAAGAAGACGACCTGATCGATCAGGCGATTCTTATCTATTTTGCCGCTCCCAACAGTTTTACCGGGGAAGAGATTGTTGAGTTCCAGTGTCACGGAGGTATGATCGTTGCGCAGGAGGTGCTCGATACGATTTTGGCGATGGGCATCAGACTTGCCCAACCCGGTGAGTTTTCAAAGCGTGCTTTTCTGAACGGGAAGATCGACCTTACGGAAGCGGAAGCGATCTCCAAACTTATTGAAGCCAAAAGTGTCGATGCGGCAAAGATCCTTGCCAAGCAGATGAAAGGCGAACTGCGCCGTTTTGTGGACGAAAGTAGGGAGGCTTTACTGCGTTCACTTGCTTATTCGGAAGTGATGATTGATTATGCGGAAGAGGATATTCCTGAAGACATCATGGAAAGCATCCTGAAACAGCTTGATGCTCTGGTAGCACAGATTGAGCAGATCGTCGATGCCAGCCATAGAAGAAGAGGACTTATCGAAGGCTTTAAAGTAGCGATCATCGGCAAGCCGAATGTGGGAAAGAGTTCGCTGCTTAACGCACTGCTCAGTTACGAGCGCGCCATTGTCAGTGACATTGCGGGTACGACGCGTGATACCATTGAAGAACAGGTGCGTATAGGCTCGCACATTATCCGTCTGGTCGATACTGCCGGCATTCGCAACTCGGAAGATACCATTGAAAAAATAGGTATCGAGCGTTCGGAACAGTCGGCTGAAGATGCCGATGTGATCATTGCCCTTTTTGATGGATCCCGTCCGCTGGATGACGAGGATGCACGCATCATCTCGATGATAGAAGATGCCAAAGACAAACATGTGATCGTTGCCATTAACAAGTCGGATCTTCCTGCTGTGCTGGACAGGAATCAGCTTACTGCCTTCAACCCGATTGAGGTGAGTGCGAAGATGGGCTTTGCCCGTCTGACAGAAGCCTTGGAAAAACTGCTTGACAGTATCGGTGAAGGGGAGGAACTGATGCTTATCTCTACACGCCAGATTGAAGCGGTCGAAGCGGCAAAACGAGCCATTATAGAAGCAAGGATTCCTCTTGAAAACGGAGAGCTTGAGTTCTTTTCCTATCATTTGCAGGAAGCAGTGAAAGCGCTGTCTTCTATCTCAAAGCCGTATGACAGTGAAGAGATACTGGATAAAATGTTTGGCGAATTCTGTTTGGGAAAATAGTGATGGGTGATATTGAAATTTATATTTTCGGAGCTCTGGCACTCTTTACGATTTGGTTTATCCGTAACACGATCAATTACTATTACGGAGAGAAACGCAAGCTCAGGCATATGCACCGTTTTGCGAAAGAGGGTGATGTGGAAGCACAGCGTCACCTTGCCAAACGCTATAAAAAAGGCGATATGGTCAAAAAAAGCTGTCAACAGGCAGCCTTTTGGTATCAGAAAGCAGCGTTTAGCGGTGATGAGGATGCCAAAGGTTTTCTGGAAAAATATATGGAAAACAAGCGTAAAAAGTGCTGATGTTTCAGCGGCCAATAGTGTATAATACCAAAACCAAAGAAGGAAATAAGCATGAAAAAAACATTAACAACTCTCTTGATAGCACTGACCGCAGTGTTATTTCTCTCCGGTTGTGTTGAGAGAAATCTGCCGGTACTTCCGGGCGACCAAAGCGGCTATGGACAGGATAACGGTTCAAGTGCTGAAGATGAAGAAAATATCGATATCTCTGATCTTGATGACAATATGACTGAAAGCGGTGCGGTACTCAATGAAGGGTCACAGAAAGTAGCACGCATTGCATTTCCTGTTTCCGAATATGCCAAACTGGCCAGAACCGGAAAGGGTACGATCAAAGGGCAGATCTATGTTAGTGACGGCGGCGGTCAGAAAATCCTAGGAAAGGGTACAAGACTCTACCTCAACCCCAAAACAAGTTATTCAGACCAATGGTACCGCGAAAGTTATATCGGCGGTCACAAGATGCAAAAGGCAGATGACAGACTCTTCAACTATCTGCGCTTTACCTCTTCCGATGCCAACGGAAATTTCGCCTTCTACGGTGTACCAAGCGGCAGCTATTACCTGATCGGTACAGTCAAGTGCGGTACGGAGTGTGGTTATGATGTACCAAAGAATATCCGTATTGCAACTCTTGTAACGGTTAAAGGCAATCAGGTAGTCAAGAAAGATCTTGTAGGGAGTATGTACTAAGGTTGGCTGACCACGTTAAGATCCCGCATTATGTGCGGGGTGGCAACTGTTTTGCGCCACTCGCTTATTCAGGATATGCCTCTTCCAGTTTCCGGTATAATTCCTCCGGTGATATCTGCGGTGTATGGTCGAGAATACGCTGCATTGTCACATTGTCCTCTTCACCGTTCCACTCTTTGATATAACTTCCCTCTTTATAGCCGTGATCCTGTCTGAACTGGTTGAGGATGTTTTTGCCGATATAGAGTTTGTAAAGGCTGTCGAGGTTAAGTCCTGACTGCATGGCAACATCGATAAACTGCATGACCAGTTTTTCGGTCGATCCGCCGCAGAGCAGGGTACGCATCATCTCTTCTACCGTTTCAATCTGTTCGTAGTTGTCTTTTTCCGTAGTTACTGTTGCTTCCCTGAACCTATCAAAGTTGGGAAGATTGACGATATTGTCTGCCAGTGCTTCTATGGTACCAAGCTCTTTCGTTTTGTAGTCAGCCAGTGCCTGTGACATAATGAAGTGCCAGATATCTACTGCTTCGATTTTGATATTTTCATAATCGGGATTGGCATCGATATTTTTCCAGTGTTTCCAGGGATAGCTCTCGATCAGTTCGGCGCACTCAAGGTAGGCGCAGCGTTTCCAGTCGATCAGCTTGCCGTTTTTGGTAATGCCGTTCTCCCATCCTTCACCATTTGTAGCGTCGTTGAGCTGCTGCTGGAGGTTGAGCATTTGGAGTATCTCAGTCATTGTTTTGCCTTTGGCGTTATCTTTTTGTCTATAATGATACCACGTATTCTTAAACATACAGCTATATCGTCTGCTTGGTGGAAAAGCGCATATTTAGCACATTTTGAGTAAAATAGTACCCTTATTCTACCCTCACAAAGGACACACTTTATGTCACAACCAGTTGAAAATTTAGATGAAGTACTCAAGAGCCACAAGCTCTCCAAAGAAGAGTATGAAGATATCCTTCGCATTCTTGACGGACGCCACCCGAATATCGTCGAGATCGGTATCTTCTCTGCGATGTGGTCGGAGCACTGTTCGTACAAGTCGAGCAAGAAATACCTTAACGGCTTCCCTACCAAAGCGCCATGGGTCATTCAGGGACCGGGTGAAAATGCCGGTGTCATCGATATCGGTGACGGTATGGCAGCGGTTTTCAAGATGGAGAGCCACAACCACCCAAGCTACATCGAGCCGTTTCAGGGGGCAGCTACAGGTGTGGGCGGTATTTTGCGTGATATCTTTACGATGGGTGCCAGACCGGTTGCAAACCTCAATGCGCTGCGCTTTGGTAAGGTCAGAGGCAATGACGAGACAGCAAAATATCAGCGTCACTTGGTACGCGGTGTGGTTGACGGTATCGGAAGCTATGGTAACTGTATGGGGGTACCAACCATCGGCGGTGAAGTGAGCTTCGATGAGAGTTACAACGGCAACATCCTTGTCAATGCTTTCTCTCTGGGATTGGTGAAGGCAGATGAGATCTTTCTCGGTGTCGCTTCGGGTGTAGGCAACCCGGTCATGTATGTCGGCTCGAAAACCGGACGTGACGGACTGGGTGGTGCAGTGATGAGTTCTGACTCCTTTACCGAAGAGTCCAAGTCACTCAGACCAACTGTGCAGGTGGGTGACCCTTTTACCGAAAAACTGCTGCTTGAGGCGTGCCTTGAACTCTTCAAAACCGATGCGATTGTAGGGATTCAGGACATGGGTGCGGCCGGATTGACTTCTTCATCGTTCGAGATGGCAGGTAAAACCGGTGCGGGGCTTAGAATGGATCTTGACAAAGTCCCTGCGCGTGAAGAGGGAATGACCCCGTATGACTTCATGCTTTCAGAATCTCAGGAGCGTATGCTCATCTGTGCCAAAAAGGGACGTGAGCAGGAGATCATCGATATTTTCGAGAAGTGGGAGCTGGATGTTGCTGTTATCGGTGAAGTGACCGACACGGAGCGAATGGAACTCTTCTGGCATGGAGAGAAGGTGTGTGATATGCCGATCGCTCCGGTGAGTGAAGAGGCACCGATATTGGACAGACCAACGGCGAGACCAAAATATCTTGACGAGGTCAATGCCAAGAGTGTCGATGATTTTGCACCGGTTACAGACCAGGAAGCGTATGAAAAACTGTTGGCATCACTCGAAGTGGTGGACAAAGCATGGGTTTACAACCAGTATGACTCTATGGTACAGACCAATACTACCAAACATCCCGGAAGCCTCGATGCTTCAGCTATCCGCGTCAAAGAGAACGGCAAGGCACTGGCGATGAGCTCAGACTGTAACCCGCGTTACTGCTACATCGACCCCAAAGGCGGTGCGGCACTGGCGGTGGTAGAGTCAGGGCGAAATGTGGCGATGACAGGTGCGAAACCACTTTCGATTACCGACTGTCTGAACTACGGTAACCCTGAAAATCCTGAAGTGATGTGGCAGTTTGCCCAGGGCTGTGAGGGGATCAAAGAGGCGTGCAGCGCGTTGAACACGCCGGTAGTTTCCGGAAACGTGTCACTCTACAACGAGACCAACGGTGTTTCCGTATTTCCAACGCCGGCTATTGCGATGGTAGGACTGAATGATGACGAGAACAAGGTACTGCCTTCTTCGTTTCAGAAAGATGGATCACACATTATCCTTGTCGGTGAGACCAAAGGGGAGTTTGGCGGATCGCTCTACATCAAAGAGCTCTACGGAGAGACAGTAGGCAAACTGCCAAGCTTTGAGTATGAAAAAGAGCTTGCACTTTGGGAACTGGTCATTGAAGCGAACAAAAAAGGGCTGCTGCTTAGCGCCAAAGATGTTAACCTTGGTGGAATTGCCATAGCACTGAGCAAGATGGCGGCAGTGGGCGACAAGGGTGTCTTTGTGGACTTTGAACTGAAAAACAGCAGAGATATCTTCGATGAGTCGCAAAGCCGTGCCCTGCTTGAAGTAGGCAGCATCGAAGACCTCGATGCGGTGATGGCGATGGCAAATGAGCTGGGTCTCAAAGCCCAGGTGATCGGAAATGTTGGTGGTCAAGATGTGAAGGTCAATGAGGTGGTGATGCCGCTGGATCGCGTCAAAGATATTTATTTCAATACCTTTGCGAGAACGATTGAACAAGACCTGTAACGTTTAAGATGGTGTGAATGTAGGGTGCGTATTCACGCACCTTATTTGGAAATAGCGTTCTCTGAAAACGTCCGGTTTCATCCGATAGCTCTGGCAGTCGCAAACGGCAGAGCCGCCCTTCGGGTTGGGTGCTCCTTTGTCGCCATCGGATGAAACCTCAGTGTTTAATGATTCAGAGGCATCAATTAGAAATTAGAAAAAGTGAGAGAAAATGAGAGCATTATTGAGTGTGAGTGACAAAAGTGGGATTGTAGAGTTTGCCAAAGGGTTGGAGAAGCTGGGTTGGGAGATCATCTCAACGGGCGGTACCTACAAGAAGCTAAGTGATGCGGGTGTAAAGATCATCGAGATCGATGAGGTGACGAAGTTTCCTGAGTGTTTTGAGGGGCGTGTGAAGACGCTCAACCCGTATGTACATGGTGGTATTCTGCACAAGCGTGGTGATGAGGCGCATGTGGCACAGGCAAAAGAGCTTGGCGTTGAGGGCATCGATCTTGTCTGTGTCAACCTCTATCCGTTCAAAGCGACTATCGAACGTACCGATGATTTTGATGAGATCATTGAAAACATTGACATCGGTGGGCCGACAATGGTACGCTCTGCAGCGAAGAACTTCAACGATGTACTCATCGTTACTGATGCATCGGACTATACTCCTGTGCTTGAAGCGCTCCAAAAGGGTGAGGACAGTTTTGAGTTCAGACGTGATTTGATGATCAAAGCCTTTGAGCATACCGCCGCGTATGACAGCATGATTGCCAACTATATGAACAAACGTTTCAACAACGGTTTTGGGGAGTATCAGTTCATTGCAGGTAAAAAAGCCTTCCAGACACGCTACGGAGAAAACCCGCATCAAGATGGTGCGCTCTATGAGTTTGACGGTTTCTTTAGCGACAATTTCAAACAGCTCAAAGGCGAAGCAAGCTTCAATAACCTCACCGATGTCAACGGTGCACTCAAGATCGCTTCAAGTTTTGGGGATGAGAATGCTGTCTGTATCGTCAAGCACGGCAACCCGTGTGGTTTTGCCATCAAAGATACGCTGCTTGAGAGCTACACAGAAGCGCTCAAATGTGACCCGGTCTCTGCCTTTGGCGGTGTGGTAGCGGTTAATGGTGTGGTAGATAAGCCTTTGGCCGAGAAGATGAACGAGATCTTCCTTGAAGTGATCATGGCGGCAGACTTCACGCCTGACGCGCTGGAAGTATTCGAGAAGAAAAAGCGTATCAAACTCTTTGCTCAGGGCGGCGAGAAACTGGTGATGGCAGGCGACAAGTACGACTTCAAACATGTCGATGGCGGCTTCGTCTTCCAGAATGCCGACTGTATCTGTGACAACGAAGTGCACAACGCACAGCTCAAGTCTAAAAAAGAGGCGACACCACAGGAGATGAAAGACCTTGAGATTGCATGGAAAGTGGCAGGTCTTACCAAGTCAAACTGTGTCGTTTACGTCAAAGACTCGGCAATGGTCGCCGTAGGTATGGGTATGACCAGCCGTGTCGATGCGGCGCAGTGCGCACTCAAAAAAGCCAAAGAGATGGGACTTGACGTGACCGGTGCGGCAATGGCATCTGAAGCCTTCTTCCCGTTCCGTGACTCAGTCGATGCCGCTGCTGAGGCAGGTGTAAGCGCCATCATCGAACCGGGCGGCTCCATCCGTGACGATGAGGTTATCGAAGCTGCCAACGAGCATGGCATTGCGCTTTACTTTACGACTGTAAGACACTTCTTGCACTAAAAAGCGGTTGCTTTTAGTGCAGTGAAGAGTTTCGGTAAGCTTTGCTTTGCAAAGCTTTTATTGATGATAAGGTATTGACACATTTTAAGCTTCTCTTCAAACAAACAATGCAAAACTCCCTTAACCCTTAACCCTTAACCCTTAACCCTTAACCCTTAACCCTCTGAAACTGATACATCATAATCGACGCTGCAATCGCCACATTGAAACTCTTGATCTCCGGTTCCATCTCTATGGTAACCACTTCATCACAGAGTGCCAAAATATCTTCTGCAATGCCAAGCTGTTCGTGTCCCATGAGGAGTACCCATTTTTCAGGTACTTTGACCTGCGAGAGTGGGGTGGAGTCTGAAGTGACTTCGGCTGCGAAGATGCGGTAGCCAAGCTGTCTGAGCGCTTTAAGGGTCTCCCTGATGTCGCTGTAGCGGTGGTAGCGAAGTTTGCCGATATGCCCCATGCTGATGCGTACGGCGCGTCTGGCGTAGGGGTGGGGACCGTGGGTTGGGACAAGGTAGTTGTTCACTCCAAGAGCGGCGGCACTTCGGGCGATGGCTCCGACATTGTCGGAATTGCTGATCTCATCAAGCATGATGATCTGGTCGCCCAACGCTTCAAGCGGTATCTCGGCAGGACGCAGAGCGTGCATCATGACATTGTGGTGCAGGCGGTGGCCGACGATCTGTTCGAGTACCGCTTTGGGGGCGACATAGGCTATGGGAATGTTATGCTCGGAAAGCCACCCTATATTCTCATCATAGTAGCTTTGTGTGGCGAAGATGCTTTTGACCTCCACACCGGCTTCAATGAGGAGTTTGACTACTTTGGGGCTGTCTGCGACAAAAGAGCCGTCTTTGCCAAAGGCATTCTCTCTAAAACGTTGGTATATCTGCAGTTCCGGCAGATCGAGGGTTTCTACGGGTATCATTTTCATAGCGGTATTGTACACAAAAGCGGACTATTTTTACAACAGCAAAAAAAAGTGAAAAAAAAGCTTAAAGTTGATTGACATTGACTAAACTTTTCTGATATAATACGTCTAAAATTAAAGTTAGATTAAGAAGTTCTTTAGCTCCGGCGGTATTTTATGACAACACTCCTGCACCTTGCAAACGGCATAGCCGTCCTTCGGGTTGGGTGCAAGGTTTATCGTATTGTCATAAAATACCTTTTGCGGAGTATTGATCTGATAAGAGGAAGAGGTTAAGCCATGTCAAAAAGTCTATATGAAACATTGGGCGTCAGCGAAAGTGCGAGTGCTGACGAGATAAAAAAAGCGTATCGAAAACTCGCAAGAAAATATCATCCGGATATCAACAAAGACCCGGAAGCACAGGAGAAATTCAAAGAGATCAACGCTGCGTATGAAGTGTTGAGCGACCCTGAAAAGAAAGCACAGTATGACCAGTTTGGTGATCAGATGTTCGGCGGTCAGAACTTCCAGGACTTTGCACGCGGACAGGGTGCTGAAGTCGACCTGGAAGAGATTTTGCGTCAGATGTTCGGCGGCGGCGGTGGTGCCGGCGGATTTGGCGGCGGAAGTGCACGCGGCGGATTTGGCGGATTTAGCGGCGGTGGTTTCGGCGGCGGATACCGGGCACCGGATCTGGATATCCATGCACGCATCACCGTACCGTTCCTTGTAGCGGTAAATGGTGGAAAACACCACATTTCCATTAATGGAGAGAGTTTCGACATCAAGATCCCTGCGGGTATCAAAAACGGAGAAACCCTCCGTGTCAGAGGCAAAGGGAAAAAGGCAGGTGGACAGAGCGGCGATTTGCTTATCAAGGTAGAAGTGGCTGATTCGCCGGAATATGAGCGTAAAGGCAACGATCTGTATAAAACGTTCGATGTACCTCTGAAAACTGCGCTCTTTGGCGGAAAAGTACAGGTACAGACACCCGAAAAAGAGGTCTCTTTGAAGGTACCGAAAAATACCAAGAACGGACAGAAGTTCCGACTGAAAGGCAAAGGTGTGCCTGACAGGAAAACAGGATTGAAAGGTGATCTGTATCTTATAGCAAACATTGTTCTGCCGGATGTAGATTCGCTCGATCCTGAGCTGAGAAAAATGTGTGAAGAGAAACTCTAAAAGGAGCTAACAATGCACAGTTATGATGAACCCGTATATCTTATATCGGTAGTGGCATCCATGCTTGATATTCATCCGCAGACGCTTCGCCAGTATGAGCGCGAAGGGCTGGTAGAACCGTCCCGGACACAGGGGCGTATGCGTCTTTACTCACAGCGCGATATTGACCGAATGAAGCTTATTTTACGCCTGACGCGCCAGCTGGGGGTGAACCTTGCAGGTGTTGATATTATCTTACAGCTTAAAGAGCAGATCGACCAGATGCAGTCAGATATCGATCAGTTGCGTGAAGAGCTGAGCAAAGCGAACCGGAACGGTTCTGTGCATAGCTCTAAAGCACTGGTTGCAAAAAACAGTTACGATATTATTATTTTTGAAGATTAGATGAAGAAGGGGGGGGAAGCAGCTATGCTGCTCCCTTTTTTTATTAGTCGGTATAGACAGCTCTTCCATTTTTGTCAATGTAGTAGGTGCGACCATACTGGTCACGGTAATATTGACGTTGGTTGTCCTGATATGCGCCATAAGCAGCACCTGAGACTCCTCCAAGTGCTGCACCAATGGCTGCACCTTTGCCTCCATTCGCAATTCCGCCGATAATAGCACCCCCGGTCGCACCGATGAGTGCTTTCTCTTCTGGGTTGCTCAGTTGTCCATTCGTACATCCTGTCAGTCCAAGCAGTGTAGCACTTGCCACACCTAAAATTGCCAGTTGCATTCTTTTCATCATGTACTCCTTTGTGTATATGAAATCTATACTATCATCAATTATTCAGAGTGTAACCTACATTACACAGTTGTTACCGCGTGATCCCCATTGTACAATGTTCCCTTTTTTGTTGACTTCAAGAAAGAGCTTGCAGGTCTTGTAGTCGATATCTGTACCGTAAGTAGCCATCATACCGCCGTAGTATCCGCCCCAGCCGTAACCGAATGTCGGTACCACTTGTGGGTAGGAGTCGATACGGGTTTTTTCATAGACATAAACTTCATGGCCGTTTGGCAGCTTGTAGGAAGTATCGGGGTAGCCGTAAGAGGCAGTAAAGTAATGAATGTTTTTGCCTATCCATGTATCATAATGTTTGGCAAAGTTTTCATGGCTTGCACATCCGGCAACCAGAAGCAGCGAAACTGCTGCCAAAACGATTTTGTAGTAGTTACGCATATATCTGCTCCTTTACATCCTATAAAAATATTTTAGCATAGAATCGTGTACTGAATGTGAATGGCTGCGTTTGAGTACCTGTACCGAAGCGGTCAAGCCTACTCTGAGTTTGATATTGTCAGGCAGCGGATCGAGCTTTATTCGTACCGGGATACGCTGGGCAAGGCGTATCCATTGAAAGACAGGCTTGACGTTTGGCAGCAGGTTGGGGCCGGGGTTGCCGTCCGAGGGAGAGATGCCCCATGCGATCGATTCCACTTTGCCTTTGAGTGGAGTATCAGGGTAAGCAAGAAGGGTTACAATGGCATCATCGCCGACACGCACTTGGGGGATGGCATCTTCTTTGAAGAAGCCAAAGACCCAGAAGGAGGAGGTATCCACAAGTGCAAGCAGCGGTTTGTTGGCTGTCGCCTGTGTACCGATCTGAAAGTTGATGTTGGAGACATAACCGTCCACTTCGGCATAGACTTTGGTGTAGGTGAGGTTGAGCTTCGCGGCGTTAAGCGCTTCGGTACTGGCGTCGATATCGGCGAGCGATTTGAAGTAGTTGGTCTCGCTGCGTACATAGTCTTTCTGAGAGACGGCACCCCTATCCTTTTCATAGATCTTCTTGATACGCTCATACTCTATTTTGGTGCCCTTGGCTGCTTCGAGGGTACGCTTCAGGCGTGCCTCGGCCTGTTTGACCTTCAGTTCGTACTGTGAGGGGTCTATCTCGAAGAGCAGGTCGCCTTTTTTGACCTTCTGGTTGTCCCTGACATGAATTTTGGTAACCATTCCCGTCACGCGCGGTGCGATCTGTATCACCTGTGTACGCACCTGTCCGTCCCGTGTCCACGGATTGTCGGTGTACTTCCTGTATTTGGTGTATCCTAAGTAGAGTGCAGCGCCAAGGATAGTGACTGTCAATAGAAGTTTGATGATATGTTTTGTCATGGTTGTTCCTTAAAATTTGATCCAGAAGGTATCGATAAGCACCAGGTAGAGTGCCATGATTGCGATGAATACATACGCCGGTGCATAGAAAAAACGCGAGAGCTTCAGCCTGTTTAGCAGCATTACGGTGATGACCGCAGCCAGGAAGGCAAGCAGTACTGCCGGCAGCAGCGGAGAGAAATAGACATCACCGATGCTCAGCTCGTGCGGAAAGGGGTTACTCATGGGTAAATCCTTTTGGCAGCATGGTTGCGTTGCCGTCAAGCATTTTTCCCCAGTCGGTACGTGCTTTCATGCGTGCTACGGTCTCTTCGGAGAGGTAGCGTTTTCCTCGGCTTATCTGCCAGCCGCCGCCAAGCGCTTTGTAGAGTGCTACGGCATTGAGTGCGACATTGCCCTTGATGGTGGCGTAGCGGTCCTGCGTACTGGTGAGCTTCTCGACCGTTGTCAGCAGACGCTGGTAGTTGACCAGTCCGTCGTTGTACTGGATGACGGAGAGGTTGAAGGCGCGCAGTGTCGCGGCAACGGCCTTTTTGTTCTCCTTTTGCTGTTTGAGGGTCAGGGCATACCCCTCAAGTGCGTTGGAGACTTCGGTAACGGCACCGAGAACAGCCTTGTTGTAGTTGACGAGGCTCTCTTCGAAGATGGCGTCTTTGAGGCGTATCTGGTTTTTGATCTGTCCGTAGTTGAGGATATTCCACGAAAACGACGGCCCGATGGTGATGCCAAGCGGATCGTTCCCGCTCATCCAGCCGCCAAGCCGGTTGGAGTTGTGGTAGCCGATGGAGCCGAATATGGAGAAGCTCGGGTAGAGGTCAGCCATACTGGCTCCCAGTTTTGCCGCATTGGCATGCACCAGATGTTCAGCAGCTTTGAGGTCGGGACGCTGCGTGATGAGGTTGGCGTCGATCCGGTAGCTGGAGTTGAGCTTCGCCTTTGGTACCATATTGACATCGACAAGGCCTTTGAGTCCTTCGTTGAGCTGAATAACCCCTTTGTGCATGGCGATGAAGCGGTTGGCATCGGTGTAGGTGCGGCTGTTGCCACGCTGCAGTATGCGTTCGACAGCAGCAGCATCCATACCAAGCAGCAGTGCCAGTGCGTTGCGTGCCTTTGCCTTGTTCAGTTCAACCGCGGGAATACTGGTACGTGTCGTGTAGAGTTGGGTGCGTGCCTGCTGAACGTCAAGCTCGGAGACATTCCCGGAGTTGAACTGCACCTCTGTCATCTTCGTGACACGCTCCTGGATGATGACGTTTCGCTTTGCGTAGGCAAGACGCTCCTGTGCAGTGCGGTAGTTGATGTAGTTGCGTGCCACTTCGGCAATGACGGAGACCATGATGTTGTCGTAGGTGGCGACACTCGCATAGAGTCCCGCTTCACCCGCTTCGATACCGCGGCCATACTTGCCCCACAGGTCAAGCTCCCAACCCATATCGAAACTCACGTCGGTGGCGGCGACATCACCAAGGCCGGTGCGTGTCGAGGTTGCCTTTGCATTGATCTTCTGTGACTGGGGGAAGGCAAGCCCCTGGGCGATGCCAAGTGCCGCACGCGCCTGGACGATACGCAGCCCGGCACTCTTGATGTCAAGGTTCTGTGCATACGCTTTTGTGACCAGTTCGTTGAGCACCGGATCGCGGAAGGTACGCCACCATTGTACTACGGGACTTTTGGCTGCTGTGTGCTTCTGCCACTTTTGGGGAACGGGCGGGTTCTCTATGCCGCTGAAATCGGGGCCCAGTTTAGCACAGCCGCCAAGCAGAAGCAGGACCGAAGCAGCAGCGGTGAGTCTTGGTAGAAGGGATCTTTTCATCAAAATCTGCTCTCTTTGAGTGAGGTGAGGTTGAGGTGTGCCATTTTTGCCTCCAGGTCAAAAAAGGTGTGCCAGATATGCCGGTAGAGCGAAATGGTCTCATAAAAGGAGACCACCGATTCTCTCTCATAGCGCTCCGGGTTCTCCTTTGTAAAAAAATCCAAGAGCTCTTTTTCAAACCGTTCTGTCGCAGCCTTCATATCGGAGACAGATGTCAGAAGGGGTTTGTCAGCAAGGCGCTCAAGCGCTTCAACAAGGGCGGCGTTGTGCCGTTCGAGCAGGTAGGACCGCAGCAGCGGATTCTCTTTTTGCGCATCGATGGTGTGGATGTGTATCAGAAGCAGGGTGGCGAAGCGTTCACAGTTGCGTACATAGGAGAGCAGCGCCTCTTTTTCTATGTCGTCGAAATAGGCGGTGTCTATCTGTGCAGCCCAGAGCTTCATCTTGGCGACGGTGTTCATCAGGTAGCGTCTGTTGTAGTGTGCCGCAATCTTCTGCCAGAAACGTGCTTTGCCCTTAATGAGTGCGAAGTGGTAGCGGGCAAGCTGGAGTGACTGGCTGAAAAAGCGCTTTTGCAGGATGAGAAAAAGACGCTCGGGTTTGGTCGAGAACGGCAGATAGTAGAAGAGCAGCAGCAGCGAGAGAAAGGCGTAGAACATCGTCAGTACCAGAAGGAAGATATCGAAGGCGTAGTACATCTGGTTGGTGATGTTCATCGTTACCAGCCCCAGCAGAAAGAAGATGGAGAGTTGTGCGGGCAGGAAGTAGAAGCCGATGAAGCCATAGAAAAATAAAAACAGTGCCAGCCCGACACTGTGATCGAGATGCGGCAGTACCCCTACATAGGCAGCGGCAGCGAAGAAAAATGAGAGGGTGAATACAATAATGAGCAGCGAGGGCTTGACGGGGCTGAAAGCGGTAATGACGCTCAGTCCCGTAGCCAGTACGACGACCATGAAGCCGCCGGGAGGGTTGAAGAGTATCCAGCATACAACCGCTGTCCAGAAGATAAGAAAGGTAATGACGGACGCCTTGAGATGTTCCGGATCGAGCAGATCAAAGGCATGCGTTTTGATGCGTTCATCATCGACAAAGTGCGTAGGTTCCGGACGATGCAGGGCATTGAGCTTCTTTGCGATGCGTGAAAGCAGCGCGTGCAGGTTTTTTGTCTCAAGTGCAAAGCTTCCAAGGGTGGCACGCTGCAGCTGTGTCAGCTCTTCTGACGCTTCAAAATCGACAGAGAGCTCCGCTTTTTTGGGGATTTCAATGAGCTGCTTCTCCTGCCACCCCTTGACGATGGCATCAAAGAGTGTCTCTATCTGGCTGTGAACCGTCTCAAAGCCCTTGAGATAGTGTGATACAGGTTTTGGAAAATCGGAAAGCTCTCCGGAGGTCGGTAGCAGTGAGAGGAGGGTATCGAGTGCCTTGAAGTCCCGCATCAGGCTGCGCCACTGTGCAGGAGAGAAGTTCGTCTCCATGGTTCCCGGGATTTGGGGGATACTTTTTTGCAGCAGCTCCTGTGCCTGCAGCGCTTCGTTGTGGAGCCTATTTTGTGTCGCTTCATCTTCGAGACGTACTTCGTAACGTTTCTTGAGTGCTTGTGCAAGCTGCTGTGCATGTTCGAACTCCGCTTTCTTGTCGCTGACCGGCCAGATGAGAATCCCGACCAGTGTGTAGACGGCAATGCCAAAAAGGGTCATGAAAGCTTTGTCGACCCCATAGAGGAAGACATTGTCCGTATTGCCATTTTGAAACATCATCATCATGGTCATACCTGTCAGCATAAAAACGGTCATATCGCCTTTATAGGTGCGAGTAAGGTGTAGCACAAAGGTGACGGCAAGCGAGAGGACCAGCAGGTACAAAAAGCGTTCCTGCGGGAAGATTGCAATGAACACCATGCCGATAATGGCACCGATAATGGAGCCGAGTACGCGCAGCAAGCCGTTCATGACTGCATTCTCAAGTGATCCGACTGCGGCGATGAGCATAACGGTGGTGGCAGCCGTGGTGATGTTGCTCCAACCCTGTGCGAAACCGATGAGGTAGACCAGTACCAGGCTGGCAGCAGCCTTGATAGCGAACTTCATCTTGTCGTTGAGCAGTGGCGTAGCGTCTACTCTGCTTTCAGTGTTGCCAGGCAGTGCCGCTTCCGCTGTGGACATAAAAGATCAGCTCCGTTTCTTTTCGATGGCGTTGAGCCTCAGGCTGATGAGGCTGGAGACAATGATAGCCATATAGAAGACGCCGATGACCGCTTCCATGTAGGCGAAAAATTCGGCAATGTGGTTCTTTGGCAAAATATCGCCGTATCCAAGGGTGGTAAGCGTCACGAAGCTGTAGTAGGCCATCCGTGAAAAGCCAGCCTGCCAGCTTGTCACCTCTATGCCGCTGAATGCAGTTGGATCGAAGAGCATAATGATCATGTAAATCACTGTCCAAATGAGTCCCAGCAGTAGGTAAAGTGTGAGTGAACCGATAATCTTGTTGGCATCGACATCGCCTTCGAAGAGTACCTGCCAGAATGCTTTGGCAATGAGGCCGATGAAGAAGACAAACAGTGTCAGAAGTACCAAAAAGAGGTAGGTTTTACTGGGAAAGATGTGTTCGAGTATGTTGAGGGTAACAAAGACCGGTATAAGAAAGAAGATGACATGCCTCCAGCTCTTGTCGGTATGCAGGCTTCTGATGCTGGCAATGAGCATCAGCACGACAATGAGGCCGAAAGCTCCTTTGCTGAAAATATTGGTGAACTCTGCAACGATCGCACCGCTGAGCAGAAAGAGCAGCAGCGAGACAAAGAGGTAAAGAAAGTTGTTTTCCCGGCTGAGTGGTTTCATGATACCTGTTTCGCTTCCTCTTCCTCCCTGACCTCTGCAATCCAGAGTTCGAAGAGTTTGTATGCCAGGGCAAAGATCACCGCTCCGATAAAGAGACCGATCATGCCCATGAGCATCATCCCCCCGATGGCACCGATGAGGATGACGAGCATAGGAATATCTACGCCGCGCCCCATCAGCATTGGTTTGAGTATGCCGTCAAGTGCACCGACAATGAGCATATAGACTGTGAAGACCACTTCAGGTGTTCCGCTCCCCTGTGAGAAGACCCATGCGATGATGGGAGCTATGACGATGAGTGCAGGCATCTGGATGATAGTCAGGAACATAATGGCAAGTGCCCAAACAATAGCAAAAGGTACTCCCATAAGCAACAGACCGATGAAAGCGAAGAATGCCTGTATGGCCGCAACACCTATCACGCCGGTGACGACGGAACGAATGGTAAGTGTGGAGAGGTTCGCCCACTCATCCCCTTTGTCTCCAAGCAGACGGCGCATGATGGTTTTGTAGAAACGTTCGCCCCCTTCGGCTCCCATCAGGAAAAAGGCGGCGATGATCATGGCGGCAATGAACATCAAAATGGTACCAAGGCCGCTGCCCAGTGCGGAGAAAACAGATCCGGCAATGTGTTTGATTTCATTCTTGAATGGTGCAAGGGTTTTTGCAAGGTTCTCAGAGGCTGAATACCACAGTTTGTAGGTTTTCTCCCCAATCAGCGGCCACTCTTTTACTTTATCTGTCGGAGGGGGAATGTCGATAGAGCCGTCCTGCAGGGCGGTAGCGAGTTCATGCCCCGTTTCTATGACGGTGTCGGAGAGTGTGTAGGTTGGGACGGCAAGCGCGGTTACGATGATTGTGGTCAGTGCGATGATGATTTTCTTGCGGTTGCCAAAACGCTTTTCGAGCATGGCAATTACCGGCTGCAGGGCAACTGCGATGATGATAGCCCAGATAATAAGCGCCAAAAAGGGTTTGGCGATAAGGTAGGAGATGTAGATGACAAGGAAGAGAAGTCCCAGTTTGACGGCAATTTCGATGGCTATCGCAACCTTTTCATCTTTATGGTTTTGTGTCGGCATATGTATATCCTTTTGCCCAATTTATCTGTTTAACGATTTAATAATAAAATGATATGAAATTATAGCGAATAATAACTATTAGACAATCGGAATAGATTGTACAAGCAAAAGAATGGTGGTTTTTGTTTGGATTTACCTTTTGAGAAATTCCCATCGTAAACGTAATCCGGCGTCTTTTATGCCGTTTTTTCGTACGAGCCCTTCAATTCTCATTTTTACATAGTGCCCCTGAGCCGTTACAAGTACGAAAACGGTACCTTTATGCAGCTTTCTCGCAAAAAGATCGTAGCCTTGCAGCTTCATATGCTTGGCATATCCGCGGTCGATCCTCCTGTAGTCTGAATGTTTCGCTATGCCGTAGCGTGTTCCGTTAAAAAAAACCATTCGTTGCATATTGGTTTTGTATGCGTCACCATACCAGCCGATGTCACTTTTTGCCTGCTTCGTTCTACTTACTGCAGCACTTTCGAGATCGAGTGTCTCACCTCGCATCAAAAGAGCCTGTCCCGACATCGCCATAACCCTTCTGTCTTTTTGCGAATGCTGCTGTCGTTGAAAGTCGACCATAAATTTGAAGTTTTCGTCAAGACGTTCGGCGACGCGCTCGCCAAGCCCTCTAAAGATACGTCGCCTGGCATCGTTGTAGGCGCGGGTTACCCCGGAAGTATGCGCATCGAGAGAGAGTGCATAATCCACACTGCCGCTGTAGACATCATAGTCCCATCTGTCCCTTACCCAGAAATCGGCTTTCACTCTTGTTTTCAGCCGGTATCGGTGCGGTGTACCGCTGTGTGGGTCGGGTCTTTTGTAGCCTCTTATTCTTACAACGAGTACAAAAGGGGCGTTATACATCAACGCTATATGCCCTCGCTTTTGCAGCGTATGTCCGACCCCGTCAATAAACGCATCACGCTCCCATCGGTCGGTGTGTCCTCCGCTTACAGAGACAATTTCAAGTGGTAGTATCGGGTATCGATCTGCATAGAGTATGATGACAAACAGAGATATAAAAACGGCATACTTTTTCATCATGGCATTATCTCCGCACACCCTTTTTTACGATAATGTTTTATTTTTTCAGTTTTTACTTTTTTGCCAAGCTCGTTGAAAAACAGGAAGTATTCGCGGTATTCGCATGTAAATGGATTGACACCTCTATAGCGGATGCGGTAGAGCCTATCGACC
>Ga0256829_1000490_pt1 | contig 39651 bp, 42 predicted proteins | sample 131447metaG_FD_185979 | JGI IMG/M metagenome (GOLD analysis project Ga0256829, IMG submission 185979) | Hydrothermal vent microbial communities from Lau Basin, Pacific Ocean - 131-447 | ecosystem: Environmental > Aquatic > Marine > Hydrothermal vents | place: Pacific Ocean: Lau Basin | collected... | reverse complement strand
AACCGATGGAGTTAATAATTCTGGAGCAATAAACCCAACTATTGCTAGTGAGTTAGCTGTTGAGTTTGGTATTAAAGTCTACACCATTGGATTAGGTACAAATGGTATGGCATTGTCGCCTGTCGCAATATTACCAAACGGAAGATTTCAATACGATCGTGTACAAGTAGAAATTGATGAAGAACTACTAAAAAGTATAGCAACAGCAACTGGCGGGAAATATTTTAGAGCAACCAACAACCAAAAGTTAGCAGAGATTTACGACGAAATTAATAAACTAGAAACAACAGAAATAGACGAGATAAAATTCACAACCTACCAAGAACATTTTAGACCATTTGTTATTGCAGCAATGGTATTGTTGTTGTTAGAATATTTAATGAGAATTACAGTCTTTAGAAGTTTTGTTTAAAAGAAATTCCGCGAAAGCGAAAAAATAAAAATTTATGTTTCAACTAGAAGAAAAAATATGGTTTTGGGCACTACTTATCATTCCGGTGATAGTTGTTTTCTTTTTGTTGCTACTGCTTTGGAAAAAGCAAACCCAAAAAAAGTTTGCAGACAAAGCTCTTTTAAAGCGATTAAGTCCAAATCAGTCGGTATTTAAATCTGTACTAAAAATAATCGTGTTAAGCTTAGCATTTGCAAGTTTAGCAATTGCGTTAGTTAATCCAAAAATTGGAACAAAGTTAGAAACCGTAAAGCGTGAAGGTGTAGATATTGTCTTTGCAATTGACGTGTCAAAAAGCATGTTGGCAGAAGATATTAAGCCAAATCGATTAGAAAAATCAAAGCAATTAGTATCTCAAATCATTAATAACTTAGGTAGCGACCGTGTTGGAATTATTGCTTACGCAGGAAAAGCGTTTCCGCAGTTACCAATAACTACAGATTATTCTGCAGCAAAACTGTTCTTGCAGAATATGAATACAGACATGCTGTCGTCACAAGGAACAGCTATTAATGAAGCTATTTTACTTGCAAAAACGTATTACGATGATGATGAGCAGACTAATCGCGTATTAGTCATTATTTCTGATGGAGAAGATCATAGCGAAGCAGCAGTACAAGTAGCAGAACAAGCTAGTCAAGAAGGTATAAAAATCTTTACCATTGGTGTTGGAGAAGCTAAAGGAGGACCAATTCCCTTAAAACGCAACGGAATCGTTACTGGATACAAAAAAGACAGTCAAGGCGAAACTGTAATTACACGTTTAGATGAAACCACGTTAAAAAATATAGCAGCACAAGCCAACGGACAATACATACAAGGAAGAACAACAGATAAGGTGGTAAACCAAATGAAAGACATTTTAAACAAAATGGACAAAACTGAATTTGAAGCCAAACAAATTGCCGATTTTAAAGACCAATTTCAGTGGTTTTTAGGTTTAGCAATTTTGCTGTTTTTTATAGATATTTTCCTTTTAGAACGTAAAACAGCTTGGCTAAAAAAATTAAACCTTTTTAATGAGAATTTATAAAACCCTTAACAGCAACAATTAGAGGTCTTTAGTATATTTACCAGTTGTTTTTTGACAAAAGCAGGCAGTATAAAAAAATGAAAAAAACGTTAACCTACATATTATTTTTCTTCACAATTGCACTTATAGCGCAAGATAAAAATGAAGAAAAAGCATTGCGAAAGCAGACTAATAAAGCATTATCTTATGTTGCAGAAGCTAATGATTATGCTAAAAGCGACGATTTTGTAAATGCAGAAATGGAGTACCGTAAAGCATTATCTACAAAGCCAAGCCAGTCAGTTGGTGCTTATAATTTAGCCTATCAATATTACCAAAAAGGAAGCTTAGACGAAGCATTATACCGTAATCAACAAGCAGCAAAACACGCTACAGATAAAGTTGAAAAGCATAGAGCATTTCACAATATTGGTAACATTTTAATGAAACAAGAAAAATGTAAAGAAGCGGTAGAAGCTTATAAAAACGCACTTCGTAATAACCCAAAAGATGACGAGACACGGTACAATTTAGGTTTAGCAAAAGACTGTGCAAAAAATCAGCAAGACGACGAGCCTCAAGAAGACGATAAAGACGGTGAAAATAACCGTGATAAAGACGAAAACCAAAACGAGGATCAAAAAGAAAATAACGAAAAACAACAAGAAGACCAAGATCAAAAAGACCAGAAAGATCAAGTCGACCAAGATAAAAAAGAAGGCGATCAAGACCAAGATGGTAATCCTAAAGATAATAAAGATCAAGATCAAAAAGAAGGCGATCAAGATAACAAGCAACAACAACCACAACAAGGACAATTATCGCCCCAGCAAATTAAAAATTTGCTAGAAGCTATGAATAATCAAGAACAAAAGGTACAAGAAAAAATAAATGCTCAAAAGGTAAAAGGAGCAAAAGTACAAACCGATAAAGATTGGTAAAAAATTATAAATTTGAAGCTTAATATTTAGAATTAAACCAGTTAAAAGTGAAATTAATTAAACACATATTCATTTTATTACTTGCTGTTGCACCAATATTTGCTTTTGCGCAAGATGAAGATGCAATAACGTTTCAAGCTAAAGTAAGTAAGAAAAAACTTGGCTTAAACGAACGTCTACGTGTCGATTTTGAGATGAATAAAGATGGAGATAATTTTAAATCTCCAAACTTTGATGGCTTTACCGTAGTAGGCGGACCAAATCAATCTGTTAGTCACTCTTGGTTTAATGGTAAACGTAATTTTTCAAAAACGTATAGTTACTTTTTAGCTCCAAAGCAAATGGGTACATTTACAATAAATCAAGCAACTATAGAGATTGACGGTATAACTTATAAAACATCTCCAATTACAATAAAAGTAACAAAACCAATAGAAGTACCAGAAGATCCTAATGATCCAGATTATATCTTAAAAGAAAGTATTCATTTGGTAACAGAAGTATCAAAAACTAATCCATACTTAAACGAGCCTATTACTGTAGTTTACAAACTTTATGTGGCACCAAAAGCAGGTATTAGCAACTTTAGAGAAATTGAAAGCCCAAAATTTAATGGGTTTTGGAGTCAAAATATAAATATAAAAGGGTTAAAAGCACAAGAAGGCACTTACGATGGTGAAGAATATAGATATGTTGTATTAAGAAAAGCTGTACTATTTCCTCAAAAAACTGGAAAGTTACAAATAGAGCCACTTAGTTTAGATTTAACCATAGATGTTCCAACTAACAAAAGAGATCTTTTTGGAAGAAGAATTACAAATCAAGCACATAGAACTATTACTGCAAACCCAAGGTCTATAAATGTTAAAGATTTACCTTTAGAAGGAAGACCAGACAATTTTACTGGAGCTGTTGGAGACTTTGATTTTAATGTATCAGTATCTAAAACAGATTTAAATGCAACCGAAGCTTTAGATGCAAAAATAGAAGTTTCAGGTAACGGAAACCTTAAACTTTTTGAACTACCAAAATTTAAGGCACCAAGTGCATTAGAAGTTTATGAGCCAGAACACGAAGAAAATATTAGAACCAACTTATCAGGAATGCAAGGTAAAATTTCTGATAATTATACAATAGTACCTCAGTTTAAAGGCAAATTTCCAATACCACCAGTTACATTTTCGTATTTTGATTTAAAAACAGAAACATACAAAGAATTGTCTTCTGAAGAAATTGTTATTAATGTTTTAGAAGGTCCAGCTTATGCAGATGCCGATAATAATTTACCTACTAATACCTCAGGAAAACAACCAGTAGTTTTAAATGAAAATCAATTTGCATTTATAAAAACTAAGTCTAATTTTTCATCTATAAAAGAAGAAGATTTTTTCAATACAACAGCATTTTGGACAGGATTATTAGCGCCATTATTAGCAATACCTTTAGCATTAGTATATAGAAGAAAACGAGAAGAACGTAATGCAGATGTTGTTGGTAATAGATTAAGAAAAGCAGATAGATTAGCTAAAAAATACTTAAGCGAAGCTAAAAAAGCACTAGGTAATAAAGAAGCATTTTATATAGCATTAGAAAAAGCGTTACATAACTATTTAAAAGGACGTTTAAATATTGAAACAACAGACTTAAGCAAAGAAAAAATTAAAGAATTACTACTAAGCAGAAATGTAGAGAAAAACGTAATTTTAGATTTTGAAACGCTTTTAAAACATTGCGAATTGGCAAGATATACACCAATGACTCAAGTAGCAATGGAGCAAGATTACAATAATGCAGCTACAACAATTAGTATTATAGATAAACAACTAAAATAAAGTAGTTAGAAGATGAAAAAATTACTTTACATATTAGTCTTTGCACTTTCAGCAATAAGTTTAGCTCAAAATAATGAATTATTTGATCAAGCAAACGCATTATATAATGAAGGTAAATTTAGTGATGCTGTAAATAAATATGAAGCTATTATAAAAAATGGGCAACATTCTGCAGAGCTATATTACAACTTGGGGAATGCACATTATAAACTTAATAATATTGCACCTAGTATTTATTATTACGAAAAAGCCTTACAGTTAAAACCTAACGATAAAGAGATTGTAAACAATATTGCTTATGCAAAAAATATGACTATTGATGATATTGAAGCAGTGCCAAAATTAGGATTGTCAAGATTCTTCAATAAAGCAATTAACGCTTTAACTTATGATAATTGGGCAACATTGTCTATCATTTTCGTGGTAGCTTTTGTATTGTTGTTTATTACTTACTTTTTCACATTTAGTACTTCAAAAAAACGATTAGCTTTTGTTTCTGGGTTAGGAAGTTTATTAATAGGTTTAATTTGTTTGTCTTTTGCCTTTAAAAAGCAAAACTTAGATAAGAATAATAATCCAGCTATAGTTTTTGCAAAAGAAACAGAAGTAAAATCTGAACCTAACATGGGTAGTACAGAAGCTTTTGTACTTCATGAAGGCACCAAAGTTCAAGTTTTAGACACCATTAATAATTGGAAAAAAATAAAACTTGCAGATGGTAAAACAGGTTGGATAATATCTGGAGACATAAAATTACTAAATACTTTTTAGTATATTTAGCTTTAACAAAAACTAAAAAGCTATATTTGTTTCTTACCATTTCAGACTATGTCTAAACAATTAGTATCTATATTTTTTTCAATTTTATTTTTTGGGCTAATTACAGCTCCATCAATTATTATTGCTATAGATGCAGATGTAGATGTTTCTATTTTGTATAGTGTCTCTGAAGAGGAAGAAGAAAACAAAAGCATAAAACTAGTAGTAACAGAACAAAAAGAAACTACAGAAAGTATTTATAAAAAAATTGCTTTTCAAAAGTTAGACTATTTGTTTAAATCTTACACAAAACCAGCACTTAATTTAATATCTCCACCACCAGAATTTTTCATATTATAATTTTGTTTAAATGAGACTGTAAAGTCTTCTCTTTTATTAATTTTAAAGTTACCTTGGTAAAAAGGTAACAATCAAACTTTATAATATGTTTAAATATATTAAAAACGATTTACCGGCAAGTATAGTCGTATTTTTTGTAGCATTACCATTATGTTTAGGTATTGCTTTAGCTAGTGGCGCACCATTATTTTCTGGACTAATTGCAGGGATTATAGGTGGTATTGTAGTAGGGTCATTAAGTGGTTCTAAAATTGGTGTAAGTGGTCCAGCTGCAGGTCTTGCAGCAATTGTATTAACTGCTATTGGTACTTTAGGCGGTTACGAAAACTTCCTAGTAGCAGTTGTTTTAGGAGGTATTATCCAATTAGTTTTTGGATTATTAAGATTAGGAATCATAGGTTACTACTTTCCTTCTTCAGTAATTAAGGGAATGTTAACAGGTATTGGTATTATCATAATTTTAAAACAAATCCCTCACTTTTTTGGATACGATCCAGATCCAGAAGGTGATTTTGCTTTTTTTCAAGTAGATGGTGAAAATACATTTTCTGAAATTTTAAATTCGATTAATCATATTACACCAGGTTCATTATTAATTGGTGTTATCGGTTTAGGGATTTTATTATTATGGAGTAATGTGTTATCCAATAAAGGTAAAATATTTCAATTAATACAAGGTCCATTAGTAGCTGTTGTTGTAGGTATTATCTTTTATGTGTTAACTAAAGATAGTTCAAGTATGGCAATTCAAAGTTCGCATTTAGTTAGTGTACCTGTTCCAGAAGATTTTTCGTCCTTTTTAGGGCAATTTAGTTTTCCTAATTTTTCAGTAATAACTAATCCAGAAATATGGGTTGTAGCCTTTACTATTGCATTAGTTGCAAGTTTAGAAACACTACTTTGTGTAGAGGCAACAGATAAGCTAGATCCTTATAAAAATGTAACACCTACTAATCGCGAGTTATTAGCACAAGGTACCGGAAATATCCTTTCTGGTATGATTGGAGGATTACCTATTACGCAAGTAATTGTTCGTAGTTCGGCAAATATCCAATCTGGAGGACGCAGTAAAATGTCGGCAATTATTCATGGTTTCTTTTTATTGATTTCTGTAATATTAATACCTAAATTGTTAAATATGATACCTTTGTCTGTGTTAGCTGCAATCTTATTAATAGTAGGTTATAAACTTGCAAAACCAGCTTTATTTAAAACAATGTACAATTTAGGTTGGAAACAATTTTTACCATTTATTGTTACCGTTACAGGTATTGTATTTACAGATTTACTAAAAGGAATTGGTTTAGGTTTAGCAGTTGGTATTGTAGTTATACTAATAAAAAGTTACCAAAACTCACACTTTTTACATAAAGAAGGAGAAGATGTAGACGATGGTAAAATTAAAATGACACTTGCAGAAGAAGTAACCTTCTTTAATAAAGGAGCAATTTTAAAAGAATTAGATCGTTTACCAGAAGATTCTTACTTAGAATTAGACGTAAGAAAAACACGCTATTTAGATAATGATATTATCGAGATTTTAGAAGACTTTTCAATTAAAGCAAAAGAAAGAAATATCAATATCAAGTTAATTTCAGAAAGAGGAACGATAGAAAACCCAGAAAGTTTTATAGAGTTCTTTAAATTAAAACCTAAAACACAATTAAACTAACAAACAACACAATAGAAGATAATATGAAAGCACATACTAAAGAAACACAAGCTACAATGACTCCAGAAAAGTCATTACAGTTTTTAAAAGAAGGGAATCAAAGATTTCAGCAAAACTTAAAAGCAAATCGTAATTTATTAGAGCAAGTTAATGATACAAGCGAAGGACAATTTCCGTTCGCAACAATATTAAGTTGTATAGATTCTCGTGTATCTGCCGAGCTTGTTTTTGATCAAGGATTAGGAGATATTTTTAGCGTACGTATTGCAGGTAACTTTGTAAACGAAGATATCTTAGGAAGCATGGAGTTTGCTTGCAAATTAGCAGGAACAAAACTAATTGTAGTATTAGGTCACACAAGTTGTGGTGCAGTAAAAGGTGCATGTGATCATGCCGAAATGGGTAATCTAACCAAGTTAATCCAGAAAATAACACCAGCTGTAAATGCAGTTTCAGAGCCAAAGGATGAGAGTTTAAGAAACTCTAAAAACTTAGAATTTGTAGATGAAGTATCAAAGAAAAACGTAGAACTTACAATAGATCGCATCCATGCAGAAAGTCCAATACTTTCTGAAATGGAAAAAAATGGCGAAATTAAAATTATAGGCGCTATGTACGATATTAATACTGGAGACGTACAGTTTTACGAATAAGATTAACATGAAAAAGAACACATTTGCAGCATTACTAGTTTTAGTAATGCTGCCTTTTTTAGGGATAAGTCAAAATAGCGAATTAGGTAATTGGTTAATCGTTTTTGGTAACAAACAATTAAATAGCAAATGGAATTTACATGCCGAAGTCCAATACCGTAATTACGATGCTATTGGCGATCTAGAGCAGCTACTGTTAAGAACAGGAATAGGATACAATCTAACCGAAAATAACAACAACCTACTATTAGGTTACGGTTACATAAAATCTGAAAATTACTTAGGTCAAACAGACGATAAAATTAATGTAAACGAACACAGAATTTTTCAGCAGTTTATAACAAAACAGCACCAAAACAGATTAAATATAACACATCGTTATAGGTTTGAACAACGTTTTGTAGAAGACGATTTTAAAATGCGATTAAGATACTTTCTATCTCTAAATTATCCATTAAATCATAAAAATTTAGAAGACAAAACATGGTATTTATCAAGTTATAACGAGCTGTTTATTAATACCAAAAATGATTTGTTTGATCGTAACAGGATATATTTTGGTACAGGATATAAACTAAATAAAGCTATAAAATTTGAGCTAGGTTGGATGAATCAAATATTCAGTTCAGGATCCAGAGATCAAATAAACATGATAGCATTTATTAACTTTTAAATAAAAATAAGAAGGTAATGGTACTTAAGCTTGCTCGTCGTTAGTCTCTTCAGCAGGATCTATAATATCATTATCTTCATCTAAAGTTTCATCATCAGATTTAATAATACTAGGAAAAATCATTGGTGCCAAACCCTTAACAGGTTTGTACAGTAAAGAATCTTCAATATTCTCTTCATCAACAAACGTAATCGTGTTATTCATTTTATCAAAAACAATAAGTAACACACTTAAAATCAAACCAATTTTTAAAGCACCAAAAACAGCGCCAAGCAATTTGTTTAAAATACCTAAAGACGCAAAATCTGCTAATTTGGTAAGCGCTTTACCAGCCAAACTAATTAGTAAAATAATAACAACAAAAGTTATCGCAAAAGCAGTAATATTAATAGTTTTCTCGTCCCATTCAGTCTTATTCTCTAAAAAGTTAGCTACAAAATAACTAAAATGTATAGCACCGTAAACACCACCAACAAGAGCAATAATAGAAGCTAATTCAACAAAAAGACCTTTAAACAATCCGCGTATTAAACCAAACAAAATTAACGCACCTAAAACAATATCTATAACCGCCATAAAGTTTACAATTTCAACAAATATAAACTAACTTTGCAACTTTAATAAAATTATGTCTAGAGACGAACAACTAAAACAACGCTGGGAGGAGATAGTAACCAAATTGTCTAATCAATTTGCAGATGGAGACACCTTAGATTTAGACGCAATAATCTACTTAATTGGTGTGCAAGAGTTGGGGCAATTACATCGCAGATTTAAAAAAGATCACAAATTAGATTTAATGCACATAGCCATATGCAAACTACTAGAACCTTACGGCTATTATGAGTTTGATTTTGTTGATGAAGATGGTTGGCCACACTATAAAATAAAAGAGCAATTACCAACACTAAAAGCAGGAGAACAGTCTATTTTAATGAAAGAAGCCATAGTAAACTACTTTTTAGAAACCAACTATATACAATAATTATTACAGCGTTACCCTATCGGGTCAGGCTCTCGCAAGTCGCAATCAAAGATGTGCTCCAACAATTGCTCCATCCTTAACGCGTCAATCCGCCAACAAAAAGCTTACACTAAGTAAGGTGTAAACCATAAAAAATAGTAAATTTGCCCTTTATTTTATGATGTCATGATAGATAAGATTAAAGAACTTATAGCCGAAGCAGAAGCGTTTAAAGCGCAAACCAAAGAAGAGGTAGAAGCATACCGTATTAAACTTTTAGGACAAAAAGGATTAGTAAAACAATACTTTGCCGAGTTTAAAAACGTAGCTAACGACCAAAAGAAAGAGTTTGGACAAGCCATAAACAAACTAAAACAAACGGCTCAAGACAAAGTAAACCAGCTAAAAGAAGAGCTAGATAATAATGCTCCAGAAACAAGCATATCTGGTGATTTATCAAGACCAGGCGAACCATTAATTATCGGTTCTCGTCATCCAATTTCTATAGTAAAAAATCAAATTATAGATATCTTTTCTAATATCGGTTTTAATGTTAGCGAAGGACCAGAAATAGAAGACGATTGGCATAACTTTACAGCATTAAACCTACCAGAATATCATCCAGCAAGAGATATGCAGGACACGTTTTTTGTGCAAACTAATCCAGATATTTTATTACGTACACATACCAGTTCTGTACAAGTACGCTACATGGAAAATAATCAACCACCAATACGTACAATATCACCAGGTAGAGTTTATCGTAACGAAGCTATTTCTGCACGTTCGCATTGTTTTTTTCATCAGGTAGAAGGATTATACATAGATAAAGATGTAAGTTTTGCAGATTTAAAACAAACGCTTCAATATTTTACAACCGAGTTGTTTGGAAAGTCTAAAATAAGACTTCGTCCATCTTACTTCCCGTTTACAGAGCCTAGCGCAGAAATTGATGTATATTGGGGATTAGAAACCGAAACTGATTACAAAATAACCAAAGGAACAGGTTGGTTAGAAATTGGTGGTTGTGGTATGGTAGATCCAAATGTATTATCCAATTGTAAAATAGATCCAGAAGAATACTCTGGTTTTGCATTTGGAGTTGGTATAGACCGTATAGCAATGTTATTACATCAAATAGGAGATATTAGATTATTAAGCGAAAACGATGTACGATTCTTAGAGCAATTCAAATCGGCTTTATAATAAATTAACAATGAATTATAGTTAAAGGCTAATATGTTAAGAAATTTACATATTAGCCTTTTTTATTTAACAACAAATTAACTTCGTTTAGTTCGGTTTGTTCCGAACCTATTGTATTTTTGCGGCATAATTTTTTAGAATAATTTATGATTAAAGATATATGTAGCAAAAAAATGGCACTGGTTGAAAAACTTGGTGTGCATTTAGAAGGTAGAGAAAACCTAGCACCTGTTGCTGCGCGCATTATGGCGTACGTAATTTTAACAGGTAAGCGCGGTACTACGTTTGAAGAAATGGTTACTGTACTTCAAGCAAGTAAAAGCACAATTTCTACGCATTTAAACCACTTACAAGATTTAAAAAAACTAGAATATTTTACTAAAACTGGAGACAGGAAAAAGTATTTCATCATTAATAAAGATTCTGTTTTACATCATATTAATGAAATGATAAAAGAATGGGAAGAAGTGGCGGCACTTCATAAAGAAATGAAAGCTTACAAAGAAGCCATTAACGAACATATTACAGATGAAGAAGAAAAATTCGATTTAACCTTTCATAACGATTATTTACGATTCGTAGAAGATGCTTCGGCTTCAATAGAAAACTTAAAAGAAAACCTAATTAAAAATAAATTCAACCTTTAAAATAATGACAACAAATAAATTAATTTCAATATTAACCATAGCTAGTGTGTTTCTAGTCGTGGTTAGCTGTGGTAATAAAGACAATGCGCAAGCAGCTGCAGCGCAACAACAGCAAGCCTTACCGTTTCCGGTAACGCAAATTCAAACCCAAACGGTAGAAGGTTTTAACGAATATCCTGTAAATATAGAAGGTATTGTAAACAGTGATGTGCGTGCAAAAACTTCAGGATACATTCAAAAAGTATTGGTAGACGAAGGTGCTAGAGTACGCAAAGGTCAACCACTTTTTAGGTTAGAAACGCAATCGCTAAGTCAAGATGCAGAAGCGGCAAAAGCACAAGTTAATGTGGCTCAAGTTGAGGTTGATAAGTTAAAACCTTTAGTAGAAAAAAATATTATTAGTCCAGTACAATTAGAAACAGCAAAAGCCAACTTAGCACAAGCCAAAGCGGCTTACAGCAGTATTGCTGCCAATATTGGTTATGCAACGGTAAAAAGTCCGGTTGATGGTTATGTGGGTTCAATTAATTTTAGAGAAGGTGCTTTAGTTAGTGCAGCCGATGCAACACCATTAACTACGGTTAGCGATATTAGTCAAGTGTATGCGTTTTTCACTTTAAACGAAGCGCAGTACATAGACCATTTAAAACGAATGACAGGTAAAACCAAAGCAGAACGTATCAAAAATTTTCCAGACGTTAGTTTAATATTGGCAAATGGCGATATATATTCTGAAAAAGGACGTATTCAAACCAGTACTGGTCAAATTAGCGAAACAACTGGTACCATAAAAGTAAGAGCAGCTTTTGATAATCCAAACGAGCTTTTAACTAACGGAAATAGTGGAAAAATACGTATTCCTTCAACTTACAAAAATGCAGTAGTTGTACCACAATCGTCAACCTTTGAACAGCAAGGTAAAGTGATGATTTACACGTTAGGCGAAGACAATAAAGTAAGCAGTAAAATTATTGAAGTTGAAGCTAAAGTAGATAATCTTTACGTGGTAAAATCGGGTATAGATACCAATACTAAAATTGTTGCTTCTGGTGTTTCAAAATTACGCGATGGTATGCCAATTGCACCACAAGAAATTCCGTTTAACGAAGCCACTAAAAAAGTAGCTACTTTATTTAAAAACTAAATTATTCCTTAAACATATTTATTAGTTATGTTAAAAACATTTATTGAAAGACCAGTGCTTTCAACAGTAATCTCTATTATCATAGTTATACTAGGTGTTATCAGTATAACATCCTTACCTATAGAGGAATACCCAGATATTGCGCCGCCAACTATTAAGGTTACGGCTAACTATACAGGTGCTAATGCAGAGACTGTTTTAGAGAGTGTAATTGTACCTATTGAAGAGCAAATTAATGGTGTAGAAGGTATGACGTACATTACTTCTACAGCATCAAATAATGGTACTGCCGAAATTACCGTGTATTTCGACCAAACTATGGATGCCGATATTGCTGCGGTAAACGTACAAAACCGTGTTGCACGTGCAAACCCGTTGTTACCTTCAGAAGTTATCCAAACTGGTATTGTAACGCAAAAGCAAGAAACCAGTGCATTAATGTTTATTGCTATGTATTCTGATAGCGAAGACTATGATGCTACTTTTATTCAGAATTACTTAAAAATAAACGTAATTCCTGCTATGCAGCGTATTAAAGGTGTTGGTGATGTATCAGTGTTTTCACAACAAGATTACGCTATGCGTGTTTGGTTAAAACCTGAAAAATTAGCAGCTTATAACTTAATTCCATCAGATATTACAGCTGCTTTAAACGAGCAGAATTTAGAAGCTGCAGCTGGTTCTTTAGGTGAAAATAATGGTGAATCGTTCTCTTATATTTTAAAGTATAGCGGAAGATTTAAAGAAGAAGGACAATATGCAGACATCGTAATTAAAGCTTTAGGAAATGGCGAATATTTACGATTGAAAGATGTCGCAGATATCGAGTTAGATGCGCAATCCTATTCGTCTAACGCCACAAGTTTAGGACATCCAGCAGTATTTATGGGAATTTTCCAAACCAAAGGATCTAACGCTGCCGAAATTATTGAAAACATAAAAACCACATTAGACGATGTAGAACAAGGTTTGCCTGAAGGTTTAAACTTCTTTGTGCCTTACGATACAAGTTTATTCCTTAACGCATCTATAGACAAGGTAATTAGCACACTTTTAGAAGCCTTTTTACTGGTGTTTTTAGTGGTGTTTATCTTCTTGCAAGATTTCCGTTCTACATTAATTCCTGCAATTGCAGTACCGGTTTCAATTATTGGTACCTTCTTTTTCTTGAATGTCTTTGGCTATTCCATAAACCTATTAACGCTTTTCGCATTAGTGCTGGCTATTGGTATTGTGGTAGATGATGCTATTGTTGTTGTAGAAGCTGTACACGCCAAAATGGATGAAGGTGAGAAAAAACCGAAAAGTGCCACCTTAAAGGCTATGAGTGAAATTTCGGGTGCTATTATTTCAATTACATTGGTAATGTCTGCTGTATTTATTCCAGTAACCTTTGTAACAGGTCCAACAGGTGTATTTTACGAGCAGTTTGGTGTTACTTTAATTATAGCCATTTTAATTTCGGCAGTAAACGCCTTAACGTTAAGTCCGGCATTATGTGCATTGTTACTAAAAGAACATAAAGACGATGAAGAATTAAAAGGAAAAAATGCACTTCAAAAATTCTACACGTTATTTAACAGAGGATTTGACGCAACTGTAAATAAATACTTTAAGTCACTACAGTTTTTATATAAAAACAAGTTTGTATCAGTAATGCTATTAATCATTGCTGGTGTAGGTATTTATTGGGCGGCAACAACAACGCCAACTGGATTTGTACCAAATGAAGATAGAGGAATTATTTTTGCTAACATAGAATTACCTGCCGGTGCATCATTAGACCGTACCGAAGCAGTAACTAAAGAATTATACGCAAAAATTAAAGACCTTGATGGTGTTATAGGTGCTAGTTTTGTTAAAGGGCGAAGCTTAATTAGTGGTGCTGGTAGTAACTTTAGTATTGGTTTCGTCAAGTTAGATGATTGGTCTGAAAGAGAATCTGAAGCCTTATCTGCACAAGCCATCACCGGAAAATTATTTGGTATTGCGGCAACTATTCCAGAAGCAAAAATTATTTTCTTCTCGCCACCAAGTATTCGTGGTTTTGGTAACTCAGCTGGTTTTGAGGTGAATTTATTAGACAAATTCGGTGGTGAGTTTACCGATTTAGATAAAGCAAATAAAGAGTTTGCAGCAGCCTTAATGAGTCATCCAGAAATTCAGTATGCGCAATCGGCATTCAACACTAATTATCCACAATACGAAATGGAAGTTAATGTGCCTTTAGCTAAAGAAAAAGGTGTGGCTATTAATAGCATTTTCGGGACGCTTCAAGGTTATATTGGTGGAATTTACGCTTCAGATTTTAGCCGATTTGGTAAACAGTATCGTGTATACATTCAATCGTTACCAGAAGATAGAGCAGATGAAAACGACCTAAACAGTATGTATGTGCGAACAACTTCTGGTGAAATGACGCCAATTACACAGTTTGTAACCTTAAAACGTGTGTATGGTCCACAATCGGTAACGCGTTTCAACCTATTTAATTCAACAAATATAACAGGTGCAACTAATCCTGGATTTAGTACAGGTGATGCCATTAGAGTGATTGAAGAAGAAGTGGCAAAATTGCCAAGTAATTACACCGTTGCATATTCTGGTTTAACACGAGAAGAGGTAAATGCAGGTAACCAAACCACGTTTATTTTCATCTTAAGTATTCTGTTTGTGTATTTCTTATTAAGTGCGCAGTACGAGAGTTATATTTTACCTTTTTCAGTATTATTATCGCTACCATTTGGTGTATTTGGTGCGTATATAAGTACGAAATTATTTGGATTAGAAAACAATATTTACTTCCAAATTGCACTGATAATGCTGGTTGGTCTGTTGGCTAAAAACGCTATACTTATTGTTGAGTTTGCATTGCAAAGACGCAAACAAGGCGAAAGTATTGTAAATGCTGCAATGGATGGTGCCAAAGCACGTTTACGACCAATTTTAATGACATCATTCGCCTTTATACTTGGGTTAATGCCGCTAGTATTAGCCAAAGGTGTTGGTGCCGAAGGAAATAATTCTATTGGTACAGGTGCAGCAGGTGGTATGTTAATAGGAACCATTTTAGGTGTATTTGTTATCCCAATTTTATTCATCTTTTTCCAATGGTTACAAGAAAAAGTATCGCGTAAACCAGAAGTAGAAACAATTGAAGCTTAAAAAAATGAAATCGACTATAAATAAAAATTTTAGTAAAGGCGCATTAGTTTTAATGCTGGCGCTAACACTGCAAAGTTGTTTTGTGGCTAAGGATTACACACGTCCTGAATTAGAAGAAACAGAACATTTGTATAGAACCGATAACTTACCACAAGACAGTATATCGTTAGCCGATGTATCGTGGAAGGATATGTTTAAAGACCAATATTTAGCGCAATATATTGAAGAAGGTCTTCAAAATAACCTAGATATTCGTGTGGCTATTCAGCAAATTGCTATCGCTAATGCATACATGAAACAAGGTAAGGCAGGTTATTTACCGACGTTAACTGGTACAGCCCAAGCAACGTATCAAGAGCTGTCTGAAAACAGTCAGTTTGGTGGGTTTTTCTCATCTGTAGATCAGTACGAATTATCTGGTAGTTTATCTTGGGAAGCCGATATTTGGGGTAAAATAAGAAGTAATAAACGCGCAGGTGAAGCCAGTTATTTACAAACTGTGGCCGCACATAAAGCTGTAAAAACCGAATTAATTTCGGCAATAGCATCAACTTATTATCAGTTATTAGCGTTAGATGAGCAATTAGAAATTACTGAAAGAACTATTGCCACCAGAGATAGTAGTGTTTACACTATTAAGGCGTTAAAAGATGCAGGAAACGTCACACAAGTTGCTGTAGACCAATACATAGCGCAGTTTAACAATGCCAAAGCGTTAAAAGTAGATTTACAAGCCGCTATTTTTAGAACCGAAAACACGTTGAATTTCTTATTAGGAAGACCAGCAGAACCAATAGAACGTAGTAAGTTAACCGAGCAACAGTTAGATGAAAAGATTACACTTGGCGTACCAGCAACCTTGCTGAGAAACAGACCAGATGTAATTGCATCAGAGTACAATTTGATCAATGCGTTTGAGCTAACCAATGTGGCAAAAAGCAACTTTTATCCATCGTTAACCTTAACGGCAAGTGGCGGATTTCAAAGTTTAGAATTAGATAAATTATTTAATGCTAATTCATTATTTGCAACAGTTATTGGTGGTTTAACACAGCCAATATTTAATCAGCGTAAAATAAAAACACAGCACGAAGTAGCCAAAGCACAGCAAGAACAAGCACTTTTAAACTTTAAGAAAACCTTGTTAACTGCAGGTAACGAAGTGTCTAACGCACTTTACGTTTACAATGCTGAAACCGAAAAATTTGAATACCGTAAAAATGAAGTTGAAGCCTTAAGACAAGCAGAAGCAAACTCAGAGGAATTATTGCAAAATGGTTTAGCTAATTATCTTGATTTGTTAACCGCAAGAGAAAGTGCGCTTAATGCCGAGTTAAACGTTATTGATAACAAATTACAACAATTACTAAGCGTCGTTACTTTATACGAAGCACTTGGTGGTGGTTGGAAATAAAAAGCTATGATTACCAAAAGCGAATTGCTACAATGTGCAATTGCCAAATTTACAAAGTTTGGTAGTAAACACGTGACTTTAGATGAGTTGGCAACTGAGCTTGGTATATCTAAAAAGACTATATATTCATTTTTTAAGAATAAAGAAGATCTTGTCGTTGCAAGCATTGAAACTTTATTAAATGAATATAAGGAAGATATAAATAGAATCATTTCTGAGAATGAAAACGATCCTATTTTGAGTGTTATATTTATCTATAAAAGAGGGTTTGAATATTTAAAATATTTCAAGCCTTCTTTTCTTTTTGGATTAGAAAAATATTACCCAAAAGCCTTTAAATTATTTATTGAATTTACTAAGGATTTAGCAGAAAATACTGCAAGTGCCTTGCTTAAAAAAGCCCAATTACAAGGTGATTTAATTGAAAGTGTAGATGTAGATTTGTTAGTGAAAATTTACTTTTTTAGAGTAGATAATTTATTGTTTAAAGACAATAATTTGTTTGAGATATATTCAGAAGACATGCTTTTAAGGCACATGGTAATTTATAATTTACAAGGTGTAGTAAATACAAGGTATCAAAATAGATTTTTTAATAATTAAAAAGCCTTAGTTTTTAACTAAGGCTTTTTTCACTTTTTAATTAATTACAATTAACACTATTGTAATAAGCTGTATACAAATTCTGGATAGCCACGTTCTCCGTTTTCGTTAGTTAGGGCTAAGAATTTTAATTTGTAAAGGTTACCATCTGTATCGTTAACAATATAAAACACATTGTCTTTTAAAGACGGTAAAGTACCTGGTCCACCACCATTTCTCCAGCTACTACCAATGGTTCTTCTATCATTTTCAACAAATAAAGAAGTTTCTACATCTGCTAAAGTAAAATTGTCGTAAGATAATTCTGTGTCTACTTCTGTATCTATCATATAAACAATAGCATTTTCTAAGGTATTATTAAGAACATAATCTGAATATCCATAAGAGCCATAACCAGGTATCTCGTTTGTGAAAACAGTAAAGTTTAAGTCCCATTCTTCTTTTTTAGGTTCTACATTCACAATACTATTGGTATTAAAACTAAAAAATGTAAAATTGTAATCAGCATTTTTAGATATGGTAACTTCTTGGTGTGTAGTATCGTCAAGATTTGCGTATTGTAGGATGTAGTTATTACCATCTTGTAAGATTCTTACTTTTTTCCATCCTCTAGACTCGCCAGAAATTTCAACGCTTCCTGTACTTGCAGTTGCTGTTCCTACTTCGTCACCTAAGTTTACTAAATACACATAATTGTTTGTGTTTGTTGCAGAGATTTCAGCGAAAGCTGTATTTGATAAATCTCCATTAGGCGCATCTATATAAGCCATATTTGCATCATCAAAAGTACCAACAGCTACTTGAGGTTGTAAGTCTTGAACTTCTTGATTATTTGAGTTTACGGCATCAATATCTGTTGAAGATAATTGTCCTGCCGCCATAAATATAGAGCTGTTTATGATAACTTTAAAGTCTGATCCAGTATAAAAACCTAAATCCCAAGAATCACGTTGTACACTAGTCATTGTGTTAGTGCTTAAGTCTATATATACTTGGTTTTGTTGATTTGGACCACCAACTGTTGGTGCTACATCTGCACCTTCGATAATAACTTGTATTGGCTCTGATGGTAAGTTATTGTCATTATCACTGCTACAATTAGTTAGAGCTAATGCACCTAAACATAGAACTAATGTTAAAAATTTGTTTTTCATTTTGAGTTAGTATTAAAAATTTAAATTATATAATAGTTTGAAATAATATGATCTACCATAGCCTAGTAATAAACTAGAGTTATTTGTGCTGTGTATACCAGATGTTGATGCACCATTTATTGCTACAGTGGTAACATCAAAAATGTTTCTGGCACCAATTGTAAAGTCTACTTTTTTATTAAAAAATGTCTTTTTTATAGAAGCATCCATCCAACTAAATGCATCTGTAGTGTATTTTTTAAATAATGAATTTCCTTGGTCGTCACTACCTTCGGCAATGTAATTTTCTTGTTTACCATTATGCTTTAGCAATATTGTAAATGCAGTATTCCAATTTTTTACTAAATATGATGCGCTTGTGTTTAATTGCAAGGCGTATAGGTAGTCGTTTTTAGCATTTTCTTCATTATTCATAATTCTTGAAATACCTTGATATGTAGCACCTAAATTAAGCGTCCAATTATCTTTTTTTATTGTGTTTTCTGAAGTAATTCCCCAAAGTCTGTATCCGTCTATATTTATATATTGATATTGTAATGGCGTTGGATTTATGACAGCTAGTTCTATTTTATCTTTTAAATCTATATAACTTAATTTAATGTTATTTGATAGTGATATATCCTTAAACCAAGTTCGTTTTTTTAAGTTTAAAAATGATGAGAAACCACGTTCTGGAGATAAGTTTTGGTTGCCTCTAATATCATGATTAGAGTCTACTAAATAATAGTAAAGTTCTTCAAAATTAGGTGTACGATACGATGATCCTATACTTGCTCTAATTTCATACCCTTTATTAAGTAGATATCTAGCATTTAATGATGCTAATAATTGAGATTGGAACATGGAGTTATATTCGTATCTTAATCCAGGTCTTATGGAAAACTTATCTATTAGTTTTATTTCTGCAGATCCAAATACAGCATAGTTTTCTTGTTTTAAGGTTTGGTCTTGTTGTGTTACATCGCCAGATGCTTGTGTATCAAATCCTTTTATAAAACGTGTTTCGTAACCTAATTGATAATTAATTTTGTCACTTTTTGATAGATTATTTATAGTTCCTTTAGAAAAGAAAACATCACTAGATTGATAAGTTTCGTCGGTTTCGTTAGTTTTCTCTTCAGTTAAGATATAATAGTTAAATTGGTTTAAATCTCTTTTCTGTGTTTGATAGGAAAATGTTGCGTTATAGACTACACCAGTTTTTAAATGACCATTAATATTTAAATTATTTATTAGTCTATTAGTTTTAAAAATTCTGTCTGTAGCAGATGGATTACTTGTTTGCGATTGTACATCTATATTAGCTCTAACAGAAGCGTCGTAATAATTTAATGTTTCGTTAAAATATTCGAATTTATAAAAAGCATTAAAATTATTTGAGTTGTAGTTTATAGCGGCTTTTCCGTTAAACTGTGTTTTAGGTAACCAGTCATAACCTCTTAAACCATCATTAAAATAGTGGTTTTTTCCTTTTTTGTTATTAAAAAAACCAGCAAAATCATTTCTGTTGGCACTTATTTTTGCATTCCAAGTATCATTTATTCTATGTCCAATACTTAAGGCTTGAATGTGTCTACCTTTATCAAACCATTCATACTCGTCACTAACAGTTTCTTCTTGTATAAAGGTTTGAATTTGCCAATCATGATCTAGTTTTTTCTTAGTTATAATATTAATAACTCCAGCAACCGAGTTTGCTCCGTATTCTACACCCATAGCACCTTCTACAATCTCTATACGCTCTACGTCATCTAAGTTTATTTGTGTTAAATCAATGTTGTTACCTAATCCATTATCACTAACGATTTGAACATTATCAAGCATGATATTAAAGTATTGGGCATCTAATCCAAAAAATGAAATTGTAGATTTTCCTGTTTGAGCATTAGGGATAATGTTTAAGTTTAAATTAAAATTTAATACATCAGCTAAGGTGTTAGCAGCTTGTTTATCAATTTTTTCACGGTCTATAACAATAACGTTATGTACCGATTTTTTGATAGACTGAGGATTGTATTGCCCAGTAACAACAACTTCTTCTAACTGTTCAATTTTTGTAGTATCAGTAACTTTTTCTTGAGCAAAAAGAAGTGTAACCGAAAAAAAAGAAAAATAAAGCGTTAAAAGTTTTTTATTTAGAATCATTCTTGATTAAATTTGTCACAAATATAAACGTTATTTTAATTCAGTCTAAATAAGAACAATATTTTTTAAAAAAATTAAAATTCATCAAAAATGAAACATTATCTAGTTATTACTTTATTATTCTTTGTAGCATTTAGCGCTACTGCACAATCTAAAAAAGAAAAGGATCAGGCAGCTATAAAAAAAATGTGCGGATGTTACGAAGTCACTTTTAACTTTGCAGAAACCTTTAATTACAGTCAAGATTCTTTATATAAGCCATCTAAAACTAAAATAGATAAAGGTTTAGAATGGGCACAATTGGTAGAAGACACAGATAATAAAATTTCAATCCAACATTTATTACAAGTAGGTAGTCCAGAGCAACTATATATAGTAAAACATTGGCGTCAAGATTGGTTGTTCCAAAATAAAGATTTTTACATGTTTGATGGTGATAATAAATGGAATTTTGAAACCAAAACAGAAGATGAGGTAGAAGGACAATGGACGCAAAAAGTATATCAAGTAGATGATAGTCCACGTTACGAAGGTAGTGCTACTTGGGTACATGTAGATGGTAAAAGCTTTTGGGAAAACACAACAACTGCACCATTGCCAAGACGTGAGTACACAAAACGTAGCGATTATAATGTAACCTTAAGAGGTAATAGACACGAGATTACAGAATATGGTTGGTTACACGATCAGGATAATGCTAAAATTATTCGTCAAGAAGGCAAAGAAGATATTACCTTAGCCAAAGAAAAAGGCTATAATACATATGTTAAAGTAGAAGATAGTCGTTGTCAAGGAGCTATAGACTGGTGGAAAGAGCATAGCAAAAAATGGGCAACAGTACGTGCAAAATGGAGTGAAGTTTATAACAGAAATAAGGATTTACATCTAGAAGATAAAGTAGATAATAAAGTGTTATTTAAACATTTATTTGATGAAGAATTAACCAACAAAGAAGACATCGATAAAACGATAGAATCTTTTGTAAAAAAATAGAATATGAAACATTTACTTACAACATTTATACTATTCATAAATTTTAGTGTAATTGCGCAAAATAACAAGTTGTTAGATAGAAAATTTTGGTCTAACACAACTACTGTAGAAGCTGTAAAGAAAGCTATAGAAGAAGGGCATGACCCTACACAATTAAATCCGAATAGTTTTGACCCAATGGTGTATGCCATTTTACAAGATGCACCATTAAAAACATTACAATATTTACAATCTATAAAGGGAAATGATGTTAACAAACTAACTCACGATGGACGTACTTATATTTTTTGGGCAGCCTATAAGGGTAATGACAGGTTTATGCAATATTTATTAGATAATGGTGCAAAAACAGATATTTTAGACGATCATGGATTAACCATACTAAATTTTGCTGCAAATGCAGGACAGACTAATACAAAAGTGTATGATTTATGTATTAAATACGGTGCAAATCTTAAAAAAGACGTTAATCATAATGGTGCCAATGCATTATTACTAGCAGCACCAAGTGATAAAGATTTTAAATTAATAGATTACTTTACCACAAAAGGATTAGATTTAAATTCTACAGATAATAATGGTAACGGAATTTATAATTATGTAGCAAGAACAGGTAATTTAGAGTTGTTACAAAAACTTTCTACTAAAGGAGTAAAGGGTAACGATCAAGCGTTTCTATTTGCTAGCCAAGGAACAAGAAATGTATCAAATGGTTTAGAAGTGTTTACATTTTTAGAAGCACAAGGTTTAAATCCAAACACATCGTCTAATGAAGGCGTAACACCATTACACTACATTGCTGCAAGATCACAAAATATAGATGTATTAAATTATTTAATACGTAAAGGAAATAATGTAAATGCAAAAGATAAAGACGGAAGTACTCCTTTTTTAAATGCAGTTTCAAGAAATTCAATTAAAGTGATAGAAACTCTTATACCACAAGTAAAAGATATAAACGATTATAATAAAAAAGGTCAAACAGCTTTAATGTTAGCCACACAAAGTAATACACTAGAAGTGATTAAATTATTAATAAGTAAAGAAGCTAAAGTAGATGTTGTAGACGCCAATGGTAATAACTTAAATTATTATTTAATTGAAGCTTTTAGCCCAAGACAGCCTAAAGATTTTGCAATTAAATTAGAGTTTTTAAAATCTAAAGGTTTAGATATTTCAAAAAAACAGAAAGATGGTAATACGTTATTACATCTTGCTGTAAATAAGCAAAATTTAGATTTGATTAAGCAAGTTGTAAATCTAAAAGTAGCAGATGTTAATGCTATAAATAATGATGGTAATACAGCTTTACATTTAGCGGCAATGTCTTCTAAAGACGAAAAAATCATAAAATACTTATTAAGTATTGGAGCAGATAAAACAATTAAAACCGAATTTGGAGAATCAGCTTATGATTTAGCTTCAGAAAACGAATTATTAGAACAAAATAATGTTTCTTTAGAAATTTTAAAATAAATATTAAATAATGAAATCATTAAAAATAACGATATCAACTATACTGCTATCATTTGCATTATTGTCATTTACCAATATAGATACTAGTAAATACAAATGCATGATTCAATTGACCAATTATACCGGTGAAGGCGCTTATGTTGTAGTTTCTTTAATTAATCCTAATGGCGAATATGAAAAAACACTGTATGTACAAGGTGATGACGACGAGTGGTATTTTGATATTACAGAATGGTGGAAATTTCAAGGTAAAGTAAGAGCAGATATAGATGCTATTACAGGAGCAACAGTAGCTGGAGGACAACGTACAATAAGCATATTAGATATAGAAGATTCTAAATTAAATAAAGGTTATAAACTTAGATTTGAAACAGCTGTAGAAGATCAAGAATATTATACAAGCGATGTCGAGTTTGAGTTAACTACAGAAAATGTCAAAGCAAAACACGAGGGTAAAGGCTTTATTAGATACGTTAGATTAATGCCTAACTAGTATTTTGTATGACCATTTCTATCTGGAGATACAGTCATTTAGCATTAGCTATTACAGCGTCTGTTTTTATTTTATTAGCGTCTGTTACAGGTATCATTTTAGCATTTCAGCCTATATCAGAACAACTTCAACCTTATAAAGTAGAAGATTTAAAAACAATTAGTCTAGACCAAACAGTTAATACCTTTAAACAAACATATCCAGAAATTTTACAAATAGAAGTAGATGCAAACCAGTTTGTATCTGCTTCTGTTATTACTAAAGATGGCAAAAATCTAGAAGGCTATTTTAATCCTAAAACAGCTAATTATTTAGGTGAAAAAATCTCGCCATCAAAGTTTTTTCAATTTACAACTAACTTACATCGGTCTTTATTTTTAAAAAGTACTGGTCGGTTTTTAGTCGCTTTAGGTTCTTTTTTATTGCTTTTAATAGCAATTACCGGTTTTATTTTAGTCGTTAAAAGACAAAGCGGAATTAAACACTTCTTTGCCAAAATTGTAAAAGAAAATCCGTCACAATACTGGCATATTGTTCTTGGTCGTTGGTCCCTCGTGCCAATTATTATCATTACTATAACAGGTGTCAACTTATCGCTGCTTAAGTTTGATGTAATTACTGACCAAACGATTAAACACAATGTAGATTTTGAAGCATTAGAGGCATCTTCAACAGAAAAATCAGCTTCAATTTTTGGTGCAATTACTTTAGATCAAGTTAAGCATTTAGAGTTCCCTTTTTCTGAGTTTGTCGAGGATTACTACACATTAAAACTTAAAGATAAAGAGCTGCTAATACATCAATATTCTGGCGAAATTTTAAGCGAACAAAATACATCTTTAACGTCTTATTTTTCAACACTAAGTTTAAATCTACATACAGGAAAAGGAAGCATTATTTGGTCCGTAATTTTATTAATTGCGACCATAAACATCTTGTATTTTATGTATTCTGGGTTTGATATGACCTTAAAACGAAAGAAAAATACTGTAATACCTAAAAACAAATACACCAAAGATCAAGCAAAATTTATCATTCTTGTGGGATCAGAAACAGGAAGTACTTACAGATTTGCTTCGGCATTATTTAATAGTTTGATAAATGCAAAACACAGTGTTTTTATTTCTGATTTAAACAGTTATTCTACTTACAAAAATGCAGAACATTTAATTGTTTTTACAGCAACGTATGGCGATGGTGAAGCGCCAATAAACGCTAACAAATTTTTAGATACATTAAAAAATACAACTCAAAAGCAAAGTCTAAAATTTAGTGTTATTGGATTTGGATCGTTACAGTATAAGGCTTATTGCCAGTTTGCAGAAGATGTAAATAATGCATTAAATAATAGTCAGAATTTCACCCAATTTTTACCATTAAAAACAATTAACAATCAGTCTATAGATGCGTTTAAAAATTGGTGTATAGCGTTTAATTTGCAATCGAAATTAGACATAGAAATACCTAAAGTAAAACAGTTACAAACACCAAAAAATCTTCAAGATTTTAAAGTAGTTTCAAAATCTGAAATTAACCAAGATCATACTTTTGTGTTGACTTTGCAAACCAAAAACGCACAAAAAATACAGTCTGGTGATTTGTTATCTGTGTTTCCTGAAGAAGATCAAATAGAGCGATTATACTCTTTAGGAAAATTTGAAGATAAACTGGTTTTAAGTGTCAAAAAACATCAGTTTGGCGTTTGTTCAAATTATTTTAGTCAGTTAAAAGAAGGCGAAATTATCAAAGCACGAATTAATAAAAATCCATCGTTTTACCTTCCAAAACAGACAAAACATGCTGTTTTTATCGCTAATGGTACAGGAATTGGACCTTTTTTAGGTATGATTAACCAAAACCCAAACATTAAAAAGCATTTATTTTGGGGTACACGTACGCAAGCTTCAGCTAATATTTATGATGCTTATTTAAATGAAGCAAAACAAAAGCAGCTACTAACCACATGTAATATAGCATATTCTAAAGAAGGAAATAAAGCGTATGTTCAAGATGTTATAGCACAAAAAGACAATATCATAGCTTCTGTATTAGAGCAAAATGGTGTAGTTATGATTTGCGGTTCGGTTGCAATGCAAACTTGTGTTTTAGATCAATTAGATACGATTTGCCAGAACAATTTTAGTAACAACGTAAGTTACTTTATAGATAACGGTCAAATAAAGATGGATTGTTACTAACATAAAATTTAAGATTATGTGTAATAATATAAAAACATTATCAAAAACATCTCAAGGCGAATTGTCTTTGTGTAAAAACTGCAAGCATTTTCACTTAGAGTTTAATAATATATATTTTGAATTTACAGTAAACGAGTTTAAGCAGTTTAAGCAGTATGTTTTAAATTTAGAACCAGAATTTTGGGAGTGTAAATATGCTGAAGCAAACATATCCAAAAAGATACCTATACCTACTTTGCAAGACAATCTTATTCTGATGTTTAACCGACAAGAATTTTTACAATTAAAAGTGTTAGTCAATAAGCCAATACTTAATATTTACAAAAAAAGTATTAACGTAGATGATATTGATTATACTTTAATATTAAATTAATTTAATAGTATTTTTGTAGTCTTAAAAAGTTAAGATGAAAAAAGACATATTTATTCCAAAAGTAGAAGGTGTTTATATTGCAATAGTTAACGAGTATAACGATGTATATCAAACTCAAGATTGGAATGCTTATATAATTAACGATAAAGACGTAGATTTAGATACAGTAATTATTGTTACTAGTGGTTATTCTGATAGTAAAACAACCTCTGTTTTTAGAAAAAAAATAGATAAGCTTCCTAAGAAAAGTTATGCCAAAATAGAGCTTATTCAAGAAGAACTTTTTGCGCTTAACAACCAATTTAAAGTCACGTTTTTTGAAGGTAATACTATGTATGATAAAACATATACTTTTAGAAAAAACACGATTAATAAAAATGCCTTACAACCTGTACCGTTAATGAAGGTACGTGGTGTAGTAGTAAAATAAGCCTTGAATTTTCAAGGCTTATTTTTTTATAGTTTTATTGCTTAATACATTGGTTTATAGTGTTAGTCCATTTTTGACCAACTTCTACTTCGCCATCTATTAATCTGTTTATATCTTCATTAAATAGATTAAAATCAATAGTATTATTGTTAGTGTTCTTAAAAATTAAAAACACGTCTGTAATCTGTTCTACAGTTTTATTGATACGTTTTTTCTGTATATCAATAAAAGCACTTTCGCATGTGGTTAAATCTATAATTTCGTAATTTGAGTTATTGGTAATTAAAGCCACTTTTTTAGTAGTATCTATTCCAAAAGTTAAATGATTAAAAACATCTATTTTGGTGATAGTAAGAAGTTTTTCTTCGGCAATAGTTTTAAAAAACTTAGTTTTTTGTTGTGTTTTTTTCTTTTTAGAAACATATAATAAAAAGAAAGGAATACCGCAGCAAAGGGTAATAACAACACCTATTATGGTATTTGTTGTATCCATTTTTGTTTAAAATTAAAAATTGTAAAATGTAGGTTATTTAAACCTTCTTAATGATTTATTTTTAAACAAAACGTTATAAATGCGTATGAAAAGGATATGCAATATCAGACTTATTAAAGTAAAGTATGATTGCATTTAGATTGTAAAACTTGACTAAGCAAGTTTTTGTAAAGTAAGTAGTTAATGCGTTTAAATTACCGTGTAAATCATCTTTAAAATTAGATGGGTAATTAGAAATGTCTACATCTAAAAAGTTAATTACTACTGGATCCGTAGTGTTTGCAACAGTTAAATACTTAACAGGTGCAGTTACAGTATCATTTTTAGAAGAAACAAATGCAGTATGGTCACTAAAATTATGTGTTTTAGTAAACGCAAAGCTAATTGTAACGCTTAAAAATAATAATAGATGTAAATACTTTTTCACGATGTAAAAGTAGACTTTACAACTAATTAAATACTTTATAAAACGTTAATTTTAATTTAATTTATCAGTAAGTTTTTTAAACACTTTCTTAGGATCTTTACCTTCATATAAAATATCATAAACAGCATTTATAATAGGTAATTTGGTTTTCTTTTTATTCTTATCGTTTAGTAAATGAGCGCTTTTTGTAGCGTAATAACCTTCTGCAACCATATTCATTTCCATTTGTGCAGATTTTACAGTGTAGCCTTTACCAATCATGTTTCCAAACATACGATTACGAGAAAACGTAGAATAACCAGTAACTAATAAGTCGCCTAAATAAGCAGAGTTATTAATGTTACGTTTCATCTTATGCATTTTTTTGATAAAACGTTTCATTTCGCGTATAGCGTTACTCATCAACACACTTTGGAAGTTATCACCGTAACCTAAACCATGCGCTATACCAGCCGCAATAGCGTAAATATTTTTAAGCATTACTGCATATTCAGTCCCAATAACATCGTCGCTAGTTTTGGTTTTTATATAATCGCTAGATAAAGCATTGGCAATAATTTGTGCTTTTTTCTGATCTGCGCAAGAAATTGTTAAGTAAGATAAACGCTCTAAAGCAACTTCTTCTGCGTGGCAAGGACCTGCAATAACGCCAATATTTTCAAAAGGAATGTTATAATTATCATGAAAATGCTCTCCAACCAATAAACCAGTTTCTGGTATAATTCCTTTTACTGCCGAGACTACAATTTTATCAGTAATATCTGCATTTAGTTTTTTTAATTCAGAATGAATAAATGCCGAAGGAATTACAAAAATTAAAACATCGGCATAGTTAGCAATTTCATTAATATCATTGCTAAGTTTTAGTTGTTCTAAATGAAACTCGACAGAACTTAAATAATTCGGGTTATGTTGTTCTCTAAGAATATGTTCTTTGGTATAAACACTGCGCATGTACCAACCAACTTCTTCTAAGTTTTCACAAAGCATTTTTACGATAGCGGTTGCCCAACTTCCTGATCCAAAAACAGCATATTTTAATGGTTGACTCATAATTTCGTTTAAATTCTAGGTCAAAAATACGTAAAATTAAAGACTTCAATTCATATTGAAAATCAATCACTTTTAATTTTTGGCACGCCTTTTGAAAATCAATTTATATCAATCCTTAAAACGACACATTATGAAGACGATTAAATTACTTTCAGGCTTTGCTTTAATAGCATTATTATTTACATCGTGTTATACAGAAGTTGTTGTAGACGACTATGCCTATGATAATTATCAAGAACCAATAACGGTTAATCAATTACTAAACTCTTACGAGCTGTGGTACGTAGACATTAACGAAACTATTGGTTATGGCGAAACACCTTTTTTACAAATGGCTTTTACTGTATCTTTTAGAAACGGAAATTTATACGCTAATAATAATTTAGTTGGTATTGGTAGTCAAGGTAACGGTTATGGTATACAAATAGGCTACTATAATGCTTACGATATGATTTTGGATATAGATCATGATATTGATGGTTATGATAGTTTTGATGTATACCAAATAGACTATAATACTATTGAATTGTATAATCCATTTAATGATACGTCATATTTTTTACATGGTTATCAACGTTCAAATTTTGATTACGATTATGTGTTTTATGATAACATACAATACTTTTTACAAGAATATGAAGCTTGGGAAAAAACATACACAAGTAACTTTGGTGCTTTAAATGAATTTGATAACGAAAACTTCCTTCAGTTTTTATCTGGCGGAAATGATAACAATTTTAGAAGCTCTCAAGATCCTGAAGGAACAAATCCAAACAATATATATTGGGATTATTCTGGATTGTATGGTGTTAATGATGTTAACGGTAATATGTACCTAAAAACACTAACCTTAGATTATGATTATTTTGATAATGAGTTTTTTGAGTTAAGTATTGTAAACGATCAAAGAGTAGAATTATATCACCCAAGTTCTGGTACGGTTTATGAGTTTACAGGAAGAGGTTATATACAATATTTAAAAGTTGGACAAACAACAGACAGAAGTAAAACATCTGGAGATAAAAAACGTAAACAGCACACCAGAAAAAAAGATAATCCTAGAGAGAATACTAGAGAAAAATAAACACTTGTTAGTGAGTGATTTTTGAGAATTAGTTTAGTTAGTTTAAAACCGCTTAGAGTAAAATTTAAGCGGTTTTTTTAATTTTTTTGTAGCTAATTTCCTCATAATCATAAAATTAAACGCTTTTAGTCGAATAAATTATGTTTTTTGTCGAATTAAAAATACATTCGTCAATCAATAACCTACTTAATTTATTTTTTATGAAAAAAATTCCCCTAATCACCTTAGCTTTAATAGCTGTGTTATTTACAACAAGTTGTGAAAATGAAGAGACTTTTGTGGATAACAACACTGTAACAAATGTAGACCCAAATTTTAGAGTAACAACAGCAAATGGAAACACAGCTAACCAACGTATGTCTTATGATGAACCATGTATGACAATTAATCTAATAGCTGGTCAAAATCATATTGCAGGAACTGTTTCTGTAGATTTTGATGGTGTAGATTTAATTATCACTTATACTACAAATGCAGATTGGTCAATTCAAGCTACGCATTTAAGTATTGGTAATTGTGCAGATCAAACAATACCAACAACAGGATCTGGAAATCCAAAAATTGGTCATTTTGAGCATTCTACAAATCATAACCCAGATGTAGATGTAGTAACGTACTACATAGATTCAGCTGCGTTAACTGAAAATTATTGTTTTGCAGCACATGCAGAAGTTAATGGGCCAACAGGCGGAGAAACTGCTTGGGCAGAAGGTACAGACTTTGACGGTAATAATTGGGCAATGTATGTTGAAGCATTATTGTCAGACTGTAATGTAGATAATCCTGAAACAGAAAGATAATTGTAGATTTTAAATACTAAAAAAGCCAACCCTAAAAGGTTGGCTTTTTTTATGTGATAAACATTTAATCTTAACTTTCAAAAGTGATATTTAGGCTAATATCTACACTGCTTAAAGCTTTACTTACTGGGCAACCTTTTTTAGCGCCTTCTGCAAGTTCTTTAAATTTAGCTTCGTCCATACCATCTACTTTTCCAGTAAGGTCTAATTGTATATGTGTAAAGGCAAAACCGCCATCTTGTTGCTCTACAGTAATAGTAGCATCTACGTCTAATTTGTTAGATTCAAAACCTGCTTCTTGTATAGCAAAACTAAGCGCCATAGCAAAACAACCAGCATGTCCTGCTGCAATTAGCTCTTCTGGGTTTGTACCAGCTTTACCGTCTTCGTTTTCAAAACGTGCTTTAAAGTTATAAGGTGTATTGTCTAAAACACCACTTGGACCATTTAAAAATCCTTTACCGTCTTTACCTGTACCTTGCCAAATGGCTTTTGCTTTTCTCTTCATAAAATAATTTAATTTTTGGTTTACTTTAAAATTAAAGCTTTTACTAAAGAAATAGGGTTAAGGAAATTGTAAATGTTTTGGGAGGACTTTTTTAATATTCGTGTATAAGTGTTAGCTGCAGTTATACATTATTGATTAATAGTTTTAGTTATAATTAAGTTTAATAATTTTTTCTCCAATTACTAATTCATTAATAATTTCATTTTTATCAAATGAAGGTCTAAATTGAGCGACAATTTTTCTTTTTTTATTAGCTTTTAATTTTTGTTGTAATTTGTTCGTTCTTGCGGTCAGTTTCATTGACATCACAACAAAATCAATTTTATGTAATTCTCCATTTTTATCACGTAGATAAATCTTATTAAAATCTATTTCTTGAGATTGGGAAGAATTATTTTTAAATTCAAAAACTATGGTAATAAACCTTCTACCTTTTTCAGCAACAATATTATTTGCATAATATCCATTTCCTCTATCAATTACTCTTTGTTTGTTTATTCCAAATATTCGAAATTCAAGACTTTCAGAATATTCATAGTATGTTTTTCTATCAATTTTTTGTGCTGTTGCATTAATTGAGAATAGTAATAAAATCAAAAGGAGCTTATTCATTTTTTTTAAATTTTAAAAATTTATTTTCAGAATGATGTTCTGCTATTATGGGCAAAGTAAAGATAAAGCGAGTTTTTAACTTGCGTTATCGATTGTTAAACGAAGTTAGCAGAAAAATTTAATAAAGCCAAGCGATGCTTCATTCTACTTATAAAAATTCATTTCATCTAAATAAGCCCAAACGTTTTCTGGTAGTAAAGGCTTAACGTTTTTGCCTTCTTTTATTGCTTTTCTAATCATAGTAGAAGATAGTTCTATAATTGGTGCGTCTACACGTGTTATTTTTGGGTGATTATTAAATTGTGTATCTACTTTACCTTCGCTAATACGTGGGTACACATAAATGGAGTGATACTCTAAAATGGTTTGATAATTTTTCCACTTATGGAAGCTTTTTAAATTATCCTCGCCCATAATTAAGGCAAATTCGTGTTTAGGATATTTTTCGGTTAAATGGACTAAGGTGTTAACGGTATAGTTAGGTTGCGGTAAGTTAAACTCGATATCACTTTCTTTTAATGTATCATAGTCTTTTGTGGCTAGATAGACCATTTCTAAGCGCTGGTAATTGTCTAAAAGTGTACTTTTCTTTTTAAATGGATTGTGTGGTGTTACTACAAACCAGATTTGGTCTAAATCGCTGTTTTCTACCAATTGGTTGGCTATAATTAAATGCCCAATGTGTATTGGGTTAAAGGATCCAAAGTATAAACCTATTTTCATAGTTTAGTTAAAAAAGAGACAATTTACTACGCTCAGTTTTATAAATTATTTTTATGATTTTACAAAAGCACCAACTAAATTTTCTGCTTCTGTTAATGCTTTTTCTAGATTATCATTTTCTATAATAACATCAAAAAGCGGAGCTGTAGCAAGCTCTGCACTTGCTTTAGCAATACGCATATTTATCTTGTCTTCACTTTCTGTTTTACGTTTTTTAAGTCGTATTTTAAGCTCGTCTATACTTGGTGGTTTTACAAAAACAGCAAGTGTTTGCTCTGGGAATTTTCTTTTAATACGCAATCCGCCAGATACGTCTATATCAAAAATGACGTTTTTGCCTAATGCCCAAAGTCGCTCGACTTCACTTTTTAAAGTACCATAAAAATTATCGCGGTAAACTTCTTCCCATTCTAAAAAATCGTCGTCTTTTATATGTTGTTTAAAGTCTTTTAAAGATAAAAAGTAGTAGTCTTTACCATGCTCTTCTGTACCACGTTTTTCTCTTGATGTAGCAGAAATTGAGAAGGCTAAATTTAAATTATCGTCTTTAAGTAAATGTCTTACAATGGTTGTTTTACCTGAGCCAGATGGTGCAGAAAAAACAATTAATTTACCTTGTTTTGTGTTGTCTTTGTCCAATAGATTATGCTTTTATTTTAAAGAACGTTAAGTAATTGTTCTTTAATTTTTTCAAGTTCGTCTTTCATTTGTACGACCAATTGTTGCATTGGTGCGTAGTTACTTTTAGAACCAATAGTGTTTATTTCTCTACCAATTTCTTGGCTTATAAATCCTAATTTTTTACCGTTGCTATCTGAGCTATTAATACTTTCTGTAAAGTAGTTTAAGTGATTGTTTAAGCGTACTTTTTCTTCAGTAATATCAAACTTTTCTATGTAGTAAACTAATTCTTGTTCAAAACGATTTTCGTCGTACTTTTCTTTAAGTTCTTCAACGCCTTTTTTTAATCGTTCTCTAACACCTTCAATACGTTCTGGATCTATAGCTATTACATGATCTAACAAGTCTGCAATATTTTTTATACGTGCATTAAAATCTGCTTCTAACACTTTTCCTTCGTCTAAACGGTGCTGGTTTAAAGCGTTAATTGCTTGGGTAATTTCGGTTTGTATTTGCGTCCATTCGTTTTCGTCAATTTCTTCTCTAACCGTATTTAAGGCATCAGGAAAACGAACCGCCATTTTTAGTAATTCGGTATCATCACCATCAACAACATCTTTTAATTGTTGCATGTATTGTTTAACAACTGGCGTGTTAATTTGCGTAGATGTATCGTCTGCAGTAGTTTCTACATAAATAGAAAAATCTACCTTACCACGCACTAATTGATTAGCAATTTGCTTTCTAATTTCAAGCTCTTTTTCTCTGTAAATAGAAGGCATGCGCGCATTCAAATCTAGGTTTTTGCTGTTAAGAGATTTTAGCTCGATTGTAATTTTTTTTGTTGGTAACTGTAGTACAGATTTACCGTAACCTGTCATTGAATATATCATAAACAAAATGAATTTATTAAGCGCAAAGGTAAGTAAAATGTTAACGCCTAAGAAATACAATTTTAACAGCTTATTTAGATTATTTATTATGCACGCACAGTAAATAATTGTAGTTTTGATGTTTTAAATTTTTAGAGATGTACAAAAAACAGTTTGAGATTAGGTGGAGTGATATTGATGCTAACAGACATTTAGCTAACTCTGCATATATAAATTTTATGAGTCATACACGTACAGCGTTTTTACATGAACACGGTTTTTCTTTATCAGAATTGGTAAAAGAAGGTCTTGGTCCTGTGGTTTTTCATGAGCATGTACATTATTTTAAAGAAACCTTTTTAGGTTATCCAGTAACAGTAACTCTTGAAGTTTCTGGTCTAAGCGAAGACGGAATGTTCTTTAAATTTGATCATAATTTTTACAATCATAAAGGTGAAAATCTAGCTTTTTGTGAAATTTTTGGAGCTTGGATAGACTTAAACTCTAGAAAATTAACTAATCTACCGGACGATTTATTAGAGTTAACAAAAAGTTTTCCTAAAACTGAAGATTTTAAAACCCTAACAAAAGAAGACACCAGAAAACATAACAGAACACCAAAAAACCTAAGCTTGTAGTTTAGGTTTTTTGGTAACTAAATACACACCTAAAAAGATTAAAGCCGATGCTAAAATCTTAACGACTGTAACTGCATCGCTTCCCATAATAATTGCAAAAATACCAGCAATTAAAGGTTGCAAGTAAATAAATACGGTTACTGTAGATGCGCGCAAATGTCTTAGCGCTAAAGGATTTAATAGGTATGTTCCAAATGTAGCACCTACAACTACAAAAATTACCGAAAACCAAATGTAAGGTGTAAACGTAGAGGTATCTACCAAAGTTAAATCTGAATATCCAAACGGTAATACCATAAAAAAGCCAAACAAAAACAACCATTTAATAAATGTAAACGGATGGTATTTTTCTGTTAAACGCTTTATTATTATAATATATATACTGTAAGATAACGCATTAATTAGCACCATAATATTTCCTAATAACACATTGTCTCCTGGATTTGGTGATTTACCATAAACTGTTAATATCGCAGCACCAGTAAATCCAAAAATAACACCTAAAACTTTAAGTTTTGTTATCTTTTCATTTAGGTAAAAAGAAGATAGTATTAATACGATAATAGGACTGGTAATCATTATTACCGATGCGTGTATGGGTGTTGTAAGTTCTAGCCCTTTAAAGAAAAAAAGCATATTAACAACAACTCCAAATATGGATGCAAGAAAAAAAGTTTTAAAATCTTTAGGTTCTATTTTTTCTTTTGGAGCAAAAAGGCTGACAACCCAAAATAGAATAGCTGCTCCACCAACGCGTAATGCAATAAAACCAAACGGCTTTATGTAACCGTTAGCCATTACGTCTTTTGCAAAAGTAAAGGTTAACCCATACAATAATTGTACTATAAACGCAGCAATTAAAGCAAATATTCTTAGTTTATTCATTTAATGCTTCTTTGGCTGCTTCTATAGTTTTTTTACTACTACCAACAAAAATTTTGTCGTTAATTACAATAACTGGTCGGCTTAAAAAAGTATAGTGTTCAAGTAAATAATGTTTAAAATCTTTTTCGGTTAGATTTTGGTCCTTTAAACCCATGTCTTTGTATAACTTAGCACGCTTACTAAACAAAGCTTCGTAACTTCCTGCTAATTTTGCTAACTCATCAACTTGTTTTGCTGTTAATGGTTCACTTTTTATTTCCTGAAATTTAAAGTCGTCACTTAAATTCAACTCGTTAATAATTCTTGTGCACGTGTTACAAGTTTTAAGGAAGTAAACGTTTTTCATGATGTTATATTTTTGGCAAATTTCGATTTTTTTTGCAAAAGTTTAATGCTTTTTCTGGCAAAAATTCTGCGAAAGCATAATACCCAACATTTTTTTTAAAAATTGAAGTGAAATTAGTTTTAAATAGCATAAATATTTAATTTTATTGAAAATTGAAATACTATGGATTTTGCATTTGATACCACTTTAAAAAGTCGAAAATTTTTAAAAGATTTACTTGAAAATTTAACTTTAGAACAACTTAATAAAGTTCCTGAAGGCTTTAATAATAATATTATTTGGAATGTAGCTCATACTATTGTAACCCAACAATTATTAGTCTATAATTTATCTGCAATACCTATGATTATAAGTGATGAGTTGGTTGAAATGTATCGAAAAGGAACAAAGGTAGAACGTGATGTAACCCAAGCAGAAGTAGATTTAATTAAAGGTTTATTGTTTAGTACTATTGAAAAAACAAAGGAAGATTATGAAAACAGAATTTTTCAAACCTATCATGAATATACAGTAACTACTAAAAGTACTTTAACCAATGTAGATGAGGCTATTGCATTTAACAATTTTCATGAAGGAATCCATTTAGGTTATGTTTTGGCTTTAAAACGCTGTATTTAAAATTTTAAATAAGAATTTGCTACCACGTATGGTATTGTAAACTCAACAGGCTCTTTACTTAGTGCGCCAAATTCAAAATTGTTGTAAAAGATAATAATACCTTCTTCATTAAACCCGATAGTTTTAGGTAGCTTAAAATCTAAATTTTGAGATTGTAAACCGTTGTGAACGGTCATTAACTCTTTATCATAATATTTTTTAACTAATGCTTTAAACCCATTTAAATCGTTAATTAAATCTTTGGTTTTTAATTCTTTTCCAGTTGCTGGATCAAAATTAAAAAACTTAAAAATCAAGTTGCTGTTAGCTTCTCCGGTTTGTACATTTCCATTCATGGCAATGCAGATAATAAATTCGTTTTGAAAAGAAATTTCTCCATCAATAAACGCTTCCCATTTAGGGAAGTCTTTAGCTACATCTTCAGTAAAAAGTGTTGTAAAGCCTATGTAAGAGGCATTAAAAGCTGTAATGCTTTGGTCTATAGTTAATTTTTTTTCTTTAGCACTATCTACATTTAAAATATCACAAGCAAAATTATTAAGTGATGTATTTATGTTTTTAGCAACATTAGAGTTTCCTTTTGCTTTAGGCATAACAATGTCTACAAAAGTTTCTTTTTCTTTAGAAATATGAATTTCTGAAAACGATAATGTCTTTTCTTCTTCACAAGAAAAAAAGCCTATAAAACACAAAAAAAGTAGATAAAAAGTCCTGAAATTATTTATACTGTTAAACATAAACTAAAGCTAATAATGAAGTTTGAATACAACGAATTAAACGTTATTTTTGTTGCAATAATTACAAATTAAGTTGAAAAACATCTGCTTTGCATTCAAAAATAAGAATTATAAATTTTTAGATGATTATTTCAACTTTAAAAACTAAATAAACATGAAATTTAACACAAAAACGATACATGGTGGACAAAAACATGACCCTGCATACGGTGCTGTAATGCCTCCAATTTATCAGACTTCAACATACGCGCAATCTACACCTGGTGGACATAAAGGGTTTGAGTACTCAAGGACACATAACCCAACACGCCAAGCTTTAGAAAACGCTTTTGCTAGCATAGAGAATGGTGAGTATGGATTAGCTTTTGGGTCTGGTCTTGCTGCTATTGACGCGGTAATGAAACTTTTAAAGCCAGGTGATGAGGTAATAAGTACAAACGATTTATACGGCGGAACGTACAGATTATTTACTAGCATTTTTAAGAATTTTGGGATTAAATTCAATTTTATTGGTATGCAAAATGCAAGTAATATTGAAGATTATATTACTGAAAACACAAAAATTATTTGGGTAGAAACACCAACTAACCCAATGATGAATATTATCGATATTAAAGCAACTGCAGAGATTGCAAAAAAACACAATGTGCTTTTAGCGGTAGATAATACGTTTGCTACACCATATTTACAACAACCATTAGATCTTGGTGCAGATTTAGTTATGCACTCGGCAACCAAATATATTGGAGGACATAGTGATTTAGTGATGGGAGCACTTGTTGTAAAAGATAAAGAGCTAGCAGATAAATTATATTTTATACAAAATGCAAGTGGAGCAGTTTGTGGACCACAAGATTCTTTTTTAGCGCTTCGCGGAATAAAAACGTTACACGTAAGAATGCAACGTCATTGTGAAAACGGAAGAGCTGTTGCAGAATATTTAGCGTCTCATCCAAAAATTGAAAAGGTCTATTGGCCAGGTTTTGAAAGTCACCCAAACCATGAAGTAGCAAAATCACAAATGAAAGATTTTGGAGGAATGATAAGTTTTGTAACTAAAGGAAACGATTACAACGAAGCTATTAAAATTGTAGAAAACCTTAAAGTGTTTACACTAGCAGAATCTTTAGGAGGTGTAGAATCTTTATGTGGTCATCCTGCAAGTATGACACACGCAAGTATACCAAAAGAGGAACGCGAAAAAACAGGAGTAGTTGATGCTTTAATTAGATTAAGCGTAGGTATAGAAGATGAAGAAGATTTAATTAACGACTTAAAGCAAGCAATAGGATAAGTTCTTATTAAACATCTCATAAAAAGAAAAACGCCAACTTAAAAAGTTGGCGTTTTTTATATTTTGTATTTAATTTTTTAATCTAAATAGTAGATGTAACCAAAGTTTAACCAAACTAACCAATCATTATACTTGTTAGAGTTTAGGTCGTGATTTAAACCATCAATCCAATCGTTAAAATAGTATTGACCACGAAGGTCTAACATTAAATCAGAAACCATAGTTAGTTTATACCTAACGCCAATACTAGAAACAACAGACCATGTGCTACCAGAAGAAGGATCTATTGGTTTAGGGAAATCTGCGTCTAAATTAGGGTTAGTAGCGTACCAAGGGGAATAAAAATTATTCATATTGGTTACACTTTGGTCCCCGTAATTTGTATATACTTTAGGGTTATAAGATACGTAATGAGCGCCAAGACTTACAAAAGGAGCAAACTTATATCCGAAAGCTTGAAAAGAACGAATACTTAAAGGAAAGTATTCTAATTGCATACCAATATCTAAGTTATTTGCCTCACCAGTATGAGCTCTAAGTTTTTGAGCTTCAACACTATTTCTGTAAGGTTGTACCCATTCACCTAAATGATTTAATTTAGTTTTGTTCCAAGAAATTTCTGTTCTAAGTTTAAAGTGATCATTAAAAAAATTGTCTGTAGTGTAACAGTTACAATCTGCACGATAAGCAAAGTTGATGTAGTGGACGATTCCAATTCCAATTCCAGAGTTACCCGCATTAGTTTCGGTATCTAAACGTTCTCCAAAATCAGATTTAAAGGCAACAGGACCTGTAATGACACCAATTTCATGTGAGAAGCCTAACTGAGAAAAAGCAGTTGTACTAGTTAATATAACTAGTAAAAACAGTGTTAATTGTTTATGGTTAAGCATAATAAGGCTTTTATTTTAGAGGCTAAATATCCAACAAATATATGAAAACACGACTAACATACAAATATTAAGGATAAAATGAAGTAAATATAATTATTTCTTAAAAATAGAAATCTTACTAAAACGTTTGCGAAATTTTAAAAATGTAACGTAAATATTTAAAGATAATGTATATTTGCACTGCAATTTGACGCTTAAAATAAAAGAGTCATAATTTTATTGTAATAATGAAACAAAAAATAGAAGCATTTTTAGATCAAGTAAAAGCAAAAAATGGTCACGAACCAGA
>Ga0256829_1000489_pt1 | contig 39673 bp, 33 predicted proteins | sample 131447metaG_FD_185979 | JGI IMG/M metagenome (GOLD analysis project Ga0256829, IMG submission 185979) | Hydrothermal vent microbial communities from Lau Basin, Pacific Ocean - 131-447 | ecosystem: Environmental > Aquatic > Marine > Hydrothermal vents | place: Pacific Ocean: Lau Basin | collected... | reverse complement strand
GAAGTGCGGCTTTAGCCGTGCTAAATAGTGAGTTAAGGCGCGACTGAAGTCGCACTTCCGGTATAATTGGCTCCATTTTGTTACTCAAGAGTCGGGAGTGGAATAGAACATGTTCGTTAACCGAAGCGAAAAACCGCTGTTATGCGCCCCATGGTTGATTGCCATGCTCATGCCACTTCCGGTATGGGGTGCGCTCTGGTTTCTGAGCCATCCACAACCAGACATCGCATGGCCAATCCATGCGCCTGTGACATTTCTACTGCTTGTGTTGATTTACCCCGTGCTTGAGGAGGTTGTTTTTCGGGGTTTTGTTCAAGGCAAACTGCTGCGAAAGACCATGTTCAAGCCATTATATGCGGGCATCACTTACGCCAATATCTTCACCAGCCTGCTGTTTGCTATGACACATCTGTACGCCCATCCGTTTATCATGACCATGCTGGTTTTCCCGCCATCACTAATTTTCGGGTATTTTCGCGACCGCTTTGATGGCTGGCTACTGCCTTCGATTCTACTTCATATCTATTACAATCTGGGTTATTTTCTGATATTCAAACCCCTGTAACCGATGGTTTCCTCCTTTGGCGGCCATGACACTCGGGAAACGTCCATCTCCGAATAACGATTCTCACTCATCACATCTTTGGCATGCCGGGAGGCATGCCGCCGCCCATACCACCCCCCATTCCTCCAAATTTACCCATCATCTGCGCCATCATGCGCCGCCCTTTGCCGCCCCGCATGCGCTTCATCATCTTCTGCATCTGGGCAAACTGTTTGAGCATGCGATTCAACTCCGGCACAGATGTGCCCGAACCGGCCGCCACGCGACGTTTGCGGCTACCGTTCAGCAGCCTGGGATACTTACGCTCTTTTGGCGTCATCGAATAGACCATCGCCTGCATGCGCCTGACCGGTTTGTCATCCACCTGTTCCAGCGCTTCCTTCGGCAGTTTCATGGCCGGCATCATCTTGAGCATGCCGGCCATGCCGCCCATTTTTTGCATCTGGCCCAGTTGTTCGGCAAAATCACCCAGATCAAACTGCCCTTTTTTTATCTTGTCGGCAGCTTTGGCCGCCACTTCCTGATCGACGTTGGACTGAATCTTCTCCACCAGTCCGACAACATCACCCTGACCAAGAATGCGACCGGCCATACGGGATGGATCAAAATGTTCAAACGCATCGATTTTTTCGCCTGTACCGACAAAACGAATCGGTACGCCCGTGCTGTGCGCCACTGACAAAGCCGCACCACCGCGCACATCGGCATCGGTCTTGGTCAGGATACAGCCGGACATACTCACAGCGACATGAAACTGCTCGGCGATCGAGAGGGCTGTCTGACCAGTCATGGAGTCGAGCACCAGCAGCCGTTCTGTTGCGCCGACAGCATCCGCCACCGACTTGATTTCAGCCATCAGTTCATCGTCCACCACCTGACGACCTGCCGTATCAAGAATCAGTACATGTTGGCCATCGCGCCCGGCCTGCAACACTGCTGAGTGGGCCATTTTAGCCGCAGTAGCGCCGTCACCGGCGATATAGGGCACATCCACCTGACCGGCCAGCACCTGCAACTGCTCGCGCGCAGCCGGGCGGGTAGCATCCACCGATGTTAATGCCACCTTCTTGCCCTGAGAAACCAGCAGACGTGCCAGCTTACCTGCCGTAGTCGTTTTACCGGCGCCCTGCAAACCGCAGAGCAGAATCACCGAAGGGATTTTGGAGAGATCAAGATCGCGGTGCTGTCCGCCGAGCAGGTCGGTCAATACATCGCTAAGAATCTTGATGATCACCTGACCTGGCTGCAGGCTCTTGGCCACGTCCGCCCCCAGGGCCCGCTCCCTGACCTCGCTCATCAGATGGCGCACCACCGGCAATGCCACATCGGCTTCCAGCATAGCCAGGCGCATTTCTCGCAGCGTGGCATCCAGATCGGCTTCTGAAACACGCGCCGCGCCGCGCAGCTTATGCGCAATATCACCAAATTTTTCACTTAATCGACTAAACATGTTTCACTCCTGTTATCCGATGAAAACATATCGGATAAAAGTTGGCCTGTGGTCAAGTGGTCTTAAAGAACCATGCCTGCGCCAACGGTGTTATTGGTGAACGTATCGATCACAATAAAACTACCGGTTATACGATTGTCAGCGTAACTATCGCAGTGCAACGGTTTTTGTAATTGGAACGTGATCTGACCGATTTCATTCATCACCAGTTCATCCGCCTCATCCCTGTTCAACGTATTAATATCACGACGGAAATCAATGCTGGCCACCATCGCCTTGACACTGTTGGTGGTATGCTTGAGCACATATTTCTTGCGCGCCGAGAGCTGTTCATCGCCAATCCAGCAGACATTGGCTGTCAGCTCCTTGTTGTTGGCGGTTTCCTGGCCCGGATGCACCAGCATATCGCCACGCGACACATCAATCTCATCATTCAGAGTCAGCGTAATACTTTGCGGTGCAAAGGCTTCTTCCAGATTACCATCGAAGGTGACAATCTCTTTTACGGTCGAGGTATTGCCACTGGGAATCGCCTTGACCGCATCACCAACTTTTACCGTACCGGAAGCAATCGTGCCCATAAAACCGCGATAATCCGGCAAATCAGCCGTCTGCGGTCGGTTGACCAGTTGCACCGGCAGGCGGAATGGTTGCGTATCCACATCGCCCAGCACAGACAAACTTTCCAGAGTTTCCAATAGCGTTTTGCCATCATACCAGTGCATATTATCACCGCGCACAGCGACCATGTCGCCATCAAGCGCCGACATTGGCAGGCAAATCAGATCCTTCACGCCCTGTTTGGCACAATATTTATCCATCTCGTCACGGATACTTTCAAATACAGTCTGATCGTAATCGACCAGATCCATTTTGTTGATTGCCACAATCAGATGTGAAATCCCCAGCAAGCCCAAAATATGGGTATGGCGTCTGGTTTGCTGCATGACGCCATTGCGCGCATCAATCAGGATAATCGCAGCATTAGCAGTGGATGCGCCGGTCACCATATTACGGGTGTATTGCACGTGCCCCGGACAATCAGCCATAATGAACTTGCGCTTCGGCGTAGCAAAATAGCGGTAGGCCACATCAATGGTAATGCCCTGCTCGCGTTCGGCGGACAAACCATCGGTCAGCATGGCCAGATCAATCTCGGCAGCGGATGCAATTTGTTCCGCCCCCCTCTCTTTGCGCACGGCCAGCAGCTGATCTTCAAATGCGCCCTTTGTATCCACCAACAGACGCCCGATCAGGGTTGATTTACCATCATCCACGCTGCCCACCGTCACCAGTCGCAGCAATTCGATTTCTTCAGCTACCTTGATATTAAGTTTAGTCATCACTTCATCCTCAAAACTTTCCCAGACCCCGTCCGGGAGCTCCACTACCGCCCACGAGGGGCGGCGAATCAGCTTCTGCTGATTCGTGAGGCAGAAGAAAACCACGCTTTTCTTCTGCCGTTCAAGCAAAAGGGCAGGAGCCCTTTTGCGCATCAATCAAACCCTAGAAGTAACCTTCTTTTTTCTTGTCTTCCATGCTGTTGGAGCCGTGATCGATGATGCGTGTTTCACGCTCCGAGCGGCGTGCTGCGGCCGCCTCGATGACAATCTCATCCATATTGGTGGCATCGGAGCGCACAGCGCCCGTACACGGGCTGCATCCGAGCGTACGAAAACGGCACATCACCATCTTCGGCTCCTCGCCTTCGAGCAACTGATCCTTCATTTCTTCGTAATAGGGGATCAGCAGATGCTTGCGCTCCACCATCAATCTCTCTTTAGCAAAATACAGCGGCACAATCGGAATCTCCTCTTCGCGGATATATAGCCAGATATCCATTTCCGTCCAGTTGGAGATCGGAAATACGCGCACGCTTTCTCCTTCATGAATCCGGCCATTGTACAAGCTCCACAGTTCGGGACGCTGATTCTTCGGATCCCATTGACCAAACTCATCGCGCATGGAAAACACGCGTTCCTTGGCTCGGCTGCGCTCTTCATCACGGCGCGCACCACCAAATGCGGCGTCATACTCGCCCTCTTCCAGCGCATCGAGCAGACCCTTGGTTTTCAGTGCTCCACAGCAACGCGCTACCCCGAATTCTTTCGGATTCATACCCTTGGCGATGGCTTCCTCATTTTTACGCACAATCAGATTCGCACCGATTTCCTTGCAGAAGGTATCACGGAATTCATACATTTCCTTGAATTTGAAACCTGTATCGACATGCAACAACGCAAACGGTAACGGGGCCGGATAAAATGCCTTGCGCGCCAGATGCAATAGCACGCTGGAATCCTTGCCGACCGAATACAGCATCACCGGATTACGAAACTCGGCTACCACTTCGCGGATGATATGAATCGATTCCGCCTCCAGCGCCTTAAGCTGGGTCAGTTTATGTTCAGGTATGTTACGTTCTGATATGTTACGTTCTGACATGCATGTCTCCTGCATTTATTTTACATCTTGCGCACATAAATATTATGGCCGGCATTATAGCATATAACCCCAGGATTCACCCACCGGTTCCAAAACCAATCATCGGCCACCACGCCTGCACAAGCACCACAAACAAAATCAGTGCCGATACAGACAACACAGCGCCGAATCGCAACATCGCCAGCCGTTGCACAAAGCCGGTACCATACACCATGGCATTGGGCGGCGTACCCATCGGCAGCATAAAAGCGAAACCGGCAATAATGCCGACTGCCAGCGCCAGCGTCAGCGGATCAACCCCCGCCGCAACGCCAACCGGAATGGCCACTGGCAACAGAATCGCCACCGCCGCCGCATTACTGACGCCTTCGGTCAGCAACAGTGTCGCCAGCACCAGCATCACAATCAGCGATAAGCCAGTCAGCCCCGGAGGGAACAGTTGCATGGCCAACCATGCGCCTGCGCCGCTCACGCTCAATGCGGAACCGACTGCAATTGCACCGCCATACATCAGCACCACGCTCCAGCTCACCTGATGTTCAATCTCTTCCCAGCTAACCAGTCGCAGGGCAAACATCGCCGCCACACTGAGCAGAGCAATGGCCGCCAGTGATGTGGAATGGCCGCCAACCATCCAGGCCACCACCGTAGATGCCAGCAAAACGCCCATCAGCCAGCCGCGCGGTTCCAGATTACCCAACTCCAACTGCCTCTTTTCAATATACTGCCGGGCCTTCGCTATGTTGACGCCGTCAAATGGTGTAATCACCAGTAACAGCAGCATGGCTACCGCCAGCATCAACACCACCAGAGGTGCAGCAGCCAGTGTCCAGTCCATAAAGGTGAATGAATGACCGGAAATTTGCTGCACCATGCCCAGCGCCAACGGGCCGCGAGCACCGCCCAGCAACGTCATCACGCCGCCGATAATGGCGCCCCACGCCACCGCAAAAAACAGCGACTGAGCATAGCGGTCACCAATTTTCAATCCCAGATTACGCACGATATCCCATACAATCGGTAAAAATATCGCCGCCACGGCATGCTCAGGCATCACGAAGGCCATCGTGGCCGGCAAAAACAGCATCACCAGCAACAGTTGTTTCGGTCCCGACCCTAACCTGTCAATCAGGGTCAATGCGATATGCTCGGACAATCCGGTCGCCCGCGCCCCTGCCGCCAGCATAAACGCGCCCAAAATGAAAAACACTGCCGGAGAGCCGAACATGCTATAGGCTTCTACAGCTGGTACGACACCCGTTATAGGCAACAGCGCCAGCCCCAACAGCGATGTCACAGCCAGCGGAATCAGTCCGCTCACCCACAGAGCCAGGCAAAACAGGAAAATCAGCAGCGCACGCCACCCCTGTTCGGTTAAACCGGTTGGCGCATCGTGCATACCGACCCACAAGCCGAGCATCGAAAAAATCGCCATGGCCAGAAACGGTACGCCTTGTTTGGCCAGCAGCCAGTGTATCGACTGTGTCCTTGCCTGCCGTTCTCGCGCATCAATCTTGCCATTTGATCGCAAATAGCGACGCAGTCCATCCAGCCAGCCGGACAGACGGCGCCCCACGCTGGATGTCGCCACTTGCTCGGGCAGATACGGCTCCTTACCCACCAGCAGACCGCTTTCCATTGGCGTCAGTACGCGTCCCATAGCCCGCAATCGATGCGTGGGCATGCCAGTGGCCTCCAGCAATTCATATTGCACCAGCAGGGCCTGCTCGACATCGTCGAGGCTGGCCAGCGGGCAATCGCTCAAGGCAGTTCCGGGCAGCGGGCGAAACGGTAATAGCATCGGCACAATGCCTTGCCCGATTAACTGTTTCATGCCTTCAATCGTTGAGTTCAATGGTTCCAGTCCGACAATCAGATGGCTCACCACTGCGCCCGGTCGAAATACCGAACGGGCATAATTCAGCGCTCTGTAGATGGCTTGCTGACCGCCAATGGCCTGTTTGCCCGGACAGATTTGGGCGAATCGATTAGCATCGTGCACCTCGACATTGCAGACAAACACATCCAGCCCCGCCTCGTACAACTCATCAATAGCGTTTAAATCGGATGGCGCAACAGTCTCTACAGCAATTTGCCTATGCCCCAAATGCTTGCGCAACAGGGCGATAACAGCGACCAGCCGTCGCAACCCGACATCATCCGACGGAGAATAGCCGTTATACAGATAAACCGTATCCACTTCCCGCTCGGCCAGTGCCGCCCGCACCGCCTCGACCAGTTCCAGCGGGTCGCGCAGCGGCGGCTCCGCCTCATTGAGCATTGAATCGTACTGGCAATACTGGCAGGCCTGATCAGGCTTATTGAAAAAACCGCAACCCAGAAACGGGTGTAAAATAAGCAGCCGATCATGCAAGGCCGCGAAACTGCCCATTCGGGCGCCGCTGCGGGTGGTTTTCTGATAAAATCCGGGCGCTGGCAGCAGCGTGACCGGAGACACCTCGCCGGCGCAATGCAGTTCTGTTTTATCACCTTGATGATGCAGCGAAAACGTACTCTTTTCCGTATAGGGCTGGCCGACCGGCACGGTACACATCTGACCTGTCGGCAGACGGATATCCAGCACCGTTTCAATCGCATTGGCCTGCGAAATCCATTTGGATGACTGCTGCAAACCATCCGGCAAGGCCACCCCCCGACTCACCAGCGACAGCTTGGTGCGCCCCGGATTGGCAAACGGATGCAGATCAGTAATGGGAGTCATCAGGTTGTCGGACTATATTCAGATAGCGGAAATCTTCTCAACCCGAATCTTCCATTGGGTGTCGGAAATTTTCTCCTTGGCATGCACTTTCTGCCCCTGTTCTTCGAGCGATAGCGGTACATTTTCAATCGGCGCACCATCATCGAGAATCACATCCAACTGCGCACCAACCGGCAGCATGGACAACTTGATTTTTGTTTTCACAAAATTCATCGGACAGGCCACGCCGGAGAGATCGAGTAGCACGATATCATCAGTTGCTGCATCAGTTTGCACATCATCAGATGCTTCTTCTTCAGCTTCAACAGCTTCCGGCACCGCAGCAAAACGCACGCCTGCCAGTTTCAGCCAGTCCGACTGCACATGACGCAGATGGGTCACACCAGCCGCAGGATCGGCCAGATCAATATTCATCAGCGCCGATTGCACAGCCTGAAAGCCAGCCATCAGTTCGCTATCAGCAGCCGCATTCACGGCAAGCAAACCGAATACCTGCGCATCTTCTTCCGGCGCTTCGCCGAACGGCACCAGAAATGCACGCGCCGCCGAAATAGCCGAACTCCGCAACGCCGTCAGCGCTTCGGCCCAGAACATCGCATCGATATGCGCACGCGCAATCAGCAACTCATATTGCGCTTCGGAAATCAGCGCATCGGACATCGAGAGCACAGCCCCGGCGCATTCGCCCTTCTTGTTACCCTTGGTATTGAATGCTTCGTTTTCGCTCCAATCGTAAATCAAACCGTCCACTTCACCCGACTGACCGGCAAACGGCGCCAGAATAGCATTGATCGCCTGCTGCCCGATACGCGAAGCCCAGTCATGCACGCTTTCATCTGCTTTGCGGTCATTTTTATACGCCTTGAGTACGGTGATGCCCGCTTCCGGAGCGCGCACAGCGGGTACCGGATCGGTCGCAAAGGCCAGATGTTCGCCGCCCTTGCCGGAACCGCCAATATGCAACTGATAATGCGGCACCGCCTGGCCGTCGATTTTCTTGGCCAGACCGTGAAATCCGAGATCGGCAATATGGTGACGGGCGCAGGAATGCTGACAACCTGATGCTTTGACGGTAATTCCGGCCAGTGTTGAATCCGTTTTGAAATCTGCCATCAATGGTTGCAAGGCCGCCGCCAGGCCACGGCTTGAGGTGATGCCCAAACGACAGGTTTCCGTGCCCGGACATGCCACAATATCAGCAATGCCGCGTGCATCCTTTGTCTGCAACCCGGCTTCATTCAAGGCGGACTGCACAGCCGCCACATCGGCAGTATCCACACCGGTAATGATAATTCCCTGCTCGGCAGTGGCGCGCAGACTGGAGCCCTCTGCCAGACGCGATGCGCTGGCCACCGCCCGGCACTGGGCAGGCGTCATATCGCCGCGAAACAGGTTCAGCAGCACGGCGTGCTTGCCGTCATGCTGATCAACCACCCCGCTTGGTGATTCAGGCAGCGATGCCGTTGGCATCCGCCAATGCGCCTCGCCGAACAGATCATCACCGTGTGTTTTTTCAATGACTGCCCGCTGCTTGCGATATTCTTCGATAAAGCCTTCCACACCCAGCTTCTGCGCCACATATTTCATGCGGGCGCGGGCGCGGCGTTTGCGTTCGGAATATTTGAAATGCATGCGCATCAACGCTTCGCCGACCACAAACAGCTCAGACTCTTCAATAAATTCTTCCAGCAGAATCGCACTCATCGGCTGGGACGATAATCCGCCAGCAGCCCAAACTTTGAAGCCCGGCTTACCATCTCTATGGGTAGCTATAAATCCTGCATCATGCATGCCGGACAGACCGCAATCCGTATCACAACCGGAAAACACCACCTTGAATTTGCGCGGGAACTGCTGGGTCAAGGGATGGCGCAAACAGAATTCTGCAAATTGACGTGCATGCACAGTCACATCGGCATGCTCTGCCGGACATACGCCAGCCAGAAAACAGGCGCTCACATTACGCACGGTATTACCGCAGGCTTCACGCGTGGTCAGCCCGACCGCATCGAGACGACGCAAAAATGAAACGACATCATCCAGCGCCACAAAATTAGCCTGAATATCCTGACGCGTTGTAACATGCGCCACCTTGGTCGGCGCTACGCTCACAGTGCCATCGGTTGGCAACTGGCCCGTATAATCTTCCACACAATCGGCAATCACATCGAGTTGTTCCGGCGTCAATAAGCCGCCAGGCAATTTGATGCGCACCATCTGCACACCTTCCTGGCGTTGACCATAGACGCCCATCTGCAAGCGGAACGGCGTAAAGCGTTCTTCGGACATCGTACCGGCCCGAAATGCCTTATAACCGGCCTCGAATTCATCCACATCGGCTGTTTGCGTAAATTGAAACTCTGTCATGATAGAAAACCTCTATGCACCACCAAGACACAAAGACGCAAAGAAAACCAAATTAAAAGTTACTTTGTGCCTTTGTGCCTTTGTGGTTAAAAAATCTATTGCCCGAATTTTAGTTCGCAGGCTTGTTCGTAAGTCACCAGATCGGTGATGGTTGGATTCTCGCCGCACAGCGGGCAAGCCGGATCTTTGTGCAACTTCAGCTTCTTCCATTCCATGCGCAGGGCATCGAATACCATCAATCTACCAGCCAGTGACTCACCGATGCCAAGTAATTCCTTAATCGCCTCGACAGCCTGAATCGTGCCGACTGCACCAGCCAGTGCGCCCAGAATGCCAGCCTCGGAGCACGAAGGCACCAGACCTGCCGGCGGTGGCTCGGGATACAGGCAACGATAACATGGCGCCCCCTTTTCCTGATGCGGCTTAAAGGTGGCGACCTGCCCCTCAAAACGGAACATAGCGCCTGAAATCAGCGGTTTTTTCTCGAAATAGCAGGCGTCATTGACCAGAAATCGTGTTGGGAAATTATCACAACCATCGATAATCAAATCGTAATCGCGGATGATTTCGCGCACATTATCCTCGGTAATGAAGTAATTGTAGGTATTGACCTTCACATCAGGGTTTAGCGCCTGCATAGTTTCGCGCGCACTCTCCACCTTGGGCATGCCAATGCGATCCTGATTATGAATGATCTGGCGCTGCAAATTGGATGAATCCACCACATCGGCATCGGCGATGCCGATGGTGCCGACGCCTGCTGCGGCCAGATAATAGGCCACGGGAGAGCCCAGCCCGCCAGCGCCAATCATAAACACTTTGGATTCCAGCAGTTTGGACTGCCCTTCCGCGCCCACTTCCGGCAAAATAATATGCCGCGAATAACGTTCAATCTGTTCTTCCGTAAAATCAATCATGAAAACTCCGTGAGATGTGAGATGTGAGACGTGAGATGTGTAAAAACAAACATCTTACATCTCACATTTCACGTCTTACATGTTTTATACTTCAATGCCCTTAAACAGGTCGGTGGACATATAGCGTTCGGCCATGGAGGGCAAAATGACGATGATGCGTTTGCCTTTCATATCCGGGCGTGCCGCTACCTGCAAAGCTGCCGCAACGGCTGCGCCGGAGGAGATGCCGCCGGGGATACCCTCTTCATTGGACAAACGACGCGCCATTTCAAACGCTTCGTCATTGGTTACCTTAACCGCGCCATCGAGAATATCGACATTCAGGTTCTTCGGGATAAAGCCCGCACCGATGCCCTGAATTTTGTGCGGACCTGCCGCTTCGCCGGAAATCACCGGCGAAGCGGCAGGCTCTACAGCAAACGCCTTGAAATCCAGATTACGCTGTTTAATCACTTCGGCAACACCGGTAATGGTGCCACCAGTGCCTACGCCAGCGACAATGGCATCCACCTTGCCATCACAATCACTCCATATTTCCTGTGCTGTGGTTTGGCGATGAATTTCTGGGTTGGCCGGATTCTCGAACTGTTGCGGCATAAAAGCGTTATCAGTCTCCGAGACAATTTCAGCGGCCCTGGCAATGGCGCCTTTCATGCCTTTTTCAGCTGGTGTCAACACCAATTCAGCACCCAGCAATTTGAGTAGCTTACGCCGTTCCAGACTCATCGATTCCGGCATGGTCAGGATACAGCGATAACCCTTTGCACGCGCCACGAAGGCCAGCGCAATACCGGTATTGCCGGAGGTCGGCTCGACAATCACGCCACCTGCCTTGAGACTGCCATCGGCTTCAGCCGCTTCAATCATGGCTTTGCCGATTCGATCCTTGACCGAACTCAGTGGATTATAAAACTCACACTTGACAATGATTTCCGCATCCAGATCCGCACCAATCCGGTTCAATCGAACCAGCGGCGTGTTGCCGATCGTTTCCGCTACATTATTATATATCGCCATATCCCACTCCATTCACAACCTTTTTTTTCACCACAAAGACACAGAGGCACAAAGAAAACCAACCTTAAAAGGGTTACTTTGTGTCTCTGTGTCTTCGTGGTTAATAGCCCTTTAGCCTTCGATGACGTCCTGTTCGATCGGAGCCACTTTCACGCCCTGATCAGCTAACCATTTCGTTGCCGCTTCCACCACAGCATCCTCGCCATCGATCTCCAGACCAACCAGCCCCATGTGATCTTTTACTTCAGCCGTTCTGATATTCGTCACCACATCGAACTCTCTGGCCAGTTTCCAGATCAACGGCTCGCGCACAGTTGATTCGTCAAACGTGAGATACACGCGCAACTGCATTAGCAACCGCCTGCGATAGCCGGCACGATGGACACTTCATCGCCATCTTTCAGCACAGTGCCGCGCCCTTCCAGAAAACGTACATCTTCATCATTCACATAGACATTCACGAAACGGCGAATTTCGCCGTCATCATCACACAAACGCTCTTTCAAGCCCGGATGCGCCGCTTCCAGATTCTCAATAATTTCGCCGACATTGGTGCCTTCAATGGCCACTTCATCAGCACCGCCAGTCAACTTACGCAGCGGAGTCGGGATTCGTACAGATACACTCATTTATCATCTCCTTTCATTTTTTATTCACCACAAAGGCACAGATACACAAAGAAAACCAAACCATTATAAGGTTACTTTGTGCCTTCGTGTCTTTGTGGTTCATTCTTCTTGAATGGTATTATACGGCGGCTTCGAAGCCATCGGCTTCAGCCAGCGCATCGAAATCTTTCAGGCTGGCATCAATGATGCGCGGTTTATTGACCGCATCAACAATAGCTTCCTGCGTTTTCAATCCATTCCCGGTAATACACAGTACAATCGATTCATCACGCGGCAACTTGCCAGATTCAATCAGTTTTTTGGCGCAGCCTAGCGTGACGCCGCCAGCCGTTTCAGCGAATATCCCTTCGGTTTCCGCCAACAGTTTCATGGCATCCACCACTTCCTCATCGGACACATCTTCAGCCCAGCCGCCAGTTTCGTTAATCACGCGATTGGCATAATAACCATCCGCCGGGTTGCCAATGGCCAGTGATTTGGCAATGGTATCGGCAATCACCGGGTGAATCAGATCCGTGCCGTCTTTCACCGATTTAGTAATTGGAGAACAACCAGTGGCCTGCGCGCCATACATGGCCGTACCATTATCTTCGATCAGTCCCAACTGGATGAATTCCTTGATCGACTTGTGAATCTTGGTACACAATGAGCCAGATGCCATCGGCACGACCACATGTTTAGGAGCTTTCCACCCCATCTGCTCCATCACTTCATAACCGAGCGATTTGGAGCCTTCGGCATAAAACGGACGTACATTCACATTCACAAAAGCCCAGCCATATTTCCCGGCCACTTCTGAACACAGACGATTCACATCGTCATATTTACCCTTAATGCCGATAATACGCGTACCGAAAATAGCCGCGCCCAGCACCTTGCCCTGCTCCAGATCGTGCGGAATAAACACATAGGATTCCAGTCCTGCCGCCGCCGCATTGGCCGCCACCGAACCGGCTAGGTTGCCTGTTGAAGCGCAAGCGACAGTCTTGAAGCCGAACTCGACGGCTTTGGACAGTGCCACAGAAACCACACGATCCTTGAATGACAGGGTTGGATAGCAGACCGAATCGTTTTTGATATACAACTCGGATACGCCTAGCACTTTTTCCAGATTCCTGGCGCGCACCAGTGGCGTAAAACCATTCTGTGCACCCACCGTCGGTTCGCCATTGATCGGCAACAGTTCTTTGTAGCGCCACATGGTTTGCGGACGCGATTCGATCAATTCACGGGTGAAATAGCCATCGAGTTTCTCATAGTCATAGACCACTTCCAGCGGCCCGAAGCAGAACTCGCAAACGTGGGTGGGCTGGATATCGTATTCCTGACCGCATTCTCTGCATTTCAATGCACGAACAATGTTCATCTGCCTCATCTCCAATATCAGCTAACCCCAAAAACAAAAAAACCTCCGCGATAAAGCAAAGGTTGTATCAAGAGAGTGCACGCATGCATCAGACGAACAACCCGCATTATCGCTCCCTTGAGGTACTCCTCTCAGGCAGGCATTGGCACCATTCTCCTCGGAGTCACGCTTTGTTTACAAAAAAACATTACAAAAACGCACTCTTTGGCCGGTTGCCGCAGTATCATAGGGCCTGCACCCTCCACCGCTCTGGATAAGCCGGATTTAATATGTGCTCCGAATTATCATACCGTTTTTATAAAACGCAAGCGCCAATCATAACTTGACAGTTTTACTCAGTCTTACGACGATGCCGCCCACCATGGAGGCGCGTTATGACAACCGAAGCTGATATTCTCAAAGCACTTTCCAGCATCATCGATCCTGATTTCAACAAGGATATCGTGTCGCTCGGCTTTGTAAAAAACATCAGCATCCAGGGGGACAAGGTCGCATTCACGATTGAACTGACGACGCCCGCCTGCCCTGTTAAGGAGGCTTTTCGCCAGCAGGCTGAAGCAGCTGTTCTGGCCATTCCTGCCATCAATGCCGCTGATATTACCATGTCCTCCAAGGTGCAGCAGGCCGAACCGGAAAAAGATCTGTTGCCCGGCGTTGCCAATATTATTGCAGTCGCATCCGGCAAGGGTGGCGTTGGAAAATCCACCACCGCTGTCAATCTGGCCATCGCCATGGCCCAGACCGGCGCCCGCGTCGGGCTGCTCGACGGCGATATCTACGGACCCTCCATACCGCGCATGACAGGGCTGGCCGGATACATGCCCGCCATTGACCATGACAAAAATATTCTCACCCCGCTGGAAAATTACGGCATCAAAACTATTTCCATCGGTTTTCTGATGCCCGAGGGCGAGGCTGTCGTCTGGCGCGGGCCGATGGTGGCCAGCGCCCTGACGCAACTGCTCAGAGATGTGGCATGGGGCGATCTCGATTACCTGTTTGTCGATATGCCGCCGGGTACGGGCGATGTGCAACTGACACTCACCCAGAAAGTGCCTGTTACCGGTGCTGTGCTAGTCACCACGCCGCAGGATATTGCCCTGCTGGATTGCCGCAAAGGCATTGAAATGTTCCAGAAGGTGAATGTGCCGGCCATCGGTATTGTCGAGAACATGAGCCAGTTTATCTGTCCGCACTGTGGTGAATCCAGCCACATTTTCGCCGAAGGCGGCGCTGCAAAACTGGGCGAAGCCTACAACACGGATGTACTGGCGCAGATTCCGCTGGATATCGCCATTCGCGAAAATTCCGATGCCGGAACGCCCATCGTAGCCGCCATGCCCGATTCCGATCAGGCCAAAGCCTATCAGACACTGGCCGGTGAAGTGGCTCGCAGAATAAGCATCCTCAACCGCCGTAAAATAGACATCCCGATCATGACTGAGGGTTGACGAGAAAGGGATTGACGTAAACATCTACACAAGCGCCATGCCAAACAGCATGGCAACATGGGAATATCCCAAAGTGGGAAGATATATTGCCATGCTCGACTTTTTCAAGTGGCTCGCAATTATGCCCTACTTATCTGGCACATGGTTATGCATCAGTCTTCAGCGACAAGTTCCGGCTCAATTTGGCCATGATCGCATCTGCTTTCCCATCACCATAGGGTTGAGCCTTGAGTTTACCCCATACCGGAGCCGGCCAGGCCGGGTCGGTGGTATAGCGTACAATATGATGGATATGCAACTGCGGCACTACATTGCCCAGCGCCGCAATATTGATCTTATCCGCCTTGAATGCTGTTTCGATACATGATGCCAGCTGTGAGGATTCACGCATCAGCTGTTGCTGATCAAACTCAGAAAGCTGATGGATTTCACCAACGCCTGCTCGCTGCGGCACCAGAATAAACCACGGGTATTGGCTGTCATTCATCAGCAGCACCACTGACAGCGGAAACCGTCCAATGATAAAACAGTCCTGCTTTAATTGCTCATGCAAAATCATGATATCTCCTTCGTTTTGATGCGTAAAAAGTAGCGTGTCAAAAAACGATCCAGTTGATTGGAGAACGCTTGCTTGTCGGCGGCGCTGAATGCTGCCGGGCCGCCTGTCAATACCCCTTCGCCACGCAGATTATCCATAAAATTACGCATACTCAGCGCTGATCGCACATTATCAGACGTGTACATCTCGCCCCTTGGATTCAGGGCGAAGCCACCTTTTTCAATCAATCCTGCCGCCAGCGGAATATCGGCGGTAATGGCCAAATCACCCGGCTCGGCATGCTCGATAATATATGCATCCGCCACATCCGCGCCTGCGCCAACCCGGATGGCATTGATATATTCGGATTTAGGATGGCGTAACTGCGTATTGGCCACTAGTGTCAACGGCAGGCGAACCCGCACGGCAGCACGATACAAGATTTCCTTGATCACTTTCGGGCAGGCATCAGCGTCAATCCAGATGTGCATTATTTGCAGCTCAAACTGCGTCCGGCTCGCATCATATCGACAGGACGCCCGACATCAAACCAGTAGCCTGTATGCAGCAACCCCTTGCACATCCCTCTGGTAATTTGCTCATGAATAGGTCGGGTCAGGGAAAACGCCGTATCCATTTCATAGCTCTCAAACAGCGCGCTATCCCATACCGATACGCCGGCAAACGTGAAACGATCATCGCCCTGATCCGATATGCCTGATTGATGCAGGCAGAAATCGCCATCCGGGTGATGGGCAGGATTGTGTACCAGCGCCAGACTGCAGCCGCCAACCGGCGCCAACTTAACCAGACGCATCAGATCAATATCGGCCAGCACATCGCAATTATGCACCAGCACAGGGCCGCTGCCCGGCAGTTTTGACAGCGCCTTTTTCACTCCGCCACCGGAATCCAGCAATGCCTCTTCATCGCTGATGACAATATGGCAGCCGAAACTCGAACCGTCGCCCAGATAATCGCTCAGCTGATCGGCATGATGAAACGCATTGACCGCAATCTCGTGTATCCCCTGCGCCACCAGTCGCCGAATCACATGCAAAATAACCGGATCGCCAGCCACCTGCATCAATGCCTTGGGGCGATGGCGGGTCATCCATTTCAACCTTGTCCCCATGCCCGCTGCCAGAATCACGGCGCGCTCTGCTCGCTGCATCGTCACACGTTCAACTTTTCGATCAACTCGGGAATTTTCTCCAGTGTAGCCTGCCTGCCCTTTTCAATTTCCTGTTCTGGATTGGAGAAATCCTGCCATTGCGTAAAGCCGACCAGCGGTTCAATCAGCACATCGGCGAAAGCCTTGTTGTACTTACGCAAGTACAATGCCTGAATCTGCGCAGACCAGTCACGCATGCCATATACGTTGGAGGGCTCCACATCCTCACCCGGTCGCGCACCAACGTTCACAGCCAGCACCAATTGTTCCGCATTGGCGACCATCTGAGCTTCTTTGGCCGGTAAATCGGAAGCAACGCCGCCATCAACATATTGGACACCATCAATATTCAACGGTTCGAACACGCCAGGTATCGCCATGCTTGCAGCGACCGCGCAGGGCAACTTAACGCCGGAAGAGGCTGAAAAGATGTGGCACTCGCCTGAAGGAAAGGATACTGCAGTGACATAAACGGGTATCTTTGCATCTTCAAAAGACTCGCCGCCACAAAATGAAAATACGATATCAGTCAGAATATCGATATCGGCAACCGACCGTTCGGTTGCCGCTCGCGTGTACAGCAGAGCTTGTTTGGCAGCGGAACTCATACGACCCAGCCAGCTCTGATCCTGAGCACCATTTGTTTCCAGCATGGATAGATCCAGGCTGGCAAAAAGCTTGGATGCCAGAATCTCCTCAGCGCGCCGGATCACCGTACCTGCATCCGGCGTAATCGCATACATAGCCCCGAACATGGCTCCGATACTGCTGCCGACAATGGCATCGGGTTTTAAGTGTTGCTGCTCCAGAATGTCCAGCACGCCCAGATGCGCCAGTCCGCGCCCACCACCACCGCCCAGCGCCAGCACAAAACCGCTCTTTTTTCGCTGTCTCGCCTCAAAAATACGTTCGAGTAGATGCATATGAAAACCTCTTGATGAACACACTGGATTCCCGCCTGCGCGGGAATGACCTTTTTGTGAAAATATATTCTGATTATTTCATCATTTTCTTACTCCGGCAGCGTTACCACTTCGGCCAGCTGCTTGCACAACACCGTTACCTGCTCCGTCGAAAGCTGTTCCGATTGCTTACCTGTCACAAAAAACACATCCACCGCCCGCTCACCGAATGTCGAGACCGATGCGCCGTGCAGCGCATAACCTTCGGTATTGATGCACTCCGCCAGACGCGCCAGCAGGCGGGGCTGATCGGCAGCGGACACCTCGATGGCCGTCTCCCGTGATGAAGCCTCCGGCAGTTCACGCACACGCACCGGTACACGCCGCATCAAGACATTCACCTTAAACTGTTTTTCCACCTTGACACTACCGACCTGCTCTCGCTGCAGGATATTCCGGATACGGGATTCCAGCCGTTCCAGATCAGCGGCGACATCAAAGGGCATGCCGTCGGCCCCCTGCAGATAAAACAGATCGAGCACGCGGCCATCACCCAGTTTATAGGCTTGTGCCGCCACAATACTGCCGTGACCAGAGGTCAGAATAGCCGCCAGCACTGCAAACAGCCCCACACGTTCACCGGCTACCACGCAGGCCAGCGTTTCAGAGCGTTCCTGATCCACCCATAGCCGGGCGACATCATCCGGATTGACCGCCAGCAGTTCAATGATGTGACGCAATTGTCGGGGAGAAAAATGCATGACACACGACATTGGCAACAGATTCAGCGCCCGCTGCAATGCCGGCTGATCCCCCTGTGCTTTTTCCAGCACTGTTTCCAGCCGGGTACGATAGCGCTGCTCGCCCGCCTCACCACCGGCCTGTTCACCTTGCAGGCAGAGAGTCGTGGCATGGTAGATTTCACGCAACAGCGTCCCTTTCCAGTCATTCCAGATATTCGGCCCCACGGCGGCAATATCGGCGACAGTCAATAACAGCAGGTAATTCAATCGCTCCTTATCCCCCACCCGTGCGGCGAAAGCGCGGATCACTGCCGGATCGGAGAGGTCGAAGCGTTGGCTCTTGACCGCCATCAGCAGATGCTCGCGCACCAGCCATTCAACCAACTCGGCCGCATCGCGATTCAGACCGATGCGTTGGCAAAAACGACGTGCAATCACAGCACCGTTTTCCGAATGATCGCCATGCATGCCCTTGGCAATATCATGAAAGATCAATGCCAGATAAAGCAACTCGGGGCGCTTGATTTTGAGACATACGTCATGCGCCAGCGGCAAACGCATATTGCGTTCCCGATGCCAGAAATTCCGTGCTTCGCCGACAGCACGCAGGGTATGCTCGTCCACCGTATAGGCGTGGTAACGGTTGAACTGTCCCAGCCCCACCACATCCCGGAATTCGGGAATAAAGCGCCCCAGCACGCCGGTGATATTCATAGCGCGCAAGGCCCAGTGCACATTGCGATTACTACGCAGAATTTGAAGAAATAGTCCGTGCGCTTCCGGGTTGTTGCGGAAATTATCATCGATCAACAGCACATCCGCCCGAACCTGGCGCAACGCCTGACTGGAGAGCAGCCGGCGATCATGCTGAGCAACATGAAAAATACGCAGCAACCGCATAGGGTCTTCTTTAAATACATCGGCGTGGTGAATCCCAACCAGCTGCCCTTCAAGGGTAAAGCCATCGCCGATATTACGTTTACGAGTGAAGCGTTGTGGATGTAGCTGCTCATTAAAATGCATACGCATCAGTCCCGTGATACGTGAAATGCGCCCCACATGACGAAAATAATCTTTCATAAAGGCATCGACAGCCGGACGATGCTCCGACGCCTGATAATGCATACGTTCAGCCAGCACGGCCTGCTGTTCGAAACCGAGCCGATCAGAAGCGCGCCCGACTTCCAGATGCAGAGCCGCCCGGCAACGCCAGAGGAAATTCTGGGCGCTAAGCAGATGCTGGCGCTCTCTGGCCGAAATCGCCCCCTTTTCAACCAGCCCATCAACATCGTCACAGCCGTACCATGCCTTGGCCAGCCAGAACACCGTCTGCACATCACGCAGGCCGCCCCTGCTCTCCTTGATATCAGGCTCCATCAAAAACGCCGTACCACCGGTGCGTTCATAACGCGCACTCAACTCAGCCAGTTTGGCATCGACAAACGCCTTGCGCTGTTTTTTAAAAAACAGGCCGAGTTTATCCTGCAGCCGGTTATAGATTTCACCCCTGCCATACAGCAGTCGCGACTCCATTGCCGCTGTCGCCGATGACCAGTCCTCATGCACATGCAGCAGCGTCTCCTTCACCGTGCGCACTGCATGCCCGACTTTCGCCCCCATATCCCATAAGGCCAGCAGAAATGCCTGCATCTCCTGCTCCGCTTCAGGGGAGCAGACTTCCGGAATTAAAAACCACAGATCCCAATCCGAACAGGGGGCCAGCTCACCCCGCCCATATCCGCCGACCGCCACCAGATCCACGCATCCGGATGCCAACGGTGCCTTTTTTTTCCACAAGTCGATCAGCAGGACATCCACATTGCGGCACATCAATCCGGATAGTTCAGCGCCGCTGAAATTCGCATCGAATGCTTCAGTTACGGCATCGAACAGCGCCAGAATTGTCGCCTTATCAGTCGTGGCAACGATAGACATTAAAAATTCGTTCTCCATTCACAATTTTACTCATGGAGACTATCGTATCACCTTTCATCTCCGCCGCCGCATTACGCCCCAGCGTCTCCAGTTCATCGGCCATCTGCTCCTCATTGCGCGATACAAACAGCACCTTATCCAGCACCGATACCGTCGCACGGCCCAGCTGTTTACACTCCTTCACCTGACTCAGATAGGCCACCCGAACATTCAGCGCATCCGCTGTCGGCTTCACCCATGTACAACCGGCCAGCAAGGCGGCTGCTACACATACTATCAACCCGTTTCTTTTCATCGCTCATCAACCTCTTTTTTTAATCTGTCCAGCCACGTCAACGCATCCAGCGGTCGCATGGCATCCACATCCAACTCCGCCAGTTTATCATGCAGAGATCTTAAACGCTCCAGTTCATCCTGCTGCTGCCGTTTTTCCGCTACGGCGAATAACCCCAGCTGCACCTTGCCTGTCTCAGCCGCCAGTTCGGAACCATGCTCGAGCCGGAACAGGTGTTCGCGCGCCCGTTTCACCACATCCCTTGGCAAGCCGGCCAACTGCGCCACGGCGATACCGTACGACTGATCGGCTGCATCTTCCACCACCTGATGCATAAAAATGACCGATCCATTCCACTCGCGTACGGTGACCGATGCATTAAAAGCTGCCTCATATTCGTCCGGCAATTCGGTCAGCTCATGATAGTGGGTAGCGAACAGGGTCAACACATCTGCTGCCTTAATCAAACATTCCGCCACCGACCAGGCAATGGCCAGACCGTCCCAGGTGCTGGTACCGCGCCCGATTTCATCGATAATCACCAGAGAACGTGGCTCCACCTGATTGAGGATGGTCGCTGTTTCCATCATTTCCACCATGAATGTGGAGCGCCCGCTGGCCAGCTCATCACCGGCTCCGACACGCGTAAACAACCGTTTGGTCAGCGGAATGCGAGCCTCCTCAGCCGGCACAAAACAGCCGGTATGGGCCAGCCAGACAATCCATGCCACTTGCCGCATATAGGTGGATTTGCCACCCATATTCGGCCCGGTCAGCAGCATAAAACGGCGTGATTTCATATCCATATGGGTATCATTGGCGACAAACGCAGCATCATCGGACAGATGCATCTCCACCACCGGATGACGACCGCCGACCACCTTCATGGCACGTCCGCTATGCACGTCGGGACGCACATAACGATGCGTCTGCGCCAGGTATGCAAAACAGCCGATCACATCCAGCCTTGCCACCGCCTGCGCTGCCCGCTGAATCGACGCTGCCTGCCCGGCCACAAGCTGGCGCAACGCCTCCAGCAAGTCATCTTCCCGCTGTAGAGCGGCATCGCGCGCACCGAGAATTTCCGCTTCAAAACTATGCAATTCATCAGTGATAAAGCGTTCGGCATTTACCAGCGTCTGTTTGCGCACATAATCCACCGGCGCATCTTTGGCCTGCGCCTTGGAAATCTCGATGAAATAGCCGAACACCTTGTTATATTTCACCCGCAGATTGACCAGTCCGGTGCGTTGGCGCTCGCGCGCCTCATAATCGCGTAACCAGTCGCCGGCGTCTTTAGCCAAGCCTCTCAAACGATCGAGCTCGGCATCGTAACCAGCGGCAATGACACCGCCATCGCGAAAATGCGGCGGCGGCATCTCGATGATGGCGCTATCCAATGCTTCGGCCAATGCCTCCAGCCCATGCAAAGCCAGAGCCGTGTCGCCCAGCAGCCCGGAACGATCACCAAGCTGCGCATGCAGGCCGGGCAGCGCCATAAGCGCTTCCGCCAGTCCGCGAAAATCGCGCGGCGTCGCCCGCCCCAACACAATACGGGTAAGCATACGCTCCATATCACGTACCCCGCAGAGCAGGCTGCGCAGCGCCTGCAAGGTTTGATTGTCATCCAGCAGACTCTGCACAGCATTCTGGCGCTCTCGCAAGCGATCCAGATCGGTCAGGGGTCGATCAATCCAGGCGCGCAGTTTGCGCGCCCCCATCGGTGTGGCGGTCACATCCAGCACGGCGATCATGCCGGCCTTCGGGTCGCCCGCCAGTGAGCAATACAGTTCCAGATTGCGGCGGCTACGCTGATCAATACGCATGCCCTCGGTCTGCTCGACAAATACCGGCAGCGACAGGTGCTCCAGGGCGCATTTCTGCGTCTGTCCCAGATAGACCAGCGCTGCGCCGACAGCCGCAGCAGCGTTGTCGCGCCCCTCCAGATTGAGTGATTGCCAATCGGAAACGCCAAATTGCTGTTGCAACTGTTCGCGCGCCACGTCAGCCGAGAAACTCCAGTCGCCCGGCCGCGATACCGGTATATCCATTGGCGCTTCTTCAGCATGCATCAATAACAGCTCAACCGGTGCAAGAATCGCCAACTGTTCCTGCAGTCGCGATTCACCCTCGCCCTCCAGCAGATGCCAATGACCGCAGGAAAGATCAACCGCCGCCAGCCCCCAGCGCTCACCATGGCGGTAGCAAGCTACCAGCGGCGCTGAACGGGACTGATCCAGCAGTTCCGACTCAGTAATCGTACCGGCTGTCACCACCCGCACCACTGCCCGGCGCACCGGCCCCTTGGAACCATCGGGCGGTTCCATCTGGTCGCAAACCGCCACCCGCTTGCCTGCCGCCACCAGTTTGGCCAGGTAGTTTTCGGCCTGATGCCACGGCACGCCGGCCATGGGGATATCTTCACCGCCAGATTTTCCACGCTTTGTCAGCGTGATATCAAGAATTTTTGACGCTTCCACCGCATCTTCAAAAAACATCTCGTAAAAATCGCCCATGCGATAAAACAGCAGGCAATCGGCATGCTCGGATTTTATTTTCAGATACTGCTGCATCATGGGCGTATGCGGGGATGTGGAAGTCTTGCTCGAAGCGTTCTTTGCCATGCCCGCAATGTAGCATGCAGTTCATGGATGCTTAAGCGATGACTTTGTACGGAGGCTTTGCGTGAGTAACTTTGTACATCTGCGCTCATGGGCGCGAACAAACACTGAGGCCCGGAGAATATGCATCAGGAAGGGGGAAGGGGAGGATGGCATATTCGCCCGGGCCAATAGTGCTCAGCTGTTATGGCTGATATTATACCTATCGCAAGATTACTGCCAAACTTTAATTGCAACCCACACTGATGATTGACTTCATCACCCATGCCCGCAGAATTTTGCTGACAGACTAATTGCCCTAACGCGCATTGTTTATTTCATCTTAACCCAAGGACGCCTACATGACCCGCACCCACAAACAGATCGGACTGTTCATTCTGCTGATCACTGCCGACCAACTGTCCAAATGGTGGATTCAGCAGCCCGATTTTCACCCCTTTACGGTCATTGACGGTTTTTTCAACATCATCCGCGCCCATAATCCGGGCGTGGCATTCTCAATGTTTGCCGATCTTCCCGATGCCGTTCGCCTGTGGCTGTTGCTCGGCGTCACCATCGGCATTGCCATCGCTGTACTGTTCTGGTGGTGGCAGGAGCGCATGCGCGCCGGCATCACATCCTGGCTACTGGCGCTGATTCTGGCCGGCGCCGTCGGCAATATATGGGATCGCATTCAGCTGGGCTATGTGGTCGATTTCATCGACTGGTATGTGCGCACCGATTCTACCGAATATCACTGGCCCGCCTTCAATATCGCCGACGCCTGCATTTCGGTGGCTGTCGTACTGCTGATTTTCACCAGTTTCAAAAAAACCTGACTGCAACGAGCCAAAGCATTGCCAGTCTTATGTGATATGCGTTTTGGGGCTTAGTCTCTACAAAATTGATTATGTAAAAGGTCGTGTTGCACTTGATATGGAATGGCACTGCTAAATTTTGCAATTTTTCTCGACGATTTTATCGACGGCATGCTCCGCTGCACGTAGCTCATTTTCGTAGATGGGTGTTGCATAGCTCACTCCACTTGTATGAACATCACTTACAAGTACGGGCATACTACGGTAATCATGGGTATTGATGATGACTGTAACCGACATACCCGGCCTTAATGGGTGGGATCGCAATTCGGCCGGGAGAAGGCTGATTCGCACGGGTACGCGTTCGACAATATGAATATAATTACCTGTGGCGTTATTCGGCGGAAAAAGGCTGAAGATGCTGCCTCCCGATGGTTCGATACCAATGACTCTGCCATGGTACGTTATGTCACTGCCATAAACATAGGCATGGATTTTCACCGACTGCCCGGTTCGCACCTGTTCGAGTCTTGTTTCCTTCAGATTGGCTGTGATCCATAAATCGTCGAGCGGCACGATCGACATCAATCTCTGCCCTTTTTTTACCTGCTCTCCAGCCTGTACGCGCCGGTCGGCAATATAACCCTTTATGGGGGAAAACAGGTTAGAGCGTCGGTAACGAATATAGGATTCGATGAACTTCGCCCGGGCTTTCTGTACCAGCGGGTTTCCGATAACGGAACTGCCAGCGACAAGAGCCTTCGCTTTGCGCAGCAGCGCTTCTGCCCTTGCGATCTTACCTCCGATGACCGCGATATCGGCGCGCGTATCGGAAACCTGCTGACTGGAGGCCGCCCCGCCAGGTTCGGCTATCTTGTAACGTTCGAAATCAGCTTCCAGCTTCTTTTTCCGCGTTTCCAGGATAGTGATTTCAGCCAGCTCTACATCAATTTGCGCGAACAGGCTTTTCGTCTGTCGCACGGCTTCGGCCAAAACAGCCCCGGCTTTTTTCATTGTTGTTTCGGTCAGGTTGTTTTCTTCGCTCAGAAGCTTCTGGCCAGTGCGGACAAACATGCTGTTGTCCACGCTGACCCGGGAGACGATACCCGGAACAAGCGCCTGAACAGATACGATATTCCCTGAAACATAGGCATCGTTGCTTTCGACCTCAGCCCTCAGGAAGAGAGCCCAATAGGAGATGATGCCCGCAATAACCAGACCAGCCAGAAAAAATACTCCCAGAAGTCTGTGGTGCCTTGTTTTTGAGTGGGTAATATCCGCCATCTTTATGTTGACCATTTCCCGAAGCCGCCGCCCAGCGAGGCGGCTGCGTCCGTAATACTATTCAACCAGTTGAGTCTTTCCTCCATATGAACCATTTTTGCACGCCTCGCGCGAATCGCAGCTTCCAGATAGGGCAGTTTTCCGGTTATGCCGGAACGGAATCCGGATTCCGCAACATTGGCTTGAGATGTTCTCAATTTCAGTGAGGCTGCTTTGTCATCAAGCTGAATGCGGGTGTACTGTAGCGTTGCCAATGCTGCCGCTATCTGGCGTGCCGCAGTTACTATATTCTGATTATAGGCATGGACGGCTACGTCGTAGGCAGCCTCACTTTTATGCAGTCTGCCTGTCAATGCTCCTCCTTCGAAGAGCGGCAACTGCACAGCGGGGCCGTAAGCATAGGTGCCACTCTCCGCTCTCAGGAGATCAGGCAGTCCGACACTGCTAAGCCCGGCCAGCGCCAGTAGATTGATGTTCGGGTAGAACGCCTTCTGGGCGACTTTCTCCAGGTGTGATTGTCGCCTGACATTCCATAGGGCCGCCTGGATGTCTGGTCGCTGCGAGACAAGGGCGAGATCAATGCGCTGCGGGATTACGAAACGCTTGGGTATACTGCCTGTTACAGATAAATCAGGAACCTTGTCGTCCGGTCCTTTACCCAGCAAATCCATAAGGGCGAAATGCAGTATTTCGGTCCGTTTCCGCAGGGAAGCAAGGATGGCTTTTGCCTCAAGAAGGCTGGCACTCTGAGCAAGGGATGGGTTTTCCGACTGAATCCCGGCATGGTATGCGGTATCGCGCAGGCGTGCTGCACTTTTTGACAGGTGGACGATGTCTGCCTGCGCGGTTTCGATATTTTTTGATATATTCATGGCAAAATAGGTCTTGATCACGGCTGAACTGAGCATCAGGGCGCTCTGTCGGTATTGCGCGGCCGTCGTCTGTTGCGAAGCAAGGCTGGCAAGAATCCTTTCTTCATCCTGTTTCCAGAAATCCAGATGATAGCTTATGGAAAGTGGAAAAACGCTGGTAATCGTCGATGTTTTTCCATTGTAGATGCTGTGATTGCCATGTAGCGAGTCTCGCCCCCGGATAAGCTGGCCAAGGCTGCCAACATGCGGCAACAGTCTGGACCGAACCTCGACTACCGCAGCTTGCGCTTTACGTAGACGTGCGCTGGCTTCCTTTAATCCCGGATTACCGGCAAGCGCAAGACCCACGAGATGGTCCAGGACAGGATCATGGAACTCGTGCCACCATTTCTCGGGCAACATCGTTTCAGCGACGGCTGTTACTGCCGGATTTGATTTCACCAGAGTATCGGGTAGTGCAATACTGGCTAGCAGGGGCGCTCCAGACCGGATATCCGGCGCACAGCCTGCCAGCAACAGGGCAAACAGTATGAGTGTCTTCATGGTTCTTCTCCGAGGGCTTCGAGCAGGGGCATGTCCGAGTCGGCTTCCTTTTGAGGAGAGGGCCGGGCAAACCAGATCAGGACTGCGAGGATAGCAAAGACCAGAGATAACACATAGAAAAGATCGTTGATCGCCAATAAAGATGCGTGGAGACTAATTTGTTCGTGCAGAAGATGATTATCGTTGAACAGCGAGGTGAAGCGCCATGCATTGGAAGAATCAGGAGAGGTAAGATGGTTCCGTTCAAATTCCGTGAGGCGATCCCATCCAATATCCGCAAGGGTTATAGCGACCCCGGCAGCTATGTTGCGGATGGTGTTGAGCAGGTCCACGGCATGCAAATGATCGGCTTTGGGAACATGACTGAGCGCGACCGCTGTCATCGGAACGAAAAACAGCCCCAGCGCAGCCCCCTCCAGAAACTGGGGCCACAGCAGTTCTTCCCATGAGGCGGGACGAATGTACCCTGAAATCCACCAGAATGAAATGGCGAAAGTTATCAGGGAGATGCAGGCCAGAAAACGAGGGTCGTAACCTTTGTGGATCAGATTGGACGCCAGGATGCTGAGCGGCTTGGAAAAAACAAAGAGTGGTAAAAAAATTAATCCGACGTGCCATGCCGTGTAGCCTTCGACTCCCTGTAGGCGAAGGATATATTCCACGATAGCGGCCTGGAAGCACATGAATGCCAGACTCAGGATGAGCATACCGAAAGCATAATTCGGGTGAGTGAACAGGGAGAAACGCACGAGAGGATTGTTTGAGCGGCCATTCTCATACCAAAAGAACCATGCGAGCAGGGCGGATGCGAAAAACAGCCACCACAAAATCGGAAATCTACTCGACAGGTCACTCAGCAAGCCAACATCGAAAAACTCCTGTAAAGTGAGTACGGAAATGAAGAAAAGGATAAACAATCGCATGGGTGATGAGATATGAAAAGAGGTATCGACCTTATCCTCCCAGTCGGCAAGCAAGGCCCAGAGAATTCCCGCAACAAGCAAGGCGGTAAAAAAAGAAAAGATGAACAGTAAGCGCCAGTCCCCCATTTCGTAGGCGAGCCACCCACCCAGGACCGGGCCGATGGAAAAGGGCATGAAAAGCGTAAGCCCCCAAAGGTAGATGGCGGTTTTTTGTCGGTCTTCGCGATAGTATTCAAGAAGCAGGAAGAATGAGGGGGTGATACTAAGTCCGGCTGCAATTCCCTGTACAATGCGGGTGCAGGTATATACAAAAAAGAATGGAATTGTCATGAGAGCGGTGATGCACGCCGTAGCGAAAAGAAGGTAGGCGAAGATTACGACATTTTTCGGTCCAAACCGAAGCATGAGCGGGCGCGCGATCAGCAGGGCCGCGCCCATTGCAGTGAAATAGTCGCTCTGCCCCCAGACTGCGTAGGCGATGCTCTCCCCAGCGCTTCCGGCGATGTACGGTAGCATGGGAAGGTAGGCTCCAGCATTCAAAAGGATCAGAGAGGTTCCCACACCTAGGGTGAGGTTGAGCAGAACGAACTGCGATGTGGGCAATATACGAGAATAGCGTTTTAGGTCGATCATGGCTTAGGGGTGTTCTCAATGATTCTGAGGGTCCTGCCCGCGTTCACTCCCATCTGGCGAGGCGTCATGGGCAAGTCATGTAGTTGTTTCCCATAAAAGTGCAACGACGGATCCCAATCGTGTTGTCGACAGATGTTTCATCTCCATTCCCCTCTCCCTCTGTCCCATCATAGGTTTCCGTATGCCAGGATGAACCTGGGATCATGCATCGTTATTTTTTTATAATGAACCGCTCACGAGTTTTGCAATTGGCTCTCTAATATTCATATAAATCTGTAAATCGTTGTGAGGAACCAAAGAACACCTCATACGGGCTTTTAAAGCCCGAGAACTTTCGTGGACGATGATTGAATTTACAGGTGATGATGTCAATCAAATCATCATCAACGTCATCAGAATCATCGGTGAATAGCGGAAGTCATATCATGCTTGCTCTCCGGGTGTCTCCTGAACCTTATTCCATGGCAAGATTCCAAGCAGCTTGGCCATGCCGCAAAAGCCGGTTGCACCGGATATGGCAAGCCCTGTTCCAACCAGAACAGCGAGCCAGGCCATTTCAGGTTTCCAGAACAGAGCGCCCAGCGCGCCCGTGAGTGCCAACAGTCCAGCGGCCAGATGTACCTGACGCATAATGGGAAACATACCGGGAGTTTTGGTGACAGGAAGGGCTGCATTCTTCCAGGCCAGCAGCCCGCCCATGATATTGATGGTGTTGCTGTAGCCGTGGTTGCGCAGATATTGCTGTGCCAGTTCCGAACGACGACCCGAACGGCAAAACAGGTAAATTTCGTTATCGCGGGGTAGGTTGAGCTGTTCAATAAATTCATTTGGATGGTTGCGCAACACGGCAATATCCGGGCGCTCCGATGCATATTCGGCGCTGGTGCGAACATCGACGATATACGACACCTTGCCTTGATGAATCCGGTCATTGAGTTCCTGTACAGTAATTTGCATGGATCAAACGCTCCTCTGTTTTATGGTTAGATATAGCCGATCCACGCCAAAACGTGCATGGCCATATTACTCTTGCGGATGTGAGGTCGCATAGAAATCTACATCGCGGTGTGGATGAAAGCGTCGGGTGGTTTCTGCGATATTACCGGTGAAGCGAGGATCTTCGGGACGCGGATGTGATTCCACGAAAGCGGCAATATCCCAGGCATCCTGCGTATTCAGACTGTTGCCGGCGCCGTATGGCATATTGGCCTTGATAAAAGCGGCCGCCTTGTCTACACGATGCAAACCAGCGCCCCAGTTAAAGGAGTGCGCACCCCACAATGGCGGAAACAGCACCTTTTTGTCGCGCACTTTGCCTTGTCCGTTCAAGCCGTGACACAACGCGCAACGCATGCGAAACAGATCAGCTCCACGTAATTTGTCGGGCCTTTGCGCAGCCTTCGCGATGGGCGGGAATCCATGTGCAATCGGTTGACTACCCATGACTTGCCCGCTACCCAGCCAATGAATATATGCAATCAAATCGACCATGGTGTTACTGTTTGGCGGAGGCGGCGCGCCGTTCAGGCTATAACGAAAGCAGCCCTGAATGCGCATCGCCAGAGTATTGACGCGATGGTTTTTCTTGCGATACAGCGGATAACGGATGGCCGCCGCCCACATCGGCGCAGCGGTAGCAAGCCGGCCGCGATTCAGGTGGCAATGTACGCAGCTTAAACGGGAGTTTTTACCGACATACGCCCTGGCCTGCACAGGCGTATTCATGAAAATTTGTTCGCCGTGCTGGATAGCTTCCGCCAGCGGTTTGGATATCGGAAGTGCCGCTCCCGGAGAAGGCGAGATTTTCTTGCTTTCCTTGATGCCGGTATGCCTTGTTAAATCACCACTGTACTCTTTTTTTAGACTCGAAACTGTTGTTCCGTTCAGCGATGACAGAGCCTTGGCAAGATCGGTGATTTCCTGATCCGAAAGTTGACTGGCGACATTGGACATGATGCGCGCAGGTGGGCCGAATGGTGTTTTCAATGCCTTGAACCAGCGCAGGCGCTTGGCGATATAGCCATGCTGCTGACCGGCCAGTGCAGGGATTTCATCGCTATCGCCCATCAACGTGCCGGCATGGCAATCAATGCAGGCAGGAATACTGCGTGACCAGTCACCCTCCGTGATCAGTTTCGATATCGATGATTTAATACGTGGGCTTTGTGATGACCGGTGAGGTTTCAGGGTTGCAATCCATGTCGCCACCTGGCGCATGCTTGTAGCATCCAGGTGTTTTACCTCAGTTTCCATGGCCCGGTTATGTCTTGTATCGCTGGAGAAATCATGCAGTTGCCGGATGATGTAGGCGCGGCCGAGACCAGCCAGTCTTGGCCCCATGCCGCCTCGGGCCTGCGAGCCGTGGCAACTCACGCAGGCCTGAATGCCATGCCCGCCGTGCTGAAAAATCGTCATGCCCTGTTGCTGCTCGCTGCTCGCTGCTGCATGGGCCAGTGCAGGGGCGGCGGCCAGCATCATGCTGGCCACCCACGCCCCGATACGACGCATACTCATGGCTTTGATCCCGTCACCGGCAGAAAACCGTAATGCTGATAGATCGCCTGCCCTTCAGGCCCGGTCAGAAAACGGAGAAATGCCTCGGCTGCTTTGGCATGCGGCGCATGACGCATAATCCCCGCAGCATAGGTGACCGTATGATTCTGATCATCCGGTAGTGTCACCATGCTGACGGGATGGTCGGGAAGTTGGCTGTGGAAGCGCGCCTCGGTGAACCATACTGCACCGGCATCACACTGTTTTCGCATGATCGCCAATGGTGTTTGGCGGTGATGAATGCGAGTCAGATAAGTGGTTCCCTGTCGAACCTTGGTATCATAGATGACCTGCTCCAGCTTTTTGCCGCCGGCCTGAGTGATGGCAGGAATAATCGCGTGCGCGGCAATGCCTTCGGTTTTCGGGTTGGGCATGCACAGGCGCACATTGCGGCGCGCCAGATCTTGCCAGCCGGAAATATGCAAAGGATTTCCTTTGTAGGTCATGATTGCCAGGTGGTTACGTGCATAATCCGCTGTTTTTGAGAACCAGCCGTGTTGATTGAATTGACGGATACGGCCATGGCCGGCGGTAAAAATATCCGGCTTCAATGCGATGCGCATATTGCCCATCACCAGTCCACCTTCCTTGATCTGACGCGCCAGAATGCCGGGCGGCAATGTTTCGGCGAATATATGTTGATAGCGCGGATGCAAGTGCCGGAATGCTGTGATCAGTGCATTGACCGCCATATACTGGTTGCCGGCAAAAAATACGGTAAGATCAGGGTTATTCACGTCACCGTGAAAATCAGGCGCGTTATCCACTCCCGGCACAGTAAAGGGGGCGCCATTTACAGCAGGCTTGCTCCATGGCGGATTGAATGAATCCGCCATGGCTGCACTTGCCGAAACGATGAACAGTGCGGCAACGAAACAGCTTGTAACCCATGCGCGACAGCGATGTGGCATGATACCGTAGCGTTTATTGTTTGACTGTTTATTGCTTGACTGTTTATTGCTTGACATAAGCATAGCCCTGATTGCCATAGATAATGAGCGTGGTAATCGCTGATAATGCGGGTTTGACGTATGGGTTGGCCCATGCGAGCTGATAATGTTCCTTGAGCATGGACTGTCCACACACATCCACTGTGACGCCAGCTTTACGCAGCGACTTAAACAGGGCGATGTTTGGATTATCTACGCCGAATTTTGCCTTGTAGTGCGCATTATCCAGCACGGAAACGGTTGCCTTGCCGTGCAAGACTGCGACAAAATGTAAATTGGACAATGGTACGCCGGAAGAAACCATAATATTCACTGCCTTGGCGACATGAAATACGCCGGGATTGACCTTGGATGGTTTCGCAGCACCTTTCGTTACATCAAAAATTACCTTGTACGCCTTGCTTGCATCGGGCTGTTCGGCGGTATGCGGTAGTGAAAATGCGCCGCCGAAGTGTTTGATTACAGGAAACTGCTGGCTGCCGGCCATGGCCGGGTATGGAATGGCGATCAAAGCCAGCGCGACGATCATCATTCGTAGTTTATAAACAGACATATTATAATGCTCCTTCTTGGTTTGTTGTGGCACAGAGCGCTGCGAGAATGCTCTGGCCTAACGCGCATGGACTTTTTCCACCCCGTGATATGAAACATTATCACAGGGTGGAAAAAGTCCATGCAAGTGCGTTGTTTGTTTCATGTTAATGACGCCGAAACGCCGCAGCGAACACTGCGTGATCTTTATATGTTTAAAATTGCTTGTTTTGTATATGACTTATGCTTTAATGTTATGCCATGAACCTGAAACATCTCGCCGTCTTCCATGCTGTCGCCAAGGCAGGCAGCATTAACCAGGCATCAAAGGACATTCATATTACCCAACCGGCCATATCCCGGCAGATCCACCTGCTGGAGGATGCGCTTGGGGTAATCCTGTTTGACCGCTTGCCCAGAGGCGTGCGCCTTACCGAAGCCGGTCGCATTCTGGCAGAGGATGCACGGCGTATTTTTTCGCTGGCTCAGCAGGCCAAATCCTCCATGCAGGATATTCGTTCACTGGCTTCAGGCCGATTGTCGCTAGGGGCCAGCAGCACCATAGGCAACTATCTCCTGCCTCCTATGCTCACCGATTATCACAGGCAACACCCCGGCGTAGATATTGATCTGGCGATAGGCAACACGGATTTTATCCAGCATCAGTTACTGGAAGATCAGATCGCAGTCGGGCTCACAGAAGGTTTTGTCGATCATGCGGAGTTGCTTTCTGATGTATTCATGCGCGATGAACTATTCATTATTGCATCACCACAACACCCTTTGGCAGGCAGGCAGATGGTGGATATCAGCGATTTATCCTGCCATAGCTTTGTGCTGAGGGAGGAAGGTTCCGGCACGCGCGCCGTGCTGGAAGATTATATGACGCGGCACCATATCACACTGAACCATCAGATGACGCTTGCCAGCACGGATGCAGTCAAATCCGCAGTCCGTGCGGATGCGGGTATTGCTGCGGTGTCGGGGTTGGCCATTCAATGTGAACTGGATACCGGGGCGCTGGTTAGAATTGATGTCGCCAACATGCGGTTGTATCGGCCGCTGCATCTGGTGCATCACTGCGACCGCAGAGAGAGTCCGGCGATACGCGCATGGACTCGAATGCTACGAGCATCCGCGCTCATGCATCCTTCCATGCATCGAATCCAGCCACCGGTCAGTTCACCCTGATTCGTATCGTGATATTGCAGGCCAGTCCTGAAGCCAAGATCCGGATGGCAGGATTGTTTATACGCTTTCGCGACTGTTTGGATTATAGTGCGCTTTCACACCAATCCCTATAACCGTGAGTTCGAGCCTATGATATCGAAATCGACATCAAAAAAATATATGACCGGCAATCTGGATCTGACCCAGCACGGTATCGGCACCGGCGCGCATCGCATGCAAAAACCGGTATATATGGATTTTTTGCCGCCGTGTAATCATGCCTGTCCGGCCGGCGAAGATATTCAGGGCTGGCTGGATCTGGCGCAGAAGGGCGAATATGAAGCGGCCTGGCAGAAGTTACTGGAGAACAATCCCTTCCCGGCCATTCACGGGCGCGTCTGTTATCACCCTTGCGAAACCGACTGTAATCGTAATTACACCGATGACACGGTCAGTATCCATGCCGTGGAACGTTTTCTCGGCGATCTGGCCATGGAAAAAGGCTGGAAACCGGAATTTACACCCAGACCGGGCGGCAAACGCGTGCTGATTGTCGGAGCCGGCCCGAGTGGCTTATCGGCTGCTTACCACCTGATTCGATTGGGTCATGAGGTGAAAATTCTTGAAGCCGGGCCTGTCGCCGGTGGCATGATTCATTTCGGTATCCCGGCTTATCGCATGCCACGTCAGGAACTGAACGACGAAATTCAGCGCGTGGTGGATATGGGCGCGAAAATCACGCTGGATTACCGCGTTGAAGATGTCGAAGCGGAAAAAACAGCAGGCAACTTCGATGCGGTATTTATCGCCGTTGGCGCGCATCTGAGCAAAAACATCGAAATCCCCAGTCGCGATGCGCGCAAAATGATGGATGCGGTCAGCTTTCTGAAAAGCGTGGAAAATGGAGAAGACCTGCAACTCGGTCGTCGCGTAGCCATTTACGGCGGCGGCAATACCGCCATGGATGCGGCACGCACCGCCAAACGTCTCGGCGCGGAAGAAGCGGTGATTATCTACCGTCGCGACCGAAAGAGTATGCCTGCACATGATTTCGAGGCCGATGAAGCCATTGAAGAAGGCGTGAAAATCAACTGGCTGCGTACCATTAAAGAGATCGATTGCACCACCATGACAGTGGAGGTGATGGAGCTGGATGAAAATGGCCGTCCCCAACCCACCGGCAAGACCGAAACACTGGAGACCGATGCGCTGATTATGGCGGTCGGACAAGACACCGATACCGGTTTCCTCAAAAACGTCGAAGGCATTGCATTCCACCGCGATGGCACCGTCATTGTCGGCCCGAATATGATGACGGGTGCGGCTGGCATATTCGCTGGCGGCGATATGGTGCCGAGCGAGCGTTCGGTGACCATTGCCACCGGCCACGGCAAAAAAGCAGCGCGTTATATTGATGCATGGTTGCGGGGCGACACCTATCAACCGGCTGCCAAACACCCGATTATCGAGCATGATAAGCTGCAACTGTGGTACAGCACCGAAGCCTCGAAACGCAAGCAGGGCGAGATTTCCCCCGAAGACAGGCTGGGCGGTTTTGAGGAGATTTTGCAGGGTTATAGTGAGAAAGAGGCATTGTTTGAAGCCAAACGCTGCCTCTCCTGCGGCAACTGCTTTGAATGCGACGGCTGCTACGGCGCTTGCCCGGAGGATGCCATCATCAAGCTCGGCAAGGGCAAACGCTATCTCTACGACTACGACAAATGCACCGGCTGCGCCTCCTGCTTCGAACAATGCCCCTGCCATGCCATTGAGATGGTAAAAGAGTAATACCTAGATCCTGCAGGTGATCGTGCGTGCAGAGTGTGAGATATTGGTTTAGCTGGCGTATTGAAAAAACACGTTGTCACCTTATTGGTGATGAGTGTCTTTTCAATAGTCCAGATGAATCAAGAGCTTGTGCTATGTATGTGCGAGCACTTGCAGTATCTAGGTAATATACAAGGGCTTCACAGTAGGGGTTACTGAGTAGAGTCAAAGGAGAATAGCATGCCTTCAATATCTGCATTTTATGGAATCATCATTTATATGTACTTCCTGGATAATAGACAGCACCAAGCACCTCATATCCATGTTAAATATCAAGGGCAAGAGGTTGTTGTATCCATTCCAGAAGGCGGTACTCTTGAAGGAAGCATACCATCATCCAAAATGAAGCTTGTTCAAGCGTGGATTGAAATTCACAAAGATGAACTTATGGCTGATTGGGAGCTGGCTGTATCTGGCGAGCATCCTTATAAAATTGATCCATTGAGGTAGCACAATGAATCCAAGAGTTAATAAAGTATCGGTCAATAATAATTATCAACTAAGCCTTGTTTTTACGAATGGTGAACATGGCCTTTATGATTGTTCTAAGTTGCTTGATTTTGGTGTTTTCAAAGAGTTAAAAGACAGCCATTACTTTGCGCAAGCAAAAGTAACAGATGGCACAGTGGCATGGCCTCATGAGCAGGATATCTGCCCTGATACATTGTATCTCGATTCCATCAAAGAAAACACCTGATACATGGATCAGAGCGTTTAGTTTTTACTCGGTGAAATGCGGTGTGGTTTGTGGTAAAAATTGTGATTTTAACAATGAGTGTTATGAGAAAGGATATCTGACATGAGAGATAAGAACGAAGCGAAACAGATCACCTTTGACGGCGGGACGGGCGTTGCTCATATCGCTTATCGGGTCAGTGAAATCTGCTCGATTTATCCCATTACCCCCTCGTCCTCCATGGCCGAGTTGTGTGATGAGTGGTCGGCAGACGGGCAGGAGAATGTGTGGGGGCAGGTGCCTGATGTATTCGAGATGCAATCTGAAGGCGGTGCTGCCGGCACTACCCACGGGGCGTTGCAGACCGGCGCGCTGACCACCACCTTCACCTCATCGCAGGGACTGCTGCTGATGATTCCGAATATGTATAAAATCGCCGGCGAACTAACATCCACCGTATTCCATATCGCCGCCCGCTCGCTGGCCACACAGGCGCTATCCATTTTTGGCGATCATCAGGATGTGATGGCAGCACGCTCGACCGGCTTTGCCATGCTCGCGTCGTGTTCGGTGCAGGAGGCGCACGATGCGGCGCTGATCGCCCATGCCGCCACCCTCAAGGCGCGCATTCCATTTATGAACTTCTTTGATGGCTTCCGCACTTCGCATGAAATCAACAAGGTCGAGCTGATTTCCGATGATCAGATTCGCGCCATGATTGATATCGAGCTGGTCTATGCCCATCGCCAGCGGGCGCTTAATCCCGATAACCCGTTTATTCGCGGTACAGCGCAAAATCCGGATGTCTATTTTCAGGGGCGCGAGTCGGCCAATCAGTTTTATGATGCCGTACCGGGCATGGTGCAGGATAGCATGGATCAGCTGGCTGAACTCACCGGTCGTGCATACCACCTGTTCGATTATTTCGGTGCGGATGATGCTGATCGCGTCATTATTATGATGGGTTCGGGTGCTGAAACAGTGCAGGAAACCATCAAGGTATTGAATAAACAGGGTGCCAAACTCGGCGTCATTACGGTGCGCCTGTTCCGCCCCTTCAGCCGGGAACACCTGATGGCCGCACTGCCGGATACAGTGAAGAAAATCGCCGTGCTGGATCGCACCAAAGAGCTGGGCGCACGCGGCGAGCCGCTGTATCAGGATGTACTGGCCTCGCTGTCCGAATCGGTGATGCTGGGCGAGCTGGCCGGATTGCCGCGCGTCATTGGCGGTCGCTATGGTTTGTCTTCCAAAGAGTTTACCCCGGCCATGGCCAAAGCGGTATTCGATGAACTGGCCAAAACCGAGCCGAAAAACAATTTCACTGTCGGCATCAACGATGATGTCACTTTCACCAGCATCGATGTCGATCACAGTTTTATCATCGAGCCGGACAGCGTCACCCGCGCCCTGTTTTTCGGGCTTGGCTCCGATGGCACGGTATCGGCCAACAAGAACAGCATCAAGATTATCGGCGAAAATACGCCGCTGCATTGTCAGGGTTATTTTGTTTACGACTCCAAAAAGGCCGGTTCGCAGACCGTTTCCCACCTGCGCTTTGGCCCCGACCCGATTCACGCCCCCTATCTGATCGATTCGGCCAATTTCATCGCCTGCCACAAGGCCTCCTTTATCACCCAGGTCGATATGCTCAACAAGGCCGCCATGAACGCCGTCTTCCTGCTCAACAGCCCGACCCCGGCAGATCAGGTCTGGGATGATCTGCCCAGGCCGGTGCAGCAAGCCATGATTGACAGACAGATCGATTTTTATGTTATCGACGCCTCCACCGTGGCGCGCGATTCCGGTATGGGTCGGCGCATCAATACCATTATGCAGACCTGTTTCTTCGCCCTATCCGGCGTATTGGCCCGCGATGAAGCGATTGCCCAGATCAAGAAAGCCATTGAAAAAACCTATGCCCGCAAGGGCATGGATGTGGTGCAGCAGAATTTCAAGGCGGTGGATGCCGCCCTGGATCATCTGCACAAGGTGAGCATCCCCGCCGCCATCACCAGCCACCGCGATATGGATCTGATGGTACCGGTGCGTGCGCCGGAATTTGTGCAACAGGTCACCGCGCCCATGCTGGCCGGCAAGGGCGATGATCTGCCCGTGTCCAAAATTCCGGTCGATGGCACCTACCCGTCCGGCACGGCGCAGTGGGAAAAACGCAACATTTCCGATTTCGTACCCAAGTGGGAACCGGATGTCTGCATTCAGTGCGGCAACTGCTCGTTTGTCTGTCCGCACAGCGTCATTCGCGCCAAGTTTTATCATGAAGATCATCTGGAGGGTGCGCATGAAGGCTTTCCATCCGCTCCGGTTTCGGCACGCGGATTCCCCGAAACCCGTTATACGCTGGAGATTTATCTGGAAGATTGTACCGGCTGCGAAATGTGCGTGCATGCCTGCCCGGCCTACGATTTGAATGATCCGGGCAAAACCAGAAAGGCCATCAATATGACCCCGAAAGCTCCATTAATGGAGCAGGGTTGTAAGGATATTGATTTCTTTGAAACGATTCCGGTCAATGATCGCGCCACCATCGACTATTCATCGGTGCGCGGCACCCAGTTTCTGGAGCCCCTGTTTGAATTCTCCGGCGCTTGCGCCGGTTGCGGCGAAACCCCGTATGTGCGGCTGCTAACGCAACTGTTCGGGCCGCGTCTGCTGGTCGCCAATGCCACCGGCTGCTCCTCCATTTATGGCGGCAACCTGCCGGCCACGCCGTGGACAGTGAACAAGGATGGCAGAGGCCCGGCCTGGTCGAACTCTCTGTTTGAGGATAATGCTGAATTCGGACTTGGCATGCGCATCGCCGCCGATCACCATATGAAGATGGCCAAACATGAACTGGACAAGTTACGCGATCAACTCGACATCTATTTTGTTGATGAACTGATCCAGGCCGATCAGAGCATCGGTTACGAAGTCACCCAACAGCGTCAGCGGGTGGAAAAACTGAAACTGGTACTCGAAGGCATGCATGACCCGCGCGCCAAAAATCTGCTGTCTGTGGTCGATCATCTGGTGCGCCGCAGCGTCTGGCTCATTGGCGGTGATGGCTGGGCCTACGATATCGGTTCGGCAGGGCTGGATCATGCGCTGGCATCGGGACGTAATATCAATGTGCTGGTGCTCGATACCGAGGTTTATTCCAACACCGGCGGTCAGGCATCCAAATCCACCCCGATTGGTGCCACGGCGAAATTCGCATCGGCAGGCAAGGCGGTCGGCAAAAAGGATCTGGCTTTGCAGGCGATCTCTTACGGCAATGTCTATGTGGCGCGCATCGCCATGGGCGCCAATCCGCAGCAGACGCTGCTGGCCATGCGCGAAGCCGAAGATTATCCCGGCCCATCAATTATTCTGGCCTACAGCCACTGCATCGCCCACGGCATTGATATGACACAAGGACTGCACCAGCAGGATATGGCGGTAGCTTCCGGTTACTGGCCGCTGATCCGTTACAATCCGGAATTGCGCCGTGCTGGCAAAAAGCCGTTTGTGCTCGATTCACCATCGCCGACCATGAAAGTGAAGGATTACGCCTATACCGAGATGCGTTACAAGCTATTACAACGCAGCCATCCGGATCAAGCGGCACACCTGATGAAACTGGCACAGGAATCGGTCGATCTGCGCTGGGCCACCTATGAACACATGGCGGAGCAGGACCCCTCCGAATTTCAGCCGGTTGAGTAGGGAGAAAAAACGGTCAAAACCATTAACCACGAATGCACACGAATATAAAAAGCATAATATTCAGTTACTGTAACGCTTGAGCATTTACAG
>Ga0256829_1000488_pt1 | contig 39680 bp, 48 predicted proteins | sample 131447metaG_FD_185979 | JGI IMG/M metagenome (GOLD analysis project Ga0256829, IMG submission 185979) | Hydrothermal vent microbial communities from Lau Basin, Pacific Ocean - 131-447 | ecosystem: Environmental > Aquatic > Marine > Hydrothermal vents | place: Pacific Ocean: Lau Basin | collected... | reverse complement strand
ATAGTAATAGGCGACCTAGACCCTATATATTCTGAATTCGAATAATCATATGTATCCCCGTGCACTGCTATAGCATCAATGATAAACTGTTCGGTGGTTTTCCTTTTCATGAAACCCATATGACAACTGAATCATTTACTATCAACCCCGTATGGATCGGATAATTCATTAGGTGACAGATGTGGCAGCTATTCGGCATATGAATGACACATTTGTCACATAGAGGGAATCATTGCTTGATTATGAGGATGATTGGGGTCGTCTGGGTCATAGTCTTCGATCACTGGCATCACGTATTCATCTAATTCTGGTATCTGTGACCGTAACTCATCAATCAAATGGCATTGCAACACACACGACATCACGAGGTCATCTTTACACCCATTTTTAGCAGCCCAACTTGGTCCGGTTTTAACGAATGTCTTTAATTGGCTGGACAGATATTTAGATCGCACGGTAAATAGATTTCGTTCCACAAATTGTTTGAAATCCTGAGCATATCGTTTTTTGGTAGCATTACTGGTTAATAGCCCACGATATGCACTAATACCACTGGCTCGGTTTGATTCACCACGGGCAGATAGTGAAACCTCAGACGCATCAATGAACCAACCGGGGAATTTCTCCTCACCCACATGCTCTATCACCCTGATAATACCAATACCAATAGAATTACGCTCAACACTGTAATAGACATCACTAACCCCATTATGATCAGGATTGGCATTCTGTAGGGCCTCAATTCTCATCAAGATACGACGAAGCATTCGGGCCTGCTCATCTTGATCGGATTCAGCAGCATTCCATTCGGCAACCTGTGTGAGCGTGGGCACCTCCCATACCTGCACAGCGGCGTCATCTCCAATCCCATCACCAGAGGGGTCCATCACCACTGCATACGCAGTATTAGGCTTAATAGGTTCATACCATCTACAGCCCCACTTATCAACGAATCTAGGCTCTTTAGTGGTCATCCTGAATGATGCCAATTTACCACCTGATATCAAAGTTGCATCACCGGAAATGAAGCTACAATCGTATTCTCGCATAAACTCTTCGTTGGATAATCCAGCCCGCAACTGAACGTTCTTAAACTTTTCGCCACGATATGACTTGATCTTCCCCTTCTTCGGACCTTTCTCATACCATGACTCAGGCACACTAGTCCAATGGGCGTGGAAACTGACAAAGGCCAGTTCGTCTTCATCATCCTGCTCTTCATCTACCAGTGACATGCTCTTCAATCGCATAGCCTCTTCAATTAGATCAGTCTCATATATGGTCTCATACGGTTCATCATCATTTGCCAACGCAGAATATCGTTTGGCAAGTTTATCTTCCCATACATCAGTATGTTTGCTCGGGATGGCGTTGAACCACAGATGGGCAAATTTATCTTCATCAGTATTCGGAGTTGATGTGATAATACAATCACCACCAGTGGACAATGCAGCAAATATAGATACCCAAAATTCATTAGCAACGCCTGGTGGAACGAATGCGAACTCGTCCAAATACACAAGTGATGGAGATTTACCACGACCAGAGGTCTTGGTAGTTGCCGACGACATAATCTTCGTGCCATTATCGAATACTTTAGTTTTGACGTCGTTCTTAACAACACCTGGTTTGAGCCACCATGGTAATTCTTCGTAGGCAAACCACAACCGCTCCATTATCTCGTCGGCCCCACCTTGGTCCTTTGATGCGATGAAAATGAACTGATCGTCCTTGAATATACCCCACCATAGCAGATAAGCAGCAGCGGTGGCCGTTTTTCCGCATTGCCGACTGAGCATAGATATACACCGGGTATTATCTACATACGTCTGTATCAATCTCTTCTGAAATTCATATAATATGAATTTCACTGCACCCAGTTTTGGGTGTTTCAGCATTACATAGTTTTCAATGAAATAGATGGGGTCATCAGCACATTTGGCTAATTCTTTGGCCTGTGCAAGGGTATATCCCTGCTTAAACCCTTTGGGTTTAATCTTACCGCCTTCAATTTCAGATACTGCCATTTATTAGCTCGATGGTAATTTTGGTAAGAATCTATCTTTACTCATACCCGTACGGGCTGCAATGATTTCAATAGCCCTGCGACGTGCTGAATCAATAGACGCTGCACGAACTTCAACCGAGTATTCCTTGCCGGTGTCTTGATCGATCAGGTTAACCGACATTGGGGTGGTCTCTAATCGGTCACGAGCGTCATCGGGGTCTACTTGCATGTCCACCGGTTGATATGCCACCTCTGTCTCATACAGACCATCACCAATCCGTTTATGGGTAATCACTGTTGACTCAGCAACCGTTGGGGCATCAGTCACAAAATCGTAATTATCTGGACATTTGCGATAGGGGCCTACGATATTGGCACCATCCGCATATTTTTCCACAATGTAAAATCCCCGTGGGGGATTGGATAGCAATCCGCCGATTCCTTGATGATCTGTCACCAATCCCTCATATACATCACGAGTGATGGTGGTAGCCTCACGAGTGATTGCCAAACTTTTCATCAGATCGGATACCAATGACTCTGCGTGGGCATCCCCGACTTCGGATTGGGCGGTAGTAGAGTCCACCTCCACTGGATATGCTTGCTGATCCCCATCGGCCCCATCCATTACAATTTTATCATCTTTATCAAACAGTTTCAATTTGTCAGCTTTGATACGTGTGAACAACGAAATCGATTGAACCGATGGCCACGAACTGATAGAGTTTGACATCAATACCTTAACCACATACACTGGCATGAACGGATACTTAGTCAGTTGACTATTACTTGCAGAATCAATCTGGGTCTGAACCCCATTGGGTGTCAATTCCAATAGACCATGTCTGCCTAATGCCAGTCGGATATTTGCCAACACTTCAGCGGTATGGATATTTTCCACAGAGCACAGTTTATACTCGAATGTCTCTTCCTGTTCTAACAGGTGGGCACGAAATGGTTTCATTATACAATCCCTCTATATCATCATATTTAGGTAGTTTCGTCTGAATCATCACGGATAGCAGCAATCAAATCATTACGGGTGCCAAAGAAAAAGTTATTCGTGGTGTCACTTGGGGAATTAGAGTCAACGGGTCTCTTAAATCCAGCATCCTTTAATCGTTGTTTTTTCTTCTCTTCTTGGGTTTTTAATTTAACCTTTACGGCATCCAGTGCAATGTGCATGGTGCCATTCGCAACCTCCACATACCGAGACCGATATTTGGGTTCCACTGTTTCAATTTCTTTAAACAATTCCTTTTGATACTTCATGCTGTCATCGATAATTGTTTGTAGTTCGGTCTCCGCCTGTAACTGCTTACGATCAATATCATGGGTCGGTGGGAGATCGGGATTATCAACTTTGACAATTCGATGAGGTTCCACAATGATTACTTCACCAGATGGTTCATCTTCATCGGGAATCTCCATCCCCAATATTCCTGCTATTTTAGGATTAATCATCGCTTTTGTATCCTTGCCGACTTAGATATTTTTCTACCTCCAACCTTACCCACGCGTGATCGATTTTCTAGTGGTTTCTTCTTACCTGCGAAACGTTTTTGAGTCACCTTTCGCGTCTTCTTGCTTATAGGCTTAGTTGAGTGGGTATGACTGAATGTAGCAACTGGATGCTTCCTTCCGGTCTTGTTACTATACCCACCAAAAATATCATTTTCATTTATCACTTCGAATATTGCTGAATGTCGATCAGCCCACATCGAGGCCGCTGCCCATTTAGCATTATTTCGGGCAACCAATGCAGCGTCCTGTCTATTTCGGGCATGATTATCCAATTGCTCATGCATGGGTTTAATCTCAAATACATAATCAATTGCATACCCATCGGATTGAGCAACTTTCACAAAGAAATCCGGTATGTAGATTTTTTGTTTATTCGTGATTGGGTCGCGATATGGAATCTGTGTGATTTCGTATGCCCATGATAAAACACTGGGTAAAAGATCACAATGTTTGGCGAACTCAAGCTCCCATGATGATTTCAAAACAACCGGAATGGTCTCACCCTTATATTTTTCAGGATTTGTGGGATCATAACTATATGTCCTATACTTTGCCATTATATTCTTCCCAATGTTCTTGATAGCAAATCCTGTACCTCAGCTTCAGTTAAGCTCCCATTACCGCCAGCGGGGGGCGATGTCCCGATGGTGTCTGCTAGTCGGGGAGTTGGTGGGAGATTAGACGGTAGCGCAGGTATCCTAGATGTCACCACTGGTGATCTTGGTAATGTGCCTGTAGTATTAGGCAATGTAGGTAATAGTGTAGGCAGTGGAGTGGCGGTAATAGGGGTCACTGGCGGGAATGGTGTTACTGGAAACGATACTGTATCCGCAGACGTCCCAATAACCCCAGCGAGGGGGTCCACGAGTGATCCAGAATCAACCGGAAACCCATTACCCAAGTCTGGGTCGAATACGTCAGGGTTGGTTAGCCCTTCCATCACAGCATGACCTTCAACCCGTCCTGAATTTCCATTGGGTCGCACCCCTAGCTGCTCTTCAATAATCTCGGAAAACGCAGCATTATTCAATCCAACTAAATGATAATACCCTTCATATTCAAAGGTCATCGTTGCCCCGACTACTCCATCACGATCCTCGTAGTCCAAATTATCATGATCAAATGAGTTAATCACCGGATGAAGGAACGTATACACGTTGACACTATCAGGATCAGAACCAAGATCGTAAATTCGGATGGCATCAAAAAAGTGCCTCCCATCATTGGGCTTCAATGTCATACCCATACTCGGTAAGGCTTCATAACTAGACCTTACATCATCACCCACGAGGGCATTACCATTCCTAAATTCACCAATGGGATTATTATTGGGATTACCAGCGTCTACTGAATTTTTACCAATCCTCCCCTCGTATTGATAAAATGCTCTATATTCCCGCCACAGTGATAGAGCAACCGATGTGTTATCATCATGGAACGTCATGGTAGCAGGAGAATATTCCATTTTTTTAGGAATAATGACCTTTTTATTATAGGAATTTAGTGTTTCAGTGACCATCGTGGCTTTGGGGTGATCAATACTCCGTAACGTGGTTAATAACCTACCGTTGTGAATATGCTTTGGTAAATCCGTTGATAAACTCACTGGTAATAATGCATGGTTATTAAAAAGGAATTCCACCAAAAATGTATATTTTCGTCTTGGGTATACTATAGATTGCCGGATACCACTATCATCGGTCTGGGTGCCTCGCATCTCCATGCCGAAATTTGTATGGGGCCATCCATTTCTTGATCCGATCTTGACTGACATAAAAATATTCCCTATATGATAAATATATTTATCTAAAACCGATTGAGGAGATACAGTATGGAAGTTGTCGTCCGTGACAACAACGTGGAGCAAGCATTTAGGAAGCTCAAGAAAAAGCTCCATAATGAAGGCGATGTTAGGGAACTGATGGACCGTAGATACTACGAGAAACCATCGGATAAAAAACGCCGCCGCCATAAAGATGCAGTGCGTCGTAGCAAAAAAGAGTTGGCCAAGAAACAAGCTAAATTATTTAGATAATTAATTTATCACAAACCAATTGACATAATTAATTCACTCTGCTATACATGGGATAAATCAAACGTATAGGAGATTCTTCATGCCAGTATTTCGGATTTATCAACAACATCTCACTGATGACCAAATTGCAGAACTCAACGGACCCAATGGTGGGTGGAGTGCAAAACCCGAATTTACGGCCTATGCTGATGTAGAGATGGGGTCCATAGGAATCACGTTCGGGGAATCCTCACATAAAACCGTTGACGATATGGTCCATAGTGCAATTGGTCTGAATATATACCAAAAAGTGTGTGATATCACCGCTGATAGTCTTGATCACGCATTCGCCATTGGTAATAATGGATTAGACCCAATGGATGATCGCATCACTACCTACAACACTATGACCAGCATATATGTGGGTAATATAGTGGTTGATGTTACCTCGGACACGTGGAAAGCATATTTGTGTGACATCCGTGGGTGGTCCCCACTTGACCAATCCACCCTACACACCCTGTTGATGAATACTGCCAAAATTTCAAACCAATTAGCGGAGGTATAATTATGTTACCACAGACCCCAGAACAAACTGCATACCACAATGCCCGACTCAAAGCACTATTCGAACCACTCGGATTCACGGTTGATGGCCACATGGTGTCTATGACCCCATGGGGGCGTAATCGTCCTATCGATTGTTCGTGTCTTAATGTTACGGATATCAAATCGGCAATGACCGGGTGGTGTAAATTATCCCACGACAATAGCTATCGATTGGGCGAAGATGCTATGCGCAAACAGGTTGCAGATCATCATACCAAGCTGACTGACCTACTGGAACTCGCATAAGGAACTCTTATGAAATTTACCCCACCAAGAAATACCAAATTATCGACAATTCAAATTGATGATAAATGGTCTGTCGATATTGATCCATCAAATAACGATAAGCCACTCACTGTCAACCGCTATGGCGAATCTGTCGGCGATTGGGAGTATGATAATTTCGTAACGGCTATGCTCTACGCACTCATTGAAGCCAAAACCAATGATGAGTGAATACTAATGGGGCGGTTGATTCAATCAACCGCCCCATTAGTATCTATATCTTATTGCCTAGAATGACACACCAGCATTCACCGTTGCACCACCCAGTGATACTCCACTCAGACTCAGTGATACCCCGCTGGTATTAATGCCAACCCCACCAGGAGAACCAACACCGGTTGAATTTGATCCAGCCTGTGTTTGAATTTCGGTAGTATGGGAGAATGTCCCCATACGAGACCCATTTTGGTCAAAAGTGATAACATTGTCATACCGGAACCCGACTTTGATCTCTTTGAAGTCACCATTCTCGTAGGTCATCTCCCCATCATCCATATTAGTCAGGGTACAACCGGAGTAGCAATATTTACGTATGATATTTGGGTCAGCGGCTGATCCACCCGCAGATGCCCCACCAGCAAGGATATCCACATCCATTTCAAACTTGAAATTCTCACCTGCACGAGACATGGTTTGATCATTAAAATTCTGCTGTTTTGCAATCTGGTTTTCAATACGCCGACGAACCGTATTTGTGATATCATCGTGGAATGACATCGTTCCCTCTTTCCACTCGCCACGGGTTGGTAGATATACCGAACTCACATACGAATAGAGAGTCTTCATATTGAAGTCCAGCGATGGCAGCGAAATCGTTTTTGCCTGACGGGTTAAATCATATGGGGCCGGTTCAGAAGAGGCACCAAAATTATATGTCAATAACCGCCAGTGAATGGTCTGAATCGGTTGCAGCGAAGCACTACGACTTCCGTCTAAGCCGGGAACCCCGAAATTTGCTAATGAATTAATTGACATTTTATTTTACTCCCAGTATATTCTGATAAATAATTAACATCAGTGAAAATCGATGTTGTATATCAGTATTTAGGAGAACCAATCATATGTTATTCAAATGGTCCATAGTAGAAATATGGCATCCCATGCTCTATTTTCAATGAACATACATCTAGTAGGTCATCACCCCGAGCCATTGCGATCAATACACCAATAGTATCGGGGTGAGATATTATCAAGACATTTTCATTATTACACAATTTATCCCGAATGGGTGCAAACCAATCGGACAATCGATCCTGCACATCACTGAGTGATTCCCCGTGTAAAGGGGCTTCAAACGGATCACGCTCCCATACCTTATACTGCTTCGGACTCATACCCTTCCGAATATCAGCATACTTACACCCTTCGTAAGAGCCTCCAGATCGCTCTCTAAGCTCCTCTACCAGTTCCCATGGAGGATTTCCCACAATTTCCCGTAATACCACCTGTAGGGCATCCTGAGCGATCTCAAGATCACTAGCATAGATATGATCGAACTGGTGTGTGGAGATTACCTGTGCAGCATCCCGTATTTGCTCCATTCCGGTATCAGTATAACTGGCCACCGATTGACCCACAAATACCTTGTCCACGTATCCTTGTAATTCGCCATTAGGTAATAGAACCAACATCAGCATATCCTCTTAGTATTCTTGATCCACGGTGCCCCCACCACTCTATCATGATACAATTCCGTAATCTGGGCTAACCATTCTGGACTAGGGGTTGACAAATGTTTAGTCTCATCTATCATCCTATAGACGGCTTCACCAACGTGTGGGTCAGAAATCCACGTGTCAACAAATTCATCAACTGATAAGGTATACCCAACATAATGCGGTGGATGAGTGACCTCTGCAACATCGGCCATGATGACCCCCTGCTCGTATAGTATATCCGATGGTTGATACCCAATCTCATCATCAGCAGGCGACATTGGGATATTAGAGGTTGTGTAAAATTGAATATACTTGCGCTCTACCGGATCACCCACATTAAGCAGTTCCCCCACATACGCATGTATACCAACACCGTGCTCCGCAGAATCTACATCAACATCAAGATTAAGTATAGTCTCGGTCACAAACTGTTCAATTTCTTCATTAGTCATCTAATACCTCTATGGGTATTTATAACCGATGGATTATCCATTCATAGGTTTGATAACAATCGCTGTTAGACTACCCGTGGTGCCGTCCTCTTCATTCCTGAGGATCGTCTGAACCTCTTTGAGAACAGCCTGCAGCGGCCCGTCCATCAGGAACGGTGCTGCTCCAGAGGATGTATGGTGTTCAACCGTATACATAGGAACTCCATCCCACTTGTCCTCACTAATACCAGCACGTCGTTGCAAATCTTCAATATAATTCATAATATCACCTCTACAGGTATTTACTCAATTACCCTTGAGTAAGAACTTATAGTTACCACAATCCCAAATCCGATCATACCCATTAGATTGCATTATTTCCCATTCAGTCATACTAGGATCAGCATCAAATTGTTTCACCACTTTAGCCTTCTGAAACCTATACCGATGCTTTCGGGTAATATAATCAGACGTATGCACATACCAGTAATTCGGCACCGATTGTCCAACCTTTTCAAATCCTAATGACCTATACAATCCGCCATCGGACCACCTACGATCTGCATAGGATATGATATCACCACTGTATGATTTTCTAAAGGTAGTCAGTAAGCGACTTGCTATCCCTGCATAGGATTTTCCATCAGTGACAAAGCGAACCAATTCATAGACTGACCCATCACCGCCTAATGCCCTCCGAGACTTATTGAACGTCATCACTGCCACCAATTGATCATTATGGAATGCCCCATACCGGATAGACATATGCGAGGCCGTCCCTTGTATGTGATGGGTATTACAGAAGTCACGAGCCTTTGGGTAATCAACTTCTTGGATGGACAATTTACGGGCACCAGCGCCACGGTCAGATTTACCCAAAATGTTGCGTATCCTACTCTCAACAATCCCTTGATGATTTTTCCACTCATCCTCAAATATCGTCAGCAATCGATATCCTTGTGATTCAGCAAGCTCTAATTTATCCAAATGATACTTTCGGGATTTCCCATTTAATTGACTATGCCAGTAGTTTCCACAATATTCAATGGCCACCTTTTGATCTGGCACAACGATATCTAACTCATATGGAGCGATTATCGAACGGTTACTAGTGGCTGTCATAATACCCAACTCTTGGATGAAGGACGCCAACTCGCGTTCGCCACGCGAAATACCAATACTACACAATCTACACCCTCGACCAGTCAGATGATTCTTAGGCTTCTGGATAAACTCACCGTGATCAGGGCACACAATAACTACATCACTACCTAGCCCCCTAAACTGTATCTTAGAATAATCATATTTATTAGAATGCACATTATTAGCCTTTATGACAAACTCATCCAGTGTGGTAGAAAGCACGACCGCAACCTGCTCCCTTGCACACTTATTACACCCCTTTCCTGACAAATGATTCGTGGCCATCTGTGTAAATCGTCCATGAATGGGACAAACTATATCAATTTGATTATGTGATCCGGTAAAATTGGTTACACTGTAGTCATACTTCCCATCATGCACTTTTGTCACCCGTTGGATGAATTCATCATTGGTTATACGGGGACCACTTCTTGCGCCCACCCCACATTTAGGACACCCCTGCCCTGCAAAATGATTTGCAGGGGATTGGAAAAAATCCCCATGCCTGCTGCATACAATACATACCAAATCATGATAACTTGCATACACCGATTTAGAGTAATCATATGAATCCCCATGGACCTTACGGGATTTCTCGATAAATTCATCAAGACTAAGACGATGTCTGTCATGACCAACAGTAATACCACACGCAGGACACCCCTCTCCGGCTATGTGTTTGCTTCGAAGTTTAGTAAACTCCCCGTGGATAGGGCATTCAATAATGACCTTCTCGTTGGGCGATCCCACAATCACTTTGTCATATCCATATTTGGTATTATGAACAACTTTAGCCTTTTTAATAAACTCAGCTAGTGTATCACGCTTATTTTCAGTTCTACTAATGTTTGCGCATTTGGGACACCCATTACCTGCCAGATGATTAGCAGGTAATTGTTCAAACACGCCATGCTCTGCGCATACTATCGATACTTTGTTATACACCCCTGTATAAGTCACTTGATCGTAATTATACCGCCCATCATGTAACGCCATAGCAGTAGCCACAAAACGAGAACTACTGGTATTGCGCTTGGACACTGCCCTATTAATCTTACCACACGCAGGACACCCCTGCCCCCTAGAGTGAGCGTCGGGGGTTTGTAAAAAATCTCCATGATCAGGACAACCAATGATCACCTTGGTCTTGGCATCACGATAGTCCACTTTGTCATAACAAAAGCGATCACCGTGACTGGCAATCGCTTTTGCAACAAATTTATCAGTTTTGATCAAATGGAAAATCCTTAAGAGGGTAATTACACCCCACTCATACCATATTATTAGATATTAGCCAATAGGTATATTTTGGCCTCCTCAAGGATTCTCCCATCTGACTAGAATGGGAATTGTTCGCCAGTATTCAATACACTCACAGGTATATATATGAATTCCACAACTTTAACGGGTTGAAGCGCCAAGTCAACCCATAGCTCGTTGGAGTCTATGCGCTGAAAAGTGTTATTATTCTCATCACAGCGCAATGCAAAATCATATACCGCACGTTGAGATTTCAACCCTGCCATGTATCGTTCCCCCGCAACCTGTGCAGATCGGCGGGTTACGGGATCATTGATTTCGAATAGGAATGGTTCATATATCCGTTGCAGATCATATTTGATTTTATTGATCAGACGGGCCACATTGATACGATCCATAGCAGACGCGATCCCAGCCCATGTTTTTTGACCATAGATGACCAATCCGGTATTGGGTTTGAACATGATAGGATTAATGTCATTCTCATACATTACATCACGCATTGAGGTTGTTAATTGGACTGGGGTATATTTGTCCAGATTATTTAAATATCCAACCGATGAAGCGTTATCGATTCGACCACGCCGCATCCCTGCTGGTGCAAACCACGGAGCAGCAGTGGAATCGTTATATGCGATTGTCCGTAATGCCATATGTGATGGGGGGACCATCACATTGTCACCGGTCACATTAGTAGCGAGGCCCCACGGGGACCAGAATGCCGCATATGGGGATCGGGCCGAACTAAATCCATCCTCACCAGTGGTAGCCACGTTATTAGAGTTTGTAGCCCATTCAGCTACAGTAATTTCCCGACCGTTGGGGATGCCAAACGGGATAGCGAATTTGGGAGTATCCCCAATAATAAATGCGACTTCACCGATATCGGTGTTCAGTGCCAACATTTCGTCATATGCTTCTGGATAACCAGGAGTTGCAATAAGTTGGAAATAGTTATTTTCTGCCCGAATTTCTTGGTTTGACACCAATGCCTCTTGCAGCTTACCAGTGATAACTGTGCGAACCGCCTTGCGCCCAAATTTGGCACCAGCAGCGGGTTTCCAATGATTACCGGTCTGTGATACCGTTTCATAAACATTTGAGGTAGCATTCAATTTCACAGTAACAGCGGTATATGCGGGGTCATATAATTTAATGGTATTACGGGTTAGTGTTTCACCATTATTGATCCAATACGCACCATTAATCACGGCAGACGCAATAGGATCGTCTGGAGCAACCACTACACTATCAGTGATGTTGATCCATTGATCAACCTGCCATCGTTTGATGATTGGGTAATTATCGAGTGCCTCGGCAGTTGAGATGTCTACCCAGATTGCACCTTCCTGTGGAAAACTTGGAGCACTAGAAGAGATCACCTTTTCGGTCGCTGATGGATTACTCACAGTAACTGTAGTTACGGGAACCCATTGATTGCCGCGTCCTTGATCGGTGCCTTCCACATACATTGCAAAATCGGTAAATGTGTCATCATACCATAGAGTTCCCGTGGATGGGTCTGTAACAGGCTCAGCGGGCTGTACAATAGATGTCAACTGGATAAACGCACTACCAGTGCCAACAAACAGAGGACGCGCCCCAGTGGTCGTTGTATTGGAAATATCCTCCCATACGGTTCCCTCATTTGGGGTAGGCGGGGTTGGTTGCCGAATGATCGGCACGGTCACGAAGGCCCCATCAACGGCGCGATATCTGGTGAGTTTCAAGTTCACCCCACCTGCGGATGCGGTGGTTTTATACCAATAATCGCCCGTATCTGGACCAACGGGGGATGTAGGCTGAACATGCAGATTGACATTAGCGCCAAAATCCCCTGATAGGTTTGCATCCGTGGCCACTTTCCAGTTTCCACCAACCTTGTATCGAATGGTCCCATCAAGACTTGAATAGTCAAATACCCAATCGCCATCATTCCCATCAGCGCCTGTTGGTGTGGCAGTGACCACCGAAAATGGGACTGCATTCCAATTGGTGCCATCATATTTGAAAATACCACCAACGACGGCATCCGATTTAATCCAATATGTAGAATCTGGTGGAGGGAGCACTGGTTCTTGAACAGTTGGGACCAATCCACCCAGATCGATGTCTGCCCGCAGGATGTAAGCACGGGTCCCACGCCCCAAGAAGCTGTGAGCGGCAAGTAGTCCATATTCGTTGGTTTCCTCACCCGCTACTGGGGTTCCACCTGATGTGACAAATACAGGGTTGCCATAATTCTGTAGTAATTCTCGCTGCGATGATACCACCCGCAGCTTATTCGCCTCAGTGGTTCCTGCTGCGGTTCCAGCCCCATCTGGGGTAGCTTTATTTGCACGGGTGGCCAACACAATTAGCGGTACCGTGGTGGGCGCATTGACACTATAGATGCTTTGATCGTTGATTGTGACAGATACACCGGGTGATGTCAGGGCCATGGTTATTCTCCTATTGAGCATATTTCAATAGTATTTAGGAATATCCGACTGGCTTAAATCGCAGTGGGGGTATTTCCCACTGATGTACCCTCTGATACCGATATATCACTATCCGTTGCTTGTATGATCATCCCGTCCAACTGGACAAAATTATCAAAATCCAATTGTTGCTCTAATGCCAGTATAGGAACGTGAACTTCATAGATATAAGTGGTGTCATATACCTTCGCTGGCGGACTCATCCAAATCATCACATTAAAGTTCAGCGTGAACACATACATCGGATCAGTATCACCACCGGATGGTGCCACCTTTTCCATATTAACCGTCCCGTCGAAAATCAATGAAGTCAAGAATGTCCAATCGGCTGGACTATTCGATAATTGAATATCCATATCAGGATTGAACACGGTTATGATCTGCTCCACAATTTGCAGAGCTTCATCCTCATTACTACCCCATATTGATACACTGACGCCCATATCGTATGGGACAGGCATGGCTCGTTCAACGGTTTTCTTTTTACCCGGTTGGTCAGTGAGGATATTACCGTCTGGGTCACGGGCGCGTTCAACAAAGTTATATTTTTCTCGATGCTGTGGTGACTGCCGCATATTGGCTCTTTGGACCAATTGGTTCATATGTAATGACATCACTGGCAGATATGACACAGTGTTGGCCTGATCCCCCTGTGGTCCGATGATATAACCGACCACCCGTGACATGTCCCCATAGATGATTGGGACGTCACGAAATTTGGATTTCCCGTCTCTTTGGGTTCCGGTCATCACCTGATACCCAGCAAAACATGACATCAACTGGGCTAATAACCGCTTCACCTGGCTATCATTAAAGTATGGTTTACGTTTTATTGCCATGATTGAATCCTTACCCAACTATTTAGGGGTAAGGATTCGGCAATTACCCCATGATGGGTTTGATATCCACCCGAACACAATTATATGCGGATTCTACCACCTCATGTATTTTGGAATCATTCATTATCTGACACCGTTTTGATTGGCAACGGATTATTCATGACCAAATGTGTTAGCCCGTCAGATATCTGTCCTGTGAATACATCAAGCAGTTCCTGCTCAGATGTAATCCCACCAGTGTCCATAATACCCTTTAGTAAGCTATACAACCCAAGTGCACTAAGGTGGGTTAATGCACCCAATAGGACGATAGAATCCACATCCGGTGGCAACGAACTTAACATGGTTTGATAGAGTTGTTCGATCTCGTTTTCATCAGCCATTGGATTCATCCTCAGTGGGTTGTTCATGGGTTGCAATCATACCCACAGCAGATACCAACTGTGAATGAAAGATAGAGATTAGACTATCCACATCAACGGGGTCCTTACCAATTGCGGCATTAAGGCTCCAGATAGCGCTGGCACTCAGATGGGTTAGTGCATCCAATAGGTCAGGGGTTTGGGCATCACGAGGGATCGCTGTGATGAGTGTATCATAGATTGCATCTGCATCAGGGGTAGGTTTGGTCACGGTATTATCCTTTATGGTTAGTTGGGAGATGTTCTGGTAATGCGTCAATTTCCAGATATTGATCGATGATTGGGGTTACCCGTTTGATACTATCACGTTGTGCATACTTAGCCTCATCATCATCAATCCACCCCTGAATGACATCATTGGGGATTACACAAATCAATCCGTGGGGAACATAATCTACCAAAGACTCGCAAATTTGTGGTAGGTCACCGCCGTGATCAACTGCGTCTGATAACTCTTTCCGTATTGTTGCTGATTCTCCGGCCAGAGTCACAACAATAGAGTCATGATCCCCGATTTCCAATAACCGAATACAATATATGCTTTATTGATGTGACCAGACCGCATACCATCCCCCATACCGTATGGATGATACGCATACACCGCAAAATCAATACCATCAGTGATCAGAAAGGTATCCCCAACGGGGATCACGTCCCCTACATCGTAATTCTGAAATGCCATAATAATTCTCATATCTTATCTACCGTGGTATTGCCACAAAACTGCATTACAATACGCATGAACCGCGCCCTCGGTCAACCCCGTATCATGATTATGTTGGAGATGCACTGGGAATTTCAAAAAATTAGGCGGAAAGGCTTCCCATTGGATTTCTAATCGCCGAATTTTGGCTGGGGGCTTAAATGATAGATGCTTTCCACAATGCATGCATTTGCCATTTTGGGCCACCACATAGCGATCTCTGATAATCTTTCGTTCTCCTGCTGACAGATTATTATAATCTACAGGGAGATCAACCGTTGCTGCATCTATCATCATATCCTCGCAGTGGCACCATTAAAGATGATAGCTTCACGATTGATATATTGCTTGAATGATCCCAGCATAAGATTCTCCACACGGGAACGGGTTACCATGCGGTTCTCCGGTCTCCGTTGGTGGTCTGGTATCGCATTCCAGATATCGTCCGATAGTTTCACCTCATATGTTTTTCGCTGAAAAAAGGTCCCCACTCGATCACTTTGTTCATATGCATTATAGTAATCTACACCATTGTTGTGCATCATATCAAGCATGTCAGATTGTTTTTTACCATGCATGGATTTGGCAGAACACATTGAACGACAGGCCGAACTGATTCCATTCTTTTGGGCATCCATACACCGCCACAGTAGTGCATTAGCAGCCTCAGTCTGTGATGGAACTTGCCAAACCCGAGCGTCAAAATGGGGGACCGCATGGCCTATCATCCCCGTGATACAGGCATCAGAATCTACAGATTTAATCAATTCAGAGTCCAATGCCCTGATGAAATACGCAGTGGTAAGACTTGCCAATACACTCGTGAGCTTATGAATCTTCCCATTAAAGAACATTTCACCACCAATATGCGGGTTCTGGAAAATTAGGGTGATTTCGTCACTCTGGCAATATCCAATGCAGGCATTGGTATGTTCAACCAGTTTCTGTGTAGTTATCCGCATGGCATCGGATATACGATTATCGAATGGTTTTTTGAATGGTTTTGTGAACCTGCTGAATTTCCGGCCATCGATACGGGCCACTACCGGAAGTGTAGGAAGAAAATGTCTACCAGTCTCGTGTTTCTCGTATGCTTTCATACGGTCACCAAAGTCATCTTTGTTCATATCAATTTCCTCCCGTTGGGCATGACTCTAAAAGTCCTTGGATTGTGAACTCTCCATATTCAGACTGGTAAATGTATACCTGATATGTAGCCCTGTATGTTGTCATGTTCATTGCAACGGTTCCCCCATCTGTCATACCAACCGTATTGGTGAATGAAGTGCCAACTACTGGGACAAATATCTCATAATCCACACCACTCGGTGATACATTTACACCATTTGAGATATCGTGAGTGGCGTGGATCATCAATTGTCCCGCCAGTAAAATACATTCAATCATTATATTTCCCCATTTCCTTGTTGCCTTTACCCAATAATAGCTCCTCAATCGAGGACCATTTATAGATAGAGGAGTCTATCAGGATATCGTTTTTTATCATGTGATAGTAATACCGTCAAGAGGATTTCGGGGTTGTCATCTGTAGACGCCACGGAAAAAGATGCCCCTCGCAATTTGGGAACATATATTCATTCGGCAATCCATTATTCGCACCAACCAGCTTTATGCCAGCATGTGGCCCATGAACGGCATATAACATCCAATGATCCAATATATTGATCATTTCGATCATGCCATTTCTTCATCCCGATTAGATTCTTTCACCAGTGCAATACTAGATCGGACACCTTTGGTAATAAATTCAATCATCCCATTTAGGGTGCGCTCAGACACAGAGATGCCAGCACAGGTCAACACCTCTTTGCCATCGTTTGAGAAAAACCATGCCCGACATTGCTTAATTGTTTCATGCAGACCATATGTTTTTACATCTTGAATATAATCATCCATGACTGCTATGACCACCGCAGCAAATAGTTTTGTGCGACGGGTGTGTTGCTCACGCTCTTGCGCGATAGTCTCATAATCCACTGTGCAATCCAACATATGATTCTCCGTTATACAATTTTGGGACGATTGATAATCGTCTGTTTGACCCCATTACGAGTAGTGTGATCGATAATAGTCGCAACCACAGTGATCGTATTTCCCTCTGTCCCAAAGCGTTTTGTCCCTTTACCTACAATGGTATTACCATCTTTGTCGTGCATCATGCTGATATATGACATGCCATAATTGCCCTCATAAGACAGAATTTTATCAACGGTCAACTCCCACTTACGGCGCTCTTTGATCTTTCCTACCCACTGTGATGATGGGGTGTTACCAACAGGCGTTGCCTTATTTCTTGCATTAGCCAGAAGTCTACGAGCCAATAGTGTCTGTTTTTCGGTGAGGGCACCGTATTGCTCAAGACCGTCAAACAACGATTTAATCACTGGCACATCCATCATTCCTACTGTAGCGGGATGATCAAACCATATCGCGTTTGGGTCATTAGGAATCCCATCAAGACCAATCTGTGAATCATCAATCGGTTGACCATGTAGGGTTTCCCAATGTCCAGCAAACTCTCCCTCCCGATATAACCAATCGCTAATCGTGGACGCCTCTGGGAACTGATTGATCCATGCTGCACGATTATGCTTGGCAACATAATGATCACGGCGTTCATGATTTGATAGGGTGTGTGGGCGTCGGCGGTTTTCAACATTTGTGGGTCGCATAGTAACTCCTTTTCATCCACATTACACCAATGAATACTGATTGTCAACCATTACGTGGCCAACAATCTAATCAACATTATGCGGGCAGCATTTGGGGAACCGTCAGCGATTAGGTTAATGGCTTCGTCAATAGTCGGGGCCATACCCATCAATCGTTCATCCTCATCAGGGACGGGCACAATGGTGATAGGGGCCACCACCTTCTCCGTGATAGACTCCAAGTCCTTAATTGTCTCAGACGGCTCATCAGTGTCCTTAACCACGATATGGTTTCCTGATCCGAGACCAAATACATCAGCAAGATCATCCACAGACGCATAAAGATCATCTACAATTGCTTGTCGCTCAACAACATCACTTTCATATGTGGGTGCCATCAACTTTTTCAACGAGTTGATAAATCCGATAGATTTTTCCTTCCGCTGACTACTCAACCGAACAAATTTTTCATTTTTCGTTTCCATGCTATTCTCCTCCATAATTCGTCATACATAATTATTCATATACATCAAGTCCAATCTTCGTCCCGTAGCGACATCCATAGTTGTCCAAGCATATTGTCCCCCACCCATTTACCATTTTGTAAAGCCGCGCCCCAAAACAATCCATTTCCGTGAGGACGCTTAGTGACGTCTTCGATTATTCTGCATCCACGAGTCATCAGTAATTCGTCGATCATCCAATCATTATATTCTAATTTGGCCATTAACACGTTATGCATCAACCCAACATCTTCATCTGACGTCGGCATGATGACCATATCATTTCGGTAATGTTGAACAATTTGTTTGGCTTCCATAGGTGACTTAATATGATGGAGATTTCCAGTGCGCAGCATATGATCTTCTGGGAACCGCCCTACCTGAAATGCATGTTCTGCGGTAGGCCATTCATCACCCCACATGGACACTCTATGGGGTGACATATTACCTAACCATCCATAAGGCAGTTTGACTTTGGTGAATGCTATTGGGTCATTCATTATAATTATCCAAATTTAGGACGGTTAACAACCGTCTGTTTAACGCCGTCACGCTCATCATGAGCCTTGATGGTAGCTTTAACCTTAATGGTATCACCCTCATCTCCATAGCGCTTGGTGCCTTTACCGACGATGATGTTACCGTTTTGGTCCTTCATAAGGTTAATATACAGGGTATTCCATTGACCATCAAATGACAATACCTTAGTAATGGTCAGCACCCAATCGCGGCGCTCTTTGATTTTCCCGATCCATTGGGATTTCATATTTTCTTCACGGTAAGCTACTTTCTTGGCCTCCGCCTCAGCTACCCACTGCTCTTTACGGGCCAATGCCTTACGAACAACATCTGCCTGTTTTTCAGTCAGCCACCCATACTTATCAAGATTATCACGCATCCCCATCAGAATACTACCAAAATCACCAGCCCAGATACCACGGGTGGTTGGATGAGACGCCCAAACAATAGAATCGTCTACCGGATAATGTTCAGCCGTAAATTCAGCATCATCGGCATTGGTGCCATCTGGATATACCCAGTTTCCAGAAAATTCACCATTTTGTCCGAGCCAATCAGCCAATCGCTGTGCATCGGGGACTTCTGCAATCCAATTTTTGAATTTAGCCTTTCGTGCATTATAGTATATGCGCTGTTTGGCACCCTCAACATAACGATCAACATGCTTGTCTTCAACATGGGCAGGAACCTTGATATTAAACATATGACATCTCCTATATGGGTATATAAGAGTTATATCATACCTAATATCGTTTGTCAATAATTAAATGTTATTCACCACATCAACAATCATGCTTGCTGGTATTGAACGTGCTATCATGCCATATCCACTATCTGATGGACTGGTTATCCATTCTGTTGGTATCCGCAATGTGATAGCCGATAATGGTTTGTCTTCATGCTCATGCCAGTCCATATTCCAATTGGCAACAGCATCCTCCAAGGTATCCATATCATAAAATATATGAACCCCACGATCTGGTTCGCCAAAGTCCGCCGAATTTTTACCTATTTGGGCTTTTAGTCCATTCTTTCGAATAGATGGGATATTGGAACTAAATGTAGCATGATACACAATCGTTGTGGGGATTTCTGCAGCATTCAGCATTTGTTTAGATTGAATCAAATTAGTATTATCACCATCCTTGTATATCCCAACCACTTCTACATCTGACCCTTCGAATACTGTAACCTCTTCCTCTTCATACCCAAATTGCATCACAGCAGAAACGGTAGAATACCAATCAATGCCCGATGGATCAACTAAACCCGCCACGATAAAGGTAACGTGATCTTTGCCACCCCCGCAGTAAGCCTGTGCCTGATTCTGCTCGTAACTCCAGAATATTCCCAAATTCCGCTGGGTGTATGCCCCACTACTAACCCAATCTGGTGGTGCAGTAATTGCTCTGAAAATTTCGGCCTTACCATTAGTATAATTAATTGCCCCTTGAAGCCATTTATATGCCTCTTCAACTTCTGCAACAATTACCGGATGGAGCCATGTCTGGAAATCATAAAACTCATCATCACCACCAAGACGATCATATTCCATCTTATGATCGCTGATCCACGTATTACCAGAATCTTTGAACATTTCCCACGCATCTGTGGCAATCGTATTGATTTCGTGAGGAGATAATGACTCCAACAATCCATTGGTAGATTCAGTAAGTATTCCAGCTTCGTGTGCGAGTTTACTTAAGAATGTCATTGGTACATCAATATCAGACATTTGGGATAGGGTGGCTATGGGATCAGGGTCACCACGATCATGAAGGCGTTTAATAGCAGCCAGCGCAAGAACTGAATTTTTGGATCGTTTCCACAACCTGTAAATTAACGGACGGGCCGTAGTTTGCATCAACTCATTAACAATGGGCATCAGAATATCTAAATGATTGTTAAAGAATGCTTCGTTCAGTGACCCACTGGTCCCGACATATACCGGAATTTGTTTAACCCCAACATCCAATGCCGCTTGGTGCCGATGAGTTCCGTCAACAATGGTATAATACCCGCCATCATTATGAACGACAATGGGCGGTATAGGCGATCCATTTCGCATCATATCCGCATAGTCATCCTCATGACCCCATAACTCATATTGATCATCATCAATATCATTTGGATTCATCATAACCAGTTTATACCGAGGATATTGATAAATTCGATCTTCTAAATCACCCTCATCAAAATCATCGGGCCGATGATGCCCAGCAATAACATTAGAATATATCGCATCCGCGCTCATATAGGCTGGATATGATTCGGCCAATGATTCATATTTTCCACTAAATGGATCAATCAATTCTAATAGTCTCATAGGATTTCGTCCGTATTATTCAATGACGGGAGTAATATGGTGTGATATATTATGGATTCTGATAACTTATGTGTCATATCATATATCCCGACTTCTGGTAGGGTCAGACAGTGCTTCCCGATCTGTTATCACATCATGTATACTATGAAGGGTGTATGACTTATCAGATGGCTCCGCAAAATGCTGTTGCCATTGAACAACCCAGTTGTAAGGTTGCCAATCGCGTTTAATATCGATCTCACGTAGCTTCCAACGGCCCTCAGTTAGCTGGTAAAGCCGATTAGGAACCAAATCGGTCCGTAGGTGCCAATCCCCCTCAACGCCCCCTGTGGGGAAACTAGGTCCCTGCTGAACAGGTTCACCATTAGGGGGCAATCCATCATCAGTAAATCGCTCTGGAGAACTGTTGGGATTGGTCGGATCAAACCACATGATAGTTGTATCCCACCACGTAGTAGATGCATGATCACCCGCGATAGTCTGAATAGCATCAGTCATATCATTAAGCTGCTTCTCATTAGAAGTTTGTTCAGCCAATGTTTTTCCATATTGATCTACCACATTGTCGAATAAATCTAGGAATTCCTGCTGATGTCGCAATGGTTGAAGAATGACCCCAACGATGTGCCTCTGGTATGTGGGGTCATATCCACCTGGACTCCAAGTAATCGATTTTACCTCATACCATTTATTCGCAACCCTGCCATCAAGCCCAACCTCCCGTAGATGAGGAAGCTCAATGACATCTCCCTCAACAAATCTACGACCCAAATTTTTCTCAACTTGGCCTTGGTGAAATTCCATACTAACGGTCTCATTACTCTTAAAACCAAATCGTAATAGCTCCATTTCAGACTGACTTATTTGATAAATTCCCTTGATAACAGGGACTTCATCAAAATTGTATGCTCGGTCTCTGTTCTCCCCCAAGATTGGGTCCTGAACTCCTAAAAATGTGTTTAATCCAGTTGCACCCTCTTCGGTTCCAGATTCATCAACCATCAGGTTTAGAGCATCCCGTTTTTGGTCAAAGGTCCCTTCTAGTCGATATATGTAGCAATGAATTCCACCGATCTGGAATGGAATTTCTGCCACATTACGGGCAAAGGCTGAATATTTGCCAGGGTTGCCGTAATTCTCTCCATCAGAAGCTAATTCAAAAGGTCGTGTAGGGGTAAACATTGGCATAATATATCTCCATCAGGTATTTAGGTAGTTAATCGTTGACTCGTTTCGGGGAATGTGAAATAGTAATCTACATGAAGCGCAAAACTACCAACGAGTTTATAGACCAAGCACACCTCGTTCATTATGATCGGTATAGTTACGATAATGTTGTCTATGTCAACAATGCGTCTCCGGTTACTATTAGATGCAGAATACATGGGAATTTCTCACAATCCCCAAGTAATCATCTACGCGGGAGTGGGTGTCCCTCATGTCACATGGAATCCCGCCACATACCAAAACATGATTTGATAACCCGATTTGGTAACACACACGGAACGAGATATGACTATTCGGAAGTGAACACCCCCACCGATTCACACAAGTTGCCGATTAGGTGTTACCATCATGGTGTATTTTACCAATCTGCACATGATCACATACGAGGGAGCGGGTGTCCAAAATGCAAGGGGGTATATAACAAAACTACTGACGATTTTGTTGAAGCGGCTACACTGGTGCACGGTCAATATGATTATTCACAAGTGCAATACACCAATAACAAAACACACATTGAAATCATTTGCCCCGATCATGGTAAGTTTTCACAAACCCCCACTAATCATCTAAAAGGGCAAGGGTGCCCAAAATGTGGAAAATTACGGGCCAGTGTTAGTATCACCAGCAATAACGATGACTGGATCGATAAGGCTATTAAACGTCATGGACAAAAATATGATTATTCCAAAGTAAATTATGTTTCTGCAACCACCAAAGTGACTATAATATGCCCCAAATGTGGACCATTCATACAACGACCCAGCGATCACCTTACCGGCCACGGGTGCCCAAAATGCAATCATCGGATATCTAATGCATCACAAGCGTGGCTAACCCAATTGGGTATACCCGACGACCCATATCATCGTGAGGTTGGGGGATTAATTAAAGGGAAGAATTATACAGTTGATGGGTATGATCCAATCACGAAAACCGTGTATGAATTTAATGGTGATTACTGGCATGGGAATCCTCAGATATACAAACCCTCAGACATTAATCCCTCAACTGGCATAACCTATGGTGAATTGTATGAACGCACATTAACCAAACGTGACACTTTCATAGAGCATGAATTTAAAGTAATAAGCATGTGGGAATCTGACTTTAAGTCAACAATGAGATCATAATCATAATATACCAGACGATGTACGTCCAATTGGCGCAAATTACCCTCCGGTGGGTCAGTTTTCTAATGTAACAGTGAACTACCCAGCAGCTAAAGCAACTGTGGGTTCTTGGGCGCAGATGTATAAATGGGTCATCTATACCACCCATTCCCACAATCCCATATGAGGCATTTTATACAGGTGGTTCATATGCACGATTCCAAGCAGATTCCCACATTTCGATATATTTGAATCCTGCATCCAAAAATGCTTGTTTCTTTTCAAGCGTTTTCTGATATAATTCGCCATAAGGTTTTCCCATAGTTGGATTAATGTCTGAGGGTTTGTATATCTGAGGATTCCCATGCCAATAGTCTCCATGAAATTCATATACAGTATTTGTTTCAGGATCATATCCATCAACCACATACCGCCGATTGGGGATCAACCCCTTTACCTCTCGGTGGTTATAATCGTCAGACAGTCCTAATTCATTCAACCATCGCTGGGATATATTCGACTTTTTAAAATGGCATTTACCGCATCCATGACCAGATGTGTGATAATTAGGAACTTGTATGAATTCGCCATGTGTTGGACAGATGATAATGACTGGAATCGTTGCCCCCATGTAATCCACTTTAGTATAATCGTATTTCTTTCCGTGAACCCCACGTGCAGCCATTATAAATTCATCAACACTATACATATTCATCTCTGACATACGCGATGGCAAGCACACGGGACATCCCCCAAATCCGCGTAAATGATTATTTGGTGTTATGTCAAAGTGTTGTCCACAAGTATTACATTGTATATTCAGCGGAGTGTGCATGCCCGACATGGGATGAGGATATGTATATATATTTCCATGTATTGCGATGGCTCGTTTTGTGAATTCCTCATGAGTTGCACTAATGGAATCAAAAAAGCATTTAGGACACCCTTGTCCCGACAAATGGTGGCTTGCCCGTTGGATAAATTCGCCATGATCTTTACATATCACAGTAATTTTATATTTGGCCCCCACATAACCCGTGTTTGAGTAATCATATCGATCACCGTGAACTTTTCGTGCAGAGGCGATATATTCCTCAGTAGTTTTCCGTTTACCCATGATGAGTCATTGATTCCATTCATTTTACACAATATTATTAATGTCAACCCACAATAGGCAATTTATACACATGACTCCGTAGTTGTCCAATCAGATTCCCACATTTCGATATATTTGAATCCTGCATCCAAAAATGCTTGTTTCTTTTCAAGCGTTTTCTGATATAATTCGCCATAAGGTTTTCCAACCGACGGGTTGATATCACCAGATTCATATATTGCCGGATTACCGTGCCAATAATCCCCATGAAATTCATATACAGTATTTGTTTCAGGATCATATCCATCAACCGTGATTTTTGTCCCTTTAATTAATCCACACACTTCGCGGTGTGCAACATCATCCGGTATTTCAATACTAGTTAGCCATGCTTGGGATTTATTGGACACCCTACCTGCGCATTTTGGGCAATTTGCCGGATTGAATGTATTGGTATGATTACTTGGGGTTTGTGAAAACTTACCATGGATTCTACACCTAATAGTAATAGGTTGTTTCGCCCCAACATACTCGCTATCAGAATAATCGTATCTATCTCCATGTATCTTCATGGCTCGTCGGATAAAATCCTGAGTGTTATGAGTCCGGCTGATATTTCGGTGGTGTGCGGCACAAATTGGACAATGTGATCCACTCATATGCTGTGAGGGGGTTTGCGAAAACTCCCCGTGATCGGGGCAAATAATTGTCAGTTTTTCATTAGCGCCCGTATATTCAGAGATGGAATAGTTGTATCGATCTTTATGAATCTCTTTAGATTTTTGAATGAATTTATGGGTAGTCCACTTTTGATGTTCAAAAAAACACTTAGAGCACCCCCGCCCTGACAAATGATGACTTGCCCGTTGGATAAATTCGCCATGATCTTTACATATCACAGTGATTTTATACTTGGCTCCCCCATAAACCGTGTTGGAGTAATCATATCGATCACCATGGACTTTTCGTGCAGAAGCGATATATTCCTCAGTCGTTTTCTTGCGCATGGTTATCCATCCATGACATCATTTTGTTCCTCTTTCCGCTGCAAACGAAAATCATCCACATATCCACGATACCTGGTCAAAACACTCTGAGCGGGTGCGAACCCCAAAGATTTAGCCCAATAATCGTTTTTTAGGATCATCTTGGCCACTCGCCTCCAACTCGGAATTGAACGATTACTTTCGAGTTTGGGGTCACCTGCATCATATATTTTACGCACACCCGTTTTCTCTTTATTATGTCTCCACCACATCATGTGCGACCATATGCGCTCCCGATAATGTTGCTCCAACGGTGGTGGTAATGACTGCAACAGATATTTTGTAAAACTTTTCCAAGTGTGACCATCAGGCAACGTCACTTTGATGTTCCCCATGATATTCCCACTGGCGGTGGCGTAGCGATTACCAAAATTCACCCCCTCTACCCTAGACACGATTTTATTCCATGTCTCGGGTTCGAGCATCCGGTAAAGCCATAATCCTTTTCTTTGGTCATCCCCGTATGGCTGGCACAAGCGCATGTCCCCATACGGTACACCGGCTTGATGCATAAGGTCATAGATTTTATTATGATCCCACCCGAAGGATTTGTTGGCCAACCATATATCTCTGGTTTTCCAATCATAGATGGGGAATATCGAATATACCCCCTCATCAAGCTGGGTAGTCCATTTATAATCTCTCCACATCGCCTTATCATCGCGTTTCACAGTGCGTAGGCGATTAATGGACTCGTCTGCACGAATGCCAACGAAACACGCCACGGGTTCATCATTGGCCAACCAGCGATTAAATTTAGGAACGAATTCTTCAAACTCCATGCCATGAACGAAAAACGGGAAATGGGAAGGGTCATTGATCACTCCCTCATGAACTGGATATTCCCGAACCCATTTATCTCGATCTTTGGGGTCCCAGCATATCCACTTGGGTTGATACAATGATGGGGAATTTCTCAGAGATATGGGAAGACATACCCAATGGACCCGAACATCATCGGTATCAATCATGCGGGTTATAAATTCAATCGTGTGTTGATATTGTGCCTCTAAGTCAACGATCAACACATCAATGGGCAATTTATTTCGTTTTCGTGCCTCTTCAAGGACGAGATTCAGCAGGATTCCACTATCTTTGCCACCAGAAAATGACACACAGGTTCTATCAAAATGATCAAATACCTTATTGATGCGCTGTCTAGCAGCCGCATTAACATCAATGCCAATGGGACGTTTAGCGTAGAATGATTTTTTTGACATTATTCCCACGCCTCCGAGAAGGCACTAGTATCGCCGAAAATATCAGATAGTCCTGACACCTGTTTCATTCGTAATACTTCAGATGGGTCCATACCAAGTTCTTTGGCCAGTTTTTCATCTGTCCAATTGTTTTTGGTCAACGAGATTACTAATGCACTGGTTAATTCAATTTGGTGTGACCCCCGTGCCATATTATGTCTCACTGTCGAACTAATTCGATCATCAAGCCCTTTATCTAATATGGATACAGGAATATATCCATGAGATCGCTCCATGAGATCAGTATCACCCTTGAGGGTTGATGTCCGGTGAAATCCGTCAACAACCTCATATTCCCCTCGATCATCCCCTGATGCCACAACCACGGGCATTGTTAAACCATCCTTTGATATAGAATGGTGGAGCAGCGTCATTTCGGGTTTTGCGACTTTGTTGGGGTTATAATCATTTGAGCGAATCTTATCGGCCTCGATAAGTTGAATACCAACGGTAGGAAAATCAATATCCACCAATTGTTGTATTTTTTTACTTACGAGATTGAATATCTCGACTCGTTGTTTTTGGTCCAGTTGATCAAATTGGCCAAATAGTTCTGTAATAGCCGCTTTATGTGATTTTTTCATACAGTCCTCCAGTTTGAATGCACACATACACTAAGATTTATCACATGTCAATGCATTCCATTCAGATTCCCAAATTTCAATATATTTGAATCCGGACTCAATGAACTTTGATTTCTTTTCAATCGTCTTTTGATATAATTCCCCATGAGTTTTGCCTACTGATTTATTCATTTGGTTTGATTCATATATTTTTGGATTACCATGCCAATAATCTCCCTGAAATTCATACACCGTATTTGTTTCAGGATCATACCCATCCACGGAATATCGACCGACTAATTTAGTCACTTCTCTATGTTCGGAGTCATCAGGGATTCCTAACGAGTCTAACCATGCTTGTGATGGTTTCGATATATTATGGGTGCATTTTGGGCACCCCTTCCCCGACAGGTGATTGCGGGCAATTTGTTTGAATTCTCCGTGATCTGGACATATTATACTAATGATAGAAGTATTATTAATATAATCCCCCTTATAGTGATATCGATTATTATGAACCAATTTTGCTTCGTTTACAAAAATCGTATTAGATTTCCGCATTGTGTCCCTAGCCCGTGCATTACCACATAAAGGGCACCCAGAACCAGTTAAATGAATTGACGGCTTTTGTGAAAATTCTCCATGAATATGGCATCCAATCGTAACCGGTATATTTCCTCTGTGATAGTCAGTCATCGAGTAATCATATCGGTGGCCGTGAATTTGTCGGGATTGTTGAATGAATAATGATCCACTTTTTGTGCAATTGTTCCCCATCATCTCGCGTGAACACCTTGGGCATCCGGTTCCCGAAAGATGACTTGCCGGTGATTGTTGAAATTTTCCATGATATGGGCATGATATAACCACAGGTTTACCGCTACCCACATAAATCACATCGTCGTAACCATATACGTCACCATGGGTCATTATTGCCGACTGCACAAAATTGTCGAGTGTGGATCGTTTTAGATTTCCAAGAGCCTCATAACCACATTTTGGGCATCCGCTACTTCTGATATGATTATGAGGGGTTTGTTGAAATTTTCCATGATCAGGGCATGATATCGTTACTAACTCATGAGTTCTGGTATATACAACGTCAGAATAATCATATTTTTTGCCGTGAATCGATTGTGCAACAGTGATGAAACTGGTTTCATCATGGATGGGGGTTCTACATTTATTACATCCATTACCTGACAGATGGGATTTAGGTGATTGTCTAAACTCCCCATGAACCGGACATATTATGATCAGGTGCGTATTCCAATTTTGATAGATTGCTTTATCATACCCGAAGGCCGCTCCATGTATCCCTATCGCACGTGTAATAAATTGTTCAGTAGTTAACCTTTTAGTCACACATGCTCCTATATTTCTGATATTATCCTCTAATAGGCAACGGGATATCACTACTATCCCCAAAGATCAATAGATCATCTTCTAATTTTTCTTTCTCTTGTTCCCCAGCCTGTTTCAACTGGTCGCCTTTAAGGGTGGTCCCGCCCTGTGGACCTGGCATTGGGGATGTAATCAGACTATATATTTCACCTAAGATGGTTTTGGATACCGCCAATGTATACTTCTGTAACCACTCATAAGACCAGTGGTCATTTAATAACTCTGTAACCGATTTTAACACCGAGATTTCCAATAGCACCGTTTCTTCGGCGGTGGGGGGTTGATAAATCACCAGCGTATTGTTTTCATTCCGATAATGAAAATTCATTGTAGTAGCGAATACCCGTGACAGAGTCTCTTGGTATTGGGCCAAGAAGTCATACGTCACCAAATCAATAGCACCAGCCCCTCCCGTGGCACCTCTGAGAATCGTATTTGCAGTGGCTGCACCAAAAGATTCAAATGCCCCACCACCCAGAACCCCACCACCACGTTCAATTTTCTTGACCACATCGATCCTATCGTGGAGGGTATACTGGGATTTATTTGGTTCTAGTTTGAGGAATCCAAAGGTCTGGTTGACACTTCTGCTGGATCGAGTCCTATACATGTGCAATGCACTTTCGAATGCGAACATGTAATCTACTTTTTCCAAATGAACGGGAATACTCGATCCACCCAATAGGGTGTTACAATGATAGAATAATCGCTCTAATCGTTGTTTACCGTCTTGATCAAGCTCTGCCAATTCTACTGGCTCAAACATTTCTGCACCGGACATATTGTTTCTCCCTCTGACATATTTAGAACATCCTTGACAATACTGACTCAATCACAATAATACCGGATAACATCACTAGCCCCTGAGAATTATTATGACAAAATTATCAAAATATGATGTAGTGGCGCGATGCAAAACGGTTCACGGCAATAGATACGATTATAGCAAACTATGCTATATCAACCACTCCACCCCATTTATTGTAATCTGCCCCGATCATGGGGAATTTCGCAAATCCCTTGGTAACCACACCATACTGAAGCAAGGATGTCCAGAATGTTCCAGATTGCTAAAAACCCAATCATTGGATGATTTTATTATTAAATCGCACAAAAAATTTGACAACAAATACGATTATTCGCAGGTCAACTACGTCAATGCATTAACCAAGGTGACAATACTTTGCCCCACCCACGGTAAGTTTTCTCAGCGGCCCTCAGAGCACCTGATTAGCAAACATGGATGCCCACATTGTGCTGGAAATATCAAACATACAGCAGCAGAGTTCATCACAATGGGGAATATCACACACAACAATTATTATGGATACTCTGATGTAAAGTATACTAATAACCGATCAGCGGTAGATATTATTTGTCCCATACATGGGGTATTCCAACAAACTCCATACGCCCATATCCACCGAAAGCAGGGGTGCCCCACCTGTGCAGGAAATATCCCTTATACTACCAATAGTTTCATTAATGTTGCTGCAGCCATCCATCAGAATAAGTATGACTATTCAAAATTTAAATATGTGAACAGTCACAGCAAATCAATCATTATATGTCCAACACATGGTGAGTTTACACAGCGCCCGAATTCACACCAACAGGGGAGGGGGTGCCCTACCTGCGGTTTTGTCAAAGCTATGAAATCACAATCAGAGACTGACATTTTTGAATATGTTCATAATATATACCCCACTGCGATAAGATCGGACCGTAAAATCATTTCACCAAAAGAATTGGATATCGTAATACCCGAGATCAAATTCGCCATAGAGTATTGTGGGGTATACTGGCATGGTGAAAAACTGGTAGGACCATCGGCAAAAACCAAACACCTTGATAAGCTCATAACTACTAATGATTCTGGATATGATCTTATTACCATATTCGAAAATGAGTGGATGCATAACCACACTGCTACGTGCTCCAATGTATTATACCGCATCGGGCCTCCTATTAATATCACAAATATTGATATTCGGAGTATATCTGATCATATTGCAAAAGAATTTCTATCAGAACATTCTCTATGTGATGTCACAGGTAATGATCATTATGGAGCATACGACGGCGCTAGATTGATTGCAGTAATGGGATTTAGGTCATTAACCTACAACATCTGCGACGGGAAGTTTGAATTAACCAACTATGCCACGGATGGCACAAATTATACAGGAATCGCAACTATATTGTTTTCAGCATTTGTTGATGATTATTCACCTAGGAGAGTGATAACTTATGAAAATCGCAGGTGGTCTAATCGGGACTTTTATGATAATTTAAAATTCACTATAATAGAAACCCTTCCCCCGTCTTATTATTTTCGGGAAAAAGGTAAAATATCATTACATCATCAATCAACCCTACCGAGTCATATGAGTTGGGCAGACATGACCAATGCGGGATATGACCGTATCTGGGATTGTGGAACAAATGTGTATGAATGGATTTATGGAGACTATAGTTATTGACAATACTGGCTCAATCACAATAATATTGGGCATCATCAATAACAACGGAGAATTATTATGAAACTACTGGGTCAAGAGTTGACTGAGCATGAATTGAATATCGTGGAAAACAATCCGATGGGGGCGTATACTGGACAATTATGGCACTCGTTGGTTGGAGTATTACTGCATATGGGTCTCCTGTATGCAACAATGGTTCATCCAACGGCTCTAACTCATCGAATCAATGGTTGGTTTATCGTAATTATGGGCACGTTAATGGTCATCGGGATCGTGGGTTACTATTTCACCAAACAGCATATCACCAATGCTACTAAACGGAATACCAACAACAACCAACACCTACTATATAATGCGATTCGGCCAAATGCCCCATGCTTTGATTGGCCATTTGGACCAGTGCGAGTATTATACACCATTATGGGTGTATTCATTTATACGGTAATGATCGCAGCATATCTCTATCAGGGGTGGGCTGATCTCGCTGTTGGCATGGGAACCATAATGGTTCTATCATGGCTGACAGGAATCGGGCGCATGGGGGTAGCACGGGCGGTGTTGGACTATCATGTCAGCAACGATAAAGATGATGCACCTACATGTTGTGAGGCAATCTCAGACGATCAACAATGATTATTAGAGGGACTATATACCCATATAGTCCCTCTACTTTCACTTATAATCGGATACAGATTGTCCTGCATCAGCAAAGAATGATGTCGTGGCATATTGTTCACCACTTTTAAATGCTGCCTTAGCGTTGGTTATGCTAGTGGCTCTAGCCGCACTTGCAGCTACCATGGTATTCATCATATTATCAGTGGAATAGCTAACCGTATTCCCACGAGCTATACCAAAACTGTTTCCCACGGCCCAAGCATACTGGTTTGCACCAAAATAAGTAAATGTCCATCCCTGTCGCTGTTCGATCATCTGTTTCACGTCATCAGTCGCATATCCATGCTGATCAGTATTGCCGCCATCGGTGAAGATACTAACCAAGATGTTGGGATTATGCTCCGTGGCCTCGATACTGCCAGATACTTCATGAATCATCTTACCTACGGCATCATATAGAGGAGTGGACCCGCATGGGGCCTGTGTCACCCATCGACCAGAAATTATCATCAGTGGAGATGTGGATAATCCGGTCGTCAGACAGCCCCGCGTATTTTTTCCAAATACCGGCGGCTTCATCGTCGGTATGGTAAACTGTGACAAGCAGCTTGCTTTTGTCTATTCCCAATTCTTTAGTCAGCATATCCCACGCGAAGGGGATAGCCTCTTCCTTGAAATAATCACCGAAGCTGAAATTGCCCAGCATTTCGAAGAAGGTTAGGTGACGGGCGGTATATCCAACATTATCAAGGTCATTATGCTTACCCCCTGCCCTCACGCATTTTTGACTGGTTACTGCACGAGCATAATCACGAGTTTCCGCACCCGTAAACACATTTTTGAATTGCACCATGCCCGCATTGGTGAACATCAAAGACGGGTCATTACGTGGCACAAGCGGCGAGCTTTTTCACCTCCGCATGGCCGGTTTCACAAAAGAATCGATAAACGTGCTGCGGATATCATTAACACCAAACATGGTATATTCCTATATATAATACAAATCATCTAACTACCATATAACACTCCGGTAACCGTATTCAAGAGGTTAATCGAATATCCATAAATACTGTATAGGATATAGAGGAATACGATATGACCAATCTTACTGGAAAAGCCATCAATGATACTGTGGTGGAATATTATGGACCCGTGACTGGTCGAAACTATAACACATCGGGTTCTGCTGCTCCTGTGGCCCCAGCAATTCACCTACAGGTCCGTGGCGGCGGTGCAATTCAGCTACAAGAGACCCAGAGCTTCGTCATAAAGGGAAACGGTGGTGGGAATGTATTCACCCATGATAAACTACCGGATGGGGCCACCTGGGTCAACCTGGGGCCTGTTATCACCAGCGGTAATCCAATAGTCACAGTCAATCCGACCGTTGGTTCATATTTCTCTGCAATCCGTGCAGTGGTGGTGACCCCATCGGACACCGGACATGCGGTGATTCAATCTGACTGGAACTAAGTATGGAATTTCCTACCTAGCTGTTTTTTGCGGCTACTACTGACAATCTCCATATTCTCAATCGTATGTAGTCCGCACACCAATGGGTGGGATATAGGAACTATATGATGGACTACGAATCCTAGACCTTGATATTTTTTATTCAGGCTAATAGTTTTTTGATATAAATTACGGACTCTATTTGTATCCACCCACATTGGGGTTGCCCGCTTTAATAGTTTCCGTTTGCGGGCATCCCGTTCAAACCATATCTCCGACTCGTCAGTTAACATATTAACTAATGATGGACGTCGATATGATCTGATATAATCTCGGTGGGCCACCCTATTATTACGACGCCACTTACGGGTTCTATTCGTTGACGTATGGTTCTTACACATTTTATATCTCTCTATCACACCTATATATGGTAAGTGATAAATACCCATGAAGCAATCAACCTCTTTATGGAGATATACCATGGCGAACAAAGTATTAATCGCACAAAACAGCGCCGTCCAACCATATACTGCCCAAACCTTTGCAGGATCGGATAGTGGGCGAACGGTGCAGTTCAACCCACAGTCCGGAATCGGTTTTTCCGGCTCTGTTGTTATCGAAGGTAGTTATGCACCGGTTCCCGGAAATTCAGACTTTACTGAAATCCTAAGCGTGACATTCACCGGACATACCACCAACCTTACTTTAGAGGTTCAATCCAACGCACCTACTATCCGTGCCCGAATTGCATCATCCACACAGGGGGCTATTGCGGTTGCAGCAGATTCGTTTAATCGCCCAATTCAGGGCAGTCAGGGTGCAACCCCCGCAACTGCATTGGTAAATTCTGCCAATCGGGTATCCGGCAATGGTAGTGGGTTCAAGATCAATTCAATTGTTGTGCCATCAATCACCTCAGATGATGTTTTTTACGCGAATGATTTTGCCAAAACCGTGACTGACATCCTTGATGGGACCAATGGTGCCACTGGTAAGCAGGACAAAATCGGTAATATCACTGCACTTGAGGGGGATATCAATCTTCTCACGGGCACTGCTGCATACGGATTGACTACGCCCGATTTGCAAAAACTTGCAGATACGAATGCTACAGCCACAGAACTAAACTGGATGTCTGGGGTTACTAGTAACGTCCAGTCCCAAATCAACGCTGTTGCAGCAACTGTCCCATCTGGACTAACGGGGCTAAATGCTACCGCAGCCACTATTGACGCATTCTTCAATATTCCGGCAACAGTAAGTCTAGCTGATCTTAATCCACTTGATGGCATCACGGCCACTGCTGCTGATCTGAATACTTTTGCAGGTTCTTCTGGATCATTTACCGCTGCTGACCTAACTAAACTGGGTGCCACCACTGCAACCGCTGCAGAATTGAATAAACTGTCTGGCTACACTGGCACCAGTAGTGACCTTAATACTCTTGTGGGGATGACAGCCACCTCCACAGATATTAATACCATTACTGGACTTGCAGCATCTGGTGTGACTGTTACCCAAATTAGCCATTTATCTGGGCTTACACAAAATGTGGAATCCGCCCTCAATAGCATCCCAAATCTGTCCGGCTTGTCTGCCTCTGTGGGTGATCTCAACACACTAACAGGTATCTTTGCAGGTACTGGCGGATATGGGGCACCAGTGACTGCATCTGAAATGGGACGATTGAATGGAGTAACGTCTAATATTCAGGCACAATTAAATGCCAAACGCGATTCAAATGTGACGATTGGTATTGCCGAAATTTCTGGGGCATCTATTTCTACCACTGAGTTAAATTATCTCCAAGGGTCAACATCCAATATTCAATCACAGATTAATGCATTGGGGGTTTCAGCCATCACTGCAAGTGGTGGTTCATTGACCGGTCAACTGTTCATTAGTAATGGCACTGCCGCTGCACCAGGAATAGGATTCGTGGCCCCGAACACAGCTACGGGGTTCTATCTATATGGTGCCACAGGACTGGGTATCTCCATTGCAGGCACACAATTTGTATCCGCAGACGGAGTTGATCTAACTGTAGGACCCACCGCTGTAATAGGTAGACCAATGCTTAAAGGGGTTGGATTCGCGGTCACTGATCCGGCATTCAGTTTCTCGGGTGATACTGATACTGGTATCAATCGCGGTGGTGCAAATGTAGTTGACATCGTGGCAGGCGGTGAGGCCCTTGCTAAGTTTGATGGGACAACGTCTGCCATAACTCTCGGTGGCACTGTCACCACTAATAATACCGTAGTAGTTGATGGAGTATTTGCAGGCGAAAAAATGCTTGGTAGAGCAACGATACTCGCAGGGTCGGTGACAGGCACTATTGGCCAGCATCCCCTGTATACCGTACCCGTTGGTCGGAATACTATCGTGACAAAAATTGCAGTCAGACTTATTAATGTCACGAATTTTGTTAATGGGGCCTTACTGCGGATGAATATCGGGTTTGGGGCAACGTTTGATGAGCTAGTTGATAATACCAATAATATCGGAATTTACAACCCAGCATATCTGTTTAATACAGCAAACCAAGTATTGATGCTTGGATCAGGCACTAACCCATTCTCAGCCATTGCTGGAGCGGCTGGTGCCAGCTATCAGGTAATGACAGCGGGGGCTACCCTCAAAGCTGACATCACCGCATTGGCTGGTGCGGACGATTTTAATATGGAGATCATCGTATTCGGGCATGAATACCTATAATATCAGAGTTACGGTGGCAGTGGTCACCGTAACTCGCCTCAGATCATTTGCACTAAATACCAACACACAATGAGGATATTATGCGATGGCATTACAGAGTTCCACCCCCAAAACCAGATATTGGGAAAAGACATCATTACCTGTAATCAGTGGGCTAGTACCAGGTAATTACTCACTACCCACCATCACCATTGATGAATATGGTAGGATAACTAATGCATCAGCCGGTGCCATGGGAGCAGGCACCATTGGGGTGGAGTCGCTTGGAGCACCAGTGGTAGGTTCCCCATTTGCCACCCTAAACTTTATTTCCCCCAGCGTATCACTGACTGATGCTGGTGGCGGGGTGGTAGATATCACAGTCAATACTGCAATCAACGCACTTGATGAAGGGGTAGCAGTAGGGGTTGGCGGTTTCACTGCAATCAATTTTGTTGGCCCAACAGTCACTGCCACAGATGCGGGCGGCGGACAACTGACGGTCACATCAACCGCACAGTTGGTAAGTAATACCAAACGGTATGTCAAAGCCACTGCAGGTGTTGCGGCATCTCAAACCATTGGTGCCCCGATTGATCCTACTGGAGTTATTTCCAGAGTAGTTGTGACTATTACATCAGCATATAGCGTAGGGGCGACTTTACAAATCGAGGATGGAGCAGGTACCGTATTGATGCCACAGGCACTTATTGGGTCACAAACCGTTGGAACATTCGTTTATAACCTTCCCGTGTCAGTTATCCCAACAATAAATACTCAAATGATATTAACCGTTGGCGGCGCACCAGTGACTGGTGCATGTGCAGTCATCGTTGAATATGATCTACCATAAGGATTGATTTATGACCACATATAATTATGACCTATCTGGGGTGGCATCAGGACTACAACACGGTGTAGGTGGCGGAGTTATGGTATGGAACACAAACCATTTTGAATCTACATCAGATGGTTCAACTCTTGCCAATTTTCGCATCCCCCTGACCCCGATCAATGCAAATGATGCGGCATCAAAAAATTATGTAGATAATCTACCACAACCATATGACATGTTTATTTACAGACCAGATCAAGCCCCCGCTGGTGCAACAATAGTATTATACACCTTTACCCGTGGGGTAGTATTCCCAAATAATTTTTCTGGTGCATCTGGATCAGTAGAAGCCAACCCCACTGCGGTATATGCGTGTGATATTCAACGGAATGGGACGTCAATAGGCACCCTATCAGTGAGCACTACTGGGGCAGTAACATTCACGACTGCTGGAGCCACCACTGAAAGTTTTGTTGCTGGGGACAAACTGCAAATAATCGCACCTGCTGGAGTTGATGCAACTCTAGCAGGGTTATCATTCACATTAGTCGGAACACGATAAGGAATAATTATAATGGCATTTTTAAAATTTGGACAAGAAGGTGAAATTGTAGCCAATCAGGTTGTGCTTGATACTACATATGCAGACGTGGACCATCGCGGTGGTAGAAATTTTGCCGTAAATGAATATTCTCAATTGTCCGTAACCCCAATGGCCGACATGTGGTTGCACGGAAAAGTTATGATACCAGTGGTTAACTCGGCGGTCAATTCTGACGTTGGGGGTAAATTCTTTGGCATCAAAGACACCAACAACACAGAATTACTCGTTGCATATTCAGCTAGAATAAATAATCCAGACCGACACAAATTAATATTTGGTGGAATATCTAATGATGCGGGTACCTGGGCGGACATGTTTACTTATGGCGATATACCAGCAGGTACGGAAATGGCTATTGATCTTCACGCAAATTTGACAGGTACTACCATGGTATTGGAAGCATATGTGAATGGATCATTGATTACCAACCGTAATATTACCGTAGGGACCCCTACATGGGGATTACCCAGCATTGGTATGTACGGTATGTATGGTGAAGGTGCACCATCAACTATTTGGCACGAAGTTGGAATAAGTGATACACCAACAGTGGGTATCGGACTATCTACCCTAGAAGCCACGGGCGCGGGTTTTCATACCACAGGAGTTGGCGCATATACCGATATCACCGGAAATGGGGTTGACCTATCCACATCAGTATCATTACTCAATATAGGTGATAAAGAAAGTTGGATCATTTCTCCACTAGCTGGTAAGACAATAAGCAGTAGTTCCGTAAAAAATATTACATTTTCATCACTAGTAGTTCATAATGGTGGTGCAGTTACTGGGTATAGATATTTTGTCCGATCAGGTGGAATCGATTACCCAACTGCGGGGGGAACTATCACCCCCACCGCTCTTATTGGAAATTATGTGGAAGAGGTATCGATTAACCCAGCAACTGGGGCGGCATTTACTGCTGCAGAAGTTTCGGCAGGAATCGAAGTCGGTATTGAGGCAGTATAATGGCGATCAATAATCTCTGGGATACATATGGCGGATTAGCGCCAGTTTCAGTATATGCATTGAAAAAACGCATCTCTACGTATGCAGGACCATTGGTTCGTATACGGGATAGCGCAAATGCTGTTGAGCAAGATGTGGGGTTTGCCGCTAATGGGAATCTAGCTACATTCGTTACTGTAGGTGACCCGTTTGTGACGATTTGGTATGACCAGATGGGTAATGATAACCTCACCAACCCCAATACTGCATCCCAGCCTCAATTATTACCAACCGGATCAAATATCGGTAACCCAATTGTGGATTTCTCAACTGGTGATAAATGGCTTAAAGGCACAGATTTCATATCACCGAGCGCCCACCCTCATGATATAGCAAGACCAACTTGGTTTGGGTCATATGAACGTGTTGATTCCAACCATACTAATCAGATGGTAATGGCAATTGGTGATAATCCTGCATCTATATTTAACAAAATCCTTTACGGGGTTGGGCGAAATTTGAATGGGAGAGCTTACTCTAATCCTAATAATATTGCCACATATTGGGGTAGCAACGCAGTTCCCTTTGACACCGTCAACTTCCTACTAGATATGCAAGAGGTTATCACTGACCTACGGATGTATGAAAATAGCTCCGTATTACCCACCAGTCATGCCGCCGGAAATATAACCGCAACCAATACTACATCAGTAAGTATGGGCAAATTTTCAACGAATAACAGTCTTCGTGGATATAACCGCATCACTGAATTAGTTATTCAAAATGCGGCAGTATCAAATACTGACCGAACTAATATCTTTGACACGCTGAGTAATAACTATTCCAACAAATCAGCACCAGGAAACTATAAAACATCCACCACTATGTCTGTGGGTAATAGTTCACTGACCACCCCTAAAACATCCACCACTATGTCTGTGGG
>Ga0256829_1000487_pt1 | contig 39731 bp, 49 predicted proteins | sample 131447metaG_FD_185979 | JGI IMG/M metagenome (GOLD analysis project Ga0256829, IMG submission 185979) | Hydrothermal vent microbial communities from Lau Basin, Pacific Ocean - 131-447 | ecosystem: Environmental > Aquatic > Marine > Hydrothermal vents | place: Pacific Ocean: Lau Basin | collected... | reverse complement strand
AATTACAATTTGGACATCTTTTTTACAACCCATCTGTAGATAATCCCTTTTTAACTCCCATAGTATCGGGCTTTGCTTAGGTTTTCAGCAACCCATTTCTTTACTTTAACTCCATTTTTTACATGTATCATCCTTGTAAAAACAGGAATCTTTGCATCAATTATCCAATGAATGTTAACATTTCCCATTAGTTGAGAGATGATAGGATGTCAGGCATTTTTCTTGTAAAGAAGAATGCTCAATACCCAAATAGTAACTAAACGATACACCTATGGAAACAGCACATCAAAAGGAAGAAGTGCAGTTTTCAAGTGAAGTAAAAACCTATCAAAAAGGTGGGTAAAAATGCTGCTTCGAATGGTAACAACACCCCTTATGCTACCAATAATTCAGGCTTATTCAAAGCAACCTTACAAAAAGTAAGCTATTCTTTATGTAGTGAATAAGGGATATCCCTGACATCCTGGGTTTGACTTGGCAGTTGCTTTTAAAACTCTCAAGTCAAACCCAGGTTGGCGATCTCACGAAACAACAAACTTCAAAATTAAGGGGAAAACATGGCAGTAATGAAAGCTCCAGAAAATACTCCGGTATGGGTAAATACGGATCGATGTAAAGCATGTGACATTTGTGTGGATGCCTGTCCGGCAGGTGTTCTCTCGATGAAACTGGAACCGACATCAGTATTGGGGGCGATGATCAGCGTTGTCTATCCTGATGCCTGTATCGGGTGTAACGAGTGCGAACTCTGTTGTCCTGACTTTGCAATTTATGTTGCGGAAAAGAAAGAATATAAATTTGCAAAACTGACAGAGTCTTCAAAGAAGAGACAAGAAATTATTAAAGAAAACGGGTATATGTTACCTGAAGATTACAAGGAGGCGAACTAATGTCAGCAACAAGAGAGATTATTTCAAGCGGTAACGACCTGGCTGCAATTGCGGCGGTAGATGCCGGGTGTATGTTCTTCGGAGGGTATCCTATTACCCCGTCGAGTGAGGTTATGCATACCATTTCGGATCTGCTTCCAAAAGTGGGTGGTACTGCCATTCAAATGGAAGATGAGATCGCAGGTGTCGCAGCGGCGATCGGTGCTGGTATGGCAGGTGTGCGTACCTTGACAGCGACTTCAGGCCCTGGTATTTCACTCAAAGCGGAAAACCTTGGACTTGCACAGATGGCAGAAGTACCGCTGGTAGTTGTCAACGTCATGAGGGGCGGTCCATCAACGGGTCTGCCTACACGTGTTTCTCAGGGAGACGTTGCTCAGGCGAAGAACCCAAGCCACGGTGACTACAAGTCCATTACTGTGTGTGCCGGAACACTTGCAGAGTGTTATACTGAAACTGTAAGAGCGTTCAACCTGGCTGACAGATTTATGCAGCCTGTTTTTGTACTGCTTGATGAAACACTGGGGCATATGCATGGAAAAGCAATGCTTCCAACTGTTGAAGAGGTTAAAGCGGGTATCAAACCGAGAAAGAAATTTGAAGGTGACCCTGCAGACTATAAACCATACGGTGTCGCTCAGGATGAGCCGGCGGTACTTAACCCAATGTTTGAAGGGTATCGTTACCACTTTACAGGATTGCACCATGATGCAATGGGCTTCCCGACCGAAGAGATCGAGACATGTAGAAAGCTGATCGACAGACTCTTTAAAAAAGTTGATGCACACAGAGATGAAATTGAAAGCAATGAAGAGTATATGGTAGATGATGCAGAAATTCTTCTGATCGGATACGGTTCAGCTTCACTGGCTATCAAAGAAGCTGTCAATGTATTGAGAGAGCAGGGAATCAAAGCCGGACTCTTCAGACCAATCACCCTTTGGCCATCTCCTGAAGAGAGAATGTTCGAACTCGGACAGAAGTTTGACAAAGTACTGGTTGTGGAGCTGAACCAGGGACAGTACCTTGAAGAGGTACAGAGATGTATGGGAAGACGTGATATTGAAAAACTGACAAAAACGAATGGTCGTCCATTCTCACCTGCAGATATTATTGAAAAAGTAAAGGAGCTGTAATATGGCATTTAACTATGATGAATACTTAAGAACGGATAAGATGCCGACACTCTGGTGTTGGGGTTGTGGTGACGGGGTAATCCTCAAGTCATTTATTCGTGCAGTAGACAAACTTGGCTGGGAAAAAGATGACATTTGTGTCGTTTCAGGAATCGGATGTTCGGGAAGATTCTCTTCTTACGTTGATTTCAACACAGTACACACCACACACGGAAGAACTGTAGCATTTGCAACAGGTATTAAGCTGGCAAACCCAGACAAACACGTTGTCTGTGTTGCCGGTGATGGTGACGGTCTGGCAATCGGTGGTAACCATACGATTCACGGATGTAGAAGAAACATTGATATTACACTGATTATTATTCAGAACTTCATCTATGGTCTGACCAACTCTCAGACGTCTCCTACAACACCAAGAGGTTTTTGGACCGTGTCACAAAAAGTAGGGAATATTGACCCGACATTTGACGGTTGTAAGCTTGCAGAAGCGGCGGGTGCATCGTTTGTTGCAAGAGAAAATGTCACGGCACCGAAGAAGCTTGAAAAAGTACTGCTTCAGGCAATGCAGCACAAAGGTTTCTCCTATGTCGAAGCATTGTCCAACTGTCATATCAACCTTGGTAGAAAGAATAAAATGCAGTCTGCCATGGCAAACCTTGACTGGATCGACTCTATCACGCTTCCTAAAAAGAAGTGGGATGCCCTTCCAGAAGAAGAGAAAATGAACCATCTTCCTACCGGTATTCTGAAGCAAGATACAGAAGCACCTGAGTATTGTGAAATGTACAAAGAGGTTCAGAAGGCACATCAGGGACTCAGAGGACCTATTACGCCAGATGAATTCAAGAAAAAACTGTAAGGAGAAGAGCCATGAGTAGAATTGTAATGAGATTTACCGGTGTTGGTGGACAAGGGGTTCTTCTCGCCGGAGAGATTTTCGCAGCAGCAAAGATCAAAGACGGCGGATACGGTGTTAAAACGGCAACCTATACTTCTCAGGTACGTGGTGGACCGACCGTGGTTGATATTCAGCTGGATGACAAAGAGATATGGTATCCGTATGCAATTGACGGTCAGATCAACTTCATGCTTTCCGTGGCTGACAAGAGTTATCAGCTCTTTAAGAACGGCGTTGCCGAAGGTGGAACAATGGTAATTGAACCAAACCTGGTACATCCTACTACGGAAGACAAGCAAAAGTGGAATATTTATGAGATTCCCATCATTACTATTGCAAAAGAGGAAGTCGGAAACGTTATCACACAGTCAGTCGTTGCCCTTGCTATTGCCAATACAATGACAAAAGCACTCGATGAGGATGTACTCATTGAAACTATGCTTTCCAAAGTACCAAAAAAAGTACACGAAGCAAACCTCAAAGCGTATGAGCTTGGTAAAAAGTATGCACTTGAAGCACTTGAAAAAGGCCCTTCGAAGTAAACACTTCTCTACCGGGACGGGGACTTCCCGTCCGTCTTTAATTAATTCCCTATTTCCTCAATTCTCAACCTCTGTTTACCCTTTTTTGCTATACTTCGCCTACAGGAGCGACAGGTAGTTGCTGGCAGCGTATGCTGCGAGAGGAAAGTCCGGGCTGCATGCAAGAGAGGACTCCATCTAACGGATGGCCAGAGTAATCTGAGGGCAAGTGCAACAGAGAGTAGACCGCCTATGTACTGCTTTGTGCAGTGCAGGTAAGGGTGAAAGGGTGGTGTAAGAGACCACCGGTGCCTGTGGTAACACGGGCAGCCAGGTAAACCCTGTCCGCAGCAAGAAGCATATGGTAACAACTCTTGCAACGCCGCTTTGCGGCACTCATGCTTCGCTTGAGCCTGTCGGCAACGGCAGGCCTAGACAAATAACTACCCACGACAGAACCCGGCTTATCGTCGCTCCTACTATAATGCATAATCGTGCATAAAGATGCACAAATCCCCACTACATCAACAATAAACGACTATTTTGAATAAGTCATATTTTTACTACTATGCATCAAAGTGCATCTTTTTACACAGCAAGTTGTACTAAAAAGTGTACTAATTTTACATTTTTATTTTTTGGTACAAGCAGAAATAAAAATAAGTTGTTTTATAAATGATTAATCTTTGTGTGTTATAATTCAAATAACAGAGAGGTCTCACTGAGCAATCAGTCGAGGATTTGGGCTTAGCTCCCGTTGCCCTCTGTGTATTTAAAATAGATTGTTCTCATATCCAAAGCCTTAATCACTTTTTTTACTTTCCCTAAATTATCATCTACATTAAATATTGTCTTGAAATAGTACTTTCCATTTTCTTGTTTATACGCCTTAAACATAACAATGTGATACAGATCATTCTGTGTTTTGAATGTTTTGTAAAAGGTAATAACTGATTGGTTTTCGTATGTGTCACGAATGATAAGAATAGGATCTAACAATGTTGGAAGCAGTGTACCGTTTATATTGCTTCGCATCTCATTGTAAGTGTTTTGATTAAAATGCCTGAAAGCATATTTCAAATCAACAACAATAAAACAGCCGGCAATCTCATACTCATAATAATTGGTATTTCCAAATGATGCTTTAAATGATTTAAAAGTTCTATGCCTTTTTGGTAAAGGATCTGCATCATTTCTAAGAACATTGAGTTTTATACGATCAGTACGGGGATCTATATAGCGTTTTTCAGCCCAAAAACTCATCTATGTCCTTTTTAAAATTTGAAAATTATATCAAAGTAATAGTAAATTACTCTGCAAACCTATCGAACATATTCCGCAGTACCTCTGTAGCACTTTCAACTTTCATATTGGAATAACGCTTGGTAGTAGCTGTGGAAGTATGCCCTAAAACAGATCCGATCTGTTCCAAACTGTAACCGCTGTTAATGCCAATAAATCCGATTAAGTGCCGTATATCATGAAGTCTCATTTTAGGTACACCGGCAAGAGATCTGATATTCCGCCATTGAAAATCTATGCCGGTACTGGAGATATGACCACTTGATCCGGTACCTTTAAAAATATATCCTGTATTACCAAGATCCATAGCCAAAAGAGCATCTTTTAGTAATACTGTCATGGGTGCTGTAATTACCTTTTTGGCTTTATTGTGATCAGCAGGAATATGATAAACCATATTGTCGAAATCAAGCCATTCTATCCTCATGGCAGCTACTTCCATGGAATGACCCCTATTTCATAGACACAAAATCAGTCGCCAACACCTCTTCTTTTTTGATGTCCGAATAATATCTTATCTCAAAGTTATTTGGAGATAGATAATCGAGATAGCTATGCGTTCTTTTTGAGTTGTAAAACATCTCGATATATTCAAAGATTTTCCGTTTTGCTTCTTCTCTGGTTTTGAAGATATATTTTCTGACACACTCTTTTTTCAGTGTCTTGAAAAAGCTCTCAGCTACAGCATTGTCATAACAGTTACCCCATCTGCTCATACTGGGAGTAACATTGTATTTCTTCAGAGCCCGCTGCCAGTCAGAGGATGCAAACTGCGATCCCTGATCGGAGTGCAAGATCACTTCAGTATTTATCTTTCTGCGTGATACTGCCATTTCAAAGGCATTCAAGGCAAGCTGCCGTGTCATCCTGTGGCTCATAGACCATCCGATCACTTTCCTGCTGAACAGATCAAGGATCACTGCCAGATAGAGCCATCCCTCATAGGTTCGGATATAGGTGATGTCCGTTACCCATAGTGCATTTGGTCTGGTAGCAATAAAGCACTGTTTTAAGTGATTGGGGTGTGTCTGGTGCGGCCTACCTGATTTGTGCTTGGGACGTTTTTTCACCATCCCCACACCATAGAGCTTATGCAAGCTCATCAGACGTGCCACTCTTTTCTTGTTTACCGGAATACCGGATTCAACAAGATCTCTATGAATATTCCTATAGCCATAGGTACAATTGCTCTGTTCATAGGCTTCTGTGATCTTTTCAAGCAGCTTCTTGTTCTCTTTGGCGCGTGGTGATTCAGGTTCTTTTACCCAGGCATAATAACCGCTTGGATGGACTTTCAACACTTTGCACATTCTTCTGACGGGATATTCCAAAGCATGGGTACGAATGAACGCGTACTTCAGCTTTGGTGCTTTGCAAAGTACGCAGCGGCCTTTTTTAAAATATCCCGCTCCTCCGTTACACGTTTGAGTTCTTTTTTTAATCGGAGGATCTCTTGGTGTTTGCTGTCTTCTTTTGCATGAATGATAGGATCCTTGTACTGTTTCACCCACTTTCCAAGGGAATGAGGATGTACCCCTAAGCGCTCTGCGGTCTCTTTGATCCCGTAACCGTTATCAAGCACTTGCCGTGCCGCTTCCTCTTTGAATTCTGTTGTATATCGTGGTAGCATTTCTTCACTCCTTTACTACCTGTTATTATAGTCTAATTGGCGTGTAAAAAAGTGTCTACGGTTTTGGGGGCATTCCATTTAAATGATTTTGTGTTAATAGTATTATATTTAAAATATAACACCTTTTCACAAAAAATGCCAACAATGTATATGACCTTTTCCAAAATAAAATCTGATTTTTTTGAATATCTTTGTTACCGATACAAAAAAGAAATAGATGAAGACGGCTATCTTTTTGAGAGATTTAAAAAACAAGAGATCGTTGAAGGTGCCAATAACTATATAAAACAATTAAAAAATAATCAGAATAAATAAAAGCAAAATTGATAAAATACTAAAATCACAAAAAAGGATAAAGAATGAAACATACACTAATCGCAATCACAGCTGTACTACTTTTAATAGGATGTGGAGATAACAATAAACGAGAAAATAAAGAAGTAGCTAAAAAAACGGAAACTTTTAAAACAGTTCAATATTATTTAGATCACAAGGATCTCAGAAAAGTACGCTTATCCGAGTGTAAGAATATGCAAGAAATGACAGAAACAATTATGCACGATTGCAATAATGCTAAAACAGCAGAATACAAATCACATAAAAACAAACTCATGGAATTTTAATAAAATAAATTGCAATAAAGGAGAAAATAATATGCTTAAAATTATTTTGGTGGTTACAATTACAGTTTCGGCATTATGGTCGTTTCAGAACTGGAGAGAAAAGCTGACCCCTGAATGTAAAGCAAGCTTAGCACCTATAGAAAAAAGACTCAAAGAAAAAGATAATAGTGCTTTACAAGACCTGTTAGAATGGGAAAAGAAGTGCAAGCATCCAAAGCCCTTAAAAAAAGGTGATCTTGAACCAAATCCGTCAAATGATAAAAATTTCTAAAAAAATCAAAATTTAAGTTTATAAAAGTGGTATAATCATTTTCCCAATTCAACAAAAAGGACAAAAATGAAAAAAATCATGATAATTGGATTATTGGCTGTATCAACTTTGTTTGCATATCAAAATAAACAAGACAATTGTACAGAGCATCGTTTGGGTAACTCAGATACATATATTGTAACTTGCGGTTCCAATATATATAAAGTAAAATATAAAGACTTCCATAAAGATGAAGTTGTAGAATTTTCAGAATTAGGGAAAACAAAAAAAGATAATAAGCAAGTAATAAAAAAATAATTATACTTGTACCCTTAATTGTACCAATCAAAAAAGAAACAACGCTATGATGATAAGTGAATATAACTTATCGTCGCTCCTCTTTTCTCCTACGAATTGACAACTGTGAATAAATAGGACTATTATTCTCCTAAATGTAAAAAAACTGCAAAGACTAAGATAGATTTACGTAACTTGGTTATAATAATTAAAATTTACAAAACGATACAAAGGATGTTATTATGGGTATGTTTGAAGATGATGATGAAGATTACGGAATGGATTTTATGGGGCGAACGCCTCAATCTGCCTATTTTGAAATTGCCAAAACGGCAAATCAGAACATTGTAGAGCAGGAGCTTGAAAAAGTGTTCCGCCGTCTTGCGGTTGCTGAGCGAATGCTCGAAGAGCGTGGACTGGATGAAGAACTTGAAAAACAGATCAAAGCGACAGTCATTGATGAAGATATTGATGACCGTACCGGTACGGTATTTATCGATCTTGTCTCGTCCATTGTGACACAGTGTGAATAGAGACAGAAGGCTCTAAGAATGTGGAAGTCGCTGATTGTTCTGCTGATTCCGGCACTGCTTGCTGCCAAGGTACATTATGCGAAAGTTGAACCGTATGAGACAATTACGCTCAAAGCGGCAGCAAGCGGACAGATTGTCGATGTTAACCTCGATGCAGAAGGTACGCGGGTAAAGAACAGTCGGGTGATCCACATTGATGATAAACTGAACCGTATTGATCTGAACGATACAAAAGAGAGTCTGGTTTTGCTTGAGCAGATGCTTGGTATCAATCAGGAGATTGCGGATTCTTTGGCCGAAACGGTCAAACGGCAGGAGGGATACTACCACCGTATCTCCAAACTTGCCACAGCCTCCAAAACACAGAAAGATAATGCCTACAGTGCCTTTGCGTCAGCCAAAACACAGTATTTGGGTACAAAAGAGAAGATTGTATCACTAAAAAAACAGATTCTCGATATGCGTTACAAGATCGATATGCTTAAAGATACCATTGCAAAAAAATCGATAGTGCTGCATGATAGGTATCTTGACAAGCTTTTGGTAAAAGAAGGGGAATATGTTGCCCCGGGTTCACCACTTGCACGTATCAATAATATGACACAGGCGAAGCTGGTACTTTTTCTTGAACCTGAAGAGCTGCCTGGCATCAAACAAAAACATGTGTTTCTAAACGATAAAGCAACAACATATCATGTGAATAAGGTATGGCATGTCACGGATGAAAAATATATCTCCTCCTACCGTGCCGAGATTTATCTTTCCGCACCTAAAGCATATTTTTCCAAATTGATGAAGGTGGAATTGAAATGAGTGAGCCCATACATACTGCATGCGGACTGGACTGCTATGATGCCTGCCGTATTGTTACCGATGAAATCCATTTCCCAAAAATGCATGGGGACAAGGAGCATCCTGCCGGAAACGGGGCGCTTTGTGCGCTGATCAACAAATCTATCCATGAAGCCGGGCGCATTACACAGCCGCGTGTTGATGGAAAGGCTGTAAGCATGGAAGAGGCGATGGCGGCGGTTGCAGAAGCGTTCAAAGCGGAGCGTTCGCTGCTCTGGCGGGGTTCTGGCAACCTTGGAGTGATGCAGGAGGTAACCAACCTCTTTATGAAAAAAATAGGCGGGTCACTGACACACGGCTCGCTCTGTGACGCTGCCGGAGAGGCGGGTATACTGCTCGGTCGCGGTGTGCACCGTAACCTTCCTGTCGAGCAGATCGCCAAGGCCGAGACGGTTGTTGTGTGGGGGCGTAACGTTACGGTCACCAATGCCCATATGATGCCGTTTTTGGAAGGGAAAAAACTGGTAGTTATAGACCCGGTAAAAACGCCTATTGCCAAAAAGGCTGATCTGCATATGCAGATTGAGCCGCGTATGGATTACTACGTAGCGATTCTTCTGGCGCGATTTGTTTTCATGGAGGACGGTGAAGACCTTGAATGGCTCGAAGAGTTCGCACCGGAGTTCGAAGATTTTTACGACTATACGAGAGAGCACCGTATCAAAGCGATTTTGGAACATATCGGTACGGACCTTGGAGAGATGGGTAGCATTCTGGAGTTGATACGGGGTCAAAAAACAGTATTTTTGGTAGGTGCGGGAGTGCAGAAATACTCCACAGGTTCCTATACGCTTCAGGCGATCGATGCACTTGCGGCAGTACTTGGGCTCTTTGGGAAAGAGGGATGTGGCGTACACTATCTTGGCGACTCAAAACTTGGGTTTGAAAACCCCTTCCGTGTCAAGACCACCAGCGTACCCAAGGCAACGACGAATTTTTCCTACTTCGATACTGTACTGGTACAAGGAGGCAATCCTGCTGCTTCCATGCCCGATACAAACCGGGTGAAGCGTGAACTTGAAGGGGTGGAAAATCTGGTCTATTTTGGCTTATATGAAAATGAAACCTCACAGATGGCGCGCATCGTTATTCCTGCAAAGAATTTTTTTGAGAAGGAAGATGTACGGCTTTCCTATGGGCATCACTATGTGCAGAAGATGAACAAAGTGGTAGAGAACGACATCGGTATCAGTGAGTATGACTTTACCCGGTACCTCTTTGATGCTTTTGGGTTTGATGGGCTTGAGAGTGAAGCAGCATACATTGAAAAGTGGCTTTTACAGTGTGAAGAGAAGAACGGTTTTCTCTGCTCACCGGCTCATGAGGAGATCCCCTATGCAGAGGGATTTGGTGAATCGGGTGATGATGAGTTCGAGTTTATTGATGATTATGACGATGATTTCATCAATCCCAAACGCTTTACGAAGTACCGGAAGAAGAGTAAAACAAAGCCAAAAGATGAAACCTTTTGGCTGCTTTCCCCCAAATCGCCAAAATCACTCAATACACAGTTTTTCAGAGACAACCGGGTACAGATACATCCGGACGCAGGCTTTGAAGAAGGAGAAGCAGTACGTTTGGTTTCGGAACACGGCGAACACACTTTCAGCGTGCATTTGAATGAAGATATCCGTCCCAACTGTGTAGTGGTGACGAATAATACGACCGGTGTCAACTCTCTTACGCCGGCTATTTTGAGTGAAGAGGGGCACAATGCCTGTTATCAGGAGGTTAAAGTCCGTATTGAACGGGTTTAACCAAAATAGCTTTTTGCGAAAATGAGTGAGGCAAAGAGCACAATGGTCATGGCACCAAAAAAACGGATGTAAAACCGGTTTCCTATCATCATTGCTACAAATGTACCGGTGAGGTTCATCAGAATCGAAAAACCAAAAAGGATGAACATGAGTATGGTTTCATGCTGTGGCAGCTCTGTCGGTGTTTCCTTGGGCAGTACGAAGGTCTGTAACCCTACAGCCACCAACCACAGATATACAAATACAGAAAAGAATGCCAACCAGAAGAGAAACTGAATTTTGCCGCTGCGGTAGCGCATAGGTTGCCTTTGTTTTTTGAAATGATTATACGGCATCTATTCTGAAAATGTCCATGGTTGCATTGCACATACTAAGCCTAACGATACTCTGCTATAATAGCATCACACTTTTTTACAACAATGGAATGAAAAATGACACTTGAAGCAATTGACAAGCAGTATGTACTGGGAACCTATGCACGTGACTATACCAACTTTGTCAAGGGGGTGGGATCGACACTCTACGATGACAAAGGGAGAGACTACATCGACTTTGCCTCCGGTATTGCGGTAAATTCCGTAGGCCATGCCAATCCGCGTTTGACAGATGCTATTTGTGAACAGGCAAAGAAGATTATTCATATTTCCAACCTGCAGGTTATTGAACCGCAGGCGAAACTTGCCAAGCGTATGGTAGAGCTTAGCGGATACGATATGGGGGTCTTTTTTGCCAATTCAGGTGCAGAAGCGAACGAAGGTGCCATCAAAATCGCCCGAAAATATGGTGAAACAAACTTTGAGAAGAAGCGCTACAAAGTCATTACGCTCGAGCACTCTTTCCACGGGCGGACTATCACTACCGTCAAGGCAACAGGGCAGGAGAGTTTCCATACGCCGCATTTTTCACCTTATCCGGACGGTTTTGGATATGTGCCGAGTATCGGGGATGTTTACGATGCCATTGACGATGAGACGGTAGCAGTACTGCTGGAGCTTGTACAGGGAGAGGGCGGTGTACAGCCGTTTGAGAAGGAACAGGTGCAACAACTTGCCGCATATCTTAAAGAGAGAGATGTACTGCTTATTGTCGATGAGGTACAGACAGGTGTCTACCGTACCGGAGAGTTTTTGGCAAGCAATCTCTACGAGATAGAGCCTGACATTGTAACATTGGCCAAAGGGCTGGGCGGCGGTGTACCCATTGGGGCAGTGATGACAACGCACAAAGATGTACTTAAACCTGGAGACCACGGCAGTACCTTTGGCGGAAACTACCTCAGTACCGCAGCAGGGCTTGCCGTGCTGGATATTCTCTCAGAGCTTTACGACAGCGGTGCGCTGCATGAAACACTGCTCTATTTTGAACAGAAGCTGCAGGATGTCGCTGTGCGGCACACTGCACTGTTTGAAAAAGAGGTGGGACTTGGTTTGATGCGCGGTCTTCGCGCCAAGAGTGCCGAAGTGCAGGGTAAGATCATCAAAGAGAGCATGAAAGAAGGCGTTGTGGTGCTCAAAGCAGGGCGGAATACAGTACGGTTTCTACCAAGTCTTACCATTACAAAAGCAGAAATAGATGAAGGATTCAAGCGTTTTGAAACGGCTCTTTCTTCTTTGTAGTCTGGTGTCACTGCCTTTGATGGCAGATGACCTCAAAGATATACTTTCTCACAATAAAAGTTTGCTGTTTGAGTACGACCTTGAGCGAAACGAACTGGAAAGTGATAAACTTTCCAAAAGCTGGATCAACCCGGTCATGCTGCGGTATAACCAAAACCATTCGACACAGTTTCCAGGGCATACCACTAAAACCGGAAACTATTCGGTATCGATAGACCAGCCCATTTTCCGTTCTGGCGGCATCTACTATGCGATCAAGTATGCCGATGCGTACCGTTCGGCGAACCGGACAGATATTATGCTCAAGCGCCGGCAGATGATCGGTGATGCTGTCTCTATTCTCTTTCAGCTCAAAAAGAATAAACTGCAGCAGCAAAAAATGAAACTGCAGATTGCCAATGATAAAATTGATATCCGCCAAAAGCGTGACAGCTACAATGCAGGGCTGCTTGACAGCAGTTTCCTTGACCAGGCGATATTGAAAAAGAGCCAGGATGAAGCGAACCTGCTTGAGCTGCAACTGAACCTGCTTGAGCTTAAACAGCGTTTTTCGCTTCTTAGTGATAAAAAACCCGAAAAGCTGAAGGTGCCGAAACTAAAATTGATCAGCAAAAAGAATTATCGCAGTCAGAACCTTGAACTCAAACGAGATACCCTGCTGGCCGAGGAGAGTGAATACCAAAAAGATATGACCGTTGCCAAGTATCTGCCGGCTGTCTCGCTGCAGGGACAATATACTGACGGGGATCTCAATCCTCTCTGGGCAAGCAGCGGGATAAAAGAGCGTTACTACAATTACGGTTTTTCGGTATCAATGCCCATTGACATCAATGCCTATGCGGATATCGAGTCGAGCAAGGTGGCAAGGCTACGTGCAGCAACGCAAGTACTTGACCGAAAAAAAACAGTCAATGAAGAGTATGACTGGATCAAAAATTCTTTGGGCATTCTTGACCGTAAGATTATGCTGGCGCGTAAAGACGAGAAAGTCTATGCCAGCCTCTACAAACTGACAAAGAATCTTGCCAAAGCAGGAGAAAAGACATCACTCGATGTTGCCGTCATGCGAAACTCCAGAGAGATCCGAAAGCTTGATCAAAAGATCTACTACATCGACAAGCAGATACAGCTGCTGAAACTTTACATACGGGTAGAAAATGTACTTTAGCGAATATATGAATGAATGGCTTTATGGGGAGAACGGGTATTACCGTCGTTTCAAGGACATAGGGAAGCATGGTGACTTCTACACGGCGGTGAGTACCAGCTCCTTTTTCGGTGCCAGTATTGCCAATGCGCTTTTTAAAATGCTCCAGGAAGGACGGGCTGAGAGAGACGGCTGGCTCATTGAGGTGGGGGCACACCAGGGATACCTGCTGTGCGATATGATCCAGTGGCTCTACACCTGTGATCCTGCGCTTGTGAAGACCATGCAGTTTGGGATTGTAGAGCGGCAGCCGGAAGTACGGGAAGCACAGCTGGAGTACATTAAATCACGCTTTGGTGACGATGTGCAGGTAAGGCACTTCGAAGATCTCTCCGAAGTGAATGCCGAGTACGCTTTTGTCGTGGCCAACGAGATTTTTGATGCCTTCCCGTGCGAACTCTACAAAGATGAAAAGCTTGCGGTCGTGGAGAATCATACCATCGGATGGGTTGATGCACCCGAAGAGACGAAAGCATGGGCAAAACGTCACTATTTGCAAACCGGAGAGATTGCTACAGGGTATGAATCGTTTGCAAAGGCGATGGCACAGGGCATCAGAAAGTGTGACTTTGTGACATTCGACTATGGCGAGAAGTATGTCCGTAACGACTTTTCTATACGAGTCTACCGCAAACACGAAACTTTTCCGCTTTTTGATGAAACGTTAAAGCTGGAGGAGTCATTTCAGAATGATGACATTACCTATGATGTCAACTTTGCCCATGTGCTTGAAGCATTTGAAGCTGCCGGATTTAAGGAAGAAGCCTACGAAACGCAGGCAAGAGCGCTTGTGCGTTTTGGGCTTATCGATATTCTCGAACAGTTTGCAAAGCAGACAACCCAGGCAAATTATCTACGTGAAGCGGACAAGATCAAAACATTGATCGCTCCCACGATGATGGGGGATCGCTTCAAAATGATACATGTTTCAAAAGAGGGGTAGCGAGGCTGTCTATTGCATCGATTTGAGCAGTGTACAGCGTTTAATGGCCCCCTCTTCACTGCCGAGCATTTGTGTATATTTGTCGAATTTCTCCTGACCGATCATTGCAATGCATTCTGCCCGGCTCATCTGTGCTGCCGCTACAGTAACCGGTTCCGGTTTTTTGACAGTTTGATGTGAACCTGTCTCCGGATACATATACGCCGGATCAAAATTATCATCTTCTACTTCTTTAAGCTCGTGAATCTGCTTTGGTTTTTCGGGAGTAATGACCGGTTTTGGCTTAGATTTGGGTTTGATAACAGGGACGGGTCTGTATGTGATGGGTTGCGGTTCCATACAACCGGTCAAAAGCAGTGAAGCAAGGGGAAGAAGAAGCCAATATTTCATGAAAATTCCTTTTTGGGAAAGTAGCATGAAAGTATTGTACACAAATTATTGTTCTATGACAACCACAGCGATGGCAAATCCTCCGTCATGGCTGATAGAAAGAGAGGAGTTTTTGATTTTATGAACTTTTTGTGCCTCTTTTGTCAACTTGAAGTAGGGACGTCCGCGATGGTCTTTGGCGATGATAATGTCATGAAAACTCAGCTGCGCACCGATGCCGCACCCCAGGGCTTTTGAAATGGCCTCTTTGGCTGCCCAGAAGCCTGCAATGGACTCCACTCTTCGTGCAACAGCAATCTCTTTGGGAGAGAGAAAGCGTTGTTTAAATTTGATACCGTAGCGTTTCACTAGTTTTTCTATACGTTCAATGACGATAATATCTGTTCCTATTTGCATGGAGGAAAGTGTACCGAAACAATATTAATATTTCATATTTTATTAACTAATACGGTCGAAGTACCTGTCATTATATATTATGGAAGTGCTATCCGGTAACCGAGACTGTACCCGTTTTCAATGAGGGGCAATCCGGGAGAAACCGTTTCCGCAATTTTTTTATTGAGCCTGTAGACGAGTTGTGTCAACTTCTTGTTATGACGATAATCCGGTATTTCGTCACTCCAAACCCGATAGATGATCTCGTCATGATGACAGAACTCTCCGTGCTTTTCACATAGTGTTTTAACAAGCATCCGCTCTTTCTTTGTTAGATTGATCTCTTTGTCCCGCGCGTCAAACAGAGTCATTTTTTCATTGTCGTAATAAAGCCCTCCCCGAAGGATAAGGCGTTTACTCTTGTATGATGTATGTGATGCTACCAGGCTTTTCAGTGTCTGAAGCAGGTGTATAATGTCAACCGGCTTGAGCAGATAGGCAGAAAGTTTCAGATTTATGGCTTTCAGCAGTCTTTCTCTGTCTGAGTGACCTGTAAGCATGACAATGGGAATCGTTTGATTCTCTTTTCGTATCGCTTCGGCCACTTCAAGTCCGTCAAGCAACGGCATATTGACATCAAGCAAGACGATATCGGGAGAATGCTCATGGTAAAGGCGCAATGCTTCTTTGCCGTCTGCTGCCTGATAGACTGTCTCAAAATCATTATGCAGAATATATGCATAGTTTTCTCGGCTTTCTTGGTCATCTTCTGCATATAGTAATGTAGGTTTATGCAATGTCAATACCTTTTGATTCTCTTTTTGCAGAATTATATTACTTCTTGCAAACTGATAGGATTATAGCATCAAATTGTCTGTAAAATATCACAATCATGGTACAGTTCGATATTTCAAGCACCACAAACATTGTGATAATGGACAATAGTTCAGAATAGTTACATCCATTCTACCACTTTTGAAACTTCATCGGCAATATAGCATTTTACAGCAGTATGTTCAAGGGGTTCGTTGGGAATAACTGCTTTCGTGAAGCCCTGTGTTTCCATCTCTTTGAGACGTTGTGCCAGTCCGGAGACCTCTCTTATCTCTCCGGTTAGAGAGACTTCCCCAAGAAAAAGTGTATGTGCGCTGAGTTCCCTGTCCCGGTAGCTGCTCAGGATGGCGGCAATGACAGCGAGGTCTGCAGAGGGTTCATTAATCTTGATACCACCGGAAATATTGATAAATACATCGTATGTTCCCAAAGGCAGGTCAAGTTTCTTTTCCAATAAAGCAAGCAGCATATTGAGGCGATTGTTATCAAATCCGGTCGAACTTCGTTTGGGGTGTCCATACGCTTCACTGACCAATGCCTGTACTTCAATCACAATGGGTCGGCTTCCTTCCATAATAATGGTCAGTGCAGAACCGGACTGAAGTTTCTCTTTGTTAAAAAAACGTCCTGCCATACTTTTGGCATCATTGAGCCCGTCACGGTTCATTTCAAAAATACCCACCTCATTGGTAGAGCCAAAACGGTTTTTAAACCCTCTTAACAGGCGCAGTTCGGAGTTGCTGTCTCCTTCAAAATAGAGTACCGTATCGACCATATGCTCCAATACCCGAGGGCCGGCGATGGAGCCGTCTTTGGTAATGTGACCGATAATGAAAACAGGTATTTGCATGCTTTTGGCAATGCGCATCAGTTCGAAAGTGATGGTGCGTACCTGTGTTACCGAACCCGGAGCTGAAGGGTTTTCGTCAGAATAGAGTGTCTGGATAGAGTCGATGATAATCAGATCATAGTCCCTGCTGTTGATTTCTGCAATGACTGTACTGAGATTGATCTCGGACAGCAGATAGAGGGTTTGTGCATTGGCACCCAGACGGTTGGCTCGAAGTTTGATCTGACCGGCAGATTCCTCTCCTGAGACATAGAGGATCTTCTGTCCTTCCTGAGCAAGATTGCCTGCTATTTTAAGCAGCAGTGTCGATTTACCAATACCCGGGCTGCCGCCGATAAGCGTAAGAGAACCCGGAACGATACCTCCACCGAGTACAAGGTCAAGTTCTCTGCTGCCTGAGCCAAACCGTGTGATGTTGTCTTCATTTACCTCTGTGATCGGGGTTGCTTTTGCATTGAGAGATGCGGAAGAGGATGTACCGGAAGTCTCTTTAAGAAATTTGATCTGTTCTGCGGTAAGCTCTACCATACTTTCCCATTCGCCGCAGGAGGTGCATTTTCCCATCCAGCGTGGTGACTGGAATCCGCAGGCCTGACACTCAAACAGGGTTTTTTTCTTTGCCATAGTCTTTCCGTTTTTTTGAAAGTATAATGTTTTTGCGCACCAAAATGTTTAAAATATGTCATATTGTCATTTTTCGTATTTAATTCCCTTTGGGCTATAATACATCTACTTTTTACTTTATTTCAGGAATATGTGTGACATTTAACAAAATCAGACAGTTTTTTACTGCACTTTATCTTACCAATTCGTATGGGCTGAAATTGAAAGGTACGAATGATCCAATGGAGAAAAAGGCACTGCGTCTTGCCTATTCGACGGATCAGCTCAACGCACTGAATATCGGTATCCGTACCGAATACCCTGAAAGGCTCCCTGCGTCCGGTCAATATCTTCTGGTAAGCAATCACCGTACGATTATTGATCCTCCGATTATTGAAGTAGTCTTGAAAAATACTGATATTTTCGGGCTCTGGATAGCAAAGAAGGAGCTGTATAACTCTTTTTTCTTTGGCATGTTTGTCCGAAATGCAGGCTGTATTCTGCTGGATCGTGCAAAAAGCCAGATGGCAGGTTTTTTTGCCGATGTCAAGGAGGGGGTTCGACAGGGGAGTTCTATCTTTATATTTCCGGAAGGAACACGCAACAAAAGCAGTGCACCGGTTGCCGAATTTAAAGAGGGATCCCGTATTATCGCACTTAAAAACCGACTGCCTATGCTGCCGGTTCACATCAAAGGTAATGCGGCCGAGGTGCTGAAAGCGGCCATAGCAGACAGTTCTGTCCGAAGAGAGATCGTCGTGGAGATTGGAGAACCTATTGACTATCGTGAAAGACGCAACCTTCAGGAAGTCTACCGCGAACGTTTCGCACTTGTGTAGAGACTGTTTGTCTACGCAAAAATCTCATCGAGAATGGTGTTGACGTAGTCGTTGGCTTTGAAGCGGATGAGGTCGGCAGGCTGTTCTCCCGTACCGATGTAGTAGATGGGCATTTGGAGTTCGTCAGCGATACTCAGTACCGATCCGCCTTTGGCGGTGCCGTCAAGTTTGGTGATGATAATGCCGTCGATGCCGATCATTTCATTGAAAGCTTTTGCCTGGTTGATCGAAGAACTTCCCTGGGTACCGTCAAGAATGAGCATTTTTCGGTGCGGTGCCCCCTCCATTGCCTTGCCTGCGACACGGATCATTTTTTTGAGCTCTTCACTGAGGTTTGTCTGTGTATGCAGACGGCCTGCAGTATCGATGATGACATGTTCCAGCCCTCTGGCCTTTGCCGCTTCAATGGTGTCGTAGACAACAGCGGAAGGATCGTGCCCCTGACGGGTAGCAACAATGGGAATGTCCAGTTTGTCCGCCCAGCGTGTGAGCTGTTCTATGGCAGCGGCACGGAAAGTATCGCCTGCGCCAAGAATAACCCCTTTTCCCTCCTGTTTGTAGCGATAGGCAAGTTTGGCGATGGTGGTGGTTTTCCCTGCACCGTTGACACCGATGATCATTTCAACATACGGTTTGGCATCGCTCTCTTTCCAGTCTGCTTTGTATTGAAATACGGAGATAAGAGAGTTGAATGCCTGTGTACGGCTGATCTTTTCCGGCAGCGCTTCAAGAAGGCGTTCGGCAAGTTCATAATTGACATCTGATTCAAGGAGGATCTCTTCGAACTCCTCTTTGGTGATTTCTTTTTTCTTTTCGGGCGCAACCTCTTTGATCGCTTCGGTAGTTTTTCCAAAAACTTTTTTGAGTACATTAAACATAAGTAAACTCCTTTTATTTCAATAGTGTATTGATATCGTGTACCAGCATTTCGACGGGGACAGCACCCTCATAATGTTTGTAATACCGGCCGTTGTGGTAAATGACCGTCAACGGGATGGGCAGCATATCGGGAAGGGAAAGGCGTTTGCTGATCGCTTTGGCAAAGGCATCGTTTTCTCCGCCGCTGGAAATGAAGTAGGCAAGTTTGTTTTTTGAAACAAATGTGTCCAGTTCTTCAAGGTAGTTGTCCGGATGCAGCAAGATACCAAGTATGGCAATCTTTTTTTTGTATTTTAGCTGAAGATCAGAAAGGTAGGGTGCTTCGCCCTGACACGGGTCTGACCAGGTACTGAAAAAATGCAAAATAACCACCGGTTTTGTAATGTCAGGAAAAAGAAGTTTTTCCTTTTTCATGACAACAGTGTGGCTTATGCCGTTATGGTCGGTCAGCATAAACCGGTTGTCTTTGGCAGGTGAAGGTTTGCTTGATACGGCAGATGCATCGTCGTCTTTGGTGACAGCTGCAGTACTTGTATTGTATTCCTGTGCAGACTTCTCTTTTTTGCCACATCCTGCGAGGACAAACAATAGAACGACAGCGGCAAGGGCCAGGGGGTATCGTACGGATGCGTTCACAAACTTCCTTTTCTGAAGGTGCCCTTTTGGTATAATAGGTCAAAAATTATAGCCAAAGAGCACTAAAAAAGTATGGATAGTTACGCAGAAAAGAAAAAAAGATTCCGACAAAGATGCCTTAAACGGCTGAAACAGGCTTCACGACAGGGTACCTACGCAAAAGATCGCCGGGTAGTGGAGAAACTGAGTGCATTGATCGCTGCAGAGCATGCAAAGTCTGTCATGCTCTATGTACCTTTGGCAACGGAAGTCAACATTTTCCCGCTGATACGGCATCTGAGACAAAGGGGAGTAACGGTCTATGTCCCCTTTATGGAAGGTAAAAGTTTCAGGTTGGTAAAATACAGATATCCGCTAAGGATCAAACAATTTGGCATCAAAGAGCCGAAATTTTCAAACCAATATAGAAAAAAACAGATAGATATTGCGGTGATTCCCATTGTCGGGATGGACATTACCCGAAGAAGGGTAGGTTTCGGCAAAGGGATGTACGACCGCTTTTTTGAAAAAGAGACGAAAAATATAAAAAAGAGAGTATTTGTGGCGCGGGAACTCTGTATGTCCAAAGAGATTGTGACCGACCGTTATGATGTAAAGGCAGATCTGGTGATTGTGCCATAAGTTCAGGACAGACCCTATATTTTGAGCCTTTTTCACTGTAAAAAGGAAAAAGAATGACAGGAATAATTGTGCTCTCTACCGCTGTAGGAACAGTACTGGGAGCGGGTGTGGGATATTTGGTGTTTGCCAGAAATGCCCAACGGCGCTATGCACATCTTGAAAAAGAAGCAAAAGCGAAAGCAAAGGCTATCAGCCATGAAGCTGAACTGTTGCTTCAGGAAGCACAGATGGAACGCAAGCGTAAAGCGTTGGAGCTGGAAGCGGCATACGAAGAGCGGCTGACAAAACTTGAAGAGCGCAACAGGGCGTTGATCCGTAAGCGTAAAAACCTGGAAAACGCTGAAGAGAAGCTGCGGGAAGAAGAGCAGGTATTGGAAACAAGGACTGCCCAGCTTGAACTCCTTGAAAACCAAAAACAGCATGAAATTGACAAGGCGATAGCAAAACTTCAAAATGTTGCTGCTTTGACAAAAGAGGAGGCAAAAGCCTATATCCTTGAAAAGGTCGAAGAGCAGAGCCGTTCCGAGGTCGCCGCTATTGTCAGACGCTATGAACAGACTGCAAAAGAGGAGGGGCAAAAGCGCGCAAATTACATTCTTGCACAAGCGACAACACGCTATGCAGGGGAGTTTGCCGGTGAACGTCTGATCAATCTTATTACGCTGCCAAGTGATGAGCATAAAGGGCGCATCATTGGGAAAGAAGGGCGTAACATCAAAGCGCTTGAGATGCTGCTGGGTGTAGATATCGTTATTGATGAAACACCGGGGGTCATTTTGGTCAGTTCCTTTAACCTGTACCGGCGTGCTATCGCGACACGCGTTATCGAGATACTGGTAGAAGATGGGCGTATTCATCCCGGTCGTATCGAAGAGGTGCATGAAAAGGTTGAACGGGAGTTTGAAGAGAAAACTTTTGAAGCGGGGCAGAATGTCCTGATCGATCTTGGTATTTATGGAATGCATGAAGAGCTTGTCAGGTTATTGGGACGGTTGAAATACCGCGCAAGTTACGGACAGAATGCACTGGCACATACGCTTGAAGTCGCAAGGCTTGCCCGTGTCATGGCAGCGGAGATGGGGGGCGATGAAAAGCTCACCATGCGTGCGGGGCTGCTGCATGATATCGGCAAGGCGTTGACACAGGATATGGGCGGGTCACATGTCGAAATTGGTGCGGAACTTTGCCAAAGATACGGGGAACATCCTACGGTTATCAATGCTATTTATGCGCATCATGGACATGAAGAACCGGACTCTGTCGAGAGTGCAGCTGTCTGTGCGGCTGACACCCTTTCGGCTGCGAGACCCGGAGCCAGACGTGAAGTCCTTGAGAGTTTTACCAAACGGGTGAAAGAGATTGAAACGATTGCCCTCTCCAAGCCGCATGTGGAAAAGGCATACGCGATCAATGCCGGACGGGAGATACGGGTATTTGTGAATGCCGGAAAAATGAGTGACAATGATGTCGCGCTGCTGAGCAAAGAGATTGCAAAGGAGATTGCCGACAAGGTACAGTTTCCCGGAGAGATCAAGGTCAATGTTATCAGGGAAACACGTGCGGTCAGTATTGCAAAATAACGGCTTAAAAATCGTATAATATTAGAATAGTATAATATTGCCCATATTTCCAAAAAAGGGTAAATAGTGGACAGATGTCAAGAGATCGTTGCGAATGTAAGAATGGAAGAGTGTTACGAGGGCATGAGCCTTGTTTTTGATGGCGAGAGAGATGATCTCCGAAAAGAGATCAACGGTGCTATCGAGAAGGCCTGCAGCGCTACAGGGCTGAAGCCTGTGGTTTTTGACAATAAAAGAACCGACAAATCGCAACATGAAGCTTTCTATATTGAGTTTACTGATGAAACACAACGCGAAAGCGGCGCCTTTTTTGAGCTTGTACTCAAAGAGCTGGGCATAGACAAATGTGAAAACGATGTTATTTAAGGAACAGATGATGAGAAGAACTTTTTTAAAATTCTGCCTTGCGCTTATGGTGGGTGCAGGTACGCTCCATGCAGCAGACAACAAAGCACCGGTCGTGGTACTCAAAACCAATGTGGGGAATATTGAGTTGAAACTCTACCCGAAAGCCGCACCTTTGGCAGTGGAAAATTTTGTTACCCATGTCAAAAACGGTTATTACAACGGTATTATCTTCCACCGTGTCATCAAAGGCTTCATGATTCAGGGCGGTGACCCTACCGGTACGGGACGCGGCGGTGAATCCATCTGGCATAAAGATTTCAAGAACGAATATGCACCTAACCTTACATTTGACAGACCGTTCCTTCTGGCTATGGCCAACCGCGGTCCCAATACCAACGGCAGCCAGTTTTTCATTACAACCGTGCCTACACCACACCTTAATGGCGGGTATACCATTTTTGGTGAAGTTATCAAAGGCAAGGATGTTGTCAAAAAGATTGAAAATGTTACTACCGGTCCCGGTGACAGACCGATGTTTGACCAAAAGATCATTAAAGCATATATCAAAAAATAGGTATTATGCCTATTGAATGATTCACAGTAGCGCAAAATGCTTACTGTGAATGTACTCTCCCCATACACCAATCAATAGATACAAAGGACTGTTGTGGATCTGAACCAGATTAGAGAAGAACGCAGAAAGTGGCTGACCTGGAAGAATATCAAACCGCTTCAGGATGCCATTGCTGCCCTCCCGGTATGTGAAGATATTACGGTTTCACTTGGTGATACAGTCGCTGTGAACAGTGAAAGCATCGATAAAGCTCAGATGGCACAGATTGAAACAACAGCAAGGCTGATGATGCCATGGCGTAAGGGGCCTTTTGCCATTAACGACCTTTTCATCGATTCGGAGTGGCAGAGTCAGATCAAATACAATTTGCTTGAACCCCATTTCAATCTTGAAGACAAAGTGGTTGGTGATATTGGCTGCAATAACGGCTACTACCTCTTTAGAATGCAAACGCACAACCCAAAAAAGCTCGTAGGTTTCGATCCATCTGCCATCTATTACTCCCAGTTTCAGTTCATTGACCACTTTGTCAACTCTGACATCGTTTATGAAATGCTGGGCGTTGAACATGTGGAGTTTTTCGAACACAAATTTGATGTACTCTTCTGTCTTGGTGTGCTCTATCACCGTTCTGACCCTGTTGCAATGCTGAAATCACTCTTCAAAGGACTCAACAAAGGAGGGGAACTGATTCTTGATACTTTTATGATCGACGGAGAGGAAGAAGTATGTCTGACCCCCAAAGAGCGTTATTCAAAAATTCCGAATATCTATTTCATCCCTACGGTAAACGCATTGAAGAACTGGTGTCACCGTGCAGGCTTTGATGATGTCGAAGTACTTGAGATTAAAAAAACTGACCTGAACGAACAGCGTAAAACGGAGTGGATCGCCACCCAGAGCCTCGAAGATTTCCTTGATCCCAACGACCCGGAGAAGACTGTCGAAGGCTATCCTGCCCCCAAACGTGTTTATATCAAAGCGCATAAAGCAGGGTAGCCTTATACGCGATAAGTCGCGTGAGCCCGCTGCTGAAGTGGACACTGCGTCAGCGTAGCTTACGGAGCTTTGCTTCGGAAGTGTCCTGATAATGACATCCTGCACCAAAACGTGTTTATATTAAGGCACATAAAGCATCGAAATCATAAAAAGCATTAAAATAACCAAAGAAGCTGAAAGTTACTTTTATTTTTAAATAAGCTTGATTCTGCTATAAATACGCAACTAAAAGAGGGAAACAGGATCTTATTTAAGTTTTCTCTTGGTAAATATGACGGGATAGCGGAAAATTATGAGAATATTGACAGTTGGATTTGACGACGAGTATGTAAAAGAGCTTGAAAAAGAGTTGGAAAAATATTTTATCTGCATTGTAGATAATGCAAAAGATATGTATGATGCTACCAATTTTACGGATTTCAGGCACTATGAACTGGTCATTATTGTCGATGAAGGGGTCAAATTCTCTCTTGAACGTTATGTTAATGAAGTCAAAAAGAAAAAGAGTGAGACAAAGATTCTCATTTTGACGGACAATGTCAAGCATCAGAAAGAGCTGTTCGATCTTGGCATCGATGATGTGATTACCCATCATATTGAGCATCCTGATCTGATTGCAGCGCGTGTCCTTTCCAATATGCGCCACCTCTTCGGTACCCAGGTGAATATTGACAAGCTGGTGATCGATATTGCCAACAAGAAGATTGAGTTTGATGAGAAGATTGTTTCACTCAACGGGAAGACCTTTGATATTCTTGCCTACCTGGCACTGCGCAAGCAGCGTGTTTTCAGCAAAGACGAGATTATCAATGCGCTTTGGGAAGAGCCGGAATATGTGAGTGACAACACCGTTGAGGTAGCGATCAACCAGATCCGAAAGCGCCTTAAAAGTATTCTCGGTTTTCAGGTCATTCATACCGTACGCCGACGCGGGTATAAATTTTCCTATTAATTTTTGTCCAAATTTTTCTTTGTTTCAAATTGTAGGGTGCGTAAACACGCACCTTCCCCAATATTTTACAGCGTCGATTCCACATACCGTATCCACTGCGGTATGCCGCGCTGTTCGCGTTTGAGGGTGGTACTCATACCGTGGCCTGGGTAGAGGGTAAAGTCTTCTGTAAAACGCTGCACTTTTTTCAGGCTCTCTACCATCTGTGTTCCACTGGAGTAGGGAAAATCCCATCGTCCGATACTGCCTTCAAAGAGAAAATCGCCACTAAGCCATATATCGCCTATTTCGATGGTACTGCATCCCGGAGTATGTCCGGGGAAATGATGAAATGTTACAGGGATGCCGGCAATATCAAGTGTGCTGTCAGGTTCAACGGCAACATCGGCAATGCTTGGCGGTGTACCCTGTGAAAAAGGGTCGTCTGTCAGCATAAAAATATCATCTTTGGGGCAGTAGAGCGGGATGTGCAGTGCGGATTTTACCGCATCATTGCTCCAAACATGGTCGAAGTGGCCGTGGGTGTTGAGTAGGGCAACAGGGTTGGTGACATTGTCAAGTACCCACTCTGTTGCATTGACACCCGGGTCGATAATGAGGTCTTTGCCGTCAACAGTGACGATGTAGCAGTTGGTCTGGTAGGATCCCATGGGTTGCATTTTGATTTGCATGCTATAATTCCTTATGGATTTTTACGCTAAATTGGAAGAAGCGCTTACCAGTGACGATATTGCGGTCAAAGAGGCCATTACGCTTCAGGCTTTGGCGTATTGTAACCAAAATGAGGTTAGTAACAAAGCGGAGTTTATTCCCCAAAAGTTCACAAAGCCTTCCTATGCTTTCAAGTGCCGTATTGTTTCTCCCCGGGAACTGCCCGCACGTAAGGACTTCGATACCACCGAAGGGCTTGCAACACTGGTACATGCCATTGCCCACATCGAATACTCAGCCATTGATCTTGCGCTCGATGCAGTCTACCGATTCCCTTCCATGCCAAATGACTACAAATGCGACTGGCTTGAAGTGGCGGCAGATGAGATACGCCACTATAAGATGCTCACAGAAATACTGCACACACTGGGCTATGCCTATGGTGATTTTCCTGTGCATGCCGGTTTGTTTGATGCTGCGGAACACACGGCCGAGAGTGTGCTTGACCGTATGGCGATCATTCCGCGCTACTATGAGGCTTCCGGTCTCGATGTCAACCCTCAGATCATGAAAAAACTTGACAATAAAAAGAAAAATCCGCACGTGGCAGCACTTCTGAAAACGTTGCAGACGATTTACGAAGAGGAGATTGTACACGTTCATAAAGGGGACAAATGGTTCAAGTACCTTTGTAAGAAAGAGGGAAAAGAGGAGAGCGTCTATTTTGAGATACTCGAACGCTACAACCTGACAACAAAACACCGTCCGCATATCAATGTCGAAGCACGGAAGGCGGCGGGATTTGCCTGCGAAGAGATTATGAAACTTGGGGCAAAGCGGTGTGAATAGAATTAGGAATTAGATGTGATATTTTTAAATATGGAGATGGGGTGAAGCGGTTTTTTGAACGGTTGTATTATCATCCTAAGGGAGTGGACTATTTTCTGATTGCAGCATTGTCACCGTTTTCGCTGTTGTATGGCAGCTATATGTTGGTACGGCGGCTTGCTGCAAAAAAGAGAGATTTTGGTCTTCCCATTGTTTCCGTGGGCAATCTGGTGGTAGGAGGGAGCGGCAAGACACCGTTTGTTATTGCATTGGCATCACGCTATGAGAATGTAGCGATTGTTTCACGGGGATACGGAAGGGAGAGTAAAGGCTTGTTGGAAGTCAGCCGTAATGGCACCATACTGGCCGATGTGAAGCAAAGTGGTGATGAACCCATGTTGATGGCACAGTCTCTGCCCAATGCGTCTGTGATCGTTAGTGAAAAGAGAGAAGATGCAATCACCCTTGCAAAAGAGAATGGTGCATCGGTGATTATTCTTGATGATGGCTTTAATCGTGTTGATATTGAAAAATATGATCTTCTTCTCAAGCCTGCTTCCATTCCAAACACGCTGCCGTTTCCTGCCGGTCCGCTGCGGGAGTTTTCCTTTTCTGAGTGTTTTGCCGATAAAGTAGTGCAAGAGGGGCGGGACTTCAGGCGTATTGTTCAAGTCACCCCTTTTGAAGGGAAACTGTTGTTGGCAACTGCTATCGCCAATCCTGTCAGACTGGAACCATATCTGCCCAATACTGTCGTTGGAAGGTTTTATCTTGAGGATCATGCCTATTTTGATGAGCATCAGTTGGCTAAGAACATGGAAGAGGCTGGGGCTGATGCGCTTCTTGTCACACAGAAAGATGCGGTGAAAATGGATAGATTTAAGTTACCTGTCGTCCAAATGAAGTTAAAATTAGAAATAGAAGAAACAATACTTGAAAGTATAGACTCATATATTAAAAAATATAAGGAATTGCATGAAGAGTAAGATCGAAGTGGTCAAAACCCTCCTGGACGCGCTGCCGTTCATCAAAAAATTCTCCAATGAAAAGATCGTCATTAAGTACGGCGGTTCTGCACAGACCTCACCGGAGCTTAAAGAACAGTTCGCGCAGGATATCGTGTTGCTGCACCTGGTGGGGATGAAGCCCATCATCGTACATGGCGGAGGCAAGAGCATTACTGACCTGCTTGCCGACCTTGGTGTAGAGACGGAGTTTGTCGATGGTCAGCGTGTGACGACCAAGGCAGTGATGCGCATTGCCGAAATGGTACTCAGCGGAGAGATCAACAAGGAGATCGTTTCGCTTTTGAACAATCATGGGGGCAAAGCGATCGGTATTTCGGGCAAAGATGCCAAATTCCTTGAAGCGCGCCCCAAAGATTTTGACAATTTCGGCTATACCGGTGTGATTGAGCAGGTTAACCCTGAGATTGTCGACAACATCATCGATGACGGTTTTGTGCCTGTCATCGCCCCCATCGCTTCAAGCAGTACCATCGGACATCCCGGCTTCAACATCAACGCCGATCTTGCAGCGAGCCAGATTGCCGTTGCGCTTGAGGCACGCAAAATCCTTTTCCTGACAGATACCGCTGGGGTACTTGACAAAGAAGGGAAACTCATTACCAACCTGGACATTGCCAAGACAGAAGCACTCAAAGCGGACGGAACGATCAGCGGGGGAATGGTGCCCAAGGTCGATGCCTGCATCGAGGCACTGCGCGGCGGAGTGAAGAAAGCACACATTATTGACGGGCGCGTAGAGCATTCACTGCTGCTTGAAATTTTGACAAGCTCGGGTGTCGGCACCTGTATCGAACTATAAGGTAAATATAATGCTTTCTTTACGGCTCAGGCCGATAGGTAGCATTAAGCAGAAATGCCGGCTTTCGATTAATGAGAAGTGCGTTAAGCTTCTTTTTTGAAAAAGCATCATTCGCTACTATAATCCAATCTCAGTATAATTAAACCAAACAATCAAATATCATAAGGAAAATATATGTTTGGAAAATCTATGCTGATGACTGCTTTGTTGGGAACCTTTGTGAATGTGTATGCTGCTGCACCGGTTAAAAAAGTAAAAAAAGAGGCCTATATCGATGTATGGCAAAAGATTTACGGCGGGAAGGAAGATGATATCGCCTACGGCATTGTAGCGCTTGAAAACGGTGAGAGCGCTATTGTCGGAACCTGTAAGTCATATGGCGCACAGCGCAGTGATATATGTGTCACACGGATGGATGCCAATGGGGAGATGAAATGGCGGCTGTGGCTTGGCGGCAAGAAGAAAGATGAAGGAAAGGCCATTGCAAGAACGGCTGACGGGAACATTGTGGTACTGGGGCGTACCAAGTCCTTCTCCAAAGCCTATGCCTATGACCTCTATGTTGCCAAAGTATCGCTTGATGGGAAGAAGATGTGGGAAACTACATTTGGCGGTGACCGTGATGAGTATGCCGGCGGTATTGCCGGTACCGATGACGGGGGTATGTTGGTAGTCGGTGCAACCGAATCGTACGGGGATGGAGACAAAGATATCTATATTGCCAAACTCTCCAAAAACGGAAAACTGCTCAATGCCCACACAATGGGTGGGAAAAGGATGATGTGGCGACGTCACTGACGCGAACCCGTGATGGCAAAATGGTGATGGTCGGCTACCGTGAGGTTGCAAGGGCGGGTGACAGTGACTTTCTCATCATGCAGCTGGATCAGAATGGAAAAATGCGGTGGCGCAAGCAGTTTGGGGGTGACTATGAAGATATGCTAAACGGTGTGACTCCCACGATAGACAACGGCATAGTCGCCATAGGCAGTACACGTTCCTACGGCAGTTCCCAAAGTGACCTGACAGTCATGAAGATCGATGCCAAAGGCAAAACGATCTGGCACAAGATTTACGGGTTCAAGTATTATGAATACGGCAATGCCGTGGCAACAACGGCTGACGGCGGGTTTATGCTGGTCGGCGGTACCAATACCCTGGGAAAAGGAAACCACAGTCTGTATGCTCTGGCGCTCAATAGGCAGGGTGAGCTTATCTGGTCGCATGTTTTTGGCGGTGAACGCAAAGATGTGGGACACGGTGTGGCACGTATGAGTGACAAAAGTATGATCATCGTCGGAGAAACAGAAAGCTTCAGACTGGCAAAGGATTTCTATATTATTAAACTGAAAAAGCAGTAGCCACAGGCGTACAGGGGTGTGTGTAAGGTGCGTCCCTTATGCTTTTTTGGCTATAATTTCGGCAACTACACTCACAAGAAGAGGATGATAGATGCAATTTATTGAAACACGCGGGAATGACGGTGTCAAACCTGCTTCGGTAAGCTTTTCGGAAGCAATTTTAAGCCCAAGCGCAAGTTTTGGCGGACTGTACGTACCTACGGCACTGCCTGCACTCGATGCAGTATTTTTGGAAAAACACAAAAACAGCCATTATAAAACGCTGGCAATGGATTTTTTGACAGCCTTCGGGATTGATATTGACCAGGAAGTGATTGAAGCTGCGCTAAATCGTTACGATGCTTTCGATGATCCCCAAAATCCTGTACCTTTGAATGCCATTGAAAGTGACTGCTGTGTTTCGGAACTCTACCATGGCCCCACACGTGCCTTTAAAGATATGGCGCTGCAGCCATTTGGCTACATCCTTGCCAAACTGGCACAGGAACGTGGTGAGAACTACCTTATCATGGCAGCGACAAGCGGTGATACCGGCCCCGCGACACTGGAGACTTTCAAAAAACAGGACAATGTCAAGGTGGCCTGTCTCTACCCGGAGGGAGGAACTTCTGACGTACAGCGTCTTCAAATGGTCACCGAAGATGCGCCAAACCTTAAAGTGATCGGTGTCAAAGGCAACTTCGACGATACGCAAAATACCCTCAAAGCACTGCTGGCTTCCGAAGATTTTAAAGAAGAGCTTGAAAGAAAGAACATCAAACTCTCTGCAGCCAACTCCGTGAATTTCGGGCGTATCATTTTCCAGATCATTTACCATATCCACAGCTACCTTGAAATGGTACGCTGCGGCAAAATCGCGATGGGTGAGAAAATCTATCTTGTCGTTCCAAGCGGAAACTTCGGTAATGCACTGGGCGGATACTATGCCAAAAAAGCGGGGCTGCCTATTGAGAAGATACTCATCAGTTCCAATGAAAACAACATCCTTACAGACTGGATCGAAAAGGGTGAATATGATCTCAACGGCAGAGAGCTTGTGCTTACCGAATCACCAGCGATGGATATTCTGAAAAGTTCCAATATTGAGCGTATTATGTATGACAAATTTGGTGCAGCGCGTACCAAAACACTGATGGAAGCCCTTGCCAATGAAGGCCGTTTTGTACTGACGGATGAGGAGCGGGCATCACTACAGGAAGATTTTGCTGCAAGCTGGTCCGATGATGCAGAGTGTGAGAACGAAATTGCCCGCTATGTCAAAAAGGGGTACATGATGGATCCGCATACGGCGACCTGTATCAAAGCCTATGAAACCCTCAGAGAGAAACCTTTGCCGACAGTCATCTACTCGACTGCCGAGTGGACAAAATTCTCTCCAACAGTTGCCAAGGCGCTTGGACATCCTGTATCAGGTGACATTGAAGCGCTTGAGTGGGTATCGTCACATGCGAATGTAACCGTACCCCCTATGATTCGCGGTCTTTTTGAAAAACCGATTGTCCATACCGTTGTTGTAGAAAAAGAGAAGATCAAAGAGGAGATGTTGAGCTTCCTTTAAGTTCAACGAAACAAATGACAAAACAAACGCTTGGACTGATACTGCTGGCAGGATATGTTTCGGCTTCCGGTGTCCAGGCTGCACCAATTGACTGCCGGGTGATTGTATCCGGTATGAAAGAGTGTTCTCCCTACAGTAACCGTCTGCTTGTAGCCAAAGAGATAAAATACACCCCCAACAAACAGAAGCTTATTATCCAAAAAGAGCTTCCTGTTCCCCACAAGAACCTTCATCTTAAAGTGATCTCTGTAGAAGAGATGCTTAACCGCTATATTAAAAAGTTTCAGCCTCCTAAGCGTTTTATTGGAACAAAAGTTTCTGTTCCGGAGCTGATTCCTGTTGTGAAAAAGAAAGAACAGAAACAGGCAAACCGACCACCATTTAAGGTAGGGATGGCGCATGAGCCTATTATCAAAGTAGTTGAAGGCAACCAGAGTATTGAAGTAAGACTTCCAAAAACAGTGCAACACAAACAGCCTTCGCCAACGACAAAACAAGAGGGTGTATATACAATACAAAAGGGTGATACCCTTGGAAAAATTGCCTTGATGTTTGGTGTCAAAAGTGCTGACATTATGAAATATAACGGACTGAAAAACAAGCATATGCTTCGTATTGGACAAAAGTTGAAATTTCCGTTGGAGCAGGAGAAGATCGATGCTATTGTTTCAGCCTCCTATACGGTAAAAGAAGGCGATACCCTGCTTGGCATTGCCAAAAAATTCGGTCTTGATGCCAAGGAACTGGCTACATACAATAAAATAAAGAACAGTGCACAGCTGCGAAAAGGAAAAATTCTGAAGCTGCCGCTGCCTTATGTTATTGCAGCACAAAAGGCCAAGAAAAAGGCGGAGGCAAAGAAGAAACTTGCCAAAAAGAAAAGAAGCCGGTTTATTCGGGGGTTTGGAAAGCATAGGCTTCGTGTGACCGCTACGGCATACTCTTCTCACGGAAACCAGACTGACAGTACGCCTTTCCTTGCTGCATGGAACAACCGCCTGCGTCCGGGCATGAAAGTGATCGCAGTTTCCCGTGACCTGCTTTACAGGTACGGTATGCGAAACGGTACCAGAGTACGCATCGGCGGCCTTCCGGGTATTTACAGGGTTCGGGACAAAATGAATAAACGCTTCAAAAAACGTATCGATATCTACATGGGAACCAACCGCCGAAAAGCCCTAAGATGGGGCCGAAGAAGCGTAGTGATTTATTGGTGAGAGCCGTAATGAACGACACCTGCGTGTCGTTCATAGGCTCGAAACCGGAGGCGATGTGCGACGAAGGAGCACCGCCGAAGGTGGGCAAACCTTAACGACACCTGCGAGTCGTTCATAGGCTCGAAACCGGAGGTGTTGTCTCGAAGAAACCACCCAAGGCTGGGTCGTAGGGTGTGTAACCACGCACCCACCACAGGGATATCTCTTCGCAAGAATCAGATGATGTGTCTATGCATGCTGCAATTCCTCATACATCTCCAAAACCTCAAGATACCGTTCACTTTTTGCTTCATACGCTTTTTCAACTTCTGCCAGCTCTTCACTCAGTGCCGTAAGCCCTTTTTGTTCGTAACACTCCGGGTTGGCAAGACAGGCATTAAGTTTGTCTATTTTGCCTTCAAGTGCCTCTATTTCATCAGGAAGCATATCCAGATCACGCTGGTCTTTGTAACTGAGCTTTGTAGGTTTTTTCTTCTCTTGTGTTGTAGATGTTTTATTCTCTTTGGCGGCACTGCTTTCAATCTCATGTGCCAACGCCTCTATCTCTTTAAGCTCTTTTTCGATTTCAAGATACTCCGAATAGCTTTGGTAAGACTCTTCGATGAGGCCATCTCCCTTAAAAATGAAGAGTTTGGAGGCAATTTTGTCTACAAAATAGCGATCGTGTGAAACAAACAAAATTGCCCCGGGAAAGTTAAGCAGCTGCTCTTCGAGGATGTTGATGGTCTGAATGTCCAGATCGTTGGTGGGCTCATCGAGAATGAGGCAGTCGACATTTTTGGTAAAGAGCAGGGCAAGTGCGACACGGTTTTTCTCTCCGCCGCTAAGTTGGCCTATCTTTTTGGTCAAAAATTCTTCGGGGAAAAGAAACTGTTTAAGGTAGGCATAGACGTGCATATTGCCGCTGCGTACCTGAATGTGGTCACCGCCGTTGGGACAAAAAGTACCGATGAGTGTTTCTTCGTCATCGAGCATCTCACGGTGCTGGTCGAAGTAACCGATGGAGAAGTCCCCTTTTTTGATGCTGCCGCTGTCAGGTTTGAGCCTGCCAAGCAGCAGCCGAAGCAGGGTTGATTTACCCGCCCCGTTGACTCCTACAATGGCGATTTTGTCGCGCTGGAGAATACGCGTAGAGAAGTCTTTGATAAGCTCCTTACCGGCAATGGAGTAGTGCAAGTGTTCTATTTCAAAGAGCATCTTCTTCTTGCCAACACTCTTTTCACGGTTAAAGTGCTTCTTTTCGCGCTCGAGTTCAAGCTGCATCTTACGGATGAGGGTAGGGTTCTTTTTGGCTTCATCCCTCAGCTTGAAGACACGTGCTTTGCGTCCCTGGTTGCGTTTTTCACGTGCGCGCACACTTTTGCCCAGCCACTCCTCTTCGTGCTTGAGCAGTTTAAGCAGATTTTCGTGCTGTTTGGCAAGTGCCTGCATGCGTGCCTCTTTCTGTTCGAGGTAGTCTCTGTAGCCCCCTTTGTAGGAGACAAGTTCGTGATTCTCCACTTCCACGACACGGGTGGCTATGGTGTCAATGAAGTGCCTGTCGTGCGAGATAAACAGCAGGGTGAACTTCTCTTTGAGCAGTATCTCTTCGAGAAACTCCACCATGTAGACATCGAGGTGGTTGGTCGGCTCGTCCAGCAGCAGTACTTCGGGTTTTTTGAGGATGAGTGACGCCAGTGCGACACGCCGCTGTTCTCCCCCGGAAAGGGAGATGACAAGCCTCTCCTCATACGCCTTGAGTTTAAACTCCTGCAAAACGCGCTCTATCTTGTCATCGAGACTCCAGGCATTATGGTGGTCAAGGTATGCTGTGACCGCTTCAAGCTGTGCGAGCAGATGCTTGTTCTCAAAATCTTCGGCAACCTGTGCTGTGAGGGTGTCGTAGCGTTCTTTTGCCGCTTTGAGTTCTGTCAGTTCGTTTTCAATGGCTTCACGGACATTGAGGGAAGCATCAAAGGTTGGCTGTTGCGAGAGCATCTCTATCTGGATAGAACGGTCAATCACACGTTTGCCGTCAGTAGGTTCTTCTTCGCCAAGTGCAATCTTCATGAGAGTCGATTTGCCGCAGCCGTTCTTGCCGACAATAGCGACCCGTTCACCTTCGTTGAGGTGGAAGTCGACCCCGTCAAGCAGGAGTTTGACATCGTACTGCTTTTTGATATCGAAGAGGTCAATGAGTGCCATGGGTCTGCCTTTGTTCAGGGATGTTTTGATGAAATTATACTCTTTTAAGGCTTGCTAAAGCCCCTCTTGCTATATTCTCATATAAACAAACATATGGAATGAAAAACTTTGGTTTTGTGACTACATATGTAGGGTGCGATATTTCGCACCTTTGAGACATGTTTTGATGACAGATCGTGTTTTTGCAAAATGGTTTGAAGGTGCGTGGGTACGCACCCTACACAAAGGTTTCATAATCTATTCCAATGATATATACAAAGGATTTCAATGCTGGAATTAATTATCGGGCTCTATTCGCTCTATACCTTCATGCGTATCTATATCTCCGTAATGCAGATAGGATATATCAACCAGGAGAAACGCAAAGCGCCGGTGTTGATGCCTGCGGGCAAATATATGGTTGCGGCAAACTATGCGGTGGCCAAGGAGAAGCTGGCGATTGTGGAACACTTTGTCGACTACCTGATGTTCGTCTGGTGGGTATTCAAAGGGTTTGCATGGCTCTCTTCCGTAGTGCATGTAGAAGGATCGGTACTTCAGGCGGTAGTATTCCTTTACGGTTTTGTCACTATCAACTATATTGTCGGACTGCCGTTTGAACTGTATCAAAAGTTTAAAATAGATGAAGCATTTCATTTTAACCAAATGACACCAAAGATGTTCCTTGTTGATACCCTCAAGAGTGCTGTGATGTTCTTTGTGCTCGGCGGTGTGCTTTTTGCCCTGCTTGCATGGATCATCAGCAACTATGAAATGTGGTGGCTGTGGGGCTTTGTGCTGCTTTTTGCTGTCGCAGTGCTTGTCAATGTGCTCTATCCGACACTCATCGCTCCCATTTTCAACAAGTTCAACCCGCTTGAGGAGGGGGAACTTAAAGATGCTATTACCGATATGATGCAGAAAGTCGGCCTCAAAAGTGACGGTATTTTCGTGATGGATGCCAGCAAACGTGACAGCCGTCTCAATGCCTACTTTGGGGGGCTTGGCAAGAGCAAGCGAGTGGTACTTTTCGATACGCTGCTTGAGAAACTGAACAAAGATGAACTGCTTGCCGTGCTTGGACATGAACTGGGGCATTACAGCCATGGGGATATCTGGAAGAACATTGCGCTGATGGGCGGTCTTCTTTTTGTGGTCTTCTTTCTCTTTGGACATCTTCCTGACTCACTCTTTATCCAGATGGGTGTCATACCGCATGCGGGGGTGAAGATAGCGATGCTGATGCTGCTCCTGCCGCTGGTAAGCTTTGTCTTTACGCCGTTTATGAGTTATGTCAGCCGCCACAACGAGTATGCCGCAGACCAGTTCGGTTCCCAGATGGGCGGGAAAGAGAATCTTATCTCGGCACTGCTGAAACTGGTGACGGAAAACAAAGCGTTCCCAAAATCCCATCCGTTGGTGATCTTTTTTTATCATACCCACCCTCCGGTCATCGAGCGTCTAAAAGCGATGGGCTATGATGCGAGCAATACAGTCGTTGGTGAAGAAGAAAAACAGGAGGAACCGCCACTGCCTAACGATGGGATATTCGCCTATATGGACAGAAAGTAGTTTTTTGGGTAAAATAGATATAAAAAAGGACATGGTATGCAGACAATTCATATTAATATTAAAGATAACAACGTAGATGTTCTTTTGAATATTATTCAAAATCTGAAAGAAGGCATTGTAGATAGCTATACGATATCTTCAACGCAAAAAGAAGATGCTTTTTATGATCTGCGGAAAAAAAGGCTTCATTCTCTGCGTGAAGATATAAAGTCCGGTAGGGAGCCTATGTATGACTTTGAGAGCGTTACAGATGAACTGCTTAAGGAACTTCAAGCTTGAAGATTGTTGAATCTAAACAGTTTAAAGATGAATTAAAGGCTATTGCCTACTATATTAGAAGAGATAATCTGTCTGCATCTGTCGAGTTTGTACAAACATTGAAAAAAAAGATTAAGCACTTGGCAGATTCCCCTTATCAATATAGAAAATCTGTCTATTTTCATCATGACAATATTAGAGATATGATTTATAAGGGATACACGATTGTTTATGAGATTGACAGTGAAGAGAAGCGGTTGGAACTGTTAAGTATTTTTAATCAAAATTTACCTGATCTGTAAGATGAAAAATATGACACTTCAACATGGCCTAAACTGGGCACGAGAAAAACTGAAAACAAGCTGCGAGCGCCCACAATTTGAAGCGGAGTTGCTGCTGGCACATCATCTTGGTAAAGAGCGTACCTATCTGATTTTGCATCCTGATGAGGTGGTGACAGATGCAGCAGGCTTTGAAGGACTGGTAAAAAGACGTGTTGACAATGAGCCATACGAGTACATTGTAGGTGAAGCGAGCTTTTACGACATTCATCTGAAAGTGGCACCCGGTGTACTTATCCCCCGTCCGGAGACGGAACTGCTCATCGATGAAGTTGCCAACATCATTGAAAGAGAGAAAATCACCTCCATCGCAGAGATTGGGGTGGGAAGCGGTGCGATCAGTATTGTACTTGCACGTAAATTTCCCAACCTGAAGATCATTGCAACCGATATTTGTGATGCCCCGTTACGTATAGCTGCCGAAAATGCTGAAGCATTTGGAGTATGTGAACAGGTTACGCTTTGCAAATCGAATCTGCTCGATGAGGTAAAGGAAAGTGTTGAACTGGTCGTCTCCAATCCTCCTTATATTGCAGAAGATTTTGTGCTTGAGAAGAATGTGGCTGCCTATGAACCGAAAGAGGCACTTTTTGGCGGCAGGGAAGGGGACGAATTGCTCCGGCAGATCATTCTCGATGTCAAGGCACGCGGGGTGAAATGGCTGGCATGTGAGATGGGATATGACCAAAAGGAGCCTATTCAAGCATTTGTTAATGAAGTTGGAGTAAAATCGGTTCGATTTTACAAAGACCTTGCGGGATATGACCGCGGGTTTGTGATTGAATTCATGTAGGGTGTGTAACCACACACCAAAATTGATGTGAATATGTTGTTAGATAGATCAAGGGTGTTGTGAGGGCGACCAAAGGAAGTGCCTGTGGTGCACAACACCCTACAATAGAAAAGGAAAACAAATATGAAACCAGTTTTTAGACGAGTAACTATTGCATATCTGATATTGCTTGGCGCTACACTTGGCGCAGGGCTTTTTGCCGGTATTGTGGTGGCACCGGTAACGTTCCATACAGAGCAGTGGCTTGGCGCAGGTGTGTTAAGCCATTTCCAGGAGGGGCTCATTATGACACAGAACTTTGTCAGGCTCTCCTATCTGGTAGATTTTACAGTGCTTGCTGTCATACTCTACGAAGGCTATAAATACAAAAAATTCGAACGTGATACCATCACACAGGTAGCGACCTTCTTTGTCGTTGCCACAGGTTTGATGTTTGGACACTATTATCTTCCGGACATTCTGAATATGCAGCTTGCCGGGGAGAAAATGACACAGTCTGCTGCATTTATTGCTACCCATAAAGGCAGCGAGATAAACTTCAAGATCTTCTCACTGGCACTGCTGGTGCTGATGGTGCGCAACATGCAAAAGGCATGCAAGTAGCCGTAGGGTGCGTAATCACGCACCAAAACATGTTTGCAAATGATAATCGGGAAGCGATGTAGAGGATAATAAAGATGAAAGAACAGCTTATACACCCTTTTGACCCCATTGTCTTCAACGATACCCAAACCCTCATTCTGGGATCTTTCCCAAGTATCAAATCGTTTGATAATGCCTTTTACTACGGACATCCAAGAAACCAGTTCTGGAAGATTCTTGAATCGTTGACAGGGTATCCGGTCAACAACCGCGACCAGAAGATTTGGCTTTTGAAAGAGAACCGCTTCGGTGTTTGGGATATGGTTGCTGCCTGCGAACGTAACAATTCGCTTGACACGTCGCTGTCCCGTGTCAAAGTCAACGATATACCTGCACTGCTTGAGAAGTACCCCTCCATTACCAAACTTGCTTTTACGGGTAAAAAGGCACAGACACTTTTTGAAAAGCACTTTGGTGATCTTGCCATAGAGCGTGTCTACCTGCCGTCACCCTCTCCGGCACACGCGTCGATGACGTTTGAAGAGAAAACAGAAATATACGCAGAAAAATTAGAAATTAGAAAATGAATAAGGAATGAGGAATGAGGAATGAAGAATGAGGAATTTTGGTATGCTTTTTCTTTGAGAAATCTTTTATCAATAAAAGCATTGCAAAGCAATGCAAACAATAACTATTCACTCCTCCGAAGGTGGTACAGATGAGTGTATGGGCTATCGGTGATATTCAGGGATGTTATGATTCTCTGCAGGGGCTGTTACAAAAGATCCAGTTTGATCCGCGTTACGATACATTGTGGCTGGCGGGAGATCTTGTCAACCGGGGTGACAAATCGCTGGAGGTACTGGAGTATCTTTACAGCATCAAAGAGAGTGTCCGAATTGTGCTTGGCAACCATGACCTGGCACTGATTGCGGCCTATTACGGCATAAAAAAGTCCAATCCGACGATTGATCCTGTTTTGAGATCATCAAAGGCAACGGAGCTTATAGACTGGCTGCGTCATCAGAAGTTCCTGCATACCGATTTCAAACTGGGATACTGTATGGCACATGCCGGTATTTCTCCGGAGTTTGACCTGGGCATGGCAATAGAGTATGCGCACCGTATTGAGGAACAGCTGCAGAGTGCCCATGCTGATGTGTGGTTGAAAAAGATGTTTAAGGGGGGCGTGGAACGTTTTGATCGCAATGCAGGCCCTGAAGATATTGACCGTTACATTGTCAGTGCTTTTACGCGTATGCGCTACTGCTACAAAGATCACCGTCTTGATTTCAAACAGAAAGGGGCGCCCACACCTGAAGTACGTGCCAAAGAAATGAAGCCGTGGTTTGAATGTGAAAACCGAAAAGAGATAGAACTGAAGATCATCTTTGGCCACTGGTCGACACTGGGTTTCTATGAAGATGAACATGTACTGGCACTCGATACAGGGTGTCTGTGGGGCGGCAGCCTTACCGCAGCACGCATCGATCTACCACAAGCGAAGATTGTCTCTTACCGTTGCTCCGGGTGTATGAAGCCGGGTGAAGAGGGATAATGCTTTTTTACCTTGTACCTATTTTACTACGTGCTGTATTTGACAAAAATCTGTGATAGTGGTATGATGAAAATATAGCATATAAAA